>Ga0233431_1000033_pt1 | contig 341173 bp, 327 predicted proteins | sample SI_118_April2016_FD_179867 | JGI IMG/M metagenome (GOLD analysis project Ga0233431, IMG submission 179867) | Seawater microbial communities from Saanich Inlet, British Columbia, Canada - SI_118_April2016_200_MG | ecosystem: Environmental > Aquatic > Marine > Inlet | place: Canada: British... | reverse complement strand
GAAAACACAATAAAAATTCACCCATGGAAATCCGCATCAAAAAAACCCCAGGCCAACCAACAATCTTGGCAAAAATCTCGCTAATACTTGGAGGAGTCCTGATATCAACCTCAGTCCTCGCGCTAGCAATCAAATTTTTCGAACAATACGGAATCTGGCTCGGACTTTTATTCAATCTCCTCCTCATATACCTCGGTTTCAATTACACAAAATCTCGCACCCGCTCTCGCATCGTTACGTGGGGCATATTAGGAATGACCATCTTCAGCATAGTAGTAGCCGGTCTCTTCTACTTCACCCTTTCGAAAGCCTTGGGGTAGATTCATCTAATCCGTCAAAATCTCTCTCGGTTTCGCTCCGTTAGCCGGACCAACAACACCTTTTTCCTCTAGAATATCAATCAATCTAGCCGCACGAGCGTATCCCAGTTTCAACCGACGTTGAAGAAGAGAGGCCGAAGCTTTTTTGGTCTCTCTAACAAGATTGTAAGCCTGCTCATACATCGCATCTTCAGTCATCCCTGCCTTTGAATCTGGTAGTCCATTCAATTTCTGAGCCGCCGTCTTTGTAGAAACAATAGATTCATCATAATCAGGCTCAACAGTTAGCTTAACCTTATTAGTAACTTTCTCAATCTCCTTAGTTGAAATAAACACACCTTGAACACGGAACGGCTTACCCATACCACTCGGGAGATAAAGCATATCACCTCTTCCAAGCAGGTCTTCAGCCCCAACACCATCCAGAATAGTCCTAGAATCAATGCCGGAAGATACAGCGAAAGCAATACGCGCCGGGATATTAGCCTTAATCAAACCGGTGATAACATCAACCGACGGACGCTGAGTAGCAATAATCAAATGAATCCCCACCGCACGCGCCATCTGTGCAATTCTACAAATCGACGCCTCAACCTCTTTTCCCGCCGCCATCATCAAATCCGCCAACTCATCAATAACAACAACAATCTTAGGCAATTTCTCCGGTACAGCATCATCAGCATTATATTCCTGGATATTCCTATATTTAGCATCAGACAACACTTGATATCTGCGTGACATCTCAGCAACAAGCCATCGAAGACTTATCGCCGCCTTCTCAGGATCTTTAATAACAGGAGTCAACAAATACGGAATCCCGTTGTATGGCCCAAGCTCAACCCTCTTCGGATCAATCAAAATCAATTTTAATTCTTCAGGTGTATTTTGATACAAAAGAGAAGTCAAAAACGCATTTGTACAAACCGACTTACCACTTCCCGTCGCACCAGCGATCAAAAGATGAGGCATCGTCTCCAAATCAGCAACAATAGGATTCCCCGAAACGTCTCGCCCAAGAGGCAGACGCAATTTCGAATCCATAATATCAAACGCATCACTCTCAACCATTTCACGAAGATGGACATTTGACCTGTGATCATTAGGGATCTCTATTCCAACCAAAGCTTTCCCCGGAATCGGGGCTTCAATACGAATAGCCTTCGCAGCAAGCGCCATCGCAATATCACTCTTCAGACCAGTAATCTTTGACAACTTCACTCCTTCAGAAGGCTTCAAAGTATATTGAATAACAGTCGGCCCAACATTGGCCTCCTGCATCGTAACTTCTATACCAAATTGAGATAATTTTCTCTGAATATTATCCGCACTTTTCTTTAAATAATCATCATCAGCCTGAATGTTAGTGACAGTAGAATTCAATAAATCCAATGACGGAAATTCCCAATCCTCAATCGCCTCAGAAACAATTTTTACATCATCCTTAACTTCGTCCCGAGCCTCTTCCTGAACCTTGGTCTCCTCAACCATTTCATCAGCCAATTTTTCAGCAATCTTTTTCTTCACCTCTTCATCAGGATCCCCATCCTCGACCTCACCACCAACAACATCATCAGCTTTAATAGATCTTTTTATAGTAAATTCCGGAGCAGAAATCTCTGCACTCTTGCCACGTTTCCCAATAAGCCGTTCAAACATCCCGTCTTTCTCCTCAGGCTCTTCAATTTCTCTGTGCTTCCGTCCACGTCCAACCGCTTTCGCCGCAGATTTATCAATTTCAATCTTTATAGTAGGAGTCAAAGCCTTCAAAATAACTTTAAGGGAAGCTTCAAAAGTAAGAAGAAGAGAAACCAAGAAAACTCCCACAAAGAGAGTCCCCGTCCCCACATTCCCAATCCCCAAAATCTGTCTAAACAAGAAATTAGTCACAAACCCTATATATCCACCATGACTACCAGTTTGAGCATAAGCCAAAATACTCTCGATAGGAACCGACATATGCAAAACTCCTAAAACCGCAACCAAAAACAATCCCATTCCAAAAATCCTACTCATCCCAAACACAACTTTCTTCGACAAAAAGATCATAAACCCTCCAATCGCAAACAGAACCGGAATTACATAAATCCCCCACCCAATAATAGGTTTCAAAATCTGCACCCAAATATCACCAAGAAGCCCAAAGGCTCCCTGAAGACTCAAAATAGTGACTGCCGCAAACATCAAAAGAACAACTGCCCAAATCTCTCGAGCAACATGTTTTTTAACTTTTAGTTTTATAGCAGCTTTCCGCCTGCGTTTAATCGTAGACTTATAGGAAGCAACTCTGCGAGGAGACACCCCCCTTCGAGTAGCAGTCGTTCTTCTTCTATATGTTTTTTTCCGAGGAGCCATCAATAAATATTTAATTTACCCTATTAATATAGTCAAATACAAAAAATATGGCAATGTAATATTCTTCAGGTCCCCATAATATGATATGATGACCTGCGATTAACAGAACTAAAATGATTAAAACACGTTTCGCTCCATCTCCAACAGGCTATCTTCATGTAGGAGGACTTCGCACCGCCCTATATTGCTACCTATTCACCCGCAAAAACGATGGGAAGTTCATACTCCGTATCGAAGATACTGATCGAGAACGTTTTGTCGAAGGAGCAACAGAAAACTTAATAGAAACCTTGAAATGGGTCGGCCTCGACCATGACGAAGGCCCTTCTATCGACGGCCCCCATGGCCCATATATCCAATCAGAACGATTCGATACATACAAAGAACACGCCGAAAAACTCCTCGAGAGCGGACACGCATACTACTGCTTCTGCACAAAAGAACGCCTCGACGAACTCCGCGAAAAGCAAAAATCAGCCAAGCAAGCCACAATGTATGATCGCAAATGCGCAGAAATTCCTCTGGAAGAAGCCCGTAAACGTGTAAAAGCCGGGGAACCTCACGTCATCAGACAAAAGATCCCCTACGAACTCCTCAAATTCAAAGATCTCATCCGCGGCAACGTTCAATTCGACGGGAAAGTAGTAGACGATCAAGTTCTAGTAAAATCTGACGGATTCCCAACATACCACCTCGCAAACGTCGTCGACGACCACCTCATGGAAATCACACACGTCATCCGAGGAGAAGAATGGCTTCCTTCAACTCCAAAACACATCTTCCTATACAAAGCATTCGGCTGGGAAGTCCCAGAATTCGCACACATCCCCCTCCTTCTCAATAAAGACCGATCAAAACTCTCAAAACGCCAAGGTGACGTCGCAGTCGAGGACTACATCAAAAAAGGATATCTCCGTGAAGCAATTATCAATTTCGTAGCCCTCCTTGGCTGGCACCCAGGCTCAGGCGAAGAAACCGAACTTTTCACACTTGAAGATCTAGAAAAAACCTTCTCACTAGAACGCGTCCACAAAGCCGGCGCAATTTTCGATATCGAAAAACTCGATTGGTTCAACTGGATGTGGCAAAAGAGAAAATTCAACGAATCAATGCAAAAAGAGGCAAAAGGCATAGACTCAAAAGCTGAAATAACAGAAGAAAAACGCGGGATGTTCAAATATAAATTCGCAGACACAAAAAACCACAAAGAATTCCTGCTCAAAAAAGCAGAATACCTTTTACATCTCTGCAAAGATCTAAAAAACTTTTCCGAAGACACACATCTACTACATCGCGCCCTCATCGCCAACGAAGAGAAAATCCTAAAAAATCCCAAAGAAATAACTGAACATATCGAATTCTTCTTCGCCCTCCCAGACTACGACAAATCCCTCCTCACACATGAAAAAATGAAGGTAGACGACGACCAGGCAAAAGCCTCGCTCAAAGCTGGAAAAGAAACCCTAGAAAACATACCTAACGAAAATTGGGCAGAAGAAACCCTTCAAAAACAACTCATCGACCTGGCACAAGCACAAGACTGGAAGAACGGTCAGCTCCTATGGCCAATCCGTTCAGCACTATCAGGTAAAGAATTTTCACCAGGAGCCTTCGAAATGCTATGGGCATTGGGGAAAGAAGAATCCCTTAAAAGAATTGAAACTGCGCTCAAAAAGTAATATCATTGTATCCCATGAATTTAAACGACCTAACAACAATCATCCGTCACGTAAGAAAAAACACGCAGTGCCCACACTGCGATAGAAAGTACAACACGCAAGATATTTCCGTGCTCGCTTCAACAAAAAATGAATGCCTGCTAGAACTCAAATGCCATTATTGCAAAAAAATGGCGCTGACCGACATCGTCGCATCAGCAAAGGGAGAGGCTGAAATCAGAAACAACAAAATCCCTCTTATAAACCAAGTAATCAAAAACGGGATAACCGACAACGACATCCTGGATGTAAGAAACTTCTTAGGAAGTTTCGACGGAGATTTCAAAGAACTTTTCAAATCATAACCTTAAACCCTATGAAAAAAATCTTAGCTACATCCCTCGCCCTACTCACAACTCTACTTTTGACAGGATGTTGGAACGACATAACCGCAGAAACTGACAAATTAAAAGACGACGTCACAAAAGCATACGACAATCTTCAACAAGAGGTAGAAGATGTAACAAACAAATTCATAGAGACAAAAAACAAGATCGAAGAAACTACTCAAGATATCCAAGACGCCAAGGAAGCCATAGACGAAGTATTCGAATAATGATCAAAGCCCAGCTCCACATCCACATCCAGGGGGATCCTGTTGATAAGATCAAATACACCTGGCGTGATTTGATTGATCGTGCAAAAAAACTCGACTACCGCATCCTCGCAATAACTTGTCACAAAAAAATCATATTCCCACCAAAAGCCCTTTCCTACGCAAAAAAACACGGGATACTTTTAATAAAAGGCATCGAAATTGAGATCAGTAAAAAGCATATAATAATTCTAAACGCACATAAAGATTCAGAGAAAATCCAAACATTCCACGACCTCAAAAAATACAAACAAAACCACAAAGAAAGCTTAATCGTAGCCGCCCACCCATACTTCCCCACCAAGAAAACACTAAAAAAATCACTAGAAAAACACATCGACTTATTCGACGCCATCGAATACACATTTTTCTACACAAAAACAAAAAACTACAACAAAAAAGCTGAAGAAATCGCAAAAAAATATAACAAACCACTGATCGGCGTATCAGACTGTCACATCTTAAAACATCTGGATTCCACCTACACCCTCCTCGATTGCGGCAAAGACAATTCCACACCCACAATCAAAACCGTATTCAATGCGATCCTACAAAAAAAATCCGAAATAGTGACCACACCACTCTCCCACCACAAAGCCACAGGAATACTCCTGTCGATGTTCTTTCAAAATTAAAAATAACTGTTATAATCTGTGGTATATGCACAACTTTCTAAAAAAAGTCCGCGCTTCAGCACGAAAAAACCCTCAAAGAATCGTGTTCCCCGAAGGAACTAAGTCTCGCATTCTTCAAGCAACCGAAGAAATAGTCGAAAAATCTTTGGCACACCCAATCCTCATCGGAAACGAGAAAACCATCAAAGCAAACGCACGAAAATTAAAGCTAAAAATCGACTGGAAACAAGTCAGGATCGAAGACCCTTTAAAATCAGACCTCACAAAACCATACGCAAAAGAATTTTATGAAGTTCGGAAGAAGAAAGGTCTGACTCAAAGACAAGCAACCAAGATATTAAAAAGTCCCGAAGGCATAAACTACTTCGGAACAATGATGGTTCACATGGACGACGCCGATGGCATGGTTTCCGGGACAACTTTTCCCACTGCCGACACAATCCGCCCAGCCCTCCAAATCATAAAAACCGAAGAAAGATTCCACAGAGTTTCTGGGATTTTCTTCATGGTATTAGAAAAAAGACTTCTGCTATTCGCAGACGCCGCAATAACAATAGAGCCAGACGCACACGGTCTATTCGACATAGCAAAAGACACAGCAAAAACAGCAAAAACTTTCGGAATCGAACCTCGCGTTGCATTCCTCTCGTTCTCAACAAAAGGATCAGCAAAACACCCCCGCATAGACAAGGTCCAAAGAGCAGTAAAAATGCTCAAATACAAATGTCCGGACCTAATAGTCGACGGCGAGCTCCAAGTTGATGCCGCCCTCGTCCCGGAAGTCGCCAACAGAAAGTGCCCAAAAAGCCCAATCAAAGGAAACGCCAACGTATTAATCTTCCCAAGCCTCGAATCAGCAAACATTTCATATAAATTCGTAGAAAGATTAGCAGGAGCTCGCGCCGTAGGCCCGTTGCTTCAAGGATTAAAAAAACCGGTTAACGACCTATCCCGCGGATGCTCATATAAAGATATCGTTTCTGTCACCGCATTCACATCTTGCCAAGCCCAAGGAATCTGCGAGGACTGCGCACCTTAAGACCAACCACTCCTCCCTCCTCTCACCAACACCCTATGAAAACCATTTTAGTTATAAATTGTGGCTCGTCATCTCTGAAATTCGAGCTTTTCACAGAGGGGAAAGAACCCAAAAGCTTAGCCGAAGGCTTAATCGACAAAATCGGAAAATCGGACTGCAAACTCACATTCAAAACAAAAGGCAAAAACTTAGGCCTCAACGTAAAAGTAAAAAACCACACCGAAGCAGTACGTCTTGCATACGAAACACTAGATAAACCAAAAATCGATCTGGTAGGACACAGAGTGGTCCACGGAGGAGAAAAGTATTCTTCACCCGTAAAAATAGATGCAAAAGTAATTAAAACTCTAAAAAAACTCTCTCACTTAGCTCCTCTTCACAATCCAATAAATCTCGAAGGCATCACAGCATGCAAAAAACTCTTCCCGCGAGCAAAACAAGTCGCAATCTTCGACACAGCTTTTCACCACACAATGCCACCAAAAGCATATCTCTACGCTCTCCCTCGCGACCTGTACGACAAACACGCAATCCGACGATACGGCTTCCACGGAACAAACCACAAATACGTCACAGAAAAAACGATCCGCCTCCTAAACAAAAAATCTGGACTCAAAATAATCTCTTGCCACCTCGGCAACGGATCCTCAGTAACCGCATCAGTAGGCGGAAAAGTCATAGACACAAGCATGGGATTCACGCCTCTAGAGGGCATCCCCATGGGAACGCGATGCGGATCAATCGACCCAGCAATTGTCCTCGAAATCCAAAAAGTCAAAAAACTCACACCATTAAAAACCGACCACTACCTCAATCACGAATGCGGACTGCTCGGCTTCTCCGGAATCTCCTCAGACATGCGCGAAATATACGAGGCCTCACTCAAAAAAGACAAAGACGCAATCTCAACAATCGAATTCCTAAGCTACTGTCTCGCAAAACAAATAGGTGCATATACTGCCGCACTAAACGGCCTCGACGCATTGGTGTTCACCGCAGGCATAGGCGAAAAAGCTTTCTACGTCCGCGAAAAAACTTGTAAACATCTAAGCCACCTCGGCCTAATCTTGGACAAAACAAAAAACAAGAGTAGCCAACAATTGATTTCAAGCACAAAAAGTAAAACAAAAGTCTTCGTCATCAAAGCTGATGAAGAATATCAAATAGCAAAAGAATCCATAAAAGCCAAATAACCACCCCTCCCCCCATGAAACTCAACGCAACTAAAATCCCAATTCGAGTAGGAAGCAAATACATCGCAGTCCTAAACGAAAATCGCGCACAATTCCTGGACCTACACGCAGGCGATCGTGTCATTCTAAAGAGAAAAAACAAACCACCACTAAGAGCACTTCTCGACATTACCGCAAACAGTGAATTGAAAGAAACCGAAGTTGGGCTATACGAAGAAACTTGGGAAAAATTAGGCGCAAAATACGGAGACGACATCCAAATCGCAATAGCAGAAAAACCGATTTCAACCACATACATCAAAAAGAAATTAAACGGCCACAAACTCAACGAAAAAGAAATAAGCGAAATAATAAAAGACGTAGTTGAAGAAGATTTGTCCGACCTCGAAGTCGCATACTTTGTTTCAGGATGCTATGTTCACGGACTCTCCGACAAAGAAACCTCAGACCTGACAAAAGCAATAGTAAAAAACGGCCAACAACTCAAATTCGGCAACGCCATAGTCGCAGACAAACACTGCATCGGCGGGGTCCCCGGCAACAGAACAACAATGATAATCATCCCAATCATTACCGCCGCCGGAATAAAAATGCCGAAAACTTCTTCTAGGGCAATAACCAGCCCATCAGGAACAGCAGACACAATGGAAGTCCTCGCAAACATAATGAACAAAGCTCCCCAACTCAAACAGATCGCAAAAAAAGTTGGAGGCTTCATCACATGGGGCGGCGGAGTCGACTTGGCATCAGCAGACGACAAAATGATTCGTGCTCGCCATCCCCTATCACTCGATCCGCAAGGAATGCTCCTCGCCTCAATTATGGCAAAGAAGTCCTCAGTCTCAGCAAACAGAGTCCTAATAGACATCCCGGTCGGTCCACAAGTCAAAATAAAAACAAAACGCGAAGGCCGCATCCTAAAGCGAAGATTTGAAACACTTGGAAAAAGCTTAGGAATGAAAGTTAAAGTAATATTCAGCGACGGAAACCAACCAATCGGAAACGGCATCGGCCCATCACTGGAAGCAATGGACGTTATGAAAGTCCTAAAAAACGAACCGGATGCACCGAAAGAACTCCGTGAAAAATCACTCAAAATGGCAGGCATGCTTCTCGAACTCTGCGGAAAAACTCGCTCAGGCAAAAAGATGGCAAAGAAAATTCTGGACTCCGGGAAAGCACACGAACAAATGATGAAAATAATAAAAGCGCAAGGAGCAAAAAAACACGCTCCTCGTCTGGGTAAATTTTCAAAAATAGTTCGCGCCGGCAAAAACGGCCGCGTCGCAGAAATCAACAACAAGCTCGTAGCCCATATAGCAAGAACAGCCGGAGCTCCAACAGACGCAGAAGCCGGCATCTACCTACATAAAAAACTCGGGCACAGCGTACGCAAAGGCGAACCACTATTCACAATCTATGCAGACATCGAAGAACGTCTCGGCTATACATCTCAATACCCACTGAACAAAGCCTTCACCATAAAATAACGCCTACCCCATGCCAAAATTAACATTCGCAGAAACAGTCAAAAAAATTAAATCACTAGAGATTCAAGGTGCCGAAAACATCGCGGTAAAGGCCGTCGAAGCTTTTGCAGGAAAACTCAAAGAAACTCAAAGCAAAACCAAGCTCGCCAAAGCCGTCCGCGAACTCAAATCAGCACGAGCAACCGAACCAGCACTCCAAAACGCATTAGACTACTGCCTGGCAAACTACAAAACAGACCCCCACATCGTAAAAACAGTCCTCGCCCATTTCAAAGAAAGCCGCCCAAAAATTTCACTTAACGGCGCCACGCTCATCAAGTCAGGAATGAAAGTTTTCACACATTGCCATTCATCAACAGTCGAGCGAATTCTCATAGAAGCACGCCGCCAAGGTAAAAAGTTCGAAGTATACAACACTGAAACCCGCCCACGATACCAAGGCCGCATAACCGCAGAAAAACTCGCAAAAGCAGGTATCCCGGTAACTCACTTCGTCGACTCAGCCGGCCGACAAATGCTAAGAAAATGCGACCTCTTTCTCATCGGCTGTGACTCCATCACAAAAAGCAAAAAAGTCATAAACAAAATCGGCACCGAAGCAATGTTCGACGCCGCCCAAGAAAGCAAAGTCCCAGTCTACGTCTGCACAAACTCTTGGAAATTCGACACAAGCTCAACAACCCAAAAAGACACCAAAATAGAACAACGCGACCCCCGCGAAGTTTGGGACAAGCCACCACGAAAAGTAACAATATACAACCCGGCCTTCGAAAAAATCGACCTCGACCTCACGACAGGAATAATTACCGAACTCGGCATTCTAAAGCCAAACAAACTCATTCGCCACATAAGAAAAAGCTACCCATACATATGGCAATAACAAAAAAAGACCTCAAATTCCTGGAGAAAATCGACAAGATGGAGCCAAAAGCTCTCTGTATTCGCGCAAACATCGCCGCAATGCTCGTTAAAGATGGAAAAATCCTCGTAAAAGGAACTAACGACTGGCACAAAGAAGCCAACTGCAAACGCATTGGCTGTATACGCAATATTCGCAAAGTAAAATCAGGCACCCACCGCGAAGTTTGCTACGGCCTATGCGCAGAACAGTGGTGCCTTGCTACAGCCGCCCGCAAAGGCATCTCAGTCAAAGGATCAACCTGCTACGTAACAAAACACCCCTGCCGCGTCTGCGAAAGCCTACTCACCGAAGCCGGCATCAATCGCGTGGTATATCAAGAAGGATACCCCGACATCCTCCCAAAATTCGACCTCTTCAAAGCAAGGAAAGTAAAAGTCGAACAAGGCCCCAACACAGACTACAAATCAAAAAAGATCCCGAAGAGTTATACGATCTAAGATTTAATAAGATTCCTTTCTACCATCGGGGATGTGATTCTTCAACCCCAGAATCATATCTTTTATAAACAAGTTTTCCTTTATTAAAAATAAGAAACCCAACACCGCGCACTTCAACCTGTGTTTTCCTAGCTTTCTCCCAACCTTTCGGAAGCAATCCAGTATCAAAATTTTTTAAATCCTCTTTTCCATAAAACGTAATACTAAATCGCGTCCCATCTGGCCTAAGAGTCTTGGGATCAAGGTCTGTTATAAGCCTCGAATCATGCTTCCAAGTCAAAATTTCCCTAAGATGATATTCCTTACCTTTAAATTTTTTGAATCTATCACAAGCATCGGCAAAATCCTCAAAAGTTATAATTTCTTTTTCCTGACTCAAAGAATACAATTTTCCATCTCTACCGGTGAACACACACACGGCATGCCCCACTTCCTTCATGGAAATAATTCTCGGATTATAATCGTGCTTGTCCGGAGACCTTTTCCCCATATCGATGAACAAACTCTTAGCAAGATTTGATTGATTATCACAATCACCTACCCCCTCGGTAAGAACATGCAAAGAAGTAAATAAAGTATTTGAAGGATCCTCTTCATATTCAACAAGACCAATCAAAATCCTTCTCACGTCTTCAGGAGTCTCAACAAGAGAACTCACATAGTCATAATACTCTTTAGGAGTAAGTATTTCATCAAGTCCCGTGCCTCCTTTGTACCTAACCACAACCTGCTTTTTCTTTCCAAGCCATGCGATATAACGCCACTTTTCTTTCAAATTAAATTCATTTGCAAACTTTTTAGCCATAGCCTCCACCCGTGCAATTTTTGAATCTGGTAACTGCGCTGGAGCCGATATCTGCACTTGCCCATTCGCCTGCGACATGTGCCAATACAAAATACCAGCCATTGCGTTATATAAACGGATTGTTTTTTTACGTGACTCGGAAAGCTCCCGATCTCCATACACAACATCTTTCATAGAAAAATTCGTCCCCACCTTCCGATTTAATTCTTTCAATTCTTTTTCCGTAAGGTAAAAAAGGCCATCTTTTCCAACAATAGAAACATAGAATTCGGCAGATTTTAAATCCGATCGAGTAATCCCAAGTTTGCGAAGTTTGTTCTTAAAATTTTTGTTTCTCAATATTGAAACAACTGTCTTTCTCATTTCAGCCCCTTTCCCACTCTCAGAAGCCTTCTCTGAAGACAAGATCCCTTTTTGAAACGCTTTTCTTCCAGGAGTTGACGGAACAGCATGTTCTCTAGATTTTGACTTCTCTAAATGGCCCATCATTATATTTTAAGAGTCCACTTTCCGCTCCTCCCCCATATATTTATCCTGCCATCCAAGCGTCGCGTCACGACCCTTATTTAGCAACCCAAATACCTTCGCAGTAAGATTCTTGCCAGTCCTGGCATGCTCAACAGGATCAAACTTATCCTCACCAGGAACAGTATCAAAAACATCCGGATCAATAACCGAAAATAACCACGATCCATCCTCTTCCCTATGCACAAAAACATTCTCAGTATGTGCAACATTCCCTCGCGGAATAGTCCTCTTCGCAATCGGAATCCTCCACGGCCGAAAATGCCTCCATTTATTCTCTTTCCACGTTGCACTCGAATCAGTCATGTCCAAAACGGCACCATGTGCCTCTCTCATATCCTCAACATGCTTCAAAAAAGTCTGCCACGCATCCTGAAACTCAGGTGACTTTTTCACATCCGCAGAAAGCCCCTTCACGGGCGTCCCTTTAGCATATGGCTGTCTTATCATTCTCTTGTAATTCGTATCCTCATCCTTATAAATAAGCATATCATCCGCAACAAATTTCACTTGAACCTTCTGCCCACTAGGAGTATCAAGATCTTTATTAAACCAAAGCATCAAAATATGCATATTTTTCATCAATTTCAACATTGAAGTAAAATCGATGTTATGACGAGCCTTCGATATCTTCAAAACTTGAGCCGCCCCACCTTCCTCCTCGAACATAAGACTCTTATTTTCATGTTTAGCAAACAAAAGATTTTCATTCTCCGCTCCTTCAGACTTCAAAGTAGAGTCCAAAACATCCAAATGCGCCAAATATCCACTCGCCTCAGGAGTAATTTGAGGGACTCCAAACATCCGATTCATCAATTCCTCAAGATAATCCCGTTCATCTGCACTCGCCTCCTTATAAACACGGTAAAATTCATCCAAAATATCAATCCGCTCTCTAAGCTCACTCTCCGACAAACTTCTGTCCAAATGAAACAAATTATATGGCTTAGCCGCTTCATTAAAAAATTTACCAAGAGCCATACTTCCAGCCACCTTCGTATCTACATCCCCCTCTGTCTCATTCCCCTTCAACGCCTCCGGGACCTCATCAACTCCAGCAATATCACCAGCATACGACGACTCATCCTCTGCCAATTCCAACATACTCATACGATCATAAAGTCCCTTCATAACTTGAGAATTCGCATCTCCATCCTCAACCCAATTCCTCTCTTCAAAATCCTCAAGAGCACGAAATTGCTCAGCAACATCAGTCCTTACTCCCTTTGTCGCCTCATCAATTTCCGGAAAATTTTGCTCAACAATCTCTTTACCTTCCGGCAAAGATTTCCCCTCTTCTAGCCCCTCTCCAACCTTATTATTATCGTCTTCAGACATTACATAGCATTAAAACCAGAGTACTTAATTATAACACAATCGACAAAAACTGTCCACTGCCACATAGAGACAGGTATCGCAATCCTGAATAGACAAACTATACCTGCCCGCCCCCCGTAGACCACTACCCCCTTTTATGGTATAATGAACAAACATAAAATATCATATCACTCAATGAACGACCAAGTAGAAACATCCACAGCGAGCAGAATTCACCAATATTTAGAAGACCATCCTGAATTAACTCAAAAAGACGATCCAGGAGACCCCGTTAAGCTTGAGAACAAAAATGTATTTGGAGAAAACGTCGCTTCTTCTATCAAAGAGTCTGTAGATCAATATCTCAAAGCAAAAACGGACACATTACTCTCAAAAAGACGTATTGATCAATCGATTCCACTAGATTTGTACATATCTAGTGGCTCCAAAGTTGAAGGAGGGCAAGGTGTTTGCAGGGTATTATTCATTGAAATAAAAAGAGAGGGACAATCAAAAAATGTGGCAGAATTCGCACTTCGCGATTATGGCGATGAATTTAGATTGAGCCACAGAAAAGTAGATCCAAATTACCGTGGGAATGGCATTGCAACTCATGCGATGAAGGGTATAGAGGAATTTGTAAAAGACTACTCTCGCAAAGTCCCAGGTAGAGAGGCTGTTATAGAGGCTAATGCAGGACAACTGGATGTACTTAAATGGTTTGATAGAAATGGATTCGAAACGACAACGGATCCCGTCCCCGTTCATCCAGGCGAAAATGATATTAAAATCCACAACTTAGACGACGTAATGGATTCTCTTGAACAAGAAGATGGGAAATACAAAGTCGGCCCACATTTATATGTTTTTCCCTCAGAATATCAGGGGCCATATTTTAACGGTGAAGGAGAAGATCCCGAGAATATTATGATAGACGAATCAGCCCTAGTTCATTTCAGGAAAAAATTGGACACCTCAAGTGGAGAAGAGGAAAGAGATCAAATTACAGGAAAAATTCGAGATGGAGTGAGGAGATTTTTAGGTTTAAGGAAAAGTGGGAAATAAGAATGAGAAAATATCCTGCTACTTTTTCCATCCTCATGAGGATGGAAAACTGAATCATTGAACATGTTCAATGATTCAGAACAGTAGCAACATTTTCGAAAATTATTTTCCCTTTTCTTTTCTACAAATCAAACTCATAAACCGCACTAGGCGTCAAAACCTTCATACGATTAGCATTCAAATCAATAGCCATATCCCGAACTTCTCCAATCCCATCAATAATATATTGGTTTGAGTAAATCAAATTGCCTGAATTTTCATCCTTGTAGAATACCAAAATCCTGCCATCAGAATCCAAAACAAATATCTGAGCCATTGTTTCATCTGTAACAACTTTGATAGGGTCAACAAACGCATTAAACGGCATTTTACTGATAATCAAATCCTGCTCTACTCCACCATAGTATTTGTCGAGACCATCTGGAGCCAAGAACCAAACGTTGGCATCGATAGCAAAGTCTTTGGCCAAGGCCAAATCACCCTCAGAAGTATATTGCTGAGCAACACCAAATCGATCCTGAGTAGCCTTGTATGTATATTTCCAAACCTGATTATTATCCGGATCCAAGACGTATATTCGATTTCCCCAATCCTCTAGAGCAACACCCTTGTGGAACGCTCCTTCTTCAGTATCCATGAATGAAAGATTCCCTTCACGATACTCAAGCAGTTTTCCACTCTTGGTCAGGAACACAAGAGAATCACGATCATCAAAGTCAGTCGCGGCTATAACAGTCTCTTCGTCATCAAGAGTAATAGGATCTTGTACCTGATCAAGAACAAGTTCATAAAGAGCATTGTACTCGAACACAAACAAACGATCATTAACAGAAGTAAATCCAAGCGCACTTATATTGCTTCTCTTCTCAGTTAAATCAGCAAGAAGAGTTGGATCTTCAATCCTTTTAACTTGATCCAAAGAATCGCGCGTCTCTTCTATTTGTTTCAACAAAATACTAGCTTTATCTCTAAAATTCCCAGAATTGAGAACGCCCATTGCATCTTCTTGAGCTTTTTCCAAAATTTGACCAGCAGCCTCTTTATCGTACTGACCCTTAGTTTCAGCCTCAGAAATCTTATTCTGAACATCTATAAGCATATTATCCAAAGCTTCAATCTCCGCCTGCTTAGCCCTTCGATCATAAACAATCCATACACTTCCAATTAAAATCGCGGCAATTACAATCACAGCAATCAAAACTTTCCCTCCACCAAAACCTCTGCCAAACAATCCCCTCCTTAAATCAGCAAATTTCGATCCCAAACCTGAAACCGACCTTCTCACATCTCTCGGCGAACGCCCTTTCTTTAAAGCACGTCTATCTTTTGTCTTCCTCAAAGTAGCAGACAAAGTATTTTTCGCTACTCCACCTGCCTTATATAGAATCTTTATAAATGTAGATTGAACACGCACTGTCCCTTTAGGTCCAGAAACCACTTTCTCAGCAGAAGAAGCAGTATCAACAAGCGTACCTTGAAGATCATCTTTATTTTCTTCTTCAGCAACCATCTCAGGTCCTTCACTCAGAAGTATACCGGTAAGCCCAACCTTCCCGAGAATTTCCGTAGAAACAACATCTCGAAGCTCAGCAAGCCCAGTAGCAGGTTCCTCACCTGACAAAACCCTTCCCAAGTCAGTCTTGCTCACATACCGAAGAAGTCTGGTTGAAGTAATCAAAACCGTATCTCCTTCCTCAAGATCACCATTAGCAATGTTCGTGAACACCTCTTTCCCATCTTCCTCATAAAGCCCCTCCGTAATAACACTGACATACTTCTTGCGAATCAAATACGCCTCCGCATCTCCACTCTGACTAACATAAAGAGTACTTCCAACAAGAGCCGCAATCACAATATTAAGATTCCCGATATAACCTGACACCTTCTGTCCTTTAAAATCATCCAAAACAGCATTAACCGCCTTTAAAGCGGCCTCAAACCGAGCATAAGGATCATCATCCACATTTGCAAAAAAACCTTCTTGAAAAGACCCAAAAAGAGCCTCTCCGATTTCCTCACTGTTAGCCGGATTATTCTGAATTTCCAAATTTATAAAAATCTCCCCACTCCTGTCCCCATACTTGTCATACATGTCATACGAATAATTCTCCAAATAACTATTGTCGTCCTTCCCAACAAAAAGGAAGTCATAATTTGCTTTTAATGCCATATTTTTAAGGTTTATTTACTACTTGTGAATATAAAGATAAAAACCTAGGCTTGCAAGAATTTAATCTTCCGGAAGAGCATCTTTAATTCCCTCTTCAGTCTCTTTAGCAACATCACCAGGATTCAACTCGGAAACACGAGGATGTTGGTACAACTCCTTGGCTACATCAGGGGGAGTCCTATTGCCCTCCTCATTCTCTTCTAAAGCATCAGCCAATTTCTTCATAATTACTCTATTTCTACCCACTACATCAGACTCTAGATCACCACCATCACCTCGGTTTTCACTGGGTCTCCTTCGTGCCCCTCCACTAGGAACTTGCGGGAATTTCATAAATACAAACGTTAATTTTTAATCAAAGCTATCTTTAAGCTATCTTTGAGCCACCAAATTATAACAACCAAAAGCGATATGTAAATGCTTTTGTTGGGAATTCGAGAAAAATGGGAGAATTTTTCTTTAAAAGATACGTATCTTTTCCCTAACCTGTTAGTCCTAACCTGCAAAAAAAGGTACGTATCTTTTCCTCATCTTCCCCCGATTTTTCCCCCTCACGGAACTACCCTCATCACACCCCCAATTTCCATTTGACTTGCTACCCCTTTCCCTCTACAGTATGCAGGCAATTTTCAAACCAGTTAATTTCACATACAATGCTCGGAAAACTCAAAAAACGAAAACGACTAAGAAAACACGGATTTAGAAGCAGGATGGCCACAAAGGGCGGCCGAAAAGTATTGGGAAAAAGAAGAGAAAAAGGTAGAAAAAGTTTGGCAGTAACTGTCCACTCGAAATAAAGAATCTTTTCATGATTCAAAAGAAATTTCGTCTAAACAAAAAAGACACCGAGTGGGTATTGAGGAAGGGAGCTCAGATCACCACTGACTTATTTCTGGTTCGCTCGATTTCAAATTCAGAACCAGAAACCAAACCACACCCTCAGTTCTCAATAGTAACTTCTGCAAAACTAGCAAAAAAAGCAGTAGATAGAAACAAGCTAAAAAGAAAGATTAGCGAAGCCATCAGGTTAGATATGCAGGAAAACTTACCCATGAAAATAGTAATCATTCCGAAAAAAAGAGCACTTGATGTAGAATACAAAGAAATCGAAACGGACATCAAAAAACTATTCTCAAAACTAACTTAAGAATAATGAATAAAAACGCTATCATCAAAAACATTCTCCTGTTCCTAATAGTATTCCTAACAGTACAATACGTATACGGAAACTTTATCAATCCCCCAGAAGAAGAACAAGAAACAGTAGTAGACCAAGGCTCAATCGAACTCCTAACAGATGACACCGAGTATTCAAGAAACAAAAATGTAACTGTAGAAATCAAGAACAACACAGCCCAGGCAATCACCGTAACCCAAGATTGCCCGGGAGAACCTCTTGACGTTCTTCACTACCAAAAAGGCGAATGGATCCAAATAACAGCAAATCCAGAACTGGACTGCTCAAAAGCCGTAAGCCACGAAATCCAACCGGGAAAAGAAGCATCAGTCCCCTATGACAACTGGAAACATGCCCTGTTCGCTAGAATGGGAAGATTCAAAATCGCATTCACAACTGAAATAACAACAAAAAACGAAGAAACCGGAGAACTCGAGACATTCACAAAAACCTTCGAATCAAACGAATTCCTCGTAGAAAAAGAAGGTATGTTCTCTCAACTCTGGAACGGAATCTTCTACCGACCAATATACAACGCCCTAACATTCTTCATTGCCGTCCTTCCAGGACATAATCTCGGTCTCGCAATCTTGCTCCTCACAATACTAATAAGAACAATTTTGCTGGTCCCTTCACAAAAAGCAATGAAAGCTCAACGCAGAATGCAAGAAATCCAACCAATGATCGAAAAAATCAAAGAGAAACACAAGGGTGATCAACAAAGAATCACTCAAGAAACAATGAACATCTGGAAAACCCAAAAAGTAAATCCAATGGGAAGCTGTCTCCCAATGCTTCTCCAATTTCCGGTTTTGATCGCACTATTCTGGGTAGTCAAAGGAGGCCTATATCCAGACAATTCATACCTGTTATACACAGCATATGAAAACTTCTCTCTAGCCAACCTCAATACTAACTTCCTCGGGCTAGACCTGCTCAAAAACAATATGTACGTCCTCCCAGTAATCATCGGACTTCTACAATTCGGACAAATGAAGCTCTCACTTTCACGAGGAGGAAAAAATAAAGCAAAAGGCGGAAAAGAAATGGCAATGGCAAACAACATGATGATGTACTTCATGCCAGTAATGATCGCAGTATTCACAGCAACACTTCCAGCCGCTGTCGGAGTCTATTGGGGAACATCAACTCTATACGGAATCATCCAACAATTCTTTGTAAACAAATCCGTTTCAAGCGACAACACAACAAAACCAAAGAGCAAAGATTCAAAAGACTCAGACGTCAAAGTCAAAGTGATAGAAAATAAGTCTGCCGACAAACCAGAATAAAACCTAACTTCACATACAATGAAAATTGAAAAAGCAATCAAGGTAACTCTCGAAGAAATCCTGATTAAACTCAAGACAGAATTCTCAAAAATCGAAGTTGAAGAAAAAGAAGACAACACCTACGCCGTGAACATCGAATCAAGCGACGACACAGCAACTCTCATCGGACATCATGGAGAAACCATCTACAGTCTTCAACATCTCCTAAAAGTACTCTGCTGGGCCAAAACTAAGAGTAAAAAAGAATTCAACATCGTCCTCGACGTCGACAACTACAGAAAAAGACAAGAAGAAAACGTCATTAATCTCGCAGAACGAAAAGTAGACTTCGTCCGCAAAACCAAGAGGGCACAAAGCCTTCCGCCAATGTCCGGGTACTTCCGAAGAGTAGTTCATCTACACTTGATGGACCCAAAATTCGACGACATTGAAACAGAAAGCCAAGGAGAAGGAGAATCACGCCACACAATCATTAAGTTAGCGGAGTAATGAGTGTATTTTTAAGAAAATTCTTCACACTGTTCACCAGCATATGCCTGGGATTTTCAAGTTCAATAGCGCTAACCTTAACAGCACAAGCTGAAGACCTCGCAGAAGAAGCTCTTCCGATAACCCCAGTCTCCTTCACCGATGTATCCGAAGAAAATTACCACTACATCCCAATTCTCGCTCTCGCAGAGGAAGGAATTATAAACGGCTACGAGGACGGAACCTTCAAACCATACGAAACCGTCAATCGAGCAGAAGCTCTCAAAATCATTCTGGAAGCATTCAATACTCCACCCGCAGAATATGATAACTTGGACGAAAATCCATTCAAAGACACAGCAAAAAATTCATGGTACGCATCATATATCGCATATGCAAAAGACCAAGAAATCATAACCGGCTACAACGACGATGAATTCGAACCATGGAAAACAATCAATCTGGCAGAATCCCTCAAAATACTAGAGGAATCCCTCCCCAACTACCTCCCTAACCCAGCCACAGAAGATCCTTTCGTAGACGTAACCATGAACGACTGGCATGTGGACTACCTCCAATACGCAAAAAACCGGGAAATGGTAAATATCTCAGCCAGCGGAAAAGTCTATCCGGGACAAGAAATGACTCGCGGATACCTAGCAGAAGTTATATACAAACTAAAAAACTTCGGGAAATACAGTTTCGGAAAGGGAACCTTCTACGGAACAGCTTTTGATGGCCGTGGCACCGCTTCCGGAGACACATTCGACATGACAGCCATGACCGCCGCCCACAAAACCCTCCCCTTCGACTCAATCGTCGAAGTTACAAACATGGCAAACGGCAAATCCCTCCAAGTTCGCATAAACGACCGCGGTCCATACGGCCACGGCCGAGTAATAGATCTCAGTCAAGCAGCATTCGAAAAAATCGCCGGATTGCATAGAGGAATAATAAATGTACAATACAGAGTGATCGAGTAGCCCCTCAGCCAATCATGAAGAAAAAACAAACCCTAAAAACAGAAGTAGAAAAAACAGTCCGACTCCTCATCACAACTCTGGGAGTCATAATTGTCGTACTCGTTGTGGCCTTCCTCGTCACAACAAGCCAATCAGCCCAACAAGGATACCGCCTCGAACAAGCACGAATCCAAAACGAAGACCTAAAAAACGCATCCGAGGGCCTCAAAGCAAAAGTCACAGATGCAGCAGCATCTTCAAATTTCGAAGAAAGCAACAAGCTCAATGATATGGGAGAAGCTCCAGAAATGAACTATTTACTCCCAGAAGACAACGACTGAGTCACCTCAGAACAAAATTCTCTTGAATATTCCCATCTCTCTAGGTAAAATCACCGCGTACTTTTGACAACAAGGTCCCATCGTCTAGTGGTTAGGACACCAGGTTTTCATCCTGGAAACGGGGGTTCGATTCCCCCTGGGACTACCAGTAAAAAATGACAGCCATCTTAAATGGCATTTTTTGATACCAAACTCTTCCATTCCACCCTCTCAAAGTATAGAATACCTCTGCCATACTTCCCTTCACCTATCCCCCATGAAAAAAATTGCGTACTTTGCCATTTTAATTCTCATGCTCTCAGAGATATTCACTTTCTCCGTATTCGCAGAAGACCCCGAACCTGATCCAGATCCACAAATCCCCCAAATCACATCCTTCACTCCCACAGAAATAACTCCAGGCGAAACCGTCATGACAATATATGGAGAATATTTCGGAGAACCATTCAATAGTCCCGAAAACCAAATTTGTTTCGGCAATAGCGACTGTCGCGACGCAACAGATCTAAATGACTACCTGCAACTTTGGAGTGATACAGAAATCCAACTTTTAGTCCCAGAAAACCTCTTAAATAATGAAAGTGAAATCCGACTCAGAGTGTATTTTTCAGACACATCCGAGTTCGACTATATAGAAAGTGCCGAAGAATACACGGTCGCAGAAGTCGATCCCGATCCAGATCCTGACCCAGATCCCGATCCAGATCCTGACCCAGATCCCGATCCAGATCCTGACCCAGATCCAGATCCCGACCCTGACCCAGATCCCGACCCTGACCCGGACCCTGATCCAGACCCGGATCCAGACCCAGATCCAGATCCGGACCCTGATCCCGACCCAGATCCCAACCCAGATCCAGACCCCGATCCAGATCCAGACCCAGACCCAGATCCAGACCCAGACCCAGATCCAGACCCTGATCCAGACCCTGATCCAAATCCAGACCCAGATCCAGATCCCACCCCCGAAATCACAACCTTCACCCCCACAAACTTCACTCCGGGTGAAACAGTCGTAACAATCACCGGAATAAATCTCGGAGACATGTACGTGGTAGGAGAAAACGAAATATGCTTCGGCGAAGTATGTATCCCCCAAACATACATAAACTCATACCTCCAAAGCTGGTCAGACACCGAAGTTCAAGTCACAGTTCCTGAAACCGCAGTAGAGCCCGGAACAATAAAACTAAAAGTATATCACTCCACAGAAGAAGAACATCTCTTCATAGAAAGCACCGAAACATTCTCGGTAACACTTCCACCAGATCCAGAAATCACCGACTTCACTCCAAAAAAACTAGTCCCAGGCGAAACAACAATAACAATCACCGGACAAAGCTTCGATGATGAATACGAAACCGGCCTCAACCAAATCTGTTTCGGAGACGATGGATGTATCAGCGATAACACAATCGGAAACTACCTCCAATCATGGGATGACACAGAGATCGTCGTAAAAACACCTTCCTTCGTCACTAACCCGGGGAAAATTAACTTAAAAGTATATTTCCCAAGCACCGCTTTATACGACTTTATCGAAAGTACCTCCCAATACACAATACAAAACAAACCATCAATAGAATGGTATTATTCCGAAATGGAACAGGGAGAAACATACACATACACAGGATACCATTTCGGCACCACACAAGGAAAAGTCATCATCGGAAATCAAGAATGCGACATAGTGAGCTGGAATGACACCTCAGTAGAATTCACCATCCCGGACAACGCAAACAGTGGGAACGTATACATCGAAAGCTCCGAAGGACTCAAGTCAAACGAAATATACGCAAATATAATAACCGTCACAAAATATTCAAATGACGAATTTTCAAAATACCAATGGCAAATGGGCATATTAAACATGTTAAATGCATGGACCATCACACAAGGATCCAGCAATGTCACAGTCGCAGTAATTGACAGTGGAGTCGATATAAATCATGAAGACTTAAAACACGCAATCTGGACAAACCCCGACGAAATAGCCGGAAACTTAATAGACGACGACAACAATGGATACGTAGACGACATACACGGCTGGGATTTCATAGAAAACAACAACTCCAACACACCGAGAGGCCCTCACGGAACAATGGTTTCAAGCCTTATAGCCGGCAAAAAAGATAACTCAGTCGGAATAGCCGGGATAGCACCAAACGTCAAAATAATGGTGCTCAACATAGTCCTTCACGACCAATTAAGCATAAGCATCGACGCGGCTCTAAACGCAATGAAATACGCCGTTGACAATGGAGCAGACATAATAAATTTAAGCTTCGGAGGATATTCCTCAAACTCTGCATACGAAGACATAGTCCAGTACGCATACGACAATAATGTCCTTCTCATCGCGGCAACCGGCAACGAAGCAGTTGACCTCGACAACGACCCATTCGCCCCGGCATGCGTAAATCTTGGGATCAACGGAGTCCTCGGAATCTCAGCAATAAACGAATCAAAACATTTATCATCTTTCTCAAATTATGGATCAGCCTGCACCGATCTTTCAGCCCCAGGCGAATACTTGGCAATGGCAGTCCCCGAATCACTCGGCTATTACACCGTTGGAGACGGGACTTCTTTTGCGGCACCAATAGTTTCAGGAATCTCAGCATTGATAAAATCTCTCCATCAAGACTGGAACGTCGAAGAAATCAAATCGGTACTCCTAAGCACCGCAGAAAACATCGACAGCTACAATCCACAGTACACAAACCAACTCGGGGAAGGCCTCCCAAATGCACACGCCGCATTAACAGCATCCCGCCCAAACGTCTCATACATATACAATCCCCGCACAGACTTGGTAATTAAAGAAACAGGAATAGAAATAGATATCGAAGTTCCAGACACAGAACCAATCGATACAACCCCCGAACCAATAAAAGACGAATCAACCGACAAGGACGATAAAGATGATGAAGACAAAGCGGAAAAAGACGAAACCCCCGAACCAAAACAATACGAACCACTCAGCTCATTCCCTGACGCGAACAGCCACGAATATGAACCTGCAATCGCATTCGTCGAAGAAACAGAAATCGTCGAAGGCTACCCCGACGGAACATTCAAGCCAGACTACGAAATAAACCGAGCAGAATTCACTAAAATCCTAATCAACGCATACGGCCTTCACGACAACGTAAATTGGTCATACTGCTTTGACGATATCAATAGCGAATGGTTTGCCCCTTTTATTTGTAGAGCAAAAACCCTCCAGGTAATCGACGGCTACCCGGACAACACATTCCACCCGGACCAAGCAATAAACACAGTCGAAGCAATCAAAATCATCCTAAACACAGGAGGCGTTGAACTCAGCGCATCCCCGGGAGAAAGCTGGTTCTCCCCATATATCGCATACGCCCTTAACACAGGCCTGGACTTCATCCTCTACGAAAACGAATTGGAAGAAAATATCACCAGAGGAGAAATGGCTCAAATGATATACAAAACGTTAGGAGCATACTAAGCACAACCTCTAAAAGTTGACACAAAAAATCTAAGTGTTAGATTACTCTCCTTTTTAATTTAATGAAAAATGGCCGCACCCAACCCAGATTCCTCAGGCAACCAAGACGACTATCAAAAAACTGAAGTACTTAGATCTTTGGGTAATTTTCAATCCACAGACTCTGAAAAAAATCCACTTTGGGAAAATCCCAGAATCAAAAAAGGAACAGTAGTTAACATAATGGGAGACCTAAGGCACATGCTCGCTCAATGCTCAATAAGACTAACAAGAGACGAATCATCAATCTCAGATATTTGCAGTGAAATAGACGACATGCTAGACACAATCGAGTTCCTCTCAGGAGACGAAGACCCAAAAGGAGTTAAAGAAATAAAAAGAATAGTCGAAGCAGAAAGAGCAAGAATTAGAGGAAACTCTCCCACGAGCCCAGATACCGCCCCAGAAACAAGCACCCATGTCCCGGTAGGCCCTATGACCCCGGACCACCCACTCATAGAAAAATTCAAAAAAGCACAAGATCGACTGGGTAAAACCACAATGGCACGCAGAATATTCGATTACATAGCCGCACAATCTCAAGACGCAGTAACTGCGTCACCAGAAATAGCAGAAGCCACTGATGAGATAACATCATCCATAAGCAGCATAACAACCATATACCTAACCCCAAACGGCAAACTCTTCAGAACAGCCCCTTTTTTCGTGAAAAAAACACCAATAGAGGGAGATAAACGAAAACTGAGCTACAAACTCTACTACGACCCAAGCTTAGACGACGATGACAATGATGACCCCAATAACGAAGAAGAAAGCACTGAAGACTCCCCCGAAGAGCTAACTCCACCAAAAAACGCAGTCGACACTCCCCTCTTTAGGGGTCACCCACTTTTCGATAAATTCCACGATTTCATAAAAGCCCTCCCCAATGGATCAACAACCCAAAAAAAAATTCTCCAAACCCTAGCACAGAGAAAAAAATCTGAAACCATAGACTCAACAATCTTGGGAATAAGGGCCGCAACAAAAGCCACATCAGTCGAAAAATGTGTATCAACCGATCTCATTGCCTCACGCCCATTCTACGTCAACACAATCAAAAAAGGACAACAAGAATACTACTTCCTATGCTATGAAGAAACTAAAAAACAAGATAACCCAGAAAACGCCCCTGTCCTCCCCAATAATGTAGTCGACACCCCAATCGAAGATGAAGGCCACCCACTCTACAAAGAATTCCGAGACTTCCTCAGCAAATTCGCCCAAAACGCAACTACACAATTAGGAATGTTTCAAACCTTAGCCTCAAGAGAACAAAACGAAAAAATGAACGCAGAAGTTCTCGCAGACGAAATAGGCTCAACCCCAACAGGAATCCACGCAATAGTTCTTAACCGATTAAGCAGACTCAGCCCGTTCTATATCGATTTTGTAGAGGAGAACGGCGAAAACTACTACTACCTCTGCTACAGGAAAGAAGGAAAGGCCCTCGAAGGCCCAGAAAATATCCCACCACCACCAAACGAAGTAGATACTCCCATAGAAGAAGGTCATCCTCTCCAAAAAGATTTCCAAAAAGAAATACAAAGACTCGAATCAATAGGAACAAAAGTTGAAAAAAATAAAATCAAGGTACTCCAGCGCCTCGCTCAAAGAAAGCCAGACGAATATCTGTACGGCGCAGGCATAGCTGAAGAACTTGGACTCACCCCGGCAATAACAAGCCTAACCGCCAACTCATTAACAGACTCTCGCCCATTCTACGTTGGCAAAGTAAAAACAGGGAAAAGAACATATCTCTTCCTTTGCTACGAAGCAGTAGAAGATGATGATGACGAGGATAACGATTATGAAGATGAAGACAACAATCATCCCCCTTCTGCTCCACCAAAGCTCGATCAAAAAAAAGTATCACAATGGATAGCTAAAATCACTGATCCAGACGCAAAAACACTAGCTGAACATTTCAAATACACCTCCACACACTCGATGACAGACAAAGACACGCTCATAAATGTTTTATTCGAAGGAGATTCGGCCGCATTTTCAAAAGCAGTAAGAGCACTTTCCCACACATATCCTTTCTACATTGAAAGATTCAGAGATGAAGAAAAATACCAAACTTATGAACTGGCCTCAACAGAAGAAAATTTAGCCGCCTGGGCGAACAGGTCACCAGGAGGATCCAAACGACTAGCAAAAGGATTAGAAAAAGAAGCAATAGAACAAGGAAAGTTAGGATTCAACGTATCAGAAGATTTTGTTTTTGGATTAATAAGTGACGAAGTAACAACAAAAGGTGCCGCAAAAACTCTCAAAGAAAGTTGCCCTGGTTTTATACTCGCGGAAGATCGCGGAAAAGGTTCCGGCTTCATATTCATCTCGGGAATAACGAAAAGCTAACACTTCTAGCACAAAATCTAAAAAAAAGTATAATAGGACCCAATAACACACTTAATGGGAGAAATTTACTTAGACCACGCCGCAACAACACCAACGGACAAAGAAGTCCTAAAAGCCATGCTACCCTATTTCGCAGATGAGTTTGGCAACCCAAACGCATTATACTCACGCGGCCGCAAAGCCAAAAAAGCAATCGAACAAGCCCGCACAACCATCGCAGAATTCCTGAACTGTGACTATGGCGAAGTCATCTTCACCGGCAGTGGAACAGAAAGCGACAACCTCGCAATCTTCGGCGCAGTCAAAGCCATCACAAAAAAACTCAAAACTCCCCCAAAAGACCTCCACGTCATCACCTCCAAAATAGAACACCACGCAGTCCTCGATCCATTCAAAGAACTGGAAAAAGAAGGATATCAAGTCACATATCTCGAAGTAGATAAATACGGCCTCATCGATCAAGACCTATTCGCAAAAGCCCTAACAGAACAAACAATTTTCGCTTCAATCATATACGCAAACAACGAAATTGGCACAATCGAACCAATAAAAGAACTTGCCACACTAGTCCACGAACACAAGAATTCATTCAATGAGCCGCTAGTCTTCCACACAGACGCATGCCAAGCCGCAGGGACACTCGACATCGACACAAGATCACTCGGCATAGACCTCATGACACTCAACGGAAGTAAAATATACGGACCAAAAGGCGTCGGAGTCCTCTTCAAAAAAACCGGAACCCCTCTAAGCCCACAAATCCTGGGTGGCGGCCAAGAAAACGGTTCCCGCAGTGGGACTGAGAACGTCCCAGCAATCGTAGGAATGGCAAAAGCCCTCGAACTTGCACAGGAAAACAGTGAAAAAGAAAACACACGCCTCACGGAACTAAGAGATAAACTCGTCAAAGGAATTCTAGACACCATTCCCCGCACATACCTCAACGGACACCCCGAAAAAAGACTGCCAAACAACGCAAACATATTAATACTGGACATTGAAGGAGAAGCACTTCTGCTCCACCTAGACGAAGCCGGAATATGCGTCTCAACTGGTTCAGCTTGCGACTCCAAGTCCCTCTCCCCCTCACATGTACTTCTCGCAACAGGCCTCCCCCACGCCGCAGTCCACGGAACAATCCGCATGACATTGGGAAAAAGCACGACAGACGCCGACATCGACTACATCCTCGAAACTCTCCCCCCACTCGTCGAAAAACTCCGCAAAATCTCTCCGGTAAGAATCGACGAAAAAACGCTCAATCGCTAACCCTCATCCCATGGCAAACGTATTATTCATCATCGCCGCACAAGGCTATCAGGATTTGGAATACGAGGAACCAAAAAAAGTACTAGAAAAAAAAGGCCACAAAGTAACAACAGCCTCAACAGCAATGCAAGCAACAGGCTCACTCGGAGGAACAGCAACCGTTGATATCCTCCTGCCAGAAGCAAAAGTAGAAAACTACGACGCAATAGCATTCATCGGCGGCCCAGGATCATCTATATACTTCAACAACGAAACGGCCCACACATTGGCCAAAACCTTCAACGAAGCAGGCAAACTGACATGCGCGATCTGTGCAGGCCCAATCACTCTCGCAAAAGCCGGCTTACTCCAGGGGAAGAAAGCAACCTGCTATCCCGGTGGCTCACAGGACGTAATAGCAGGCGGAGCACAGTACACAGGCTCAGATGTAGAAAAAGACGGAAATATCATTACTGCAAGCGGTCCTCCGGCGGCCAAAAAATTTGGGAAAATGATAGTAAAAAATCTTTGAGCCATTTACGTCAACACGTTTTGATACATTAGACTTTGCCACCAGCAAAACTCTTTGATAATATCGGAGACGCACAATATTTTGTGTCCCCTCACAACTTTAGACACAAAATGTAGGTTTCCCCTCATTCTTGTGAAAATGTCAACAAAATGGCGTTCTTTGCTTTCCCCTCCCCCAAATTTTAACACCTAAAACCTTCATTCTTTATGTCCCCTATCAAAAAAATTAAAAAAAGAGATGGCCGAATTGCAGACTTTGATCAAGAAAAAATCACAGAAGCAGTATGGAAAGCGGCGAACTCAGTAGGAGGAACGGACCGATCTTTGGCAGAACAGATTTCCAACCAAATAACAGCCGTTCTCGAAGTTTTCTTCAAAGACGCTGAACAAACACCAACAGTTGAACAAATCCAAGACCTCGTCGAAAAAATCTTAATAGAAGGCGGCCATGCAAAAACGGCCAAAGCATACATCATCTACAGACAAAAAAGAGCGGACGAACGTGAAACAAAAGAATTAATGTTTGGAAGGGACGGAGCAGAAAGAACCCTAAACTTCTCCAACAACGCTCTTCAAGTACTAAAAAGAAGATACTTACTCAAAGACGAAGAAGGCAACACAAAAGAAACCCCTGAAGACTTGGTAAAAAGAGTCTCGCAATCAGTATCAAAAGCAGATGAAAACTACGAAGGTGAAAACGCAGATGAAACAGAAAAGAAATTCTACGAAATGATGAAAAACCTCGAATTCCTTCCCAACTCACCAACACTCATGAACGCCGGCACAGGAATCGGCCAGCTCTCAGCATGTTTTGTGATCCCAGTCGAAGACTCAATGGAAGGAATCTTCACAAGCCTAAAAAATGCAGCACTTATTCATAAAAGCGGAGGAGGAACCGGATTTTCATTCGCACGCCTCCGTCCATCTGACGATATAGTCAGCTCAACAACAGGAGTGTCATCAGGTCCCATCTCATTCATGAAAGTTTTCGATGCAGCCACAGAAGTCATCAAACAAGGTGGTAAACGTCGTGGAGCCAACATGGGAATTCTTCGAGTAGATCATCCGGATATTCTGGATTTCATCAACATGAAATCAGACATGAAAACCCTGCAAAACTTCAACATCTCAGTTGCAGTCACAGACAAATTCATAGAAGCACTTGAAAAAGGCGAAGAATACGAATTATTGAACCCACGTACAAAAAACCCTATTAAAAAGCTTCCAGCACGCATGGTATTTGACCTCATTATAGCCAATGCATGGAAAAACGGAGATCCCGGAGTAATCTTCATCGACGAAGTAAATAAAAAAAGCCCAGTAAAACATCTAGGAGAAATCGAAGCAACAAATCCTTGCGGCGAACAACCACTCCTCCCATACGAAAGCTGTAATCTCGGCTCAATCAACCTCAACAAAACCATCGCAATCAGCGGAAAAGACATCGACTGGAACAAACTGGAACAAATAGTATTTTCTGCAGTCCACTTCCTCGACAACGTCATCGACATAAACAACTACCCAATCCCAGAAATCAAAGAAACCTCTCGCAAAACCAGAAAAATCGGTCTCGGCCTAATGGGGTTCGCAGACGTACTTTATCAACTCGACATCCCATACAACTCTGAAGAAGGTATAAAAATGGGAGAACGCATCATGAGATTCATCGACGAAAAATCTAAAGAAAAATCTATTGAACTAGCTCAAACTAGAGGAGTGTTCCCAGGATGGGAAGGATCTTTCTACCATCAAAACGGCATAAAAATCCGAAACGCATGCACAACAACAGTCGCCCCAACAGGAACAATCGGAATGTTGGCAGAAGCATCAGGAGGACTTGAACCAAACTTCGCAATCTCATTCATAAAGAACGTTATGGACGGCACAGAATTGGTATACACAAACAAATTCTTCGAAAAAAGAGCTAAAGAAGAAGGCTTTTACTCAAAAGAACTGATGAACAAAATAGCAAAAGTGGGCTCAATCCAAGGCTTCGAAGAAATTCCTCCACACATCAGAAGAATCTTCGTAGCAGCACAAGACATCGCTCCGGAATGGCACATAAAAATGCAAGCGGCCTTCCAGAAACACGTAGACTCAAGTGTGTCAAAAACAATTAATTTCCCCACAGAGGCCTCAATTAAAGATATAGAAAACGCATATCTCCTCGCACACAAACTAAAATGCAAAGGAGTGACAATATACCGAGACGGAAGCCGAGACAACCAAGTACTAAACATAGGGAAAGTAAACAAAGAAGCTGAACGAAACAATGTCCCAGCTCAGCAACCACAGTTCACGCCCCCAACAACACCCACTCAACCAAGCATAGAAAGCATCCAAGAAGTTCCCCCTCCCCCACCCCCAGTGATCGAGAGCTCAGACACTCCTGCTCCTCCACCCATCACATCCACAGAACCACGTTCACATAAATCTCTTAAAGACGAAGTCCTAGAGACTAGAAAATGCCCAGAATGCAAAAGTGACGTACAGATCGGAGAAGGATGCGTCTTGTGTTTAAGCTGTGGGTTTTCCGCCTGTACAGTATAAGGAGAAACCAGGTTGACTTTTTTCGAAAAAATGATACAGTTTATCCTCCCCTTCAAGGGATGCCTACTTACTAACCACAAAAACAGTGGGCCCAGAAGCAGCAGAAAACTTGCACGACGAATTTGAAACAGCTCAAGAACAGCAAGAAAATCAAGAGCTTTCCGAAACTCCAAAAATCCGCGAAAACGTCCTGGACATAACAGGGCTCAGTTCAGAAGACAGAGTCCGTGTAAGATCAGGAAAAGCAAGTCTTGAAGATGTAAAAAAAGAAAGTAATAACATCAAGGATCAAGCAGAAAACTTGCTCGAATTAGGTGTAGGTCAAGAAAAAATCTCAAAAAAAGAAGCCAAAGAATACAAAGAAAAACTTGAAGGATCCCTGAATAAAAAATCCAGAGAAGATATTCTAGAAAAAATCCAAGAAAAAATCTCCGAAGTACAAACAGAAAAAGACAAAACTGAAGAACTGGAAAAAGGAGATCCCGAGCTCCAAAAAGCATACGGCCAATACGACAAGCTCATCGACGAACACAGCCACCTACTCGGAGAAACCGCGGCAGAAGAATACAAAAAATGGATCCGAGAACAAAAAAGCTCAATCGAAAACATCGAAGAACTCACTGTAAAATTCTTCCAATCAGAACGCCCGCCAAGAGTGGAAACTTTCAACAAACTAAAAAACACCTTGGGCCAATACGGCATCAAAAGCCCTCTCGACATTCCATACATCAGAGCCGAAGGACTCTCAGAAAGAAAAGCCTTCTTAGGAAACATCGAATCCCTAGAAAAACAATTCGACAAAATGGGTGGAATGAAAGAAACTCTTTATTCAAAACGAGCAGAAAAAGAACTGGTGAAGAGCGTCTGCATGGCAAGAAACCCTCAAGAACAAGAACAAATTTTAAAAGACGCACAAAACCTGGAACGAGACGAATCAAGTGGCTATGCATCTCTCGAAACAGCAGTCGGAGCACAAAAAATCAGCCAAGCCTCAATGAAGAACATGCTCGACTACTACAAGACCATTGGGAAATGGAATGGAAGAGCAGAAAACCTAAAACTCTGGGACAGCTTCATCGAAAACGAAGCCAAACTAACCGACAAATTGAAAGATGTCTTCCACAAAGAACCCAAAAACGAAAAAGGATTCAGTCTCGCATTCAGAATATTCAAAGACCTCGACTTCACAGGCAAAGAAAAATTCATCGACGAACAATCAAAAAAACGCGAAAAAGAAACAAGCGAAGAAGAACTTAATCGCGAACTCGCAATCAAATCTTTCAAACACGAATGCGCCAAAGCACGCAAAGAAAACACAATTTCAAAAAAGACCGAAGAAAACTACGGCAACTGGATCGATAAAAACGCAGAAGGAAAATCAGCCGAAGAAATCGAAGAATTCCTGAAAATCCTAACCGCTCCAGAAGCAAACGAACAATACAAAAATCTAGCGGCATACAAAAAACGTAGAGAAACTTTTGTTTCAGACATCCGCACACTTCGCGATATCAACCCACTCATCAAAGAAAAAGACGCAAAAGAATGGCAAAAAAAATACGACAAAGAAGGATGGAAAAAAAGAGAGAAAGTACACAAAGAATTGAAAAACGAAATCAATGAAGCAAAAGAATCACGCATAAAAGAACGTCTAAACAAGGCAGGCCCAGAAGCAGCAAAAGACAAAGAAACAATCGACACAACTGAACTCGCACAAAAGAACAAAGAATCAGCAATGCAAGCAATAAAAGACTTGCTCCGCTTCAAAGCCCACGGCTCTGCAATGAAACGATGTGTTGAACTCTTGAAAAACAATCCATACGACAAAGCCGTCCTCACTCTCATGGACGAAATCGCCGAAATAGCAGACAAACAAGCTGACGAAGCAGATCCTGACAAACAAACTGAAATCTACGGCAAATACACGGCAATGGCAGAAAAGATGATAGAACAAGATACAGAAACTCGCGAAGCATCCGACGAAATGCAAACAAAGGAACAAGCCCTAGAATTGGCCCGCAAAGACCAAGAACAACGCAAATCAATCTCTTCACACGATCGAACAAAAGAAGACATCATGGACAAAGTAAAAGGCGACGACGACTTATCACAACTAGCACAAGAATACATGGAAGGTGGAAAGGATTCAGAGATTCTGGACAAAGACACTTTGGAAGGGAAAAAAGTAATCGAAGTCGATTTCGACATCGAACATAGTCGAACAGACCAAAAATCTCTTCGCAAACAAATCCAACAAGAAAGAGATAAAGTCGGAGAAAAGAAAGGCTCAACAGTTATAGAATTCAAACAAGCCAAAACCGGCCGCAAACTCGACGCACGTTCTGGCAAAGAAGCTGAACAAGAACAAAGGAAAGAAAAAGAAGCCCTCGCAGAAGAAATGGCCCTCGATATAGCACGTATAATGCACCCCGACGGAGCACCAACTCCGGAACAATTAGCCGAAGCAAAAAAAGCTGCCCTTGCAAAATTGGAGAAAAAAGCGAAAACTAAGATAGAACGTATGGCCGCTTAATTCCTTCGCTAAATGCTCCAACTCCTCCAAACAATCCTCGTGGTAACAACGATCGTTCTCGTCTGTATCGTCATCCTTGCTCTAGCGACTTCCTTTGCAGTAGCTATTTTTGGCGGAGGTCCATTTGTACCCACACCACGCAAAGCCGTAAAAGAAATACTCAAACACGCCAAAATCAAACCAGACCAAAAACTATACGACATCGGCGCCGGGGACGGCCGATTCCTCCACTATGCAGAAAAACTGTACGGCGCAAATGCAGTCGGTTTCGAAATCGACCCATTTGTATATATGATTGCCCGCCTAAAACAAATCTTCTTCAGATGGAAAGGCCGCATAATCAGGGGAAATTTTCAAAACCATTCACTCGAAGACGCAGACGTCGTAATTTGCTACATGCTCCCAAAAACACTCAAAAAATATCAGAAAAAATTCGACAAAGAACTTCCTCGCGGTTGCCGAATCATCTCATACACCTTCAAAGTCGGGAACTTAAAACCACACAAAACAATACCAGCCAGTAAAGGCATCAAAAAAATCTTCGTATACAAGGTCGGAACTCACAAAGCTCGTGACAACTCCGCAAAAACTCGCACCAAAAAGAAAACAACCTCCAAAAGAACGTAACAAGAATAGGCCACCACCCCTCCAGTAACAATCGCCACAGCCCCGACCAACATAATGATCGGAATAAATGGTACGACAAAAATATTAGCGAGCGGACAAATCAAAGAAAACCGCCCGAAACTTTTCAAAATCACAGGTAAGGCAAATGCCTGAGCCGAAAGCGTCATGATTAAATTCTCACGAATAGCAAAAGCGACAGGCACCCTCGCCAAAGCCCGCCCAAAAACTCCCCCAATAGCTTCAATCTTCGGAGAAACATAAACCAACCCCAGCGTCGCAAGAAACGACAACTGAAATCCCGTATCATAAATAGCAATTTTCGGATTCAATAAATTCATAAGAAAAGCCGAAAGCACAATTGCCATAGCAACTTCATTTTTACGTCCGAAATAAACCGCAAAAAGCCCAAGAATCCCCATAATCGCAGCCCTCACAACAGCACTAGACGCTCCCACCAAAATCACAAACACAATAACAACTATACTCGCGGCAATAACCCTCCCCTTCCGACTCAAAAACCCAAAAAGCCCAAACACCAAAATAATCACAAGCGTAATATTGTATCCGGAAATAGCAACAATATGCGTCAGCCCCGTTTCATTAAAATCTTCCGTCACCGCCTCCGGAATCCCCTTTCGTACACCCAAAAGAAGACCAGCCACCATACTCCCGTGCGGCTCAGAAAACACAACAGAAATTCTCCCTTCAATCCATCCTTTAAACCCATAAATCCACTCAAAAAACTTTCGCCCACACCCATTCCCCACTTTTTCAACTCTAGGACTATTCACAACCGAATAAATCTCATACCGCGCCAAGTACTTGTCATAAGCAAACCCTTCAATAGGCTCCGGACTCTCAAACTCACCAACAATACTCAAAACATCCCCATACTCATAAACAGGATACCTGTCCGCATTTATCAAAACCTTGCCGGAAAACTCCTCTCCAGCAACACTCACTCCAGAAACAGTGTATTTCACCTTATCAAACCTCACATCAACCTCGCTGGCAACACATGCCTCAAAATCCCTCATCCCAGCCCCATTCAGATGCCTCACATCGTCATCAAAAACAACATCAGCAAAGAGCACCCTCAAAATCCCAAAAGAAACCCCTATAAGCCCAATCGCAATAAACATACCCACCTCTTTTCCCCACATTTTCTTCTTCAACAGTACAATCCCAAAAACACAAACAGCAACTACCACCACAGAAATGTCCTCCAAAACAAACAACCCAACTAAAAACCCAATCATAAAAGCCATACCCTAACAATAGAGTGCAAATCTCAAATTTTCCTCAAATTTTCCTCAATTTTTACTCAACTCCAGTAACCACAGGGACAGCAGCAGCTTCCGGAGCAACAACCTCCTCTCCATCCATACCCCCCAGCACCTCACTATTCATAAACGCTCCAAAGAACATTCCAAGGTCAAACACTTCATATTCCAAAGGTTCATCAATCTGGAAAGGCAATCCAAGATCAGAAAGAATAAAAACAATCTCAGCATCCATCTCACCAGACGGATCTGTTAAATGTGCAGACATATCAAGCTTCACAAGCGCAGATTTCTCAATATCAACCCAAACATCACCCTCGAAAGTCAACATCTCTAAAAACGCATGAAAATCCATCTTGGCAACCGCTGAAATCTCCTCACCTTTAATCTTGGCAATCTCTGCCAAAAACTCAGTAATCCCAGAACTACTCGAAGTTACACCATAACGATAAGCCTCAGCTCCGTTCACCGACTCAGTACCTTCAAACTGAATATTGTCAAAATACCTAGAAGTCAAAATAAGCTCACGTAGTTGCTTGCCCGACTCATCCAAATCCGCAAAATTTGTCCCCAAGTCTCCAAACAAATCAGTATTACCAGTAAACCCTTCACTCATAGAACCGTCATCAATCTGCCACCAAGTCCCAACAAAATCAGCAAAAGCCGCAGCTGGAAAATTCGGAATCTCAGGTAAATCCAAAAGCTTCACATATGAGAATTTATCAACCTCCCTCAACGCAAAATCAAATCTGTAGTCCCTATTTTCAGCATCTTGAACTTTTGCAACAACAGTCATCTCACCTCCATCCCCTCCGGACGAAGTTTCACTGTATGCCCCATTAATCCCAAGATCAGCAGAGATACTTCCCTGATCGGCACTCGACATATCCATAATCGCATCAAATTCATATCTTCCAGAAGAAAAATCAGCCCAATTATAAATCGACCTCTGCAAGAAAAGAGATTCATCATGATCTGGAGCTTCTTCAGAGCAACCGACAAGAAATATCCCCACCACCATAACAGAAATAATTTTTACAATAGAAAGTTTCATACAAAAATGATTAAGCTTTATTGCGTACAATATTACTTGTAATTCCAAAAGACTACAAACTTTAAATTGCATTAATGATCTTTTTAAGTAGAATAGATGAGCCTATGAATCAGCAAAGCCTTTTTACAAGACATATCAAAAAAAACGGAGCAAACATTTCGATAATACTCTCTATTATCGCAATAGTAGTGCTTTGCGTGTTGATCGTGAAAGTCATATTGAGTATTGATTTCAGAACCCTCTTGCTTGCCGCAGGAGAAAACCTAGAAACAGATTCGAACAACCACACAAATCTCTTACTAATAGGAACTGGAGGAGAAGATCACGACGGCGCTGACCTGACAGACACAATCATAGTAGCAAGTCTCGATCAAGAAAAAGAGACAGTCTCAATGATATCAATTCCTCGCGACCTTCACGTCAAAGACGATCTACTCCAAAGCATCCGAATAAACGAAACTTATTTCTACGCAAAAGAATATTTCGGTAGCTCAGAAGAAGGCCTAGCATACTTTGAGGAAAAAATAGAAGAACTAACTGGCCTCGAAATACACTACCACGTCAAAATAAATTTCGGAGGATTCAAGCAAATCATCGACTCCGTTGGAGGAATAGAGCTAGATGTCCCAGAATCAATCTATGATCCGTATTATCCAAAAGATGGCACATTGTACTATGAAACTTTCCAAGTCCCCGCAGGATACCAGCACATGGACGGAGAGACCGCCCTCAAATACGCTCGTAGCCGAAAAACAACCTCAGACTTTGACCGATCGAAAAGACAACAACAAATAATTCATGCCTTAAAAAACAAAGCCCTCCAAACGAAAGTAGTTTTAGACAAAGACAAACTGACATCTTTGCTCTCCACCATAAAAGACAACCTTGAAACCAACCTAAAGGTACGAGAAATGATAACAATGGGAGCTATCGCCGGCGACTACAATTCGGAAAACATCATCACAAAACAAGTCCACGACGACCCCGTCCAATGCGGAGGATTCCTCTACGCACCACCAATAGAAAACAACGGCGGAGCATTCGTGCTTACCCCAGCGGGAGGAGAAGAATACATGCATTTATTCTTCGAACTAATAGCAAAACACCCCCTCGCCTTCAAGGAAAATTTGGAAATACAAGTTCTAAACGGCACCGAAAAAAGCGGAATAGCAGCAGAAAACAAACAGGTATTAAAAAGATACTGTCTTAACGTATCAAGATTCGGGAATGCCCGTTCACTAGGTATCAAACAAACAACCATCTACTACAACCCTATCCCCCTCCCAAAAGACAACCCCGGCGATGAGACCGAATACTACAGGCCAAACACTCTAGACATCATAAAAAGCCTCATCCCCGAAGCAGTAGAATCAACTGTATTCCCCCAAGAATACATCGACCTCGGATACAACAAATCTTCAGACATACTCCTAGAAATCGGAACAGACTATGTTAATTCAGACCACTACATTGAAGACTCGTTCTACCCACTATACAACATTATCTATGCCCCAATCATCGATGAAGAAGGAACAGACGAAGGAGATGCGGCTGAATAAATTCATCGCTCAATCCGGAATAACAAGCCGCCGCAAAGCGGACGAGCTTATTGAACAAGGGGAAATCCTCGTAAACAAAAAGCCGGTAACAACATTAGGCACAAAAATCGATCCACAAAAAGACATAATCACTTACAACGGAAAACAACTGCGCCTAAAAGACGAATTCATTTATGTAGCATTGAACAAACCAAAAAACTACATAACAACTCTCAAAGATGAAAAAGGCCGACAAACAGTATTAGACCTCCTCCCAAAAGAACTCGAGTCAAAAGGCCTCAAGCCAATCGGCAGACTCGACAAAAACACCGAAGGCCTTCTCGTCTTAACAAACGACCTAGAGTTCATCAACCAATTAACTCATCCCCGCTACGAAAACGAAAAAGAATACAAAGTAGAAACCGAAGGAAACCTTTCCCCTGAAGCAAAATCAGAAATCGAAAAAGGCATCGAGAATGAAGAGCTCAAAAAAACCCTCCCATGCAAAATAAAAGTCCTAAACGCCCAAGAACATAAAACCACACTAACGATCACCATCAGAGAAGGCCAAAACCGCCAAGTCAGAAAAATGTTTAAACATTTCGGATACCCTGTACTATACTTACAAAGAATCCGAATCGGAAAATTGACACTCGGAACTCCGCCAATAGCCAACTTGCCGAAAGGAAAAACCCAATTAATAGACAAAAAATGCTTGCAAGCCTAATCAGTTTCTACATAACATCCGCACTCCAGCCAATCCTCCCGATAAATATAAACGAGAACATCCCAATCATCGAAGAAGCGTCTTTTAATCTAAGCAAACTCGATTTTTCAGGCATCCTTTCCGTAAGTCCAATCCCCATAAAAAAGAATTCATACATCGCTCCGATAATAGAAGCGACTTCAGTCATAGCAATGGACAATCAAACAGGCGAAATCCTTTACGAAAAGAATCTCCACACTCGAAGACAAATCGCCTCAATAACAAAATTGATGACAGCGATTATAATTTTAGAAGAAAATGATCTTGATTCAATAGTCACAGTCCCCCAGAAAGCAAATTATGCAGACGGCTCACAAATGTTCCTACGAACAGGAGAACAAATCACAGTCGAAAACCTTCTCTACGGTTTGCTAATAAACTCCGCCAACGATTCAGCAGAAACTCTGGCAGAACACAACGCGGGAAGCCTCGATGCTTTCGTTGAAAAAATGAACAAAAAAGCCCTGGACCTAGGCCTTATAAACACCCATTTCCAAAACCCAGTCGGCTACGACCACAGAAAAAATTATTCTTCAGTATACGACATCGCAAAACTCTCCCGTTACGCATACCAAAAAGCATTTATCCGCGAAGCCACAGGAATAAAAGAACTCCAAGTAAAATCAACAGACAATCAATATATCCATGACCTAGAATCCACAAACGAACTCCTGGATAGCTATCTAAACATCAAGGGCCTAAAGACCGGACATACAGATCAAGCAGGACTCTGCCTCAGCGCAGTTGCGGAAAACGAACAAGGCAACGACATAATAACCGTCGTCCTCAACAGCCCGGCCAGATTCAAAGAAACAAAAATCCTAATTGACTGGGTTTTCAGAGCGTATATATGGTAGAATCTACCCACAACTACACCTAATAAAATACCATGACCGAATTAGTCAAAGACTTATTCCTCATACTAGGATCAATGCTTCTCGCATTCGTAATAACCGTGGCCGCAATCCCGAATTTCACCAAATTTCTAATAAATCACAAACTCGGGAAACAAATCAGAGACAACGCAATAACAGGAGAAAAATCAACTATTTTCTCAAAACTCCACGCAAAAAAATCAGGCACCCCAACAATGGGTGGAATTCTAATATGGGGAGGAACCCTTCTCGTGATCCTGCTATCCAGAGTTATGTCAGCAATAGGAGTTTTTGATCGCTCACTCCTTAACAGAAAAGAAACCTGGATCCCAATATTCACAATGGTAGCAGTCGGATTCCTAGGTGCCCTCGACGACTATTTGAACATCAAAGGAATAGGTAAAACCAAGGGCCTAAGCGCAAAATTCAAACTCCTCTGGCTAACAATCTTCGGTGGAGTCGGAGCATATTGGTTCTTCGAAAAACTGGGCTTTGATTCGGTCCACGTTCCATTCGTCGGAGACGTCACAATAGGATGGTGGTACATTCCACTTTTCATCTTCATAATTCTAGCAACTTCAAACGCAGTAAACCTAACAGACGGCCTAGATGGCCTAGCTTCAGGACTCCTAATTCTCGCATTCGGCGCATTCGGGATTATAGCGTACATGAAAGGCCTATTAATCCTTTCCGCCTTCTGTGCAGTCATCGTAGGCTCAACCACGGCATTCCTATGGTTCAACGTGCCTCCAGCACTGTTCTACATGGGCGATACCGGCGCACTAAGCCTTGGGGCCACGCTGGGGGTCATAGCCATGCTGACGGACCAAGTTTTGATACTACCCTTCGTTGGATTCATCTTCGTTATCGAAACTCTCTCATCAATCATCCAGATCACCTCAAAAAAACTCTTCAAAAAGAAAGTCTTCAAGATCGCCCCAATCCATCACCACTTCGAGGCGATCGGCTGGCCCGAATCCAAAGTCGTAATGCGATTCTGGATAGTCGGCGGCTTCGCCACAGGCCTAGGAATAATCCTAGCAATGTTGAATATATAATCCCCTCTTTTGCCGACGGTATCCTTTGGATAGTTGTAAAAGGTAGGTGGGAGAAAAATAATATTGAGAAAATACTCAGTTACATTTTTAATCCTCATGAGGATTAAAAACTGAAGGGTTGATCATGATCAATCCTTCGGCTCTGTAACTGCATTTTTGAAAATTATTTTTCCCCACCTACCTACCCAAATCCAACAAAGGATCCAGCGGCTTATCTCCCGAAACCGTAACCCCATAATCCGCCTCACTCTGAATAGGAGTAATAACCGGAAGAATCACAACCTCAGGCTCAACTAAACCATCGATAGAAGAAATAACTTCTTCATTTTCCTCAATAGCCTCAGTCACAACAATCTCAACTTCCTCCTTAGACTCCTCAGACAAAGCATCTACTCCTTCCTTCACTTCTTCAACAGCAGTAACATATTCATCCAAAGCCTCCTTTGCCTTCTCGTCTTCCCCACCCTCAACCAAGTCTTGAACCTCAGAAAGCTTGAAAGCAGCTTGTCTCTGCATGACCAAAGATTTTTCTTCATCAGTCTCAACCGAAAGAACCTCCGCTTCAAACAAATACTCTTTAGCTGTATAAAGTGGATTCCCCGGAAGGATACCACCAAGATTTTTCTTCTGATTACTTAATTTATTTTTCAAAAACTCCTCCAATTCACCGGCATATTCAATATCTCCACTTAAACGCACTCCCTCAATTACATTCTTAAACGAATCAACTTCACTAACAAACTCATCAAAGACTTCCTCGGCATCATCCTGGTCAATTTCGTCATCCTTCAACATAATACTCCACTCAACAAATTTACGCTCCGCAACATCAAGATCAACCTGTTTATCTTTCACATCATCAAAAGTCAAAAGCTTAACAACTTCACCCTTTAAAGACTTAATAGGATAGAACGTACTACCAGGCATAGAGCCAACCGAGTCCTCCAGAACTTCTCCTTTCCCTTCTTCTATCTGCGCAATATGAACTTTGTCGCCCTCCAAATTTGATTGGACCCAATCCCCATCCTTAGATCCATTTGCCATCCTAACAACAAGATCATCATTAACAACCTTCTCTCCACTTCTAACTTTATTTTCAGTGATATTAGATTTAGTCTCAACAACATTGCTGTAAACTTCGACAACCGCTGTGCTCTCATCCTTATGTACATTGAACGCACCCTTTTTCGTAGAAGTAGCCGTGTCTCCGGCCATCACAACAAAAAACGCATCATCTTCAAACAAATTCAAAACTCTCGACCACACGTCTCCATAATCAACTTCAATCTCAACACGCGTCACTGCAGAATTCGAAGGGTCTGAAAAAAGCCTCCGTATACGAAGACTTGTTTTTTCTTTTAAGCGAGCAACACTGTCATCCAGGAATTTTATACTCGCCCATCCATCATCTCCGGTCAGAATAACATCTCCTTCATAAAGCTCCATCTCTTCAAAAGCAAATTGCATCCGCCCATCGCGATGTACAACCACATCTCCCTTTAACCCATCAATCGTAGTAAACGAATCAGCCATCGCAACATTTATATCAACACCGACAAAACTAAAAAAGCCCATGCACAGCATCAAAACCATACATGCGCTCGCGAATCTTTTCACCATGAGACCACTACCTCCAGCGAAGACATACCGCCCCTGTCTCGTATTCTCCGCAAGCATAAGGACTCTCTCCTTAACAATCGCCCTCTTATAAGCCGTAATCTTCACTCCCTCAGCAATTGTCTTTAAATACTCAACAACTCCTCTAGATTCCTTCTCGCGAATCTGCGAAATCAATCTATTCTTAATTAAAGTCTTACTCGCATCACTCAAAACAGGCTTTTCAGCCCTCTCTAGCAAATCCCTAATTTTTGCGATATCGTCCATCATAATTCAACCTTTCTAACGTTATTCTTTAGTGGTCTGTTACACCTAAATCTTCCAATTCCTTTTTTAAAGCCTTCAAAGCTCTGAATTGCAAAATTCTAACACTCCCCTCACTTTTATTTATAATCTGAGCTATTTCACTATTCGGAAGATCATTCATAAATTTTAAAACAATAATTTGTTTATAATTTTTCTTCAGCTTGCTAAGAGCATCTTTCAATTTGTCAGCATGCAAAGCATTCTCCGTCATCTTGATAGGATTGTGCTCACGTCGATACTCAGGGACATTAGGCGTCAATTCGACAACCCCCTTATCCTTTTTGAACCTATAAGTATCAATCACTAAATTGTGTGCGATTCTATAAATCCAAGCAGAAAAACTCTTTCGTCCAGGCTGATACTGCCTTATTTTCTCCCAAGCTTTCAAAAAAACCATCTCAACAATGTCTTCCACTTCACCTTTTGGCACACGAAAGTATACATATCGATATATCTGATCCACAAAACTATCATAAACCACAGAAAAAGCATCGGTATCACCCTTCTGGGCTTTCTTTACCAGTAATTCGATCCTTGCCTTAGCTTCCTCTTTGCTGACCGACTTACCAGCCGAAGACGCAAGCCCATCTACTCTGCCATTAGCAGAGCTTTTAACTCTCGCACCCCCTTCCAAATTTATGCTTCTTTCATACGCCATCTTTGCGAACTATAATACAAAAACAGGTGGTCTGTCAAATTTTACAAACCCGCTCTAAGTCTAAAACGAACCCGTCAATAACCCATTACACAGATCGTCTTTACAAATCCTACGAAAGATACTCGAGACACCTGTTAACTTCATCCTTGCTCCCAATATAAATCGGCGTTCTTTGCTCCAATTCCTCAAGAGTCTTTTCCAAAATCCGCATCTTTCCATCACTCGAAGCCCCACCTGCCTTCTCCATAAGCAAAGACATCGGCGCACATTCAAAAAGAAGCCTCAGCTTCCCATTCGGATGCTTCGAATACGGCGGATAACTGAAAATCCCCTTCCCTTTGAGCAAAATCTGATTGATATCAGGCACCATTCCTCCAGAATAACGAAGCGTATACTGCTCCTTCATCCAATAATCCATCAACTCCACATACTTCGGAAGCTCACTCGCCGCCCGCAGATTCCCCGGCGAAAACATTTTCCCCTCTCCAACTTTCACATCATCATTTGTCAAAACAAACTTCCCTTCCTTCAAAGTCAACTCACAAACACCATCAGCATCTTTTAACGCCAAAAGAATAGTCGTCCTCGGCCCATACACAACAATCATCGAAGCAAGCATATCGTCGCCCTTCACCCCTACGAAACTCTTCCGCCCCTCATTCTCACCAAGCTTATAAACCGAATAAATAGTTCCAACAGCCAAATTCACATCAACCAACGACGATCCATCCAACGGATCATACGCAACCGCAAACTCACCATCTCCAATCTTTATCTCATCCGGAAGCTCCTCAGACGCAAGAAGCCCAATCGCCGGATTCTTCCCGCACTCCTCCTGAATCAACTTATCCGCCAACACATCCAGCGCAAGCTGTTCTTCACCATATACATTACTCGAACCGGCCTTGCCGGTATCGGCAGTTCTGATTTTTTCAGTAATCGCCTTCGCCGCATCTTTCAAACTTCCCAAAACAGCAAAAAGATTCTCCTCACACCCTTTTTCTTTCAAGAGATCACAAAAAGTTTTCATATTTAAATAAGTTATTAATACAACTCCGCCTTCCCCGCACATCCAAACGCATCAGTCATCATCATCTTCAAATGATCAGCAACCGCAACTTCCGCCTCAGCAAAATCAAGAACATCCCATTCCTCTTCAAACAGATCCAAAACCTTACGACGAGGCTTTCCGAGCTCTTCACCCTTCGCATCCATCCTCGCCAACAAATCCTCAGGAAAAAACTTGAACCAAACATCAGACAATGCAGTCGCATAATTAAATTTGCGCGCACCATTCTTAACACAATTCTGAAAATCTTCAGGGGTAAGCCCGCTTCCACCATGCATAACCCCATACGCCTCAAGCGGCCGCACCGCATCGCAAATCTCACGAATCCTATCAAAACCAATAATCGGTTTCTTCAAATAATTTCCATGGCCATTTCCAACAAAAAACGCAATCGCATCAGCACCTGTCTCCTCAATCAATTTCTTGCAGTCTTCAGCCTTCGAATAATAATTCATAATGGTCTTTTCAACATCCGGATCAGCCAACGCCGCGGCGTTTCCAATCTCACCATCCTCAACTTCCAAAGAAATCCCAAGTGGATGAATCTTTTCCGCAACAGGCTTACACAACGCGATATTCTCCTCCAAAGGTTTCTTCGAAAGATCAACTTCAACAGAAGAAAAACCAGCTTCAATCGCACGGTCAATACATCCATCAACGTCTTTCTGAATATGATCATGATGCAGACAAACCGGCACACTGTAGCCGTACTTCGCTATCATCTTTTCGATCGCCTCGTGAGTAAGCTCGCCCAAACGCGCAGGCATCATATTACAATAAACAGCTTCAGTTTCAGCAATTTCCAATATCACAGGTGACTTGACCTGCCATGCCGCCTCCAAAATAGCATTCAAAACAAATCGACTCCGCACATTACACGCAGGAATCCCGAAACCATTCTGATCCGCAACTCCAAGAAGAGTCGCAAGATTACTAAGAGTATAAGACTTGCCATCCACACCAGTCAAAACACGAACATGAGAATTGTTGTCCTTTGTAAAATCAGCAATAGTAGACATAGAGAGAGGTTAAATTTTTTGAAAAGCCCTTTAAGCTTTCAACAAAAAAGTAGCAGAAAAAATCTCGCGAATCAAGTTCCCCCTTATCGACTCACCACAACCGTATCCCCATGAACAAAAGCAATGCTGTTCGGCCTAACCATCGCCGAAACCTTTGAAGTATTTTTAATCGCATCAAGCGCCCTAACCTTAGAAAGCTGTAAATCCTTGAGCTCACGTTCCCTCACAAGCTCCTGTTGCTCAGCATCGAGCTTGTTCAGCATGTAGCCCTTCGTCACCTCATTAGTCGAGAAAATCAAAGTCACAAGCGTAATCAAACACACAAAAACAACCAACGACACAATCAAAAAATAAGGACTAAATTCAAAATTCAAAATCCGAGACGGAACAAGCCTTCTCAAAAGACTTCTTTTATACGCAGCACCTCTTTCTAGGACTAATTGAGACATTTTACAGGGTAAGGTTTATTTTTTTCACTGCCCGCAATTTAGCGCTTCGCGCTCGCGGGTTTTGTTCGATTTCTTCATCAGACGGCACAACCGGCTTCTTCGTCAGAAGTTCTAAAACTGGTTCCCCTCTACACTTGCAAACCAGTAATTCCTTCGGACAAACACAGCTTCGCGCCAACTCCTTAAAGAAATGCTTCACAATTCGATCTTCCAGCGAATGATAGGAAATCACTACCATTCGCCCACCAACCTTTAGCAGGTCGATCGAACCGTCAAGCGCCTCTTTAAGAGCATTTAATTCATCGTTTACTTCTATTCTGAGAGCCTGGAAAACTTTCGTAGCCGGATGATGTGAGCTTTTGCGCCCAGCCTTCCCTCTCTTTACAGGAGTAATTGCCTCAATAAACTCAGCAAGCTCCGTCGTCGTCTCAAACTTCCGGACCATCCTTCTCTCACAAATCTTGCGAGATATCTTCCGAGACATCCTTTCCTCCCCATACATATATATGACATCCGCCAATTGCTGGTCAGAATAAGAATTGATAACATCATCAGCAGTCAATTTTTGCTTTTCAGGAGAATATCTCATATCGAGTGGGCCTTCTTTCATGAATGAAAATCCTCTGCCGGCCTCATCAACATGAGGAGAACTAATCCCCAGATCAAACAAAATCGCATCAACACTCTCGAATCCCTTCTCTTGCACCCTAGTTTTCAAGTATCGAAAATTATCGTGAATAAAAACTGTATTTCCATATCTATTTAGTCTCTTTCCCGCCTCTTCCAAATTCCTTTCATCCTGATCAAATCCAATTAATTTCCCATCTTTTCCGACCAATTCAACAATTCCCTGAGCATGTCCACCTAATCCTAAAGTCGCATCAATCACTACCTCTCCACTCTTCAAATCCAAGTACTTATAAACATCGTCTTTTAACACTGATACATGCTCCATTTTTTCGCTTATATAAGGACAAAACCACTTCTCTCGTACCCACCCTTTGTTCAAAACTTGTGCACATCCTGTGTATAATTTTTGTACTCTTCCCTCGCTCCTAAAAATAAGGTTAGAAATCGAAATCGTCAACAATTTCACCACAAACCCAACTAAAAGAGTACAAAAATAGTACTCACCTCCCCAGTTTTCCAACCACTTTCGATCTAGAAAAAGCCAACCCCATACATTTCATAAAATCATTTGCTAGAACACCCCCCTGTTGTATAACTTTTGTGCACAAGGCCGCAAAAACAACCAAAGAGTTCAAAAAAACTTTACTCAAACAAAAATAAAGCGTTTAATACGTTCATGTCCCTTCCAGACTTCATTACACCAGAGGCCGCAACATTTTTCGGGTCCATGCTCCCCGGAGTAGAGCTCCGTTTAGGAATACCATTAGGAATAAGCATGGGATTATCACCAATTACTGCTTTCTTCATAGGAATAGTCGGAAATTTTATTCCAAACATAGTTATTCTCAAAGTCCTTGACCCAATAACAAAATTCCTACGGAGACATTCAAAATTCCTAGATAGGTTCTTTGGTACATTATTCGAAAAAACCAGAAACAAACATCAAGATAAGTTCGCAAAATATGGAATGGTATTCATTATAGTCTTCGTCGCAATCCCCCTCCCAGGATCTGGGTCGTGGACAGGAAGTCTGATCGCATATCTATTCGGAGTAAAATACTGGAGAGCGTTACTACTCATATCACTCGGAATAATCATCGCCGGATTCTTGGTCACGACAGGATTTGGATCAATTCATGCGTTGATTACGTACTTGATAGATTAGTCTTCAGAATCAGGATATTCCCTCGTATCTTCAACTCCATCTTCAATACCAACATCCGGTTTAGCCGCCTGTCGATTAAACAAAGCTCCGACAGTAGATTCTTCATTCACAGTTACACCAATCTCCAACGTACGAAAAAGCTCAGCAGTATCCTCAGCGGCCCTCTTGCTGTCAAATCTAAATCCTTCAGCATCAAGATCACCATCATGAAAATCAACATTTCCAACGGTCTCGTCCGGAGAAACAATCTCCTCAGTATCTTCACCATCAATTCCATCCACAACAATTCTAGCCTGAACCCCCTGAACTTTGACATTAACATCAAGAACCAAAACATTTAATTCCGGAAACAAATTCGGATCCTTAACCACGACATCAAAAGCCCGCCCAGAACCACTCTCTCTCGGAGCAACATAATCGAAAACAAAAGGAATATCGTCGTCATCCATATCAAACCCCGTAACATCAGAAATACACGCTTTTACCCTCGAGGCAGCCTGAGCAAGGTGGATCTCGGATTCATCAACGTCAAAACGCAACGTTACTTCTCCTTTTCCTGGCAAAGATTCTCCCATTTCAATCAAGTATTAAAAACTAAGACTGGAGAGTTTTATACACAAAATACCCCCATTATGTCAATCTCTACACCTGTCTATCTCATAATTCCACCCATATCTTTCCCATCTCCCCTAACAAAAACCGTGGTATCACCAATAATCTTCACAATCGTAGAAGGTGGATTCTCAGGAATCTTGCCACCATCAGCAACAAAACCAATTTTGCCATATCTGCGAACTCCAACCTGTTTTTTGTAGTCAGGAATTGAATAACATGGAGGTTTGCCAGAAAGATTTGCACTTGTAGTAACAATAGGTCCACCAAGAAGATTGACCATTCTTGTACTAAAAGGGTCACTACTATATCGAATAGAAACAAATTTCTCGTCTGGATTAAACCACTCAGGAAGCGTTCCCCGCCTTTTCATAACCATAATAGAAACCGGACCCGGCCAAAATTTATCAATAATAGTCTTCGAGTAATCACTAAAAAGCCCATACCGATCAGCCATCGCAATCGACGACACCATAATGCTTAGAGGCTTAACGCCTTCCATATTCTTCACCTTATACAAAAGCTCCAACGCTTCCTCGTTAAATGGGTCAACTGCCAAACCATAACAAGTTTCAGTCGGATGCAACACCATTTCACCCTTCTTGAGTGCTTCTGCAGCTTTGACAGCCACCTCCTCTAATTTTTTAGGATTCAGCCTCATAATCAGCTATTTTGAGTCTTGATTATTTCCTGCGCCACATTATACTAATGGCAATCTTAAAGTCAAATCCCCAAATTTCTAACCTTAAAAGTATGAAAACAAAAGTAGCAATAAATGGCTTCGGAAGAATTGGCCGTGCTGTTTGTCGAATCATCCTAGACAACTTCAGTGACCAATTAGAACTCGTTGCAATCAATGATCCTTCAGACAAAGAAACATCAGTACATTTATTAAAATATGATTCAAATTTCGGAACTTGGAAAAAAAACCCGGAATGCACAGACGACGGAGTCCGCGTAGGAGACATAACTTTCAAACATTTCAGTGATCGCGAACCTGAAAATCTGCCTTGGGCAGATCTCGGAGTCGACATCGTTTTGGAATGCACAGGCGTATTCCGCGACCGCGAGGGAGCAGGCAAACACATCAAAGCCGGCGCAAAACGCGTCATAATCTCAGCTCCCGGAAAAGACATCGATTTCACTGTGGTCCGCGGAGTAAACTGCGGCCAACTCAAGTCCGAACACATCTTAGTTTCAAACGCATCATGCACAACTAACTGCCTCGCTCCATTCACACGAGTACTTCATGAGAAGTTCGGAGTGAAGCGCGGGCTGATGACCACAATCCACGCATACACTAACGACCAAAGAATTCTCGATGTAAGCCACAACGACTTGCGCCGAGCTCGCGCCGCGGCCGTCTCAATGATACCAACTTCAACAGGAGCGGCAAAAGCAATGGGCATCGTAATGCCAGAGCTAGAAGGCAAACTAAACGGCCTTTCGGTCCGCGTCCCAACACCAACGGTCTCTCTCGTCGATCTAGTCGCAGAATTGGAAAAACCAACATCAGCTGAAGAAGTAAACGCGGCCTTCCGTGAAGCCAGCGAAGGCGAACTCAAAGGGATTCTCGGATACAACGAACTCCCACTGGTCTCAATAGACTACGTCTGCAATCCCCTATCATCAATCGTCGACGGCCTCTCAACCCAAGTAATTGACGGAACCCTCGTCAAAGTCCTTTCTTGGTACGACAACGAATGGGGCTACTCTGCTCGAACAGTCGAATTAGCCAAATTGATGGGAGATTTGATCGAGTAGAAAAATACCGCAGGGTTGACAAAACGACCTTTTTGCAGTAAGTTTCCAAAGTCTTAACAACCATCTTTTACGATAGGTTATTAAGCGTTCATTAACAGCTTGGACAGGAAAATATTGGCATTAACCCGTTTGTGCTCGACTATTCAAACATCGAACATAGGCCGGTTAATGCCAGTTTAGAGGATTGGTACACCGTTTAGTCTTTTTTTGAAGCCTTATACGCATATGGAGGACCCAATGCACAAGGCAATCGTAATAGTATGCGCAGTTATGAGCACGTTTCTGGCGTGCCTGATCGTCAACCCCAACCCCGCAGTCGCGCAGGAGAGCGACAGTACGGAAGTTTACATTCAGTTCCACGACAACACAGAGACGCAGATCGAAATCTCGCCGACGCTCTACGAAGGAGACGGAGGAAATGTCCTCATCTACTTCGACTATGAGGCCGGAATGATGACCACGACCTGCGTAACCCCCAGTCTCTCCACAAGCAGACCCGATGTCTGCGACCCGGATAACGACTGGAAAACCATGCTGATGTGCTTCGACGACGCATGGCTGGACTGTGGACACGAAATCCCTCACTTCAGGATGAACAAGCCCTTGTCGAGAGAAGAAGCCAACTGGCTGAAGGATTTTGAAGAAGAGCTTGAGGCATGGAGAATGACAGCAATGAGTATTTCCCCGGAAGCTGTCAATCCAGATCCCTCCAGCCCATTCCCGTTCGCAGAATCTGGGACGAATGGCTTGTACCGCGTCTACGCGGAACAGCAGAAAACGTACATCGACACCCATGCCAACGCAGAGGAAGCAAAGATCGACGCCCATGCCAACGCGGAAGAAGCAAAGATCGACGCCTTCGCAGACACAGAATCGGCAAAATTCGACGCTCATGCAGACGCAGAATCGGCAAAGTTCGAATCCGAGGCCACACGAATGGAAGCTGAGATCGAAGCAAACCACAAACGAACCGAGGCACTCCTCGAGAGTGAAAGCCAGTACTTCAAAGACCGCCAAAAGCGGTACGGCGAAACCGGCATGCCTCAGGACTAGCCAACACGGACACCACTTCCCCCTGGCCAAGCTGAAACCCGCCCACTAGAGATATATACATTTATCTCGGGCGGGTTTTCAGCATCCCCATATTGACAATCCACCAAAAAAGGTCTACCCTCGCATACTCTTAATAGTCATCCTATCAGGATAGATTGTTAGGGATCTTTGACAGCTTGGGCAATAAAAGGACAGCATATGGACAACAAATAAGGAGGCTTTACCATGCGCTACAGCACCATTTTTCTCGCAGTTATTTTCATTCTTTCATCAACCCTTAACTCTTGCGGCAAGAAGGAGAAACCGCCGCAGAAACAGGAAACAAGTGTACAGATCAGCATGATCGGGGACGACAAGGAAATCAACCTGATCAAGGAGACATTCCAGTTCCCCAAAGGAGCCTGGATCCACATCATCCCGATCATATACCCGGATGAACGTCCCGGCATCGTCGAGATCGGATTCATCTACTACGAATCCATCAACAACGACGAACACAAGGGATTTGGGTGCCCGATCGAATTTCACGCCGACTTCAGCTTCGCGGACTGTGTACTGCAGGCGATGAAGCATTTCGAGGTCGAACAGAAGAGAAACTGGACACTGGACGAACACGAAGAAATCGAAAACATAATCCTCCAGTCGTTCGTCACTCACTGGATCCTCAACACCACAAAGGATTCAGCGGGAGCGATACACAAGAAATACGGCCGCGACATGGACCACCAGCATGACAAACTGGCACACGAAGGCTGGGACCACATGAAGTGGGAAGAAATCTCCCGGAAACTGGGAGATGAGTACGACATAAACGTGAGGAAGATCCGCCTTGCCGCGTGGGAGGAACTCGGGGAAAAACTGGAAAGAAACATCCCCCGCTCCACCTACTTCAACGTCCCCTGACGCCCAAGCCGAAACACAGCTCCCCGAACAGACACACAACATCTGTCTCGGGGAGCTTTAGCATTTCTCTCCTCTCGTGCCCACTTTACAAAACCTCATTAGCACTGTACAATTCGCAGTGCTAACTTTTCTAGCAAACAAACCATATAAAATGACTGGACCACGCAGGCAAAAAGTTCTGAAAGCAATCGTCAAACACTTCATCGACACCGCTGAACCGGTGGGCTCAAACACAATTATAGTCAAATACAACTTCCACGTATCCCCTGCCACAATCCGCAACGACATGGCTTCGCTCGAACACGAAGGGTTCATCTACCAACCTCACACATCCGCGGGCCGCGTCCCAACAAACCAAGGATATCGTGAATATATAGACAAAATCGCCGACCACGAAAGCGCTCACAAAGAAGCCGCAAAAGCCCTCAAGGTCATAACCGAAGAACACAAAACAGCAAAAGCCAAAGAATACATATACGACGCCGTCCAGCTTCTTGCTCGCGCAACAGGCACCGCAAGCTTCGCAACCGTCCCCGACAATTCAAGAACCTTCTACCTCGGTGTTTCAAACGTCTTGAAACAACCCGAATTCGCCGAAAATTCACTCCACGCAAGCCAAGTCCTCGAAGTCTTTGAAAAAAGCGACAACTTCATCAAAACCCTCAAATCCCTAGACATCAACGACAGCATAAAAGCCTTCATCGGCGAAGAAAACATCATCGAACAAATTCAATCGTGCGCAATCATCGTCACAAAATACCAAATAAACGGCTTTGAAGGATACTTCGGTCTCCTCGGCCCAACCCGCATGCGCTACCCATTCAACATCGCCATGCTTGAACAAATAAAATCACTACTATGACACCTCCAAAAAAGAAAAAAACAACCACCCCAAAAGACGCCGAACTTCTTGAACTGAAACTCAAAGATACCGAGCAAAAGCTCGAAGAAATGACCGAACTCGGCCGCCGAGCAATCGCAGACATGGAAAACATGAAACGTCGTGCAGAAGAAGACCGCTCTCGCATGGCCCTCTTCGCAAACATCAACTTAATCAAACAACTCCTTCCCATTCTCGACAACTTCAAACGCGCTCAAGCCCACACACCTCAAAATCTCCCTGAAGAAGCAAACGAATGGCTCAACGGCGTAACTCAAACCTTCAATCAACTCCAACAAGCCCTCTCTCAAACAGGAATCCAAGAAATCGAAGCCGAAGGCAAACCCTTCGACCCAAATTTCCACGAGGCAGTCACACAAGACAAAGGCCCACGCGACCAAGTCCTCGAAGTACTCGAACCCGGCTATATCCTCGGTGACCACGTCATAAGACCAGCAAAGGTGAAGGTCGGGATGGGAGAGTAAAAAAAACTTGACTCACTCTTGTTAGCACTCTACAATACAGAGCGCTAATTACAATCCAATTTAAACCCCAAAAATCATGTCAAAAATAATCGGAATAGACCTAGGAACTACTAATTCATGCGTCGCTGTTATGGAAGGCGGTGAACCAACAGTTATTCAAAGCTCCGAAGGCGCTCGCACCACTCCATCAGTCGTCGCAATAAAAGACGGAAACCGCCTCGTCGGTATCACCGCAAAGCGTCAATCCGTCACAAATCCGGACAACACAATCTACTCTTCAAAGCGCTTCATCGGCCGCAAGTTCAGTGAAGCCAAAAAAGAGATCGGCCAAGTAGCATTCGAATGCAAAGAAGGTAAGGACGGCGAAGTCGAAATGGTCCTCGACGGAAAACAAAAACGCCCTTCTGAAATTTCAGCAATGATTCTCCAAAAACTCAAAGCAGACGCCGAAGCCTATCTTGGTGAACCAGTCACAGAAGCCGTGATCACAGTCCCGGCATATTTCAACGACTCACAACGCCAAGCAACAAAAGACGCCGGGAAAATCGCAGGACTCGAAGTAAAACGTATCATCAACGAACCAACCGCCGCAGCCCTCGCATACGGAGTAGACAAAAAAGGCAGTGACAAAACCGTCGCAGTCTTCGACCTCGGTGGAGGAACTTTTGACATCTCAATACTAGAACTCGGCGAAGGTGTATTCCAAGTCAAATCAACTAACGGAGATACACAACTCGGAGGAGACGACTTCGATCACAAAATCATGGAATATTTGGTAGAAGAATACAAAAAAGACCAAGGCGTAGACTTGAGCAAGGACAAAATCGCTCTCCAACGTCTATTGGAAGCTTCTGAAAAAGCAAAAAGCGAACTCTCTTCAACACATGAGACAAACATCAGCTTGCCATTTATTACATCAGACTCGAGCGGCCCAAAACACCTGGAAATAAAGCTCACACGCAGTAAACTCGAAGACCTCGTCGCAGACCTTATCGAACGCACCGTTGAACCATGCCAGAAAGCAATGGACGACGCCAAAACATACGCCAGCGACCTAGACGAAATCATCCTCGTCGGAGGATCAACAAGAATGCCAGCAGTCCAAAAGAAAGTTGAAGAAATCTTCGGTAAAGAGCCACACCGTGGTCTCAACCCCGACGAAGTCGTAGCAATGGGCGCGGCCCTTCAAGGAGGAATCCTCCAGGGCGACAGCAACGTCAAAGACATCCTTTTGGTCGACGTCACTCCCCTCTCGCTCGGCATCGAAACCCTCGGCAGTGTTAACACCGTCTTGATCGAACGTAACACCGCAATCCCAACTTCAAAATCACAAATTTTCTCAACCGCCGCTGACAACCAACCCGGCGTAGAAGTCCACGTTCTCCAAGGCGAACGCCCAATGGCCGCCGACAACAAATCCCTCGGTAAATTCATGCTAGACGGCCTTCCCCCAGCCCCTCGTGGCGTTCCACAAATAGAAGTAACCTTCGAAATTGACTCAAACGGAATCCTGAACGTCAAAGCCCAAGACAAAGCAACCAACAAAGAACAACACATCACAATCAGCGGAAGCTCTAATCTTTCGGAAGACGACATTGAAAAGATGAAAAAAGAAGCCGAACAACACGCCGAAGAAGACAAAAAGAAACGCGGAGAAATCGAAACTCGCAACAAAGCCGATTCTCTCGTTGTCCAAGCAGAAAAAACACTCAAAGACGCCGGAGACAAAGTCACCGACGAAGTCAAAACTCCAGTCCAAGAAAAAATCGACGCTCTAAAAAAGACCCTCGAGGACAAAGACGCCAAACCTGAAGACATCGAAAAAGACTATAACGCTCTCTCCGAAGAAATCCAAAAAGTCGGCGCCCAAATGTACGAAGCGGCCCAAGCCGAACAAGCAGGCAAAACCGACGCTCCCGCCGAAGACGACTCAGACGACGTCAAAGTCTACAAGAAAGGTGAAAAGCCAGACGACAAAGACGACGCAGTCGAAGGCGAAGTTGTAGAGGAGGAAAAGAAGGAAGAGGAGAAGAAGGACGAGAAGAAGAAACAATAAATCCCTCCTTCCCATCCCGTTGCCAAACCCCTGTAAACAGGGTATAATTAATCAATGGCTAAAGAAAAACCAATCTCAGACCCGGGCTCGGAAAGCATTGATCAAACAGAACTACAAATCATTCAACAGCCCGAAATCCAAACCACCTACCGTGGCCTTGACAGCCTGAACCCAGAAGACCTCATCCCCCCAGAACTCGAAGAAACAGACGTCATTACAATCAAAGGCGACGTAAAAATCTTCACCCACAGACGCAACGCAAGCGAAATCAAGTTCGTAATTACAGATGAAGAACCCGTATCGACCCAATCAATCGAAAGAAATTTCACATACTTTGATGAACCAAATGATTTATCCTATTTCCCAGAAACCAAAATAGACGAAAACACATACCAACGTCCCCTCGTCCACGGAGAACTTTATCACAAAACCGACGACCTCCTATTCTGGGGCATGCTCGAAACAAATCCAGCCCTAAGAAACAAAGCTGGCATAGGAGTTGCTTTCCAAAAAAGACTCTTCGAAACAGCCAAAAACCTCGGATATAGATTCGTCGGAGGCAACCAAAACAACAGCACCCTAGCAAGCTTCCAATTAAACAGAGGCGCATATTTAATAGAGGAAATCAAAGACGAATACCAACACCTTTTCGAATCCATTGAAGAAAATGATGGACTTGCATTCACCTCAGTTCAATTTCTAAACACCGAAGAAATCCCAAAATACGTCAAACCAACTCGCATCGGCACCACCACAAAAGACAAACTCGAATACAAAGAAAAACCTCAAGTCCTATTCAAAATATTCAGAATCATAGCCCAATCAATCGACGAAGAAGACTTCGAAACCGCAATAGAAATAATGGAAGATCTAAACGCCCTTCTCCCAGAAGCCGATCAATACAAAAATCCACCCACAAAGGAACCAGAAGAATTAACCAACTTCCTGGAACATTTAAAAGCAAAAGAAAACGCCCTCATCGAAAACGCAAGCCTGGAAGAAATAAAAGAAAACGAGGTATAAAAAAGCTAAGCCTTCAGCGCCACATCACGTAAAAAACTCGAGACTGACGAATAACCCAACTTGGCAGCCTTTTCCTCAATCGCTTTTTTCTCCTCAGCCGCAAGCCTAAAACGAATAACCTCTTTCTGTTTAGCCCGATATGACTTCTCAGCAATAATCAATTCCGGCAAATCAATCAACAACGCCGGGATATCCTCCGCCAAAAAAGACTGACTAATACCAGCATCTTTACATTCAAAAAACATCACCTTTTCCCCTTCATCCTTGTAAAGAGAACTCAAAAAATACGGATATTTCTTGTTATTAAAAGTTATAAAATGTTTTGTTTTTTTCTTTTTCATAGAAAGTTTTTTTTAATAACTTCGAAATCTTTATTTTATAATATTTTTTACAATCGTTATTATGAACGGGAATTGAGATCTCAACATTACACATTTCACACCTAAACTTCACATGGCTCCCCTTCGCATCAATCTTCTCTACTCACTAGTTCGTGGTTACATTTTACGAAAATATAGCTACAAATTCAACACTAAAGCGGACTCTTCACACGTCTAAGTCCTCTTTTCGTCACCCGAGTATAAAGCTGTGTAGTTTTCACATCACGATGCCCCAAAAGCTCCTGCACATAGCGTAAATTCACCCCATCCTCAAGCAGATGCGTTGCAAAACTATGCCTCAGTGAATGAAACGACGCATCTTTAATCACCCCCGCGCGCGCAAGCGCACGCTCAAACACCTTCTGTGCTGAACGCGAAGTCAACTTCCCCCCACGATTACTTTCAAAAACATACTCACCCGCCCCCTTCTCCCCCACAAACTCATACAACTCACGAGCAATCTTCTCCGGAAGCAACGTCATCCGATCCTTTCCCCCTTTTCCTTCACGCACGTTCACAAACCCATCTCCAAAATCCAAATCCCCAACCCTCAAACTAACGACTTCACTCACACGAAGCCCAGCCCCATACGCCAAAGCGACCAGAAGCCGATGTTTCTGATTCCCTAAACACCCAATCACCCGCCGAATCTCATCACGCCCCAAAACCCTCGGAAGTCGAAGCGATCGCTTAGCGCATTTCACATTAATCCCCTTCCAATTTCCAACAATCTCTTTATAAAAAAACTTAACCGAGTTCAACGCCAAATTCACCGTCTGCGGCGCCACCCCCTGGTCAACCTTCTTCAACAAAAACCTCTTCACAATCCCCTCCCCCACATCCCTAATATTCCGCTCAAACCCCTCAGCATCAACATCCTCCAAAAACTCCAAATACTCCCTCAAATAGCTAGTGTAACTCTTTATAGTCCGCGGACTGTAATTACGAATCTTCATCTCCGTCTCCACCACAGATACGAACATATGAATCGCCATCCAAAGCGGCCCATCCGGACTGATATAAAATTGTCCTTTCATACCCCCACTCTACCCCCCGCTCCTCAAATTTTTCTCAAATCTTCCTCAATTTTTCCTCAAATTTCTCTCAAAAAAACCTCAATTCCCTCACTCTCCCCCCAAAACCTTCCCCCCTCCCCCCATTTCTGCTAGCATTTGTTCAGATAAACACTAGTTAAGCGCCATGCCACTAAAACAATAAACATGCTGAAAAGTCATTTCGATGCAGTAGAAGATTACTTGCTTGCGCTAAAAAAAATTGGAGATAATACAGGACACAGCCTACATAAAGGAACTCCACGTGAAGTTTTCATTCAAGAATTTTTGAAAAATCACTTAAGTGAAAAAGTATCAATAGGTTCAGGGGAAATTATCGATATGAATTCCCTCTCGGGAGAGAAAAGAAATCAACATGATATTGTCATTTTCAAAAATGAATATCCGCGGATAGATTTTGGAGGGAATATTCGCGGCTTTTTGGCAGAATCAGTTATTGCAACAATTGAAATAAAATCAAACCTCACAGAAAACAGACTTAAAAAAGCAATAAATGCCGCGAAAACTGTAAAAAACCTGGAAACATCAAGAGGTGCAACGATGCGCATGGGATGGACACCACCAGCTCCACTAAATTTCGTTGTTGCATATGGTGGCCCAGCAAAAATGGAGACTGTACACGGTTGGATAGAAAAGATATACGAAGAAGAAGGTATTCAATATCCTGCAATGCCACCAACAAAAGCAGAAAGGTTTAAAATACCTTCACCAGCAATAGACGCAATTTTCATTTTAGGGAAAGGTTTTTTACAGTTCGATAATTTCCCGGCTGGCTTCATACAAGACTCAATGAGAACAAGTGATCCAGAAAGTAAATGGGGTATAGCAGACATGGATAAAGGCTCATTATTAATGTTATTTATTTTTTTAACGCAAGCAATCACTGGATTCAGTTTTACATCATTCAATCCAGCATCATACGTATCAAGAGTTAATATCCAAGCAGAAGATTTTCGTTTCAAGTAGTGGCACAGCGCTTAACAGCGTATATGCGGCTCATTTCATTCGCCCATATTCAGCGATGATGATAAAATCATATCACCGCTGAACATCGCATATACGCGGCCGTTGTGTGAAATTGATTTTCAATCCCTTTAACAATAAACCGTGGAAAAACAACAATGCGAATATTTCACCGGAGATAAACGTGTGAAAGTCATGCCTGAATACTGCGGCGGTTCAAAAACTATCCCCCCATCTTGCATAGCAGGAGACACAACAACAAAAGTAGATCCTGAAACAATAAGAAATTTTTGCCGAGGTAAATTCGGAAACTGCGAAACAAGACGATTTTGGCCAGAATAGAAAATCAACTCCACACAACAGATGTATGTGCGGCTCGCTTTCAGCTCGCCCATATTCACGAGTGATGATAAAATCATATCACTCGCGAACATCGCACATACATCGGCCGTTAGGCGCCATTGAGAAAAGAGCGTAATTATTTGTCGGGGAGAGTTTTAAATTGTATACTTCAGCCTCGCTAATTTTACCAATATGGAAAGAGAACCAATACAAGAAAGTGTCGCCGAGAAATTGCAAAAAGAGCTGGAGATGAGGGGTCAATATTATTTCAAGGATTTCGGGATGATCCTTTCCGATCTTTTGGCAAATCTCGAAATTTTTACTGTCGCCGAATCAACGCCAGAAAGGGCAGACTTAATTCGTTACCGGCTTAAAACAATTACTGATCTTTACGCAAAAATTCCATTTGATCAAATAGCAGATCATCCCGATTGCGATTTACTCGTAGTAATTAGAGATGCAATTTCTCGACTCCATCAAGCAGTAGAAAAAATCATTAATGGAGAAAAAGATATTAGCGAGGCTGAATCGGTAATCGCCGTCATTCACAACAATGGCCAAGCGTATAGAAGCAGATTGCATAAAATACTTAATGATTTACACAGTCAGCCAGGTCATGAGAATGACGGCTTACGCTCAATAGGTGTCATTGACGGCAAAGTCTGGGATTCTGCAATTTAAAAACTCTCCCCTTCCAAAGTATTATAATTGCGCCCTTTTCTCAACGCTCGCCCGCCCTTCGGGACGTTGCACTCGGGCTTCGGCCTTCGGCGCGCCTAACACAGGCTATGGGCTTCGTTCGCTTGCAGCTCACTCTGCCCATATTCACTGGCTGTACCGCACTTCATGCGATATTATACAGCCAGTGAACATCACATAGCCTGGGCCGTTAGATAACATTAATTATTTTCTTATATGGAACAAATATTTGGTAATTATTACGGGATAGACTGGATAGCTATGACAGGCTCACTCATTTTCCTTTTTCTTGTTGGCAGCAAAAAAAGATATGCATTTATAATTTATATAGTCGCGAATATAGCCTGGATAATAGTCAACTATATGGCTCAAATTTGGCCTGGAGTAATTGCTTGTATAATCCTAATTGGCTTAAATATTAGGGCATATATAAAATGGGAGAAATAATTAACATCACCTAACAGAGACTATACTGCTCCGCCTTTGGCGTATTATACCAGCCGCCAACTTCTGATACTCTCGGCCATTGTACGAAATTTCGCTTTCTGATAGTCTTTTCCCAAGCATTCCTTAAAACCAAAATCATGAAGAAATCAGTAATCGTAAGCATTCTCTTGCTTGTTGGCTTAACTGGCACTGCATTTGCTGCTTACATAGGTGATGATTGGCCAGGCTTCCCTGATGTAGAAAAAGGGAGTTACTACGAAGAAGGCGTAAACAGCCTCTATTTTCTTGGAGTAATTAGCGGCCATGATAACGGAAATTTTGGCCCAAATGAAAACATCACACGTGGACAAGTAGCTACAATTTTGGACAGATATGACCAGGAAATTATAGAAGAACTAAGGCAAGAAAATGCTTACTTGAAAACACTTGTCTGCTATCACTTTGAAAAAGAAAACTACGAATGGAATGACTATCAGACCTCTTGGGAAGAGATGTGTGGTTCCAAAATGACCCCTTAATCAGAAAGCTGAAATATTTCTTAGCGCTAATCCATCAAAATATGACAGAAACCTTATTACACATATTCTTAATCTCATCCCTAATAAACTTAGTCTGGGAGGTTCTGCACAGCCAGCTCTACACCACATGTTTAGAAATGCCATTCAAAAAATATCCATCATTAATAGTGAAGCAATCGATAAAAGATGGATTATGGATATCGCTATTTTATCTAATTACATATTCCCTATTTAAAAACGCCGAAATTCTTAATAATAGACCACAACTAGCGCTGTTTATTATTTTATCCTTAGCATTTTCATTCGTGGATGAAAAAATATCTATCAAGCTCAAGCGTTGGGAATATTCAAAACAAATGCCAATAATTTTCGGCGTGGGCCTCACCCCACTTCTGGAGCTGGCTGTAACTGGAGTCCTAACTTTTCTATACATTTTCCTAGCTTTATAATAAAAGCGCCTGCAGAATACATCAGCTAACAAAGTGTATGAAATAAGCTCATATTCCTGCTAAAATACAAGTATGATTAGGTTGGCAGTTGCTACAGATAAAGAAAGATTACACACAATACATACACATGCCGTAAAAGATGCATGCAAAGGGTTTTACAACGACGAACAAATTGACAGCTGGCTTATGAATAGATCCCCAGAGGGTTATTTGGACGGGATCAACAAAAAAGAAATGTATGTTTACGAAAAAGAAGGCGGAATAATAGGATTTGGACATGCAACTACAGGGGAAATACACGCCATTTTTGTTGATCCACAATTTCACAATCAGGGAATTGGTAAATCGCTTTTAGCACATGGTCTCACAATCTCTACAGACAAGAAGATGAATCAAAAAGTTAAAGTAGATGCTTCTTTAAACGCCGTCAATTTTTATTCACGGCATGGATTTTCAGTAGTAAAACAAAAAATCATAGAAAGAAATGGACATCAATTGCCAATAACAGTTATGGAATATTCACCCACATCTCATGTGCTAGACCGTTAGCTAAAACATATATTACTCTTAAAAATAAACTTATGAAAAAACCAACAATTTTAGTAATAGTAATTGCCATCATAGCAGGGGGAATCGGATTTTATTTATATACCCAAATGGCGTCAACATACACCAAATTAACCATAACTCCCGCAGAACTATCGCCTTTTGTATCACATGAAGAAGCTAGAAACAATGTATGTAGCAAAATGAAAGGTCATTTATTCGATGAAACTTGCCAAGAAAAATTCGACAATGTCAGTAAAAGTGATGATAAAAAAATTGGTGAACTATTTTCACTTTTGAAAAAAATTGAAAATGATAGTAGTACTTCCGATTATGAAAGGCTATTACTGGCACAAACTGTGTTTACTGCTCTTCCTACAAAGGATAGTCCACTCACCCAATCCTCAGGCAACAATATTACTTCAAATTTATTAAAGTTTTTTAGCCAAAAAAATGTTGCACATGCTCAATCGCTCAACAATAATTCCGAAACGAATCTTGAAGATTTTAAAAAAATAATGGCAAAAGATCTTGAGAAAGTAGTAGGCGACTTGCCAAAAGGAGATAACGCCTGGGTTATTTGCGTAAATGTATCTAAATACCAGTGGATAAACGGTGTACGTCAGCCCATATACTCAGAATCATATTTAGAGTCACGCGATCCTTATCCAGGCGTTTCAATTGAAGATAAATCCGGTTGGGAACAGCGCGATACAGCTCATGTCCGGTCACGTGTGTCTTCATATTCGACTAGTGATATAATGCTAAATGGCGCACCCAAAGAAGGCATGGGTGAGATGATTGCATATTCGTTCAGTATTATGTCTTGGAAAAGCAAACCCTATGGCGCTGATTCAAAAATAGTTTTATCAGAAGTTGGGCCTTCAGAAAAATATTTGCCATTAAGAAAGCACCATACGGAAGATGGTTATAAGGGTGATGATTTGATTTCTAATTTACTTAGTGCTGTTAAAATGCCCTCGCGGGAACAAGCAACTCAAGTTGATGACAAGGATATAGATATAGATATACCACCTCCCGGAACACCGATAAGAAGTTCAGACTCCAAATTAATTGGCGGGACACCTGGATGTGAAGGATGGATTCACGATCCTCAGTCAGGTATTTATTGTTTTGATAGTTTTGAACAAATAGAAGAATTAGTAAGAGCAAATTCAGAAACTGGTAATAAATTTAAAATAGGGGTACTTGATTTAGTGGAAAGCATGGAACCGACTTATCCTTATACTGATATAGCAGAGATGAATCAAAAATGGGATGAATGCATAAAACTACATCCTTCAGATACAGCTCAATGTGACCCAATGTTTAATTAGCACAACCAGAGAGTGGGATTTGCAGTGATTGCGGCAATGGAATATAAGTGTAATTGTCCCGAAGATTGTAAACAATTTTCAGGAAATTTAAACTAGCCCTTGACTATTCAATGTATTGTCGTATGATGGAACCATCCATTAGGGATTTTTATAGGATTTATAGCATAAATTCCGATAAACATTACTTAACGGAATTTATTTTTTAACCTTTTATACAAATGGAAGGTATCATCAAAAAGCTCAACGAAAAGGGCTTTGGATTCATCACTCCGGAAGGAGAGGACAAGGACGTTTTCTTTCACAGAAACGATCTTGTAGACGCTGACTTTGACAATCTAAGTGAAGGTCAAAGTGTCACTTTCGACAAAGAAGACTCTGAGAAGGGTCCGAAAGCAGTGAATGTTACACTCGTTGAATAATACGTTGTAATATAGTCCAAAAAGGTCATTTGAATACTAGTTGTTCAAGTGGCCTTTTTAAAATGTTATAATCCCACCACAATAATTAAAAATATGGACAAAATCAATATGATAAGAGCATTCATTTTCCTTGTAGCTGGATTGGTATCAATTCTTTTTCGAAAACAACTAAACAACACCAAGAATCGTATTTATAAAAAACTGAACATAAAAAAATTGGTTAGAGATGAAAGAAAAGCTTCCATCTACACGGGGATAATCTTCATAATCATCTCAATAATCTTATTTACATATTCAATTTCGTATACGCCCTGACCGTTGCACGAAATAACGAAAATAATCCAACAATATGACCCCAAAAAACACACCAGCCAAAGCAGACATCGTCCCCTTCGACCAATCCACCTCTCGCTGGCCAGACGAAGAAGTCCAACGCGTCCTCAATCAAAGCAACAAAGGCGGCCATGGCCCATGGGGATACATATACCCATCAGAAAGACTCATTGCTCTAAGCCACCTCTGGGCAGAATCATACCGACAAGGCCTCACGGACACAACAGACACCAATCGCTTCGAAACAGATGAAGAATTAAAAAGAGCTGGAGCAGAAGAAATAGCCAAAAAACTCGGGGAAATATCCGCAGAAGCACGAGCAAGACTAGAAGAATCAGTTAGAACAAGAGAGGACAGACCAACAGCCACAACTCCACTACCCGAGGCTTGACTTCCTAAGGGATATATGATTTAATACTAGGCCTTGGCTGTAATAGCTCAGGACTTACTTTTCTAAGTAGGGTCCTAGGCTTAAGGCCTTGGCCCCTGCTCTGTGGCGAATGCCACTTCAACTCATCCTCTATCTCAGGAGGACACCTCTGAAGGGCCAAATCCCACCTAAAGCAGGGTCTACGGGGCAACTTATCAACGGTTGCCCCTTTTCCCCTTATGTAACTTGAACCTAAGTCCTTGACATATTTTGCAAACCTGTTAAGGTAGTCCCCTCTCAATTCTTGCAATCCACTAATTAACCAAAACAATCATGAAAACAGCAATTGGAACAAGCACAAACCAATCCGCCGACCAACACGGACCAAATTTAACAATCGTACAATCCCAAAGGGAAAGTGGCGACAGACGTTTGCCTCTCCACCTTCAATCGGCGGTTGACGACCCGCGCAACTCAATGACAGAATCTCAAGCATGGTCATACGTAACTCCGGAAAAAACCGAACCGGAAGTCGACTTGGACTCCGTGCAAGTTTGCGCACACCTTAGAGGCGCTTCAAGAGCAGACGCCCTAAGATGGATGGGATACAAAGTCCCGGAAGGATACACAGGACCAGAAAACGATTGAAAAATTACTCCAACTCCAACTCCCCCACTTCACTAACATCACTCATCGTATGAGACATGACTTTCGCATCTGAGGTCGTATAGAAGTGATTTCCTATGTAAAGAATCCTGTCGACCCATTTTGTATAATCCCATCCGTAATTGTATTCAGCATCAAAATTGTCATAGTGAGTGACAGTTCCACGAAGTTCGAACCCATTATCCACACTCACGTCATAGATGTAAGCACCCTGGAACACGTAATCTCCATAAGCCCAACTGTCCACACCAAAATCCTTCACAGTCTGCGGAATCTCAGCAACAGTTATCGGAAACGCCATGAGCCCTTTCGCTTTATCAAAAAGCAAAGCCTTGTGATTCCATGAAAGCTCACTATAAGTACCGCGATCACCGATCACAACTTTGTGTAATTCTTTCGGATTACGAACATCACTCACATCAAACATCGCGACCTTCACCCCTTGATACCACGCAAACCCCTCACCCATCTCCGCTTGTTCACCCTCACTCAAAGTCTCAGTATCCAAACCAAAACCAATCAAATGATCTTCGTCATACGGATGCAAATAATCGCTGACACCTGGAATCTTCAACTCCCCCAAAACATAAGGATTTGTAGGATCACTGACATCGATCACAAATAAAGGATCAATCGTTTTGAAAGTCACCATATATGCACGATCGCCTATGAAACGTGCCGAATAAATCTCCTCCCCTTTCGCAAGACCTTCAACCTTTCCCACAACATTCAAATCCGAATCCATAACATACAAATTGTTCTCAGAATTATCATCCCAACTTCGCCCCTTCGTAGTAGCTACTCGAAAATATCCATCATGTTCATCCATTGAGAATTGATTCAAAGTTCGCCCATCAACAACGGAGCTTCCCAAATACGAAAGATTCCCAAGCCCAAGACTAAACTTATGAACAATCGTTTCCTCATCACTCCATCCACCGCCCCAATTATCCCACAACACAGGGCTATAATACTGCTCAGCTATATAAAGATTATCCCTCGACGCATAAACATTCCCTCCCCAACCAACAACAACCTCCACTTCAACATCCGATTTCGGCGAGTCCAAAGACACAGACCCCACCACCATATAACTCGTCGACTCAACACTCGGCATGTAGTAGACGTCCGAGCACATACTGGCGACTTTAACTTCATCATCAGCAGAATCCGCATACAAAGGAACCAGCTCATCATCATCAGCCTCTAACCAATCCACCCCATAATAAGCCGATTTATTCGTTATAACATAAAGCATGTCGTCGACCTTTCGTGAAGTCGAATAATATCCTTCAAAAGCAATCTGACGCTCAAGATCAGGATTACTTCGATCACTAATATCATAAATATAAACCTCCGTTAATTCCCCATAATAGTCACGCACAACCTTATCAACAAAATGCCCCATGTCAGTATATGCACTTCCAATCACAACCAATTGATCGCCATCAACATACATTTCATTAGGAGCAAAATCGCTATTTTCAATTTCGATAACAGCAATTTCACGAAGCTCGGTCGGCGAATAAGCTCTCACGATCCGCACAGTCTCATCCTTCAACAAATAGATATATTCACTATCATTTTTTACAACATCAGCTTCATCAACTCCTTCTACTTGAACATTAGTAGTTGAATATTCGACGCCACCATCAGCTCCAGAGCCGAGATCAACCGAATCAGACGAAGATTTTTCTGCCGCAGGCGCAGACATTTCCATCACATCATCAGTCTCTTCCAACACATCATCATAAAAATAATAATTCTGCGTATTGGAATCCATATACGCTCTCAAGTCATCACACGAAGAAAATGACCTAAGACCACCGGAAGCAGACTCCCCAGCCTGAATCCCTTCATAAGTATTCGCAAGTTCATAAACATTTTCAGTTTCAATCCGCCAAATCATATCCGACATTTCACTCCTCATTAGCGTTTTGTCGAAATCAACAACAGTCGCAGGAATCGCTTGCAACCCCTCCAGCGACTTCACAAATCCCTGGAACCAGTTTTCATCATAACTTTCATCAAGCTCAAGCCCCATAATGTTAGCAATCATTTTACTCGCCTCCGCAAAATTTATTTCACTTCCAGGCTTAAAACTCCCATCCTCATACCCCTCAATAAACCCAAGCTCCGCCGCCTTACAAATATACGGCGCGAACCATCCACCCATCACATCAGTATAACAATCAGTCCCCTCTTCTTCATACCCAGCGGCCTCCATCAAAATCTTCAAAAACTCCGCACGATTGATATTCGCTCCAGGCTTATACGAACCATCTTTATAGCCATCAACAACTTCATTCTCCTGCAAATAATAAATCGCATCCGAATTCGGATGAACACTATCAACATCAGAAAATTGAGTAACAGCCGCCGCATTCACTCCAGCCCCTCCAACAAGCACAGTGAAGAGTCCGCCGATCACTCCAATCGATAAAATTTTCTTTATATTCATAGGAAATGAGGTTAAAAAATCCTTTGAAAAAGCCCCCAAAGGATACAAGAAAGATTGAGGAAATACAACTTTCCAAGCTATGGTCTTTCCGCTACTATTACAGCAGTAATTTCCCGCCCAACATCCAACCCTATTAAATATGCTAGATCTTAAATTCATTACAGAAAATCAAAAAGCTGTCACAGAAAACGCTAAACACAAAAACATCCCGGTAGACATCGCCGCAATCGTCGAATTAGACAAAACTCGCCGCGAACTTCTTCAGGAAACAGAAAACCTCAGAGCAGAACAAAAACGCCTCGGCAAAGATGAAATCGACAAAGCAAAAAAACTCAAAGCCCAAATCAAAAAACTCGAACCCGAACTCGACAAAACACAAAAACAGCTCAATACTCTCACCGCCGAAGTCCCAAACATGATCCTAGATTCAACCCCCGTCGGAACATCCGAAAATGACAACAAAGTCGAACGCAAAGAAGGCAAACCAACCAAATTCGATGGATTTGAACCGCGTGACCACATCGAACTTGGCACAAACTTAGGCGTCCTAGATTTCGAGAAAGCAGCCGAAATGTCGGGAGCACGTTTCTACTATCTCAAAAACGAAGCGGCCCTCCTCGAATTCGCACTCATACAATTCGTCATCCAAAAACTCGTCAGCAAAGGATTCCGACCCATCATCCCTCCGGTCCTCGTCAAAGAACAAGCGATGTTTGCAACAGGATTTTTCCCGGCTGAACGCAACGAAATATATAACGTAAATCCTGAAGACGACAATCTATTTCTCGTCGGCACATCGGAAGTCCCACTCACAATGCTTCACGCCGGCGACACACTCCACGAAAAAGATCTTCCGCTCAGATACTGCGCTTTCTCAAGCTGTTTCCGTCGAGAGGCCGGCTCATATGGAAAAGACACTCGCGGAATCATCCGCGTTCACCAATTCGATAAAATCGAAATGTTCTCATTCTGTCCTCCAGACAAATCCGAAGAGGAACATGCATTAATTCTCAGCATCGAAGAAGAGATTTTCCAAGACCTTGGCATACCATATCAAGTCGTAAACATCTGCTCGGCCGACCTCGGAGCCCCAGCCGCAAAAAAATATGACATTGAGGCCTGGATCCCAACACAAGAATGCTATCGCGAAGTCACAAGTTGCAGTAACTGCACCGATTATCAAGCTCGAAGAGCAAAGATAAAAAACCAAGACAAAGCCTTCGTCCACACACTCAACGGCACAGCAATGGCAATGCCACGCACAATCGTAGCAATAATGGAGAACTTCCAGAAAAAAGACGGAACTATAGAAATCCCCGAAGTTCTAAAGCCTTACATGGCTAAGGCCTGATTGAATAATGATGCGCATTAAAAATAGGCTTCCCGTCAGATCTCTTTTTGTTAACTTTGCCATATCTAGACGCAACTTCAAACATAGTACCCTTGCTTGTTGAGGCAATTGGCGCACTCCGGGCTCCCCTGGACAAAGAATCACCAACCTGTTTTTCAGAAAGCTCTCTTCCTCCCCGAGACAAAAAATAAGCCAATTCATATTTAGTAAATTCAGTCCCCAACTTAAACTCAAACATCTTCCACAAAACATCCCCCAAAACCCCTCTCCCAGCCATCATCTCAATCCATTCATTCATGGCTTCCCATCTATTCACAAGCTCAACCGTAATTAACCTCTTATTACCATCCCTCCCATGCCTTGTTCTCCTAACAGTATAATCTTTACTTGCAAGCTCCTCTAAAACATCCTTCATGCTTCTATCCCCACGGTCATGCTTAACCTTCTCAAACTTCTTAGCCCAAACTCCCTCAACACGATTAATAGCTCTATCTATAACCTGAGAAATAACCTCCTTCCAATTTTCCTGATCTCTACAGCCCCCCAACTCAGCACATTGCTCATAAGTCAGAGGGGTTCTTTCTTCACAAGCAGACACCCCTCTCAAAAACTTAATTTCCCTCCCCCCTCCATCCTTATCTACCCTAGTATGAAAACTATTCAACCAAGTCATCACAGGATCAGCCTCTCCATCAACCCCATCGCACTCCCCTCCCAACCCCAAAGAATACAAATAATTCCCTGCCACCCCACCATCCAAACACACGCCAAAATCTCCATCGTCATCAACTCTACTCATTTTCCCCAAAGATTTCGTCAAACTATCTTTATGGAACCGCTCCTTCCTAACCCTCTTAACCTCTTTAAATAAATCTCTCAAATAAAATTGTTTCCCAATCATGAATCCACCCATAGTAGTCAAGGCATCACTATCCAAAGAATTCACCATAGTCATTCTATTTTTCCAAGCTTGAAAAGCCTCCGTGTCCTCTGGAACCTTAACATTCAATACCCTCAGAGCATCCTCCTGCACCCTCAATAATATCTTCTTCAAATCGGGCAAATCCTTATCCCCTCCCTCTCTATATAAATCCAACCGCAAATTAGCTCTGAGAAATTCATTGAAACCCCTACCAGACAAAGTCTTTGCAAATTCTTGAGATTTTTCAAGATCAAAATCCTGCAAAGCATGAACAACCTCATGTATACGTTGCGTTATATAATCCATAATAGGCTCACAAGGATTATCCAAATCCTGCTCCACAAATTCCGCCAAAACATCACACTCCAACCCCAAAAGACTATCCGCAATCGGCCTGGCATCCAAAACAATTCCCTCCCCATTAATACGCTTCCGCATAGAACCATGGACTTCTTGTTCTTTCCTCGCTCCACAAATTATACGACGCCTCCCAGGCGTCCCATCACGCCGGGCACACCCAATCTCAGGAATTTCAACCTGTTCTTCCCTAGTCCGAACCAAATCACGTCCAAATCTATGTTTAGATCCAATAGGCTTTGCCATATGTGTCTAAAAATTAAAGCAAGGAGAGAAAGATATTACAAAGCCACCCATTTGTCAAAAACAGAGCTTAACCACACAACAAACCCAAGCATAACGCAACGCTTTTTCCTACCAGAAGTGTAATAGATTTGACATTATTGCAGAAATAACTAGAATACCGCTTGCTGCCAGATTAAATGGATGAGTTGTGAATAGGCAGAAAACACACACACCCTTTGCCCATTTAATATTTTCAATATGCCAAAAGCAAAAAAAGCTAAAGTCTCGAAGAAAACTACAAAGAAGGTGATTTCGGTGAAAGCCGGCCCAAAGAAAGTGAAGAAGATCACAACGACAAAACCAGCCCCAAAAGCCAAGAAAACAACCAAGAAAGCTGCAAAAAAAGCAGAGGTTAAAAAGCCAAGAGGAGAAAATTTAGTAAAACCATCACAAATAGAGATCTCGAAAGACCCAATCCCCCAAAGAGCAGACAGAAAATATTACTCAGAGCAATTAGACAAAAACGCTCACCTTCCAAACTTGATAGAAATCCAATTGGATTCATATAAATGGTTTGTGGAAGAAGGAATCCGCGACCTACTCGACGAAATTTCGCCAATCCAAGACTTTTCGGGCAAAAAACTTGAATTGAAATTTCTCGACCACGAAATAGGTGAAGTTAAATATGACGCTGAAACAGCAAAAGCAAAAAACATTACATACGAGGCACCCCTAAAGGTCCACGTACAATTAATAACTAAAGAAACAGGTGAAATTAAGGAGCAAGACGTGTACCTAGGTTCAATCCCCCTAATGACAAACCGAGGAACTTTTATCATCAATGGAATAGAAAGAGTAGTCGTAAGTCAGCTCGTTCGATCACCGGGAGTATTCTTCTCGGAAAACGCACAAGCTCCAAAGATGCACAATGCAAAAATCATCCCAAAAAGAGGAGCTTGGCTTGAAGTTGAAACAGATAAAAAAGGTATCATAACAGTAAAGATCGATCGAAAAAGAAAAATCCCAATCACATCACTAATCAGAGTAATGGGGTACGAAACTGACGGACAAATCCTTGATCTTTTCAAGGACGAAATAAGGGACATCGAACATGACTACATCCTGGCAACACTCGAAAAAGACCCAACAAAAACAGTCGACGAAGCGTACCAAAATATATACAGAAAGATCCGCCCAGGCGATCTCGCAACTCCAGAAAACGCAAAAGCACTCATCGACTCAATGTTCTTCGACTACAAAAAATACGACATGGGACCAGTCGCACGATACAAATTGAACGGAAGATTCGACCTAGACGTGCCAAACACAAAGAAAAACCACACATTCCAAGTCGAAGATCTAGTATTGATACTCAAACACCTAATAAGACTCAATAACGGAGAGGAAACTCCGGACGACATTGATCATCTATCAAACAGACGTATCCGAGCAGTTGGCGAACTAGTTCAAAACAAATTTCGAGTAGGACTTCTACGAACAGAAAGAATCGCAAAAGACCGAATGACAGTAATGGATCTTGAGACAGCAACTCCGACTCAATTGGTCAACTCAAGACCTATAACAGCGGCGCTCCGCGAATTCTTCGCCGGGTCACAGCTCTCACAATTCATGGACCAAACAAATCCCCTAGCCGAACTCGGCCACAAGCGCCGCCTATCAGCAATGGGACCGGGAGGACTCTCGCGTGAACGAGCATCGTTCGACGTACGTGATGTACACGAATCTCACTACGGAAGAATTTGCCCAATCGCAACTCCGGAAGGACCGAACATTGGTCTTGTGACACACCTCGCGAGTTACGCAAAAATTAACAAATACGGATTCATTGAAACACCATTCAGACAGGTTCTTCAAACAGTCAAAAATGACGGAAAATCAGCTACCGGACACATCTCAAGAGAGGAACTCAAGGACGGTAGCACCGTAATTGTAAAAGCAGGCCAAGTCTTCGATGAAAAAGCCGCAAAAAAAGCGACAAAGGTCAAAGAGAAAAAAGAAATAACAGTGCGAGCATACACAACAAATAAAATCGAATACTTTGACGCAGATGAAGAACAAGGTCTCATCATCGCTCAAGCAAGCTCGGAACTCGACAAAGTCGGACAATTCAAAAACAAACGAATTTCAGCTCGAAAAAACGGAGAAGCAACTCTAGCCCATGTAAACGATGTCACTCACATGGACATCTCTCCGAAACAAATAATTTCAATCACGACAGCGCTAATCCCATTCCTAGAACACGACGACAACACTCGTGCATCAATGGGATCAAACATGCAAAGACAAGCAGTTCCTCTAATAACTGCAAAGGCCCCAATAGTCGGAACCGGAATGGAAGAAGTCGCGGCAAAAAACTCAGGACAAGTCACTCTCGCCGAAAGAGACGGACAAGTCCTATATGTAGACGCCGACAAAATAACACTTCTTTACGACAACGGGAAAAAAGTATCTTACGAACTTCAAACATACAAACGCTCAAATCAAGCAACATGCTTGCACCAAAGAGCGGCTGTCAACAAAGGAGATAAAGTCAAAAAAGGAGACCTCCTCGCAGACGGCTCAGCAATAGATAAAGGTGAACTTGCCATAGGCCAAAACCTCCTCGTTGCATACATGGCTTGGCAAGGATATAACTTTGAGGACGCGGTCATAATCTCAGATCGACTCGTTCGCGAAGGAGCCTACGATTCAGTACACATCGAAACTTATACAATGGATGTCCGCGACACAAAACTCGGACCGGAAATTGTAACACGCGACATCCCTAACGTTGGAGAATCAAGACTTAAAGATCTAAACGAAGACGGCATCGTCCGCATCGGAGCAACTGTAAAAGAAGGTGACATTTTGGTCGGAAAAATTACCCCAAAAGGTGAAACCGAACTAACAGCAGAAGAACGCCTACTCCGCGCAATTTTCGGAGACAAGGCCCGCGATGTCAAAGACACTTCTCTGAGACTCCCCGGTGGAGAAGGAGGAAAAGTTGTCTCTGTCGACATTTTTACTCGCGAAGCAGGAGACGAACTGCCAACAGGAGTCAATAAACAAATCCGCGCCGACGTCGCACAAACAAGAAAAGTATCAGTCGGAGATAAGTTCGCAGGACGACACGGAAACAAAGGTGTTATATCAATCATCGTACCACAAGAAGATATGCCTTTCCTTCCCGATGGAACTCCGGTAGACATCATCTTAAACCCACTCGGAGTTTCTTCACGTATGAACGTTGGTCAGATACTCGAAACTCACCTCGGATGGGCAGCTCAAAAGCTCGGGATTAAAGTCGCAACTCCTACACTAAACGGAATCCCAAATGAAAAAATCACAGAGCTTCTAGAAAAAGCTGAACTACCCACGCACGGGAAAATACAATTATTCGATGGGAAAAGCGGCGAACCATTCGATCAAAAAACTACAGTTGGATTCGCCTATATAATGAAACTAAATCACCTCATTGAGGACAAGATCCACGCTAGAAGCGTCGGACCATACTCTCTCGTGACCCAACAACCGCTCGGAGGTAAAGCTCAACACGGTGGACAGAGATTCGGAGAAATGGAAGTGTGGGCACTTGAAGCATATGGTGCATCACACGTCCTCCAAGAAATGCTAACAATCAAATCCGATGACGTGTACGGACGTTCAAAAGCATACGAATCAATCATCAAAGCTGAGCCTATCAAACGGCCTAGAACTCCGGAAAGTTTCAACGTCCTCGTCAAAGAGCTCCAAAGTCTTTGTTTGAATGTCGACCTACTGAAAAACCCTAAACGCAAAGACCAAGTAGAAGAAGACGAATACGTAGAAGCTATTGAACCTGAGGAGGAAGTAGAAGGACAAGAAAAATCTAAGAAATAATTCTAAATATAATCTTATTTTACTAACACGAAAAACATGAGATCAGTAAACAAAGTAATCATTATCGGGAATCTTACAAGAGACCCTGAAATGAGACAAACACCTAACGGTCAAAACATCGTAACATTCGGATTGGCAACAAACCGCGAATGGTCAACATCTACAGGAGAAAGAAAATCATCTGCCGAATTCCACGAATGTGTAGCTTGGGCAAAACTCGCAGAAATATGCGAGAAATACCTGAGAAAAGGAAAGCTCATATACGTCGAGGGCTACCTAAAAACACGAAGCTGGGATAGTGAAGAAGGTGTTCGCAAATTCAAGACAGAAATTGTTGTTGAGGACATGATTATGCTCAATAAAAAATCTGATGAAGACGAGGGCGATTTTACCCCAAGAGGCAAGACCTCAGAAGAAGAAACTCCTGCTGAAGAAAAAGCTCCTACTGAGGAAAAAACCCCAGCCGAAGAAGAAAAACCTGCTGAGGAAGAAACTCCAGCCGAAGAAGAAACTCCAGCCGAAGAGGAAGCTCCAGCCGAAGAAGAAACTCCAGCCGAAGAGGAAGCTCCTGCTGAAGAAGAAAAACCTGCTGAGGAAGAAACTCCTGCTGAAGAAGAAAAACCTGCCGAAGAAGCCCCTGCCGAAGAAGAAGCAGAAAGCCCAATCGACAAAGACCTAGGCCTATAGTTTGCGGGCGTAAGCCCACACTTATATAAAAACTCACTAACATAATTTGCATGGCTAATACCTCTAGCGATAAAAAACAACCATACGACTTCAATGCTATTGCAGTATCGGTTGCGTCGCCTGAACAAATCCTCTCATGGTCACATGGAGAAGTTAAAAAGCCCGAAACAATAAACTACCGAACTCAAAAACCGGAAAGAGACGGTCTATTTTGCGAAAAGATTTTTGGGCCAACAAAAAACTGGGAATGCTACTGTGGAAAGTATAAAAGAATCCGCTACAAAGGCGTAATCTGTGAAAAATGTGGAGTAGAAGTAACAAGATCTTCAGTGAGAAGAGTCCGCATGGGACACATAAAACTCGCATGCCCCGTCTCTCATATCTGGTTCATAAGATCAACCCCAAGCCGAGCCGGCCTGCTTCTAGACCTACCGGTAAAAACACTGGAGCAAGTTATTTATTTCGCAGCATATATGATTCAGGAGGTTGACGAAGAGGCAAAAGAAGAAGCAAAGGCCCAATTAAAAGAAGAATTCCAGACACACAAAAAGAAGATACAAGTAGAATTCAAAGAAAAGAAAAAAGAACTCGATGCGGCATGCGCGGCTAAAGGCACAAGCGCAAAAGAAGCAAAATCGGAACTCGACGAACTAGAAAAATCAACTGCAGCAAAAGTCGAAGAACTTGAAGACCAACACCACAGCGCAAAAGACGAACTCAATGGCCTCAAACCATGCAAGGTATATTCAGAAATGGAGTACAGAGATTTATCTTTGAAATTCGGACACGTTTTTAAAGCAGGAACAGGAGCAGAAGTAATTAGAGAAATCATAGAAGAAATGGACCTCAAAGGACTTGAAGTCCAGCTCACCGAAGATATAAAAAGAACCAGCGGACAAAGAAAGAAAAAAATGATGAAAAGACTCAAATTGATAGGAGGCCTAATGAAAGCAGAAATCAAACCAGAATGGATGGTCCTTACAGTTCTTCCAGTAATACCACCGGACCTTCGCCCAATGGTACAACTAGACGGCGGACGCTTCGCGGCCTCAGACCTCAACGACCTATATAGAAGAGTAATAAACAGAAACAACCGTCTAAAACGGCTAATCTCAATAGGAGCGCCGGAAGTAATTTGCCGAAACGAAAAACGTATGCTCCAGGAAGCAGTAGACACCCTGTTGAACAACAGCGCCCGCTCAGGACGCGCAGTGTTTACAGCCGGTGACAAACGAAAACTGAGATCCCTATCAGACATGCTGAAAGGAAAACAAGGACGATTCCGACAGAACCTACTTGGTAAACGTGTCGACTACTCTGGACGAAGTGTGATTGTAGTCGGACCAAAACTCAAACTGCATCAATGTGGTCTTCCAAAAACAATGGCACTTGAATTATTCAAACCATTCGTAATAGGAAAATTAATCTCAGAAGGATACGCACACAACATCAAAAACGCAGAAAAATTAATCCAATCTTCAAAACGTGAAGTTTGGGATATCCTGGAAGACGTCACAAAAGGACACCACGTACTTTTGAACAGAGCGCCAACCCTCCACAGACTCGGAATCCAAGCTTTCCAACCAATACTAATCGAAGGTAAAGCTATCCAGGTCCACCCACTAGTATGTGCAGCCTTCAACGCGGATTTCGACGGAGACCAAATGGCGGTCCATGTCCCTTTATCAAAAGCCGCACAAGAAGAAGCAAGCAGAATAATAGTATCAAGTGCAAACCTCCTGAAACCATCAAGCGGAGATCCAATTATCACTCCAACACAAGACATGGTATTGGGTTGCTACTACCTAACAAAACTTACCGCAGGTAGAAAAGGAGAAGGAATGATCTTCACAGACACACAAGAAGCAATCCTATCTTATCAACTCGGACACACTCATCTACAAGCACCAATCAAGGCTAGAGTAGCTCGAGTAGACAATGAAATCATCGAAACAACCGTGGGTAGATTAATATTCAATTCAATTATTCCAGAAGGTCTCCCCTACTATAACGAAACCGTCGGAAAGAAAAAATTAGCAGAGATAGTATCGGATTCTTTCGAAGTTCACGGAACCAAAAAGACAGCCAAGCTCGGTGACGACCTAAAAAGATACGGATTCAAATTCGCGACAAAATCCGGACTTTCAATCGCAACATCAGACATGATCGTTCCCGAAAAGAAAGTAAAAATAATTGATGATGCATCGGAAATGGTTAAAAAAATAAACAACCATTTCTGGAAAGGCCTGATCACCGAAAACGAAAGATACAACAACAACATCAAGGTCTGGTCAAAAGCCAAATCTGAAATTACAAACGTGATGATCGAAGGGATAGACGAATCAAACGACCTTTTCTACATGGTAGATTCTGGAGCCCGAGGTAACTGGGGACAGATCACTCAGCTCTGCGGAATCAAAGGTCTCGTTGCAAATCCGGCCGGTAAAACCATCGAACTACCAATCAAATCAAACCTCAAGGAAGGATTCTCGATTCTCGAATACTTCATCGCAACACATGGTGGACGTAAAGGTAAATCAGATACCGCGCTAAAAACAGCGGAAGCAGGATACCTAACTCGTCGTCTGGTTGACGCAGTACAAAACATAGTAATAAAGGAATACGACTGCAAATCTCCACACGCACACTTGGTAACAAGAGAAGAAAGTGAAGAGATCGGAGAAAAATTTGAAAACAGAATCTACGGACGAACTCTAGCAGAAGACCTAGTCAACCCAGCAACAGGAGAAATCCTCGGCAAGAAAAACACAGAGATCGGAAACGAATTAATCAAAGGAATTTCAAAAGGAGAAATTAATGAAGTACAAGTAAGATCAATGATGACTTGCCAAACGGAAGACGGTATCTGTATCAAATGTTACGGAAAAGATCTCGGTCTTAACAAGCCTATCGAAATCGGAACAGCTGTTGGGATCATCGCGGCACAATCAATTGGGGAGCCGGGTACTCAGCTAACCATGAGAACCTTCCATATGGGAGGAGTGGCAGAAGGCGGAGACATCACCCAAGGTCTAACCCGTGTAGAAGAACTTTTCGAAGCACGTACACCAAAATCTCCAGCAGTAATGACTGACATTGCAGGAAAAGTATCCATCAGACAAAAAGACAAAAAGACTGAAATCTATGTCATATCAAAAGAACCTGTTGAAGAAGAATACGAACTTCTCGCAAACATGGTCCCTGTTGTCAAAAAAGGCGACAAAGTAAAAGTAAAGATGGCTATCGCCAAAGCAGAAGATTCAAAAGCTACAACAAAGGCAATCGAGGACGGCATAGTTAAAGAAGTTTCAGACGACAAAATAATCACCGTCTCAGAAGGACCAGTCGAAAAAGTGTACGAAATACCGAAAGGGAAAAGCATCGCAGTCCAAGACAAAGAAGAAGTTGAAAAAGGAACTCCCCTAACAAGCGGACACCTCAATCTCAAGAAATTGATGAAACTCACAGACGTTTACACTGTAGAAAAGTACATAATGACTGAGGTCCAAAGCATTTATGCTTCACAGGGGCAAACGATCAACGACAAACACATCGAAATCATCGCCAGACAAATGCTTTCAAAAGTTAGAGTCACAGAAAGTGGTGATTCCGAATTCCTGCCGGGAGAAATCGTAGATATCATTCGATTCGAAAATGCAAACGCAGCCCTCAAGAGCAAAAAGAAGAAACCATCACGTGGAGAAAGACTCCTTCTAGGATTAACACGAATAGCCCTACACACAGCCAGTTGGCTCTCAGCGGCATCATTCCAGGAAACAATCAGAGTCCTAGTCGAAGCATCCACAACAAAGAACGTCGATAACCTCGTAGGCCTCAAGGAAAACGTAATCATAGGTAAATTAATCCCAGCTGGAGAAACCTACCAGAGACAAAACGTCAAAGCAGTCAAGGCCGCCGAAAAGGAAATGAAAGCAGAAGAGAAAGGCTCAACAAAAAAGAAGAAAAAGGTAAAGGAAGAACCGGTAGAGGAAGAGGAAGAAGCTTTGCCCGTAATTTAATTTCCTAAAAAAAGGTTGCAATTATAAAACCCATAATATAGATTATCCGAGCTATGCCAACTATAAACCAACTAATTAAGAAACCGCGAAGAGCACCATCGAAAAAGTCTAAAAGACCTGCTCTTTCGACTACATTCAACACACTCAACAATCGACCAACAAAGATTAACTGCCCACAAAAGAGAGGCATATGCATCAAGGTTACAACCAGTACCCCAAAGAAACCGAACTCAGCACTTAGAAAAATTGCCAGAGTTCGTCTTACAAACAAGATGGAAGTAATAGCATATATCCCAGGAGAAGGACACAACCTCCAAGAACACTCTGTCGTAATAATCCGCGGAGGAAGAGTTAGAGATCTTCCAGGTGTACGATATCACGTAGTTCGTGGCTCACTCGACACAGAAGGTGTCAAAGACAGAAAACAAGGCCGTTCAAAATACGGAGCAAAAAAAGCCGCTAAAAGCTAAAAAATGCCAAACGTACAAACAGAAAGAGGAACCAAATTCATTCCTGAAAATTCAAACCCACTTCAGGAGAAATTTATAAATTACCTGATGAAGGAAGGTAAAAAGACGATCGCACGTAAAATCTTCAGAAACACAATGGCACTAATTTCCAAGAAAACTAATGCCGATCCAGAAAAAGTTTTCAAAAAAGCCATCGACAACATAAAGCCTCAGATGGAAGTAAAGCCAAAAAGAATAGGTGGTGCAGTTTATCAAATCCCCCTAGAGGTAAAAGCAGACAGACAAGTTGCATTAGCATTCCGATGGTTACTCAAGGCCACACGTGGCAAAAAAGGATCTCCAATGGCACAACGCCTAGCAACAGAACTTGTCGAAGCTTCCAACGAACAAGGTACAGCGATCAAGAAAAAGATCGACACCGAAAAGATGGCCGCCGCAAACAAAGCATTCGCTCATTTCGCTAAGTATTAGCGAGATTTCCAGTCCGGAGCGAAAGCGAATCCCCTATTCGCTGTAGCGCAGGATGCCGTTTGGTAAATTCGCGCTTCTGTCGTGGAAAGGACAGAAAGCAATTTCCCAAAAAGGCAAGGAAATCCCTAATGAAACAGTCCACCAAGCTCTGCACAGCCATTCTTCAACCCCTCCCCTACTTCCTCTTTTTAAACCCAGTCACTTTACCTGCCAAATGATCAACAGGCCTGATAAACCCCATCCTGTCCCAAACCCTGCTTCCATAAGAAGACGCAGTAGACCCTTCTCTTATCACAGAGCTTAACTTGGCCGAGTAACCAGAAGCTTCATCTTTTGGAATAGAATTTGAAATACTCCTTAAAAGCCGACGAGCTCCAGTAAGGTCGCCCAAAATCAAAGCAACTTCAAACAAACACTTCCGAGCATTAAGACGATCAGCAGGGTTATTACTACAAAGCAAAACTCTCCTCAACAAAGCATCAGCCGCAGAATAACTTTCATCTTTTAAAAGCCGTCCAAGCTCAGCCCAAGCATCATCGGTAGAAACCTTCAAGGCCTTCCTATCACGACTCGTTCTAGTAACAGTCGGAGCATAATTCTGAACCCTGTACCCCATTTTCTTCAATCTTTCATAAAGAGCCGAGCCTTTCTCCGTTTTCGACATCTTTAAATACCTGCACGCCGCATCACAAAGCCCTTTCACGTCCCTACCAAACCTCACCCGTCCATCCCTCTGACCAATACGCATTTTTCTCTCAGCAAGAACAACAAATGCCTCAGCCCCCAAAAGACAGGCTTCAACATCCCCGGAATGAGTCCCCATCAATTTCTGAGCATAGTTATGTATTGCTCCATGATCCTCACCTTTAATCATCAAAATTTTCAAAGTCCCCATCAAGACATGATAATTCTTCCCCACAGCCCCACTAAGACTGCGAAACATAATCTCGGCTTCATCAACACGCCCGGACAGTAAAATCTCATAAGCCCTCTCGGCCTCAACAGCCTTCTCATCCTTCTCAGCCAAACGCTGAGAAATAGCCAGAGAGTCGTCCAGCCCAGAAAGAAAATGATCAGAATGCTCCGGTTTGAGAGGAGCCAATCTATCCCTCACTAAAACAACCAAATCATCAACCATCCCCCCATTCCCATCCTTCAAAAGAACAGCAATTCTCGAATTAGCAGTATTAATACAACTACCGACCTCGTCCCAACCCTCAACATCCCTGGACTCAACCCTCCGAGAAGCAAAATCAAGTTCGGGAAGTAATTTCTCATCATAGCTCAATAACAAATCTCTCAAAAATCCAGCATTTTCGTTATCACCAATCTGTAAAAAAACCTTATAAATCCGAACAACCCAAATAATATTCCTCCTAGGTCCAACATGTTTAAGGTACTCCCTTATCAGAAAAAGGACTTCGTCGACAGAGCCCATATCAATCAAACATCTAAAATATGACTCAGTCCATTCCTCAATACTATAATAATTTTCAATCTGACAAGGATCGTGCTGATCAAGTATATCCACAGCCTCTTCCCCTTCAGCCAGAACAAGATGACACCTGGCTCTAAGAGCATCAACAGAGACATCAGGACTCTTTAACCGTTTTGCAGAAGCCGTCCTGTCATCAAACAAAAGCCTCCTCAAACCAGCAAGAAGCTTGTCCTTCAACGGAAGAACTTCCAACATCTCATCAGTTAAACACATCGGATTGTGGCCCTCTCTTATCATGGACACGAAAGTACCAATCACTAAATAAGAAGTCAACTACAACCCTTGCGTACTACGTATACATTTCAACATTTCTCATTCCTGCCAGCCCTCTCTTCCGAGCCTCTTCCACCAACTCTTCAGCACTCATTTCCTCAGCATCACCAATACTGATTTCAGCAAGCGCTCTTCCAAAAAAATCCATTCCAAAACCCTTAACCTCATCCCTGGCAGTAGAACATAAATCAGTAACTGTAGCTAACTTCAATCTAATACCAACAAGCTTACTCGCAAATTCAGGTCCAAAATTAAATGTTTCAGCAAGATCACGAATATTCTCTCCCGCCAAAAGTTGCTCCATAAGCTGCGGCTCATCATGCAAAAGACTTCGAAGCATAGGATTAGTTCCCCTATGTTTAGGCTCCCCAATCGAATCAACACAGTTAATTGATTCATCAGCAAGATCTCCAAGATTAGGGACAACTCTACCAATAGACATAATTATTTGGTTAAAATCACATTGGGGACAACGATAACAAAAATCCGTAGAATGTCAAACGTTCTCATCCCTTGACTTCCCTCCCCCTTCCTCCTAGAATACCCCCCTTAATCAAGCCCTAATGGGAGACCTAGAAGACAACAGCATAGGATATCAGTTTCCGCTCGAAAGAAACACCCCCATGCCAATAACAGAGGTAGTAAAAGCTATAGGAACATTTGAAAGACGACTTCAACCAGAAAACGCAGATGACCTTCCTCAACCAACCAAAGTAGTCAGAAAAGACGGAGTAGAAGTAGAAGCTCAACTGACACGCATTTACTGCGACGACGCAAGCCAAGGAGACGGAACATTTTACTTCGACAGAGATGTCCGGCCCCAAGACCATCACGTAAAAAAGTACTTCTTATTCGGCAGAGAAATAGAAACAATCACCTTCTTGTAACACCATCCCTTGACTTCCACATCCGCCCCCCTATAATATCCCAGCAATTTAACAAACATACAAATGGCTGAAGATCTAAACTTTTTACGTAATATAGGTGTCATCGCACACATCGATGCCGGGAAAACAACCGTCACCGAGCGTTTCCTATACTACACAGGACGCACACACAAAATCGGTGAAACACACGACGGCGAATCACAAATGGACTGGATGGAACAAGAGCGCGAACGAGGAATCACAATCACATCAGCGGCAACAACTTGCTTCTGGAAACCTTCAAACGACGACCAAAAATACAGAATAAACATCATCGACACTCCAGGACACGTGGACTTCACCGCAGAAGTAGAAAGATCACTCAGGGTACTGGATGGCGGCGTTGTTGTATTCGACGGATCACAGGGCGTAGAACCACAGTCAGAAACAGTTTGGAGACAAGCGGACAAATACGAAGTCCCCCGAATCGCATTCATCAACAAGATGGACAAGATGGGTGGAGATTTCGACATGAGTATCAAATCAATCTGGGATCGACTCTCTCCTGACGCATTCGCGATCCAACTCCCAATCGGAGCTGAAAACGATCATAACGGAGTAATCGACCTAGTCACACGAAAAGCATACGAATTTGAAGGAGACAAAGGCGAAAACGTGAAAGAAATCGAAATCCCGGCAGACATGAAAGACAAAGTTGAAGAATACCGAGCAACTATGATTGAAAAAGTTTCTGAATACGATGACGTATTAATGGAAAAATTTGTAGGAGGCGAAGAACCAACAGAAGAAGAAATCAAAAAAGGAATCCGAACAGCAACAGTCGGAAACCATCTATACCCGGTAATGTGCGGATCAGCACTCAAAAACGTCGGAGCACAAATGGTACTCGACGCAGTATGCTGGTACCTCCCCTCACCAATGGATCTCCCCCCAGTACAAGGAATTACACCAAGAACAGAAGAAGAAACAGAAAGAAAACTCATCGACGAAGATCCTTTCGCGGCCCTAGCATTCAAAGTCGCAACAGATCCATTCGTAGGAACACTAACATTCTTCCGCGTATACTCAGGAACCGTTCAAGCGGGAAGTTATGTATATAATTCAAACTCAGACACAAAAGAAAGAATGGGACGAATCCTTCAGATGCACGCAAACTCAAGAGAAGAAATCAAAGAAGTGCACGCTGGAGACATCGCGGCAGTCGTCGGCCTCAAGAAAACTTCAACAGGCCACACTCTCTGCGACCAACAAAAACCAATCATCCTGGAGCAAATCACATTCCCGGATCCGGTTATCTCAATTGCAGTAGAACCAAAGACCAAAGCCGATCAAGAAAAAATGGGTGTCGCCCTCCAAAAACTAACAGAGGAAGACCCAACATTCCAGGTTAGAACCGACGAAGAAACAGCTCAAACAATCATCTCAGGAATGGGTGAACTTCATCTCGACATCATCGTCGACCGTATGAAACGTGAATTCAAAGTAGAAGCAAACATCGGTCAACCGCAAGTCGCATACAGAGAAACAATCCAAACAGAGATAACAATGGAAGAAAAGTATGCAAAACAAACAGGTGGTCGTGGTCAATACGCGCACGTACTACTTCGCATAACACCACAAGAACCTGGAGGAGGATACGAATTCACCGACTCAATCGTCGGAGGAAAAATACCAAAAGAATACATTCAACCGGTAAACAAAGGTATCCAAGAAGCAATGACAAAAGGTGTCCTCGCAGGATACCCGATGGTAGATATCAAAGCAGAACTATACGACGGTTCATTCCACGATGTGGATTCTTCAGAAATGGCCTTCAAGGTTGCTGGATCAATCTGTTTCCAGAACGCAGCAAAACAGGCAGGCCCTGTCATCCTTGAACCAATCATGGCTGTAGAGGTAGTAACTCCAGAAGAATACTTTGGAGATGTTATGGGAAACCTAAATTCACGCCGTGGACAAATCAAAGAATCCGGAGAAAGAGGAATGGCCAAGTTCATCAAGGCAGAAGTGCCCCTAGCAAACATGTTTGGATACGTAACCGACCTGCGATCAATGACCCAAGGACGTGCAAACTCAACAATGGAATTTGGACACTATGACAAAGTCCCATCAAATGTCGCAGAAGAGATTGTCGCTAAGAGAAAACAATAAAAAAACACCTTGCGCTCCAAAATCATTTTCGCTAGTATATCCCTCGCAATCCACAAATTCACATATATATAATTATTTTAATCTTTTAAAAATCTAAACTATGGCTGAAGGTAAATTCGATAGATCAAAACCACACGTCAACGTAGGAACCATTGGTCACGTAGACCACGGCAAAACTACTTTGACTGCCGCAATCACTATGGTTGCAGCTCGTAAATTTGGCGGAGCGAACAAAGACGTCGCTTTTGACCAAATTGACAACGCTCCTGAAGAGAAAGAACGTGGTATTACAATCGCAACTTCTCACCAAGAGTACGAAACAGAAAAGAGACACTACGCTCACGTCGACTGTCCAGGACATGCCGACTACGTAAAGAACATGATTACTGGTGCCGCTCAAATGGACGGAGCAATTCTTGTTGTATCTGCAGCTGACGGACCAATGCCACAAACTCGTGAACACATCCTTCTTGCAAAACAGGTTAACGTTCCATACATTGTAGTATTCATGAACAAGATGGATCTTGCTGACCCTGAAATCGCTGAACTTTCAGAGATGGAAGTTAGAGACCTTTTGAAGAAATACGAATTCCCTGGAGACGAGACTCCGATCATTAAAGGATCTGCTCTTAAAGCTATGGAAAATCCAGAAGACGAAGAAGCAACAAAGCCAATAGTAGAACTTCTTGCCGCTCTTGACGACTACATCCCAGAACCAGAACGCGAACTCGACAAACCATTCTTGATGCCAGTCGAAGACGTATTCTCAATCAAAGGACGTGGTACTGTAGCAACAGGACGTGTTGAACAAGGTATCGTCAATAGTAACGAAGAAATCGAAATTATCGGTATCAAAGAAACTCGAAAAGTAATTGTTACAGGAGTAGAAATGTTCCGAAAAACTCTTGATGAAGGACGCGCTGGAGACAACGTCGGACTTCTTCTTAGAGGTATTGAAAGAGAAGAAATCGAAAGAGGACAAGTTTGTGCGAAGCCTGGATCTATCCAACCACACACAAAATTTGAATCTCAAGTCTACATCCTCACAAAAGATGAAGGTGGACGACACACTCCTTTCTTCAAAGGATACAAACCGCAATTCTACATCCGAACAACTGATGTTACAGGTTCAGTTGAACTACCAGCAGACGTAGAAATGGTAATGCCTGGTGACGACGTAAAAATGGTCGTAACACTTGGCTCTCCTATCGCTCTTGACGAAGGTACTAGATTCGCTATCCGTGAAGGTGGACGAACAGTTGGTGCCGGAGTTGTAGCAAAGATACTAGAATAATTGTTTTTTATACGCCCTTCAGAGACTGATTCGGCCTTGAAGGGCCTTCAAAGACAATCATCAACCAAAGTCCGCACCGATGCTCTTATCGGCCCGGCCCTCCACACGGAGGAAATCCTCGAAACACTTTCAATTAAGCTCAAACCAAATGAGCCGAGGATCACAAACTCGGTAATTTAACAGATTGAAAATGGCCAATCCAAACACACCAAGCTTCCCCCCTGAACTCCACGAAGAAATTCGACAACAGTTTGCAGAACAGTTATCAACTGCAGCAAAAACCACAGGCGAAAGAACTGAATGGGGGCACCAAATAACAGACCTACAAGGAAACACAGTAATAGCAATCCATGCAACAGAAAGATCAAGCGCTGGAACAGCATACTATGACGCCGATACTGGCAAACAAATAAATTTAGATCTCCACTAACCCTCCATCCATGGCAGCCTCTCAACGCATCCGAATCAAAATCAAAGCTTTCGACCACAAAGTTATCGATGAAACATCAAAACTCATCATCGACACTGCAGAACGAACAGGCGCAGTAGTCGCAGGACCTATCCCCCTTCCAACAAAGATTGAAAAATTCACAGTCAATAAATCAACTTTCGTTCACAAAACATCACGTGAACAATTTGAGATGCGCACACACAAACGCTTAATCGACATCTCAGACGTCGCTCCAAAAACAATCGAATCTCTCCAAAACCTCGCCCTACCGGCAGGAGTAGAAATCGAAATCAAAATGTTAGCAGAAAAGGAATAATTGCAGAAAATTCTTCAACCCCAAAAAACCCCTTGACTCCCCCCCCCCACTTCTATATATTGCAACGGCAATTTGAAAAGATTGTACGTTAATTAGCCTCCAAAAGCGGGCTGTCCGCGACCTCCTCCAAAGGGTTGCCGGCCGAGTAGTCTGCTACGGAGCGTCCAAAAGGATATTAACCTCTACTAATTATGCCAGGCATTCTCGGCAAAAAAATAGGTATGACTCGCGTCTTTCAAGACGATGGCCGTGTGATCCCCATCACAGTTGTCCAGTGTGACCCAAACGAGGTCACTCAGGTAAAAACGACTGAAAAGGACGGATATCCGGCGATAGTCCTGGGATTTTCTAAATTGAAGAAACCCACAAAGACCAAGAAGTTCTACCATATCAAAGAATTCAAAGTAGAAGAAGGAACAGAGCACAAGAAAGGAGACAAATTAACACTAGAAACTTTCAATGACGTAGAACTAGTAAGAGTAGTAGGAACATCGAAAGGTAAAGGATTCCAAGGTGTAATCAAGAGACATAATTTCTCAAGAGGACCAGAAACTCACGGTTCTCACCACCACAGAAGACCAGGTTCAATAGGAGCCTGTGCAAAACCAGGAAGAGTACACAAAGGGAAAAAACTACCAGGACACATGGGAACCGATAAAGTAACTATAAGAGGCATAAAGGTCGCATACTTAGATACAGAGAAAAACCTAATAGGACTGAAAGGTCCCGTTCCAGGTCCAAATGGAACGCTAGTAATAATTCAAAAACAAGTTTAAATAAATGAAAGTAGAACTATTCGCACAATCAGGAGAAAAGAAAGGAACTATTGACCTAAACAAGGAAATTTTCGAAGTTCCGTTCAATAAAGATTTAGTACATCAAGCACTAGTTTATCAACTTGCAAACGCTAGAAAAGTCGTAGCTCACACAAAATCAAGAGGAGAAGTTCGTGGAGGCGGAGCAAAACCATTCAAACAAAAAGGAACAGGTCGCGCACGTCAAGGATCAACTCGTAACGTCCACATGCGTGGAGGTTGCGTAACATTCGGTCCACAAAACACTAGAAACTTCACAAAGCAAATGCCTAAAAAACAGAGAAGAAAAGCATTATTCTGCGCACTTTCAGAAAAAGCAAGAGACGGAGAAATCCTAGCTCTCGAAAAGTATGAAGGAGAAGCAAAGACAAAACCATTCTTGGAACTTCTAGCAAAGCTACCTATTAAAAGAGATACATTGGTAGTTCTGCCAGGACGCGACAAGACCGTAGAATTGTCAGCAAAAAACCTACAAAACGCAAAAACAATCCACGTAAATTATTTAAATATCAAAGATCTACAAAAATTCGACACAGTCCTCTTCCTACAATCAGCATTAGAGAAATTGGAAGAGGTCTTTTTACATCACACGCCAGTTAAAACTGAAGAATAATGACTTACCTATCTGTAATCGTAAAACCAGTAATCACCGAAAAGAGCACAGCTCACAATGCTCATAATAAACATGTATTCGAAGTTAAGAGAGATGCGGATAAAACAACAATCAAAAAAGCATTTGAAGAAATATATAAAGTCAAAGCAACCGACGTAAGAACTCACATCATCCCAAAAAAGACAAGACTTGTAAGAAGAGGACGTGAGCTCACGAAGCGACCAGTGACAAAAAGAGCAATTATAACAGTAGAAAAAGGCAAAACAATTGATCCTAATAAAATTAAGTAATGGCAATTAAGAAGTACAAACCAATAACACCGGGAAGAAGACAAATGACCACAGCTTCATTTGATGAAGTAACAAAGAAAAGTCCCGAAAAACGCCTTGTAAAAAGAATCAAGAAACATTCAGGGCGAAACAACCAAGGACGAATGACAGTACGTCATAGAGGAGGAGGAGCAAAAAGAAAAGTTAGACAAATCGATTTCAGTCAAACAGAAAAATTAGATATAGAAGGAAAGGTTACCGCAATCGAGTACGATCCGCTAAGAACAGCGTACATCATGCTCGTAACATACAAAGACGGTGACAAGAGATACCACCTTGCTCCAGAAAAAATCGAAGTCGGAGACAAAGTTGAAACAAAAGTAAAAGCAAAAGTAAAAGTAGGAGCACGCATGCAATTGAAACACATCCCACTCGGATACCAAGTCCACAACATAGAGCTAAATCCAGGACAAGGAGGAATAATGGTAAGAACAGCAGGAGGAGGAGCAACAGTTATGTCACTCGAGGGAAAACAGGCACAAATACAAATGCCTTCAGGCGAAACTCGCCTCATCCCAAAAGAGTGCTACGCAAGCGTAGGAATAGTAAGTAATCAAGAACACTCAAACATAAAAATAGGTAAAGCAGGACGATCAAGATGGATGGGAAAACGACCAAGTGTAAGAGGTAAAGCAATGAACCCTTGCGATCATCCACATGGTGGTGGTGAAGGGAACCAGCCAATCGGGTTGAAACATCCAAAAACCCCATGGGGAATGCCAGCTCTCGGATACAAAACCCGCAGAAGGCACTACACTGATAAAAATATCGTAAAAGACAGACGTCATAACTAATTAACATGAGCCGAAGCAGTAAAAAAGGACCATTCATAGACCCTAAACTACTCAAAAAAGTAGAAAGAATGAATGACGCAGGTGACAAAAAACCCATCAAAACATGGGCAAGAAGCTGCGACATCGCCCCTGAATTCGTAGGGCACACATTCGCAGTCCACAACGGTAAACAATTCATCCCAGTGTTCGTAACAGAAAGCATGGTCGGACACAAACTAGGAGAATTCGCACCAACAAGAATATTTAAAGGACACGGAGGCAAGCTCGCCAAGTAAAACACACCAATATGCACGCAACAGCAAAACACATCAGAATATCACCAAAAAAAGCAAACTTAGTTGCAGGATTGGTTAGACGTAAAGGAGTAACAGAAGCTCTAGATATACTCAAGTTTACTCCAAAAAAAGCAGCTCCTCTAATCGCGAAAGTCATCGCCTCTGCCGCAGCTAACGCAAAAGCGAACCTGAAACAAGACATAGAAAAGCTACAAATAAAGGAAATCATCATAAACGAAGGAACAACATTCAAACGAAGCCTTCCAATCTCAAGAGGTCGAACACACCCAATCAGAAAACGAAATTCTCATATAAAAGTTTTTCTTGAAACAAAGCCTGAAGAGAAAGTGAAGAAGGTCACTCCAGCCCCAAAGGCTGAACCAGCCACCAAGCCCGAAACCCCTAACAAATAATCATGGGACAAAAAGTAAATCCAAAAGTGATTAGAATCGGATTAACCCGCGACTGGGACTCTAAGTGGTACGCGAGCAAGAAAGATTATACTCGCCTACTCCACGAAGACCTGGAAATCGATAAATTGATTAAATCTAAACTCAAAGAAGGTGGCGTTTCAAAAATCGAAATACTAAGAACCCAAGGAAAAGTAATCGTAAACATTCACACATCACGCCCAGGAGTAATCATCGGCCGTGGTGGATCAATAATTGAAGACTTGAAAACACTATTACAAAAGAAATTCGACACAGTATTCGCAATAAACATTAAAGAAATCAAAAAACCAGCCCTGGACGCAGCAACCCTAGGAGAATCAGTCGGACACCAAGTAGAAAAACGAATTTCATACAGACGTGCAGCAAAAATGGGAATCGAAAAAGCACTGGAAGCTGGAGCGCTGGGAGCAAAAATCAGATTATCAGGACGATTAAATGGAGTAGAAATAGCACGTGAAGAATTCTTCTCTCAGGGGAAAATCCCTCTTCACACGTTCAGAGCAGACATCGATTACGCAACTCACACTGCTCAAACAAGATACGGAGCAATAGGAATTAAAGTGTGGATATACAAAGGAGAAATATTCAAAAACGACCTGAAAGCAACCTTACAAAATCAAATCGAAGAAATTAAACAAAGCTAGTAATGTTACAACCGCGAAAGCAAAAGCACAGAAAGGAACACCGTCTAAGAGGATCATTCAAAGGTAAATCAAATACCGGAAATGCACTGTGCTTCGGGTCCCACGGCCTTAAAGCCATGGCTACCGCAGAAGTAACAGCACGACAAATCGAAGCGGCAAGACGAGTTATGACTAGATACACAAAACGTGGAGGGAAAATCTGGATCACAATATTCCCTCACAAGCCTGTAACCCAAAAAGGAGCAGAGGTACCAATGGGATCAGGAAAAGGTGCCCCAGACAGATTCGTAGCATTGGTTAAACCGGGAAGAGTAATGTTTGAAATGGACGGAGTGGAAGAAGATGTAGCAATAGCAGCACTCAGATTGGCGGCATACAAACTACCAATCAAATGTAAAGTTATCAGTAAAACTAAAAAATAATGTTCACACTAGAAGAACTTAGAAAAATAGACGCAAAAAAGCTCACCGAGGAACTTAAAAAAGTTCACAAAGACCTCTTTAAAGCACGCTTTGAAGTTACGTCAGGACAGTTGAAATCAAGCCACTCAATCAAGAAAAACAAGCAATATATCGCTCAAATCAAGACAATAATAACAGAAAGAGCAGAAGAAAAAGTCCAACCCACTACTTAAACCTAAGAACCAATGAGATCAAAAAAAGGAACAGTCACATCAAGCAAGCAAGAAAAGACAATCGTTGTCATAGTTCATACATACAAAAGACATCCTAAATACAAGAAGAGATATAGAGTTTCAAAGAAATTCCACGTCGACAATCCAGAAAACAAGAAATTTACAGAAGGAGATAAAGTTACAATCTACGAAACAAGACCACTCAGCAAACTGAAAAGATGGACTCTCATCGAGCCAGAGACAAAACCCGCTGAAGCAGAAAAACCTAAAACCGCAGTTGCCGAAGGCAATCTTACCTAAATAATATGATACAAGCAGAATCAAGACTAAAAGTAGCAGATAACACCGGTGCAAAAATCGTACAATGCATCAAAGTACTTGGTGGATCAAAAAGACGATATGCACGAATCGGCGACATAATAACAGTTTCAGTAAAAGAAGCGGCCCCTAGAGGAATCGTAAAGAAAAAATCAATCCAAAGAGCAGTTGTAGTAAGACAAAGAAAGGAAACAGGAAGAAAAGACGGTTCATACATAAGATTCGACGAAAACGCAGTAGTTATCATCAGTCCAGAAGGTCTCCCAAAAGGAACCCGCGTATTCGGACCTGTAGCAAGAGAATTAAGAGAAAGAGGTTACCAAAAAATTATTTCACTAGCCCCTGAAGTATTATGAAGCTCAAAATAGGAGATGAAGTACAAATATTGTCGGGCAAAGATAAAGGTAAAAAAGGTAAAATCACCAAGCTTTTGAGAAACTCAGGCAAAATTACAGTCGAGAAAATCAACATAATTACAAAGCACATTAAGAAAACTGCACAAAGACCAGGAGAAAGAATCAAATACGAAGCACCTTTCAACGCATCAAACGCAATCCTCGTCTGCCCAAAGTGTAAAAAAACTACAAGAATAGCCCACAAAAAACTGGAAAACGGAAAAAAAGAGAGAATATGCAAGAAATGCAAGGACTCTGTAGACACTATCGTAAAAGCAAGAAAAACATCATCTAAACAGAAGAAGTAGTATGAAAGACCTACAAGCACAATTCAGAGAAACAGTAGCCCCAAAACTCAAAGAAGAGTTGGGACTCAAAAACATAAATTCTGTCCCAAAACTTAAAAAAGTCACACTAAACATCGGAATAGGATCAATTATACAATCACAAGGAAAAGATTTTTCTCACATCGAAGAAAACCTAAGTAAAATATCAGGACAAAAACCAATGGTAACAAAAGCCAGAAAAGCGATATCAAACTTCAAAACAAGAGAAGGAATGCCAATCGGACTCTCAGTAACCATAAGAGGAAGAAGAATGTACGACTTCATGAACAAATTGATCAACGTAACCCTACCAAGAGTAAGAGATTTCCGAGGACTATCGCCAAAAGCATTCGACGGAAACGGAAACTACTCAATCGGAATGAAAGAACATATCGTATTCCCAGAAATTAACCCGGACGATGTCCTCCATCTACACGGAGTACAAGTCACAATCACAACAACCGCTCAAAACGACGAACACGGAAGAGCCTTACTCAAAGCATTTAATTTTCCATTTAAAAAACAATAAAAAATGGCAAGAACAGCAATAGTAGTAAAAAACAATCGAAGAAAAAAAATCGCGATACAGCAGAAAGAAGCTGGCGTGAAAGTAAAACACCCAACAAAGATATATAACAGGTGTAGACTCTGCGGCAGAAGACCAGGATATATGAGAAAATTCGATATGTGCCGTATTTGCCTCCGGGAACTTGCAAGAGACGGAAAGATCCCTGGACTAAAAAAATCATCTTGGTAATAATAATTTAAAACATGAACACAGACCCAATTGCAGACTTGTTAACTAGAATTAGAAATGCTTCACAAGCAAACCATGGCTCGTGCGCAATCCCCTATTCTAAAATCAAGGAAAATATCTTGAAAATTCTACAGGACAAAAAATTCATAGCAAAATATGAAGTAGTCGAAGAAAAATTCCCAGAACTATTTGTAACACTAGAAGAAGATAGAGATATAACACTAAAGAGAGTCTCAAAACCAGGACAAAGAATATACGTAAAAAGGGATGACCTTAAGCCACTAAGAAGTGGCCTTGGATTACGCATCATCTCAACATCAAAAGGAGTGATGACCACCGACGAAGCAAAAAAACAAAACTTGGGAGGAGAAATTCTCTGCGAAATATACTAAACTTATTAACTTCACAAATAAATGTCGCGAATAGGAATTCAACCAATTGAAGTACCATCAGGAGTTACAGTAGAGCTCATAGCAAACGAGATCAAAGTTAAAGGCTCACTAGGCGAACTTAAACGCAGTCTGCACCCAGGTGTGACAGTGAAACACGAAGAAAACCAAGTCTTAGTTACACGCAGAAGCGAATCAAAAGAAGATCGAAGCCTACACGGACTTTTCCGCTCACTGATAGCAAATATGATAGAAGGCGTCAGCAAAGGATTCGAAAAAAGAATGGAAGTAATCGGAGTTGGATACAAATTCCAACCTAGCGGAAGCAAAATCACACTAAATCTAGGATTCTCACATCCCGTAGATTTCTTAGCACCAGACGGGGTGACATTCACCGCAGACGAAGAGAACAAACAAATCATCATAGTCAAAGGAATAGACAAAGAGGCAGTAGGAGAAGTAGCCGCAAAAGTAAGATCATTCAGGCCTCCTGAACCATACAAAGGAAAAGGAATCAGATATATGGATGAATACGTCGCAAGGAAAGCAGGTAAAGCAGCCGGAGGTACTGGAGAAGCAGCATAATAAAAACCATAAATAATTTAGAAAAATGCCATTAAAAAAAGACATAAACAGGAAAGCAAGACACCGAAAAATCCGTACAAAGATTAACGGAACTGCTCTACGCCCAAGATTAGTTGTATTCAAAAGCATACAGGCAATATACGCACAGCTAGTGGACGACGACGCAGGAAAAACAATAGCATCTGTATCAAGCCTAAAGATAAAGAAGGGAAACAAAACAGAAAAAGCGGCAGAAGTAGGGGCACAGCTCGCAAAAAAAGCAGCAGAAAACAAAATTACAACAGTAGTTTTCGATAGAAACGGTTACAAATATCACGGTCGCGTTAAGGCCGTAGCAGAAAGCGCCAGAGAAGGCGGACTTAAATTCTAACTAACACCATAATACGACATGGCAAAACCACACTCAAAACACGGACCATCAAGAGAAGCAAAAGAATTCGAAGAAGAAGTTCTTCAAATAGACCGCGTTACCCGCGTGGTTAAAGGAGGTCGACGACTCCGATTTCGAGCAACCGTAATTATCGGTGACAGAAAGGGCAGAGTAGGTGTAGGTGTCGGAAAATCAGAAGAAGTCGTAGGCGCAATCAAAAAAGCAATCTCTGACGCAAAGAAAAATTTAATCACAGTAAAACTTGACGGGAAAACAATCCCACACGAAGTGAAAATTAAGTACAAAAGCGCACAAATCCTACTCCTCCCCGCATCACCAGGTACGGGTATTATCGCCGGCGGAGCTATCCGTAAGATTATCGACCTAGTTGGGATCAGCGACTTGCTTTCAAAATCATTTGGAACCACAAACAAGATCTCATGCAGTCGAGCCACAATCCTAGCACTCAAGAGCCTAAGAGAAACACCATTCACTCAGAAAGCCACATACTCAGAGAAAAAAGCACCTAAATCTGAAAATCGTTTTGATAAGAAAAAGAAATTTGGAAATAAACCAGGAAACAGACCAGGGAACAGACCAGGACCAGACAATAAACCAGTAGCAAAACCAACCGAAGCACCAAAACCAGCCGAAGCTCCTGAAGCAAAACCTGAAGCTAAACCAGCCGAAGAAGCACCAAAGCCAGCCGAAACGCCTGAAGCAAAGCCCGAGGCTAAACCCGAAGAAGCACCAAAAAAAGAATCTAACTAAGTTAAAATGCCATTAATAGAACTAAACAGTAAAGTTAAAAGACAATCTCGAAAACGTGTCGGACGAGGAAACGGATCCGGACATGGAACATACTGCGGAAAAGGACAAAAAGGACAAACCTCTCGCTCAGGCGGAAAAAGAAGACCTGGATTTGAAGGAGGACAAACTCCCCTAGTCCGAAAGATGCCAAAACTAAAAGGATTCAAAAACATAAACACCATCGATTACTTAGCAATCAATGTAGGTAATTTAGAATCTTCATACAAAAAAACAGAGCTCGATTTAACAAACGGAAAGAAACCAGTTAAACTCCTAGGTGATGGCGAAGTTTCAAAAGCTTTCAAAATAAAAGTAAACAAAGCATCAAAAAGCGCCATAGAGAAAATAGAGAAGGCCGGTGGATCAGTTGAAACAACAGCAAGAATAAAAGAAGAAAAGACAGACAAACCAAACAAGAAAGCCAAAGAAGAATCAGCCCCTCAAGAACCTAAAAAAGAAGAATAATGTTCCGATACCTCAAACAAATCTGGAATTCGAAAACAATCCGAAACAAGATCCTTTTCACAGTAGGAATCATTATTTTGTATAGAGTTCTCTCGCAAATCTCAGTACCGGGAGCAGACCTAGACGCAATCAGAAGCGTAATCAACAACAACGAATTACTCGGTGCATTCAGCATGCTAACAGGAGGAAGCGCGAAGAATTTTTCAATTCTTCTTATGGGACTTTCTCCATACATCAACGCATCGATCATCATGCAATTGATGACCGTTATCATCCCAAAAATAGAAGAACTCCAAAAAGAAGGCGAATCCGGACGACGCAAAATCAACTCATACACAAGATGGCTAACATTCCCCCTCGCGTTCTTGCAATCATACGGAATGATTATCCTTCTGAACTCTCAATCACAAGTACCGATCATCCAAAATCTCGGAGATCCACTCACTATCATAACAACAATGCTCACAATCACAGCAGGTACAGTTCTGCTCGTGTGGCTTGGCGAACAAATCTCAGAAAAAGGCATCAGTAACGGTATTTCAATTTTGATCTTCGCATCAATCATATCTCAAATTCCACAAATGATCGGACAAGGACTTTTCCTCGCACAAACAGACGAATCAAAACTCATCCCATTTGTAGTAATAGTTCTCATAACAGTAATCCTCACAGCCATCATCGTACTGGTCAATGAAGGCCAACGGCGAATCCCAATAACATACGCAGGCCGCGGAATCCGCGCAAAAAGCGAACAATCACACCTGCCAATTAGAATCAACCAAGCAGGAATGATCCCTATCATCTTCGCGGTTTCATTGGTAAGTTTCCCTCAAATCCTCGCACAATTCTTGCAAAGAGCAGAATCAGCATGGCTAAGAGTCGGAGCAGAAAAAATGGCTCTTCTCTTCCAACCAAACAGTATATTCTATCTCGTAGTTTACTTCCTACTCGTAATCGGATTCAGTTACTTCTATGTATCAATCACATTCAATCCCGAACAAGTAGCAGAAAACATACAAAAACGAGGAGGCTACATCCCGGGAATCCGCCCAGGCCGCCACACAGCCGAATACATCGGCAAAGTCTCAAACAGAATCAATTTATTTGGAGGAGCATTCCTCGCATTCATCGCCGTATCCCCTATTCTCATACAAAGCTTCTTCCGCAGTCTCTCTGTAGGAACAGTTCCCCTCCTAGTATCCGGAGCAGGAATGATCATCATCGTCGGAGTAGTCCTAGAGCTAATCCGCCAAATCAACGCTCAGTTGATTATGCATGATTATAATAAGTTTTATTAAGGTAGTGGCGAGATTTCCGTACACGATCTCCCGAACTTAAGTAGGGCTATTACTTGAGTCCGAACTCAAGTATAATCAAAACCAACATTAACCACCCCCCCATGGACCTCATATTCTTCGGTATGCAAGGTGCCGGCAAAGGCACAATCGGCAGAGAAGTAGCCGCAAAATATAACCTCGAGATCTTCGAAACAGGCGGCGCGCTTCGCGCGCTCGCACAAGAAGACTCTCCCCTAGGCCACAAAGTCAAAGAAATAATAGAAGCAGGAAACCTCGTCCCAAACGAAGTCGTAATGGAAATAGTCGAGGACTTTCTAGGCAAACTCGAACCCGGCAAAGCAGTCCTCTTCGACGGTATCCCGCGCAAAGTTGAACAAGCAGAATCCCTCAACGCCCTCCTCGAAAAACACAACCGCACATACAAAGCCGTCCTCATCAAAATCGACGAGGACACAGCCCTAAAACGCTTAACAACCCGCCAAATCTGCAGTAAATGCAAGAAAGTTTTCACCGCAGACTACAAAGACCCAACCTGCGATAAACCAGGATGCGACGGCGAACTTATGACTCGCTCAGACGACAACCCGGAATCAATAAAAACTCGCCTCGCAAACTTCCAGGAAGAAACAGTTCCCGCAATCGAAATGTACAAAGACCGCCTCATCGAAATCAACGGCGAACCAACAGTAGACGAAGTCGTAAAACTTGCATTTGAAACACTAGATCCACTATTCACATGAACACCCAACCCAACCAAATCCCAATCAAAACTCCCGAAGAAATCGCCACCATGCGTGAAGGCGGCAAGATCTTGGCTGAATGCCTAAAACTCACAGCCGAAAAAGCCCTCCCCGGAACCTCAACCATAGAACTCGACCAATTCGCCGAAGAATTCATCCGAAACCACGACGCAACCCCATCCTTCAAAGGATATCACAACTATCCGGCAACTCTTTGCACAAACATCAACGAACAAGTCGTCCACGCCATCCCATCCCCAAATCAAATCCTCAAAGAAGGTGACATCATCGCAATCGATTGCGGCTGTTACTACAAAGGATTTCACACCGACTCAACTGTACTGCTCGGAGTAGGTCCCGAAGACCAACTCTCATCGGAAAAAGCCCGCCTCATCCAAGCCGCCGAAAAAGTCCTAAGCAAAGCCGAAAACTTCCTCAAAGATGGAGTCTATCTCAACGACCTCTGTGAACTAATTGGCAGAACCATCACGAAAAAAGGATATAGCGTAGTTGAAGAACTAACCGGCCACGGAATAGGTCTCCGCCTCCATGAACCTCCACACATTCCCAATCAAAAAGAATCCCACGGAAAAGGTCCCCTCCTCAAAGCCGGAATGACCCTAGCAATAGAGCCAATCTTCACTGCAGGCTCAGGTAGAATAAAAACCCTCAACGACAAATGGACTATAGTCACAGCAGACAATTCCCTAGCTGTCCAAATCGAACATACCTTCCTAATTACAGTAACAGGTTGCGAGGTGCTAACAAGAAGGCTGTAGCACAACATTCTCCAGAACCTGCAACCCAAAAGCCCCAAATCCATCCGAAACCCCCTATTTCACCTGTATTTCCCCTTGCATAACCTGATAAACTTGTATAAAATCCAGAAGCTTTTTTCAGGACATTATACCTTATAAAAGCAGTTTTTATGGCAAAAGAAGACAAGATTGAAATTGAAGGAAAAGTAGCAGAGCCACTCCCGAACGCAAAATTCAAAGTCGAGCTAGAAGGAGAGAACTGGGAAGGCAAAGAGGTCACAGCACACCTGTCAGGAAAAATGAAAATGAATCACATCCGCATCCTGCCGGGAGACAAAGTAACAGTTGAGTTGTCGCTGTACGACCCAACCAAAGGGCGAATCACATACAGGCATAAACATTAAAGAATGAAAGTAAGGGCATCAGTCAAGAAAATTTGTGACAAATGTAAAGTAATACGCCGAAAAGGAGTAGTTCGCGTTATATGTATGAACAAAAGACATAAGCAACGCCAAGGTTGAGTCTTGAGTAGTCGGTGGTCACCCCCCTGAACACCGACTACCTAGGATTTAACTACGTAAAATGGCACGAATAGCGGGAGTAAATCTCCCAAAAGAAAAAAGGGTTCAAGTAGCATTAACTGCAGTCTTCGGTATAGGTCGAAGCACAAGCACAAAGATTTTGGGAAAAACGAAAATAGATCCCAATATAAAAGTTAAAGACCTATCGGAAACAGAGATAGGAACACTTAGAGAAGAAATAGGAAAATTCGCGACAGAGGGAGACTTAAAGAGAAAAACAGCATTAGATGTTAAACGCCTACAAGAAACCGGAACATACAGAGGTGTCCGCCACAGAAAAGGACTCCCTTGCCGAGGACAAAGAACCAGATACAATTCACGAACAAAGAAAGGAAAGAAAAAAACAGTAGCAAATAAAAAAACTGTAACTAAACAATAATGGCCAACGAAGAGAAAGAAAAACAAGAAGCACCCGAGGAGAAATCTCCGGCAACTGAACCCGAAGCGAAAGCTCCGGCGAAAGAGGAATCTGCAAAAGTAGAAGCTCCCAAGGAAGAAGCCAAAAAGAAAGGAAAGAAAGAAAAGGCCGAAAAAAAGCCTAAACCATCCGCAAAAAAGAAGAAATCGAAAAGAAGATCAATCGCTGAAGGAGACGTACATATCCAAGCTTCATACAACAACACTATCATAACAGTGACTGAACCAAACGGAGACGTAATCTCATGGGCGACAGCAGGATCTTCTGGATTCAAAGGGGCAAGAAAAGCGACCCCATACGCCGCTCAAATATCTGCAGAAAACGCACTCCAAAAAGCAAAAATTCACGGAATCGAAAGAGTACACGTATATATCAAAGGTGTCGGAAGCGGACGAGAACAAGCAATGAGAGGAATTACAGCAAACCAAGTAGAACTATTATCAATAACTGACGTGACTAGCATGCCACACAATGGATGCCGCAAAAAGAAACGCAGACGAGTATAACCAAAATATAAATGCGATACACAGGACCAGTATGTAGATTATGCCGACGAGAAGGAGAAAAACTCTTCCTCAAGGGCGACAAATGCACTTCACAAAAGTGCCCTCTTCTCAAAAAGAACTACGCACCAGGTCTCCACGGCCCACGAAGTTCATTTGGAAAAAGATCTGAATACGGACGTCAATTAAGAGAAAAGCAAAAAGCTAAAAGAATTTACCAAACAACTGAGAGACAATTCAAAAAATACTACCAAATGGCTGCGAAAAGAGATGGGATAACAGGTGAAACATTACTCCAACTCCTAGAGCTAAGATTGGACAACATAGTATACAAAGCTGGATTCGCAGTCTCACGAAGACAAGCCAGACAATTCGTCGGGCACGGACTAATCAAAGTTAACGGAAGAAAATGCACAGTCTCGTCAAGACTAATGAAAGTCGGAGACAAAGTAGCAGTTAATTCAAAAACTAAAGAAGTAAAAGTATTCGAAGGGTTAGACAAACAGAAGGACACTTCACCAAAATGGCTTAAAACAGACCTTAAACAAGGTGAAACAGAGGTTACATTCCTCCCGGAAAAAGAGGACGTTGAACAATCAATCAACAGCCAACCAATAGTAGAGTTCTATTCTAAATAAAGCCCCTCAAACCGTACTATTAAAACCAACTAAACATGCATATCATCCAAGAAGAAATTGGTATCCCGAAAATCAAAACTGACGTGATAACAGATAATCACGTGATTTTCACAATGAGCCCATTGCCTACAGGATACGGGATGACAGTTGGAAATGCGCTTCGACGAGTACTTCTATCTTCACTTCCAGGAGCCGCTGTAACAGGTGTGAAAATTGACGGCGTGACTCACGAATACTCAACAATCCCAGGAGCAAAAGATAGCGTTCTTGATATCATCTTGAACCTCAAACTTCTAGGAATAAAGAAGACTTCTAAAGAACCATCAACTCTAAAACTCGAAGTTTCCAAGACTGGAAAAATTACAGCAAAAGACATTCAGTGTCCAAGCGACGTAGAAATCATGAACCCAGACCTGTACATCACAACTCTGGAAAAAAGCTCAAAACTCAAAATGGAGCTAAGAGTCGAAAAAGGTGTCGGATACGTTCCCGCACAACAAAAGCAAAAGGGAGAAGAAGATGCGACCATGATCGTAGTAGATGCGGTATATACACCAGTTAAGAAGGTACGCTTCGAAGTTGAAGCAACTCGTGTAGGACAAATGACCAACCTCGACAAACTAACTATCGAAATTCTAACAAACAACGCAGTTTCTCCAGAAGATGCACTCAAATTCTCTTCAAACGTCTTGAAATCATACTTCGACCTGTTCAATGTCGAAAACATCTTGGTAGAAGAAGAATTCATGAGCGACATCCAATCAATCATGCAAAAAGAGAAGGAAGAAGAAGCAAAGAAACCACAACAAGAATCATATACACCAATCGAGATTCTAGGATTCTCACCACGAACTTTGAATGCACTGATCAACGGAGGAATTGGATCTATAGAACAATTATCAAAATGCACAGAGAGCAAACTCTCAAACCTACGAGGCTTCGGTAAAAAAGCCCTAACAGAAGTAGCTGAGGCTCTCGAGAAAAAAGGACTTAACCTATCTGAAGAATAATGCGACATAAAGTAAAGAAAATTAAGCTCACCGCACACAAAGGTCACCAGACTGCACTGATCAGAAATCTAGCAATGTCAGTTTTAATCTACGAAAAGATCAAAACGACAGAAGCAAAAGCAAGAGCCGTAAAACCATTCGTAGAAAAGCTTATAAACATAGCAAAAAAGAAGGAAAAGAGAGAAGCAATCCGCCAAATTGAAAGCCTTCTTCAACACAAAAACAGCTCAAAGAAACTATTCGAAGTACTAGCAGACAAATACAAGGACAAAGAAGGCGGATACCTGCGCGTCACAAAACTCGGATACCGAAGCGGTGACAACGCACCAGTAGTACAAATTGAATTAGTTTGACCCACTTATAACTCATGCAAAAAACTTACACACCAAAAGTACAGGCACTAGGCGACAAGAAGTGGTACTTAGTAGACGCTAACGACCAAATCGTTGGTAAACTCGCAACAATGATAGCTAACACTTTAAGAGGCAAGAATAAGCCCATTTTCACCCCACACCTTGATTGTGGAGACTATGTGGTCGTAATCAACGCAGAAAAAATCAAATTTACAGGAGCAAAATTAGATCAGAAAATGTACTACAGTCATTCAGGATTCAAAGGAGGACTCAAAAGTGTCCCCGCTCGCAAGATCCTGGAAGAAAAACCAACAATGATTATCGAAAACGCGGTAAAAAACATGCTACCAAACAACAAGCTACGCAAAGTCTTCATGGATAAACTCAAAGTATTCGCAGGCGAAGAACATCCACATGAAGCACAGAAACCCCAAAAACTAGAACTATAACCTTGCAAATAAATGTCCAAAACCATCGAAAAAGCCGAGAAAGCTGAAGGGAAAGCTGAACCAAAAAAGAAAAAGACCCTAGCAAAAGCAGATAGACCTGTGGAAAAAGCTAAAAAGAAAGATTCAAAAAAAGACACTAAGCAAAGCCAAGAATACAAAATTCCATCAGGAAGATACTTTTACGCAAACGGAAAACGAAAAACTTCTGTAGCAAGAGTTCGCCTCTACAAGGGCGATGGCTCTATTTTTGTTAACGAAAAGCCAATCAACAAATTCTGCGCAGTAAAAACTCGAGAAGAGTTAATAAAATCTCCACTAGATCTTGTTGGACTTGCTAATACTTTCACTGTTACAGCAAAAGTAACAGGTGGAGGGCCAAATTCTCAAGCCGAAGCAGTCCGTCACGGAATTGCAAAAGCGCTCGTCGTCTCTGACGAGACACTCCGCTCTACCCTAAAACACGCAGGACTCCTAACACGCGACCCAAGATCCAAAGAACGAAAGAAATACGGTCTTAAGAGAGCGCGAAAAGGACCACAGTTCAGTAAGCGTTAGAAACTACCTATCTCTTCAGAGAAAAGGCAATTCTTTTCCTGATAAACGGTTTCAATTGAGCCGGATCTTTAAACGAAGCACCAGCCTCAGCCGCCGCCTCTTTATCAATCTCCGAAAGCTCTATCTTCGTAACAGCCGCAGTAAAAGGATGTGATGTCTCGGCAACTCCCCTACTAATAGAAGCAGATACACCACTCTTTTGGGAAACATTCCAATCACCTGAGTCCAATCTCAAATTGGCACCATGTCCTTTTTGAGAACCATCCAATTTGTGTCTTAAATCCTGTTCGGCAGTACCTTCGGGAGCACCGAAAGCCTCATCTATAGCTGGGAAAATTTCTTGGAAATGCATTATTGTGTTCTGTTAAATTTGGAGACGATTCTACCAACTTTCCCTTGTCCTGACAAGACAAAAATGACAATTATTGACTTCCTGCCAATCGCATTGTAAATTTACATCCCATGCTCCAAAAGCAATGCAAATCCTGCTCTACACCATTCAATATCGCCCCTGAAGACGAGCGCTTTTATAAACGTGCTCAAGTCCCTCCTCCAACACATTGCCCAGCCTGCAGAGAGCGTAGAAGACTCGCATGGCGCAACGAGCGCACATTGTATGCACGCAAATGCGACCGAACAGGAGAACCAACAATCTCATACATCTCCCCCGACAAGCCAATCCCTGTCTACAGCCTTGAAGAATGGTTCAAAGACGACTGGGATGCACGCGACTTTGGACAAGAAATCGACTGGAATCGCCCATTCTTCGAACAATTCCGTGAACTACTCGAACGCACCCCACACATTCCCCTCTTAATCGGCGACAGCGAAAACTCCAAATACACAAACTTTGGTTGGTGCAACAAAAACTGCTACATGGTCGCCGCCGCAGACTACAACGAAGATTCTTTCTATTCAGGATATCTATGGAGTAGCCGCGACTGCTGTGACTGCTTTTTCGCAGACAATTGTGAGCTCTGCTACGAATGCGTGGATTGCGAAAAATGCTACGACGCAAACCACTGCCAACGCTGTAAAAACTCAAATAACTGCTGGTATTGCGAAGATTGCATCGGCTGTAACGAATGTATTGCTTGCATCAACCTCAGAAACACTCGCTACTGCATTTTAAATGAACAACTGAACAAGGAAGACTACATAAAACGCAAAGCTGAAATAATAGCAAACCCAACAACTATCACAGACCAACTATTAAAACTACGACAAACCGAACCTGTAAAAGCAACCAATAACTCAAAATGCGAAGACAGCGTCGGCAACAATCTCCACAACTGTTCACGTTGCTTCCAATGCTTCGACCTCCTCGAATCACAAGATTGTCGCTACGTCACATACGGCACGAAATCGAAAGACTGCATGGACCTGAACGGCGCACCCGAATGCGAACTCCAATACGAATGCGTGGCCTCTCCCAGCTCGTACTCCTGCCGCTTCTGCACATCTTGCTGGGTAAAATCAAGCTATCTCACATATAGCCACCTCTGCCGAGCAAGCCAAAACTGCTTTGGATGTATCAGCCTATACAGAAACAAACACTGCATTCTCAACAAACAATACTCCGAGGAAAAATACAAAGAACTCGAATCTCGCCTAATCGCCCACATGCAAAAAACCGGCGAATGGGGAGAATTCTTCCCCATCGAAACCTCTCCTTTCAACTACGAAGAAACCGTAGCGATGGATTATTATCCACAGTAGTTCTATTTAGAATTCAATTCTTTCTGTATGCGCCACCTTTCCCGATGAACAATATGCCTTAAAGAAGTATCCGAAAGTACATTTTCCTCTCCAGCCCTTCTGTCCATACCATCTCCTTCCCTCTTATACCGTCCAGCCATCCCTAAAGTATCGGCCACAGGATCCTGCTCAACCCCAGGCTGGTCATGATAACGTCTATTTTTATCTACTTCACTCATGATATTTTTTAAAATAATTTAGGAGGTAAAGTATATATAGAATTTGTAATATTGTAAATTTCAAAAGTGCAAAGGTGGAATTCCGCCACATTTCATTATACAATCACCCCATGCAAGACTTTCAAGAACTCTACAAACAGTTAATTCTCGCTTCTCCCCACCTCTCGACACACATATACATGTGCACAAACTCCGACTACTCGGACCAACTCAACGAATCCAAAAACGCATACATCTGTTTCAACGGCTACGGACTCGAAGACTGCATGTACAATTTCGACTCTCGCTGGAACAAAGACTGCACCGACCTGAGCTACACAAACAAATGCACGCTTTGTTACAACTGCATAGACACTGAAGACTCCTACAACTGCGACTACCTGCAAGACTGCGAAAATTGCAGAGATTGCGCTTATTGTTTTGACTGTTTCGGATGTTCAGACTGTTTTGGGTGTGTTGGCTTAAGGAAAGCCAACCATCACATATTCAACAAACCGATTCCCAAAGAAAATTACAAAGCAGAACTCAAAAAAGCCCACGAACTTACAGAACAACGAATCTACTGCGAACTAGACAACCTCCGTGTAGAAAATCCGCACGTCGCAATGCACGTCAGACGCTCCGAAAACTGTTTAGGCAACTATATCTACGATTCAAAGAACGCGTACTACGCCTTCAAATCACACGAACTGGAAGACTGCATTTACATGTACGATTCCCGCGGCATGAAAGACTCCACCGACACCAGCATGCTCCACAAATCCACTCTTATGTACGAATGCGTCGAAGCCACTGAAAATTACAACTGCAACTTCATTTATTGGTGCGCCAATTGCAACGATTGCGAATACATCATGTATTGTTTCAATTGCGACGATTGTTTTGGATGCTTCAACCTCAAGCACAAACGCTTCCACATCCTCAATAAACCTTATAAAGAAAAAGTGTACTTCGCCAAAGTCGAAGAAATAAAAAAAGCGCTAAAAGCAGAGAATAATTATGGAAATTTCTTGCCAGATATAATTCAATAACTACATCCCCGTGACTTTCCTTTCTCAATTCGAACAACTCAAAAATAAAACCCCACGCATCGGCCTCCAATGCGTCAATAACACCAATAGCCCGTTTTGCCAGTACACAGAACGTAGTAAAAACTGCTACATGACCTTCGCAAGCTACGAATCCGAAGATTGCATGTACAACCACCGCGTCTTCTACTGTGAAGATTGCAACGACTGCACCCTCTGCCAAAAATGCACTCTTTGCTACGAATCCCTCGACTGCCTCAATTGCTACAACTGCGATTATTGTGACCACTGCGAAAATTCCAACGACTGCGACCACTGCTACTATTGTATCGGTTGCAAGAATTGTTTCGGATGTGTCGGCCTCCACCAAAGCCAATATCACATCTTCAACGAAAAGTGCGAACCCGAAGAGTACGCAAAAAAAGTAGCAGAAATAAAAGCCCACCCCCCAGAAAAAATCCAGGCCTACATAGAACCCGTATTCACAAAAATCCCCCGCAACCACATGTACAGTAAAAAAACTGAGAACAGTTACGGTGAAGACCTCCACAATTCCAGAGACAGCTACTGGGCTTTCGACTCAAAAGGCCTCCACGACTGTATGTACGTCTACCACTGCGACGACTCAAAAGACCTCCACGACTGCAGTCACTTAGGCTGGTCTGAAGTCGGCTACGAAATCATGAACGGCGGGAACCTAAACGACTGCATGTTCTGCCTCGGATGTTGGCATTCAAATAACCTCCAATACTGCGACACCGTCCACAACAGCCGTGACTGCTTCGGATGCATCGCCTTGAACCACGGCCGATTCTGCATCCTCAACGAACAATACACCGAAGAGGAATACCACAAAAAAGTTGCCGAAATCATCGCCGAAATGAAACGCGACGAAGAATGGGGCCAATGGTTTGAATCGCCTTATGAAGAAGTCATTACTTATGGGCTGTAAACCTTCCGCTCTCCACTCCCACATGATATAATCGCCCTACTTAATGGGCTTTTTATGACAACTCAATCAACCCTCAAGCAACTCGAAAAAGAAATCGACGCCCTGAAAGAACGTAATCACCGCGTCGAAGCAGAAAAAGCATGGGAAACCAGTTGGTTTCGCCGCATAACCGTTCTTATTTTGACATACATCGTCATAACACTCTTCTTCTTAGCGGCAAAATTCCCAGATCCATTTTTGAACTCCATCGTCCCAACACTCGCCTTTGTCTTATCGACCTCATCCCTTCCACTTTTTAAAAAGATTTGGAAAAAATTCAACCAATGAAAAACCTCACTTGCAAATCCTGCGCCACCCCCTTCGAAATCACCCCTGAAGACGAGAGATTCTACAAACTCTTCGACGTGCCAGCACCAACCAAGTGTCCACAATGCCGATTCATTCGTCGACTACTCGAAAGAAACACAAGAACTCTTTACACCCGTAAATGCGATGCAACAGGCCAAGAAATAATTTCTCAATACCACGAAGACCATTCATTCCCAGTCTACTTCTATGAATATTGGTGGTCGTCGGACAAATGGAGCGCCCGCGATTACGCCCAAGAAATAGACTGGAATAAGCCATTCTTTCCCCAATTCGACGCCCTAAGAAAACGCATCCCCCACATGTCCGCACACGTCATCGGCCCCACACTCGTAAACAGCAGATATACAAACTGCACAGGATACATCAAAAATTGCTACCTTGTTTTCGAAGCCGATCACAACGAAAACTGCTACTATTCAAACCGCATCTACCACTCCCTAACCTGCGCAGACTGCCTCAATATTTTCAAATGCGAACTCTGCTACGAATGCATCGATTGCAGTAATTGCTACAACCTCCGCTACAGCAACGATTGTGAAAACTGCATCGACAGTTACTTCCTCAGCAATTGCAAATCATGTAAAGACTGTATCGGATGTATCAACCTCCGCCACAAACGCTACTGCATTTTCAACGAACAATTCACAAAAGAAGAATACAAAGCCAAACTTAAAAAATACGACCTAGAAACACTCAAAGGCCGCAAAGCCCTCGAGAAAGAATCAACCAAATTTTTCAAAAAACAACCTCACAGAAATCTCCACGAAGAACTCAACGAAAACTCACTAGGAGATTACTTATACAACTCAAAAGACGCATACTACTGCTTCGACTGCCGAGACTTGGAAGACTGTCGCTATTGCTCCCGCGTATCAATGGGAGTCAAAAATTCAATGGACTACACCGCCTGGGGAGCCAAATCAGAAATGATGTTCGAATGCGCCGCCTGCGGCGACAACAGCTACAACCTAAAATACTGCTCAACCTGCACAAGCAACAACTCAGACCTCGAATACTGCCTCCAGTGCACAAGTTGCCACCATTGCTTCGGCTGCATCGGCCTCAACCACGAAGAATACTGCATCCTCAATACAAAATTCAGCAAAGAAGAATACGAAAAAACCGTCGCTCGCCTCAAAAAACACATGCGCGAAACCAAAGAATACGGCGAATATTTCCCAATTGAAGTTTCCGCTTTCGGATACAACGAATCACTCGCTCAAGAGCTTTTCCCCCTTACAAAAGAAGAAGCCCTCGCAAAAGGCTATCGCTGGACCGAGCGTGAAAAAACCGGGAAACCACAAACCTACAAAACACCAGCCAGAATCGCAGACACCCCAGATATCATCCTAAAAGAAACCCTCACCTGCACATCCTGCAACCAAAACTTTCGCATAACAGAACCCGAACTCAAATTCTACCACCAACAATCTCTTCCCGTTCCCGAAAAATGTTTCAACTGCCGCCACACAGATAGAGGAAATAAAAGAAACCCAAAAATCTTCTACGATCGCACCTGCACCAAATGCAAGAAAGAAACAACAACAACATTCCCTCCGGAATCAAAAACAATCATATATTGCGAAAAATGCTATAGAGAAGAAGTAAATTAAACTCTCCAAACTCACAATGCCAACCCCCACCTGCAAAAACTGCACCCAACCATTCGAGATCGCCCCAGAAGACGAGAAGTTCTACAAAAAGCTCTGCGTCCCCCACCCCACCCACTGTCCACCCTGCCGTCATCAACGTCAACTCGCCCACCGAAACGAACGCTCCCTCTACAAACGCACCTGCGACATGTGCAACAAAGAAATGATCGCCGTCTTTCCCCAAGAAACCAACTACACCGTCTACTGCAACTCCTGCTGGTTCGGCAACAAATGGAATCCACTCGACTACGGCCGCGAACCAGACTTCACTCGACCCTTTTTCGAACAATACGCAGAGATCATGCGCACAATCCCCCACTTTGCCCTTTTCCAAGACGGCAAATCCGAAAACTGCGAATACACAAACTTCGGCCTCTCAAACAAAAACTGCTACATGGCCATCGGCGCATGGGCAGAAGACTGCATGTACGGAAGCTCATTCATCAAGTCCAAAGACTGCATGGACTGCGTAGTCCAGGAATGCGAACTTTGCTACGAATGCTTCAACTGCCTCAACTGCTACAACCTCGACTTCAGCAAAGACTGCCAAAACTGCATAGACAGTCAATTCCTCGAAGACTGTATCAGTTGCAAAAACTGTTTCTGCTGTGCAGGACTCAGACACAAAAACTTTTGCTTCGAAAACGAACAACTCACAAAAGAAGAATACTCAAAGCGCATCACAGAAATCCAACTCACCCCCGAACTCGTAGAAAAATACTTCACCCACCTCGACCACCTCGCCTGCCGCACCCCAAAACTTTTCGAACACGGCACAGGAAACGAAAAGTGCACCGGCGACTACAACAAGCACTGCAAAAACTGCAAAACTTGCTTCGACTGCGTCGAACTTGAGGACAGCAGATACTGCGTTTTCTGCGGAATCCAAAGCCACAACATCTACGACTGCTTCGCCACCGGCGTTGGGTGCGAACTGTGCTACGAACTCAACGGCACAAGCCAAGCCCAAAACTCCAAATTCTTTTTCTACGGCCGCTCCTTCTCCGACTGCGAATACTGCCAATTCTGTTTCAGCGCCCAAGACTTATTCGGCTGTATCGGCATCGGCCACAAACGCTACTGCATATTAAACAAGCAATACGAACCAGAAGAATATCACAAAGTGCGCGCTCGCCTCATCGACCACATGCGAGAAACTCGCGAATACGGCGAATTCTTCCCAATGAAAATTTCCCGCCACAAATACGAGGAGACTGTGGCGAATGATTATTACCCCATTAACAAAACTTAACAATCTTTTCCTATGAAATACACTCACGCACTCAGAGGAAGCATTTTAGCCCTTATCATTTTTGCGATAGTAGCATACCTAGTTCCCGGTAAAGGCTCCTCAGAAAAGGTAGAAATCATCCTCACGGTAAGTACATTTTTATTCGCAATCCTATCAGGGTTTTTCATCTCAAGACTAAACACCAGATTCAACATAATCAGAGAGGTCACAGCCGCAGAAGATGCCCACTGGCTCACCCTATATAAAACCTCAACCCTATACGGAAAAGCATTTTCGAAAAAAATCTCAGACATTGCCGAGAAATACTTCATGATTTGCTTTGACTACACTATCTCAGTCAATTACGCCCCAACTACAAAAACATTTCTCTCCTTATACGATGAGTTAAATAAAATAAAAAAATATCGAGGAGAAAGCTCGTTCCAATCAATGCTAACAAACATCTCCACTATAGAAGAAAGCCGCAACAAAAGCTCAGTTCTCATCTCAGAACAAGTATCAAAAGGTCAGTGGACAGTCCTCATCTCGCTTGTATCTATAATCACATACTGCATCTTTTATTTAAAAACACCCGAGCTCCACTCTCAAGTTATAACGGTAATATTATCAACAGTCCTAATTCTAGTTCTATTAATAATACGCGACCTCCATAATTTACGACTTGGTGGAAGTCTCCTAGCAACAGAATCAGGCCAAGAAGTCTTAGAAGCAATAGGGAAACTCAGATATTATGGTAAGCCATATCACACCTCAGAAATCCCTAAACACGTAAAAAAATACCGACTAGGATCCCATGAACCTGGCAGAAAACCGAAAATCAAAATAATACATCAAACGAAAATCTAAATAATGCAACTCACCCACTGCAAAAACTGCTCTCAACCCTTCAAAATCGCCCCAGAAGACGAGCGCTTTTACAAAAAACTCAAAGTCCCCCACCCCACACACTGCCCAGACTGCCGCCTCCAACGAAGACTCGCCTTCCGCAACGAACGAAACCTATACAACAGCACCTGCGCCCTCTGTAACAAACCAATGATCGCTCTATTCCCCGAAGACACACCTTTCACCGTATACTGCCAAAACTGCTGGTGGTCAGACAAATGGGAACCCCATAAATACGCCCAAGAAATCGACTTCGACCGTCCATTCTTCGAACAATGGGGCGAACTCTTTCACAAAGTCCCGATGCTCGGCATCGTCAACGATCGCCAAAGCCTCGTCAACAGCGACTACGTCAACTACATGACCGACGCAAAAAACTGCTACCTCTGTTTCGCCGCAAACTACCTCGAAGACTGCATGCACAGCGACTACATCTGGGAATCAAAAGACACTGTCGACTGCAGTAACGGAACCGCACTCGAACTTTGCTATGAATGTACCGACTGCGACAAATGCTACAACTGCAACCACCTCACAAACTCTCAATCTTGCTCAGACTGCACACTGGGCTACGATCTCAAAAACTGCCACAACAGCTTCGCCTGCGTCCAACTCCGGAACGCCCGCTACTATTTCTTGAACAAAAAACTCAACAAAGAAGAGTACAAAAAACGCGTCGCAAAAACCCTAAGCGACCCCACCCTCCTCGAACAAACCCAAAAAGAATATGAAAAACTCACATACAAACACCCTCGAGAATACACCCGCCAACTCCGCTGTGAGAACTCAACAGGCGACGCAATCAAAAATTGCAAAAACTGCCACGACTGCTTCGAAGGATACGGCGGCGAAGACCTCAAATGGGTCATAAACTTCCCAGGAAAACTAAAAGACTGCTACGACATCTCAGGATGCGCACGCCTCGAACTATCAATCGAAGGCCAAGCCGTCGGCCTACCCGGATACAACATTCGATATTGCCATACAATCATAAACGGCGGCCGCGACATGACTTATTGTGCCTTCACTGACGGCGGCCGAGAACAATTCGGATGCGTCGGAACCAAAAAAGCCAAACACTGCATCCTCAACAAGCAATACTCGCCGGAAGAGTACAAGCGCCTATGCAAAAAACTCATCGCCCACATGACCGAAACAGGCGAATGGGGCGAATTCTTCCCCGCTGAACTTTCTCCATTCAAATACGAAGAAACTGTAGCTAATTTGTATTTTCCACTCTAAACAAACCCCACTTTACATTCCAAGTTATTTCAAGTAACATATCAATGTAAATGCCATTAATTTTTAATTAAAAAAACATGCCTCTTCTACAAGTACAAATCGACGCAAAATTAAAAAAAGCCATAAAAACCAAGTCATCCGCCTATGGAGTTCCCGCAAGTTCTCTGGTAAAAATAGTCCTAACAAAAGCATTTATCGAAAAAAAAGAGACTATTAAGGAAGGAAATGTATTCAACGCACAAAGAGACAACAATGGACAAGGCCTAAAAATAGACGATCTCATCGATATGCTCTAAAATCGAGGGCCCTACTCAAACTAAAATGACAGATAAAATTCAGAAATTTCTTCATTCTCTAGACAAAAAAACTAAAGCCAAACTTGAAAAACGGTTAGCACAACTCAAAAAATCTCCTTTCAAAGGAAATGACATAAAAAAATTAAAAGGCTACAACAATCTATATAGACTACGCCTAGGCAAAATTAGGATCATCTACCAAATCGCCAATACAAACGTAGAAATCATCGACATAGACTACCGCGGAAACATATACTAGAGATATGCCCCAAACCAAAATCTGTAAAACCTGTTCACAACCCTTCGAAGTCACCGACCACGAGCTCGCCCTATACAAAAAATTCGCCCGCAACACCAATCACTCGGAAGATCCCGCAGAATCACTTCCCGATCTCTGCTTCGAAGACCTACAAAAACGTCACCTCTGCCTTCGCAACGAACGCCACCTGTACACAAGAAAATGCGACGCCACCGGCGAAACAATTGTCTCTCAATACTCAGAAGAAAAACCACACAAAATCTACAAAAACGACTACTGGTACAGCGACAAATGGGACCCACTCGAGCACGGCCGCGACCCGGACTTCACAAGACCCTTCTTCGACCAACTTCAAGAACTGCAACTCAAAATTCCACGCCTCTCCCTCTCAAACATGAAAAGCGTTAACAGCGACTACTGCAACATGACCGTCGGCAACAAAAACTGCTACCTCATCTTTGGCGGCGATTACAACGAAGACTCAATGTACGGCGTCCTCTCGATGCACAACCGCGACGTCGTCGAATGTGACTACAGTAACCATTGCGAATTCTGTTACGAAATCTCCGACTGCCTCAAATGCTACAACTGCGACTACTCAAGAGACTGCAAATCCTGCCATGACTGCAGTTATGTCTCCGACTGTATTTCCTGTAACAACTGTATCCTCTGCACAAATCTAATTAATCAATCCTACTGCATAGAAAACAAACCCGTACCAAAAGAAGAGTACGAAAAGCGCAAACAAGCCCTCCTCTCCCCAGAAAATCGCAAAAGAACATATGACCGCTTCCTAGACCTATTCGCAAAGCGCATAGTTAAATTCGCACACGCAATCCATTGTGAAAATTCAACAGGCGACTACCTCAAAAACTGTAAAAATTGCATAAACTGCTTCGACACCTCCGAAGGAGAAGATATTTGTAACGTCATTTTTGCCACAGAAGGCAAAGACTGCTTCAATTCAACTTTACTCGGCCACAAAAGCCAACTCTGCTACGACTCAATCGCAACTTTTACATCATACAACCCAAGACATTCATTCTTCACGGTCCACAGCACCGATATCGAATATTGCGATATCTCAATCAACTGCTCCAACCTCTTCGGTTGCGTAGGCCTCCGCCACAAAAAATACTGCATCCTCAACAAGCAGTACGACAAACCAACCTACGAATCCCTACGCAAAAAACTCATCAACCACATGGTAGAAACCGGCGAATACGGCCAATTCCTCCCCCAATCAATGTCCTGCTTCGGATACAACGAATCCACCGCCCACGCATACTACCCTCTCACAAAAGATCAAGCCCTAGCCCAAGGCTACAAGTGGACAGACTAGAGAATAGGTCCACTCGCAGAATCATTAATATAAACCTTAAAAGTCTTCTCCCCAGAAGATTTTTCATCAGCAATAACAAAAAGATTGCCACCTCCACTACAATTGAGAGCATGTTTCTCAATCCTATAATCATACCTGCAAAGCCTATCAAAAGCATCACCCCAAAATTTCCTCCAATTATCTACAGCAGGCTGATTCCACCCAGAAGCACCCCTAATTTCATAAATCTGCATACAGGCCCCTAGAAAAGCCCCCTTATCTCCACTCTCAAGAGCTCTCCCTGCGCCAACACACAAAAGCTTCAACCTAATCTCATTCGCCGACTCGTCAACAGCAGAAAGAACCTTTCTTACACTATCATCCTCCACAATCCCCCCATTTTTAACAGCCTTCAAAGCGGCCAAAAGAATATCTTCTTCAAGCCTACCACCCTCCCCCAAATCAGGATTGCAACTATGTTTATCACTCATAAAGTCAACTTAAGGTTAGTAATTTAATCACACAAACTTAAACAACACAACAAAAATTGCTAATATACAGCTCGAGACCCAACAATGATTTTTAATCTTTAAGCCCATGCCAACTTCAGCATTAGAATACTTCGAACCATACAAAGACGTCTCCTTAAACCCAATTCAAAAATCACAAAACGCATTCAAGGCAAGCGATCTCCCTGAATTTCCCGAGGCCGCCCCCGAAGAATGCAAGCATTCAGTAGCACAAGGACTCCTCCTCAACAACCAAGCCCACGAGGACTACAAAGACATGCAAGGTGCACACATAAACACAGAACCAGGCAAACTTTTCCAAATGGCATCGGTCAAAAAAGCAATGGACCTAGCATACAAAGAAGACGTCGGAGACCCAAACTCCCAAGCATACAGAGCCGGAAACGACACGGTCCTTCAAGAACTCGAACCAATGACCCGTGAAATCCTATTCGGAGAGAACAGTGAACTGGCAAAACCAAACTCGCGCGTAGCAACAATCATCCAACGCGGAATGGCCCCCTCATTCACCTTCATAATGGAACTTCTCCGTCAACAACACCCCGAACTCGACACCGTAGTCCTAGGAACCAACGGATACGGCGGATACATGGGAACCCTCCAAAAATTATTCGAAATAACAGAAAAATACACACACTCAACCCCAGAAGGAAACGAATTCAATTTTGATAGCCTCTCAGCAACAGTAAAAGGACTCCAAGATCCATCAAAAGCAGTCCTCCTACTCCAAGCCGCCGCATACAACTACACCGGAGTTAATCCAACCTCAGAACAAAAACGCCAAATCGTTGAACTAATCAAAGAAACCGGCATAATTCCTCTAATTGACAGCGCATACCAAGGCCTAACCCGCGGAATAGACGAAGACACCGAACTCATTCGCCTCCTCGGAGAAACAGACGTTCCTTTTGTAGTCACAGATTCATATTCAAAGAAAACTCCACTCTACGTCCAACGCCTTTCGTTCGCACATTTCGCAACAGGAAACCCCGATCAGGCAAAAACTCTCAGAGACAATGCATTCGCACTCATAAGAACAAATATACTCTCTCCTCACCCATCATATAGAATCCTCCACGATCTCCTCAAAGATCCAGCCCTCCGCAAACAATGGCTCGAAACCGACATTCCTACAGCACGCGCAATCCTCCACGACACAAAACATCGCATGGCCCAAGTACTCGGATCAGGATTCGAATACGTCGACCCAAACAACACCCAAGGAATGTTCAACAAATTCAATATCTCACACGACGGTGTCGCCGCACTGGCAGAAAGACACAACATATTCGCCGTCCCAGCAAAAGACGAAGACCGCCTGACTCCGGAAGGCCAACCATCACAAGCGGCACGCGTAAACATGGGCTCAATCCCAATCGATTGCATACCATACATAGCAAGCTCAATCAGAAAGATCTACGAAGAATTCCGAAGCGACTAAGCAACACCAAAACACTACAATTCCATTTCCATATCCCTTCTGGTAAGATATATCCATGCGCTTCGACATCCTCACAATTTTCCCTCAAATCTTCGATTCATACTTCAATGAAAGCATCATTAAACGCGCCCGCCGCGAGCGCCTTATCGACATTTACGTCCATGACATCCGAAAATTCTCACTCGACAAGCACAAAAAAGTCGACGACAAACCCTTCGGCGGCGGACCTGGTATGCTAATGACTCCTCAGCCAATATACGACACAATCAAACACGTCAAACGGTTCAACTCAGGCCCAGTCATTTTCCTAACTCCAGACGGAAAACAGTTCACTCAACGTCGCGCAGAACGCCTCGCGTCCCGCCTCATCAAACAAAACAAGCGCCACTCTCGCAAAAAAGCCAAGCCCGGCCTGATCCTCCTCTGCGGCAGATATGAAGGTATCGATCAGCGCCTCCGCGACAACTTCATCGACGAAGAATGGTCAACCGGCAAATACGTCCTAACAGGAGGCGAGCTCCCCGCGATGGTCGTTATTGATTGCCTCGCCCGCCTAATCCCAGGAGTCCTCGGCGACGAAGAGTCCCCTGAAGAAGAAAGTTTCTCAAAAGCACTCAAAGGCAAAAAAGAATACCCACAATACACTCGTCCGGCCACCTTCATGGGCCACGAAGTACCCGATATCCTAACATCTGGCCACCACAAAAAGATAAAAGAATGGCAAAGAAAGAAGTTGAGATAACAGGGTTTTATCCCGGATAAAACAATCCTCAACCTGAAAAAATCATTCATCCGGGATGAAAATTCCACCCCACCTCCCATGCACAGAAAACGCCTAGACAAAATCTTCACAGAATTCAATTCAGCCCCGGTAGGACTGACGCACCAACAAGCCCAAAAAAACCTTTCCCAACTCGGACCCAATATAATCCATACAAAAGCGAGAAAATCTTGGATACTCCAATTCCTCGAAGAATTCATAGACCTAATGGTCATAATATTGATAGCCGCCGCCGCTCTCGCATACGCATTTGGGGAAGTAACCGACGCAACAGTCATCTTCGCAATAGTCCTACTCAACGCAACAGTCAGCTTTGTCCAGAAATTCAAAGCAGAACGCGCAATCGAAGCCCTTAACAAACTAACAACACCTCACGCCCGCGTCCTACGAGAAGGCAAACAAGTCCAAATCCCCGCCGAACAAGTCGTCCCTGGAGACATATTAATCCTCCAAGAAGGAGACAAAATCCCGGCCGACGCACGAATAATCGAAGCCAATCAATTCGCAACAGATGAATCAATCCTCACAGGAGAATCCAGCCCCGTTCAGAAAAGAGCGATCACGCTCCGTGGCAAACACCTCCCCAAAATTGAACACAACAACTCCGTATTTATGGGGACAACCATAACTCACGGAACAGCCCGCGCAATTGTATTCGCAACAGGAGAAAAAACCGAATTCGGAAAAATAGCCCATCTAACAGCAACAACAAAGCAAGACCCATCCCCTCTCCAAAAAGAACTCAAACGAATCGGCATAGGAATCCTTATAATAACAGGCATCCTTTCAACAACACTCTTCCTTACCGGGTACTTCCTGCAAGACAAGCCCTTCATAGAAAATCTGCTTTTCACCGTATCTGTAGCCGTCGCGGCAGTACCGGAAGGCCTTCCGGCAACAATAACAATAGCTCTCGCCCTCGGCGTCCAAACTCTCGCACGCAAAAAAGCGATAATGAAACAACTCTCATCAGTTGAAACTCTAGGAGCAACCACCGTAATACTCTCGGACAAAACAGGAACACTCACAAAGAACGAAATGACAGTCAAAGAGCTATACTTCAATGACATATACGCAGAAGTAAAAGGCACAGGCTACGACACAAAAGGCGAAATCTCCATCTTCCCCCAAGGCCCAACCTCAGGATCCATAACTATCAACAAAGAACTTGAGAAAAAATACCCACACATAGCTGAAAGCCTCCGCCTGCTCTGCCTCACCGGAACACTCTGCTCCGACTCAAAACTCACAGAAGACAAGAAAAAAACAACACTCATCGGCGACCCCACAGAGGGCGCCATCCTAACACTTGTGAGAAAAGCCGGATTCACGTTCGACAAATTCGAAAACTCACACAAATACCTCGAAAAACTCCCGTTTGATTCGAATCGAAAAAGAATGTCAGTAGTCGTAAAAAATCTCCACACTCACGAAATATTCGCCCTCACAAAGGGAGCTCCGCAAGAAGTCCTCGACAAATGTACCGGCATCTTACTCAACGGCAGAAAAGTCGACCTCACAAAAGAAGCACGCAAAAAACTCATGAAAAAGAATGAAGAATTAGCCAAAAAATCACTCCGCGTAATTGCGATCGCATATAAAGAAATGCCTAAAAAACAAAAAGACAGATACACCGAAGCGGCAACCGAAAACAACCTCACGTTCGTAGGATTCATCGGCATGATGGACCCTCCACGCAAAGAAGTTCCCGAAGCCATAGCCCTAACAAAAGAAGCAGGAATAAAGACATACATCGTCACAGGCGACAACGGCTTCACCGCCTCAGCAATAGCGAAGCAAATAGGCCTCATCACCTCAAAAAACTTCGAAATAATAACAGGCCAAGACCTCAATAAAATCTCAGATAAAAAACTGAAGAAACTCCTTCAGGACAAAGAAAAAGAAATCATATTTGCCCGCGTCAGTCCTCAACACAAACTCAAGCTAGTAAATATACTCAAAGAACTCGGTGAGATCGTCGCAGTAACGGGCGACGGCGTCAACGACGCCCCGGCCCTCAAACGAGCAGACATAGGGATAGCAATGGGCATCAAAGGCACAGACGTCTCAAAAGAAGCGGCGACGATGGTCCTGACCGATGACAGTTTTAATTCAATAGTTCGCGCAGTCGAAGAAGGCCGCACCGTCTACCAAAACATGAAGAAATTCATCTTCTACATATTCTCGTGCAACATCGGCGAACTCCTGACAGTTTTCGTAGCAATCGCCGCCCGCCTCCCCGCTCCTCTCACGGCCGTCCTGATCCTATCAGTAAACGTCGGGACCGACATCCTCCCGGCCCTGGCACTCGGCGTCGAACCAACCTCAAAAGACATAATGTCACATCCCCCACGCAATCCCAAAAAACATCTAATCGACCTCCCGTTCGCAAGCCGCTTCGTATTCCTAGGCCTCTTCATCGGAGCTATTGTCCTCGGCGTCTTCACATGGAACCTTTACCGATACGGCTGGTCTTTCGGCGACACCATCGACACATCAACAATCGCCTACATAAAATCAACCACAATGGCATTCGCCACCCTCGTAGTCATTCAACTCTTCAACGCATACAACGCCCGCAGTAATACCCGCTCAATCCTAAATGCAAACTTCTTCCGCAATCCATATCTCATCGGAGCCATCATCGCTTCATTCGGAATCCTGTATGCAATCACTTCAGCGCCAACACTCCAAACATATCTCAAGACAACTTCCCTTACAGGTACCGAATGGACGATCGTATTCCTGTCTTCATCTTTCATAGTTATGATCGAAGAAATCCGCAAACTATTTATTAAAATCAGATGATGCGCAATTCTAAGCCACAAATCTCTCTCCCCTCCTCAGGCTACATTCGCATAAAAGTCACACCAAAAAGCTCCAAAACCGAACTCACGGAAATCCTGCAAAGCCCGGAAGGCCCGGAATACAAAATCCGCCTCAAAGCCACCCCTGAGAAAGGCAAAGCCAACGACGAACTCATCCGCTTTCTCTCAAAAGAACTCCAAATCTCACGCCAAAACATAAAAATCATCAGCGGCAAAACCGATCGCATAAAACTCATCAAAATTTCACAATGACCACTCATACTCACAAACCAAAAAAATCCCTCGGCCAAAATTTTCTCAAATCCAAAACCGTAGTAAGCCAAATCCTTAAAACAGCAAAACTCACCGGAAAAGACCACGTCATCGAAATAGGCCCCGGCCTCGGCATTCTCACAATCCCACTCTCCAAAATAGTAAAAAAAGTCACAGCCATCGAACTAGACCCTGAACTCATACCAATACTTGAGGAAAAACTAACCAACGTCGAAATCATCAACCAAGACGCACTCAAATTTCAGCCACCAAAAACAACCAAATACAAAGTAGTCGCAAACATCCCCTACTACATCACATCTCCCCTCATCACCCACTTCCTCACAAACCCCAACCCTCCAACATCCTTAACTCTACTCGTCCAAAAAGAAGTCGCAGAAAAAATCGTCATAGACCCACCGTCCTCAATCCTCGCTCTCCAAGCCCAACTATACGCAAAACCACACAAAGCATTCAAAGTCCCCGCAAAACACTTCAGCCCTCAACCAAAAGTAGATTCAGCAGTCATACACCTCGAAACCCTCCCAAAATCCAAGCGCCCACAAAATCCACAACAAATCCTCACCCTCGCAAAACTCGCCTTCTCTCAAAAACGCAAAAAACTCAGCAACACCCTCAAGGAACATCGCGAAGCCCTTACAAAACTCGGCCTACAAGACAAACGCCCTCAACACCTCTCAATCAAAGACTGGGAAGAACTAAGCAGTTGATCATGATCAACTGCGAGGCTCAATAACCGCATTTTTGAGAATTTCTACCTCCTCCACTCTACAAAACCTTCCCCAAATCATCCTTCATCTTAATAGCCGCCTCCCTCGCCGCTTCTCCATACGCTTCAGGACCATACGTATCGTCTTTTTCATACGCAAAGATTATCCCGCGAGACGAATTCACGACAGCTCCAAACCCATCATCATTAAAACACGGCTTCACATCCTCAGCTCCACCTCCCTGCGCCCCATATCCGGGTACAAGAAAGTATGCAGTCGGCATGATCTTTCGCAACTGCGCGGCTTGCTCAGGATAAGTCGCACCAACAACAGCTCCAACACAGCTATATCCACTTTCTCCAATCTCATCCGCCCCCCAACTATCAACGTAATATCCCATCACTTCATAAACAGACAAATCATCCTTTTTTCCAATTTTTGGATCCAGAATTCTCAAATCCTGCAAATCACCTGACGACGGATTCGACGTCTTCACAAGCACAAACAAGCCTTTACCATTTTGCCCAGCAACTTTCACAAACGGCGCAACTCCATCAAGCCCAAGATATCCATTCACCGTCACACTGTCCGCATCAAAAACACGCATTCCTTCGTCCTCAATCGCAGTATCCCCAAGATACGCATTCGCATACGCCTCAGCAGTCGAACCAATATCGTTGCGTTTAACATCCGCAATAGTGATTAGCTCTTTCTCATGTGCATAATCCAATGTCTCTTGATAAGCACGCATCCCCTCAGCTCCAAAAATCTCATAAAAAGCAACCTGCGGCTTCACAACCGGAACAATATCCGCAACCGCATCAATCACCCCTTTATTGAATTCGATCAGAGCCTCAGCGGCCGCACGCAGAGGATTCTTTGCATTCTCCGGCGCCTTAAAAGCCTTCTCCCGAATAAAATCCGGAATCTGCTTAAGCCGCGGATCAAGTCCTACACAAATAGGGTTCCCCTTCTTTTTAATGGCTTCAACAAGCCTATCAGCGAAATGTTTTTGCATGGTTGAGTTTGTTAATTTTGCTCGCGAGCAGTATCTCACACCGGAGTCCCATGCTCAAGAGCATACTTTCGAACATTTCCCATCTCGACTTCATCCCCATAAGCTTTCCCCATCCAAATACGGAAAAACACACCCCTAAGCGGAACCCCTAAAGACACAGCATCCTCATAAACCTTTTCCCGAGCACAAGCTGTCGAAGAAAATTGCAACCAATAAATCATAAATCTCGAGTCAGGAAAAACTCCAAGTATCCTCATATTTCCATAAGCCAACTCCATTTGAGCAAACTTAATCTCATCAGATTGTCTACCAGAAGCAATCCTGGACGCAATATTCCCAAACTGAAAAACAACACAACACTGATGCTGAATCTTTGCAATATTATCAGCCAACTCGCCCTTCCCCGTCTCTGAAAGCTCTTTTTTCAAAGCATCCACCCGTCCACACGGGATTCTCAAGTCTTTACGAGCGTCCTTGCCCAAAGGCACCTCCTTCAAAAACTTCTTCCCAGACCCACATCTCCTAAGCCCCCTCAAAAGCACATCAATCTCCTCCTGTACAGAATGAGGAGACCCTTGTCTTACATTTCCCCATTTTAGATGTCCGACACCCATATCTATTTGAAATTTATTACTTCTTCCTTTTCACAGGCCCCTTCCCATTACCATTTTTCCTCTTCGCCCTCTTCGCTTCAACAGCTAAAGCTCTAAGACCACCATAAAAGTCCGCCAAAACCTCACCTACTTCACCTTCCTCAGCCCCAATCAAAGCTTGCACAGCATTCGCGGCTTTATTCAACTGCCCTCCCTGCAAATCAACTTCAGCAACAAGTCCATTCAAAGCATCAACAGCTCCTTCTTCTCCAGCCTTAGCTCTCTCCAAAATATCAGTGACCCTTTCCATGAACACCTCAACTTTCGGCCTTGCAGGAACATCTGAATCTTCATCCATTCTTTTCTTTCCAGCTTTTTCAAGCAAGTAATTAGCGACACACCAAAAATCATTCGGCTCCTCAATGTTGTACTCATACTCCTTGCACAGCTCTAACAATATATCATACGCACGAACATAATCTTTTTTTCTCGCAAACTTGAAACCCTCAACAAAAGCCAAAGGATCCGCAGAATCATCAAATTCCTCTCCATCAGCTTTCGCATCTTCCTGCTCCAATAAATCCTCAATCAAAACCGCTAAAAGACTTCTGAATTTTTTCATCTTTCCTCCACTAAATTCAGAATTTTCCAATGCCTTCGAATAAAGCTCCAACCATCCTTCCCCTTCCTCAAAAGAAACTCCCGCCATATGAAGTTTGGCCAAGTAATCAATATCAATTCCCTCCTCATCATCTCCATACAAATCAGGATCAGCAAAGAACCTTTTAAGTCTAAACAAAACCTCTCCGGCTCTCAATCCCCTTGCCCCAAAATTCACCCCATCAACAATCTCATCACTCGGCTCAATTTCATCATCAAACATCTTCCTAGCCATAATCATGAAATCATCCGGATGCTTACACTCCGCCATATACTCATGTGGCTTCATAACATACAAACTCCCACCATGAATATCTTTTACAAAGTTTAAAAATATTTCCTCATACACAGCTTCCCCTCCATTCCTCCACATCTCATAAGCCTCAAAAGGTTTTATTTTGCACTTATCATAAAAATCATAAAAACTATTCCCCATCACCGCACAAAGAAGCGGATGCAAGTTGATAGACTCCACAATCCTAGCAGGAACCTTAAGCTCTAGATGCTCAAAAATAGCAAAAGCCACCATAAGACCACGCGATGGCGCAAGTAATCCAGCATTTTGCTTCCTCTTAACCAAGCCATTTTTAGAAAACTTTCCAAATCTCTTGGTAGCCCAAGGCTTCAAGCCCTTTCCAGAATCATCATCGCTTTCAGCCGCAGCCTTTTTTGCAACCGCCTCTTCGATCATCTCGGCTAACTCTCCTTCAGCATTAGTTCCACTATTCCCATTTGCTTTATCGCCAAAATCCATGTCATCAAGAGAGAACGATGACCTCTTTCCAAGACCATCCATCAAAGCCTCTTTTTCAACCTCCTTCTCATCAACATAATGATAAGCCATTTCATTAAAAGCTTTTTCATCTTCATCGCTCAAAGGAAAATCATCTCCTCTTTCAACTTTCAACTTTCCCAAAAGCTCAGAAACCGACGAACTTGCTTTACAAGCATCAAAAAATCTTTTATCCAAAGCCATTCCTCTCTTCTCCATCAACCACTCAACCAATATAATCAAATGCTTGGATCGTTGTATACATATATTAAACATCGTCTCAAAAACATAATCAGGCAACTCGGAAGCCCCATCCATTTCATAACTGTTCTTGTACATAAGTTTCATAAAATCAAGCATAGAAGAAGCCTCTTGAGGAGTTTCACACATACTATAGGAAAGCCTAACCAACACTTCTCCGGGAAGAATAGTCCTTTGTTCCTTTAGCGGTTTATCCAAATCCTCAGGATGAGGCAAAGAGATTATCCAATTAATAATAGCTCCCCTCTTAAAATGAGAATCAGTACTCAAAATAAGATTCATAAGAAAAAATCCACTCCTTATAAGTTCATGAAGAACCGGGTTTTCCCCAATCTTATACAAAACATATTCAAAATCAGCATCACTAGTATTACTCAAAAGAATAATAAAACTATCAGCAGTAATCTTAACATCCGATTCAAAAGCATTTATCAAAACATCAAGCTTGGCCGCAACACGAATATCAGTATCCGGCTCTTTGTCAGTAGGCTCACCTTCATCATCAACCATCTGTAAATCTTGTTTTATATCTCCCTCAAACTGATCAACCCTCTTCATCCATGCATGATACAAATTAATGTCATTAAACCATGCAGTTAACATCCCCTCCTCACAAATTTTATCACGAACTTTTTTGCACTCAGCATAATTCTCCAATCCACAAAACATCACATCATAAATAGTTTTATCAGGTTTCACGTTAAAACTAACCATCACTTCCACACATCTCATCTTATCCTCAGCAGTCACCGCCTTCTCAAGTCCAACCTTAAAAACACTCGGATGCAAAAATCTCTCTTTAAAGCCTTTCACAGAAACAAAAGCTTGATAAAAAAGATCTTTCCATTCTTCATAATCTTTAGCATCTTCCAAAACCTTCAACACAGTACAAATCTTCAACGCATGCAAATTGATATCTCGAGCCAAACCAGTAGCGTAAGTATGCTCCATTTCATTACTACCCCGCCCCCTATCAATAATCCCTTCAACTGAAGGCATATCAAGAACAGTAAGCTTACTCACGTCAGCTTCGCAATCCGGCTCCGAGAATTCAACCCCACAGCCCTTCCCAAACTCTGTCACTTCCGAACAAGACCGATGTCTCATCTCATCAAACAAATCAGCAATTTTATCATAAGTTCCATTCTGCAAGCCCCTCAAAAACTCCCCAGTATAACACCCCTCAGTAAACCACCTCAAGGCAAGAGACTCTTTCCTCTGTTCCAACTCCCAATCCCCATTCGCGTGATCTTCCTCATGGTCCGGCAACGGCCTCAAGTCCTCATACCCCTCAAACAACGCCTCCCCTCTCTCCTCATACAACCTATCAATAACTTTTCAATCTCCTCCTTCCAATACGGAAACAACCTCTTCGAGATCACTTTCCCATAAACGACATCCTTGCCCACATCTGTAGGCGAACTATCCAAAGCCATATTTTTAGTGCTTTATAAATCAAAATGGGAGCTAATCTAACTTAAAAACTTAAATCTGTCAACCCCTGTTTGCCGGATTCCCCCTCCCGTACACCCAGTTTTCAGGAGAAAAATACTTTATTCCAACAGGTTTATTTCTAAAAACATTAACCTGTAAAAAATTATAATAAGGAAGCCACTTTTCTCCATCATTTTCCCCGCACTTCTCATGCAAAAAGGCTAAAACACCACTAAATCTACTAGCCTCAGCATTCCAATTAAAAGGCATCGCACGAAAAGCCCGCCCAAGATGATCGCTCAAAGGCGCCCTCCCCTCAAAAGCCACTGTCAAAAGCTCAACTACATCAGGGACATTCTCACAAGCCTGCAATTCAAAAGCAAGAAAAGACATATCCTTACAATAATCTCTTTTTCCATCCAATCCTTTCGGCCCCTCAAGGCCACTCAACACCTCACAAAAACGATTTCTCAAACCAGCCAATCTGGCCGCAACATCCCTCTCCTTCAACTGCCCCAATCTTCCAAGCATCCTTCCCGCCTTATTGCAAGGAACAACAACTTCTCGCCCCAGCTCCCCTGACTCCGCATGAAGCAGCCCAAAATCAAACAGAGAAGGATTGATAAATCTAGAATCATTTAAATTGCTAAGATCACTTACAACATGATCGAATTCCTCCGCAGAAATCCCAACAGCCTCTAAGGCCTCCCTATATGAACCATCAGGTCTATACATGAAATTACTCTTTACGAAAATGGTGACAGACCATACCCGCCCACCTGGAGATTGTCAATCTTTCATGTAACACTCCTACGCAAGCCCATGCTTCTCGCCCCATCCAGCAGTATCGTCCTTGAAGTCCATCACGACATCATATTGCTCCTCAGTTATATCCCCTCTCTCCCTCGCCAACCCTATAATATCCGTAAATCCAGTCAAATTCGTCAGCCGAATATCCGCTTCTGCAAACCTATCTGCTGATTTCACCAATTCCCAACTCACAATCGCAAAAATATCAGTCACCGTACAATTCACTTCCCGTACAGCCTCTGCCGCCTTCACACTCGACCCCCCAGTCGAAATCAAATCCTCAACAATCAAAACCTTCTGCCCTGTCTCAAGCACTCCCTCAATTTGCTTCCCAGCCCCATGTTCTTTTTTCTCCGGTCTTATATATACCATCGGCAGATCCATCTCATACGCCAAAAACGCCGCCCAAGGAATAGCCGCAGTCGCAGTTCCTCCTATAACATCCGGCATTTCCATCTCCCCACGAGCCACTTTTTCATCTATAAGTTGCTTAAACACCTCAGTCACAACCTTCCGCTCCTCAGAAAACGAAATCATCTTCCTATTATCACAATAAACCGGCGATTTTATCCCACTTACCCAACTAAACGGCGGATCCATTTTTACGACCACAGCCTTCCGTTCCAACAAATTCGTCGCAATTTTGCGAGAAAGTTCATTTGAATCTTGCATAAGATTTTTGGTTAGATATTTAGCAGCCTAGCTCGACTCCGCTGGCCACGCACAGCAAAACTACCAAAGCCCAAAACAAAAAGCAAATCAACCCACGATGCGCAAGACTAGAGTCTCACCAGAAACCAATTTGACCAACAAGAGGGAATATGTTATAATAAAGAAGTCTATTAAAACAAAAATTAACAAAAACAAAAATGAAAACTTCTTTCAAAGAAAACCGTCTCTGCCATCTTGAGAATTTTTCAAAAAGAACAAAAACCCCAGAAAAAACTGACCAAAAAGCCCACCTTGGAGAAAGAAACAAAATGTCCAAAGAAGCAGGTGAACCCAAACAACCCAAGCTTACAGAGCAAGAAGCAGAATATACAAATTACATGCATAAAAAGTTTGCAGACCTACGTTACTATTTCAGTGCTCACAGTCACCGTTACGAGGGTTACGATAGCGACGAACAGCGGAAAGGAGGCAACAACAAGACGAAATTCATAAAAGAAATCATCTGGCTAACCAACCACCTTGGCGTAAAACCAACCTCAATAGTTTGGGAGGAGATATTCCCAGTGAGAACAAAAATAAACTTTATAGGAGGAAAAGTAACCGCCGAAGAACACAATGAAAACCTGGAAACAATCAATAAAGTCCATCAATGGATAAGCGATAATCTTAAGGGATAATCTATCACCTACCACTCAACCTTCCTACCCACCGAATCACGGTGATATTTTCCAAATTCACTAAACGAGAGAGCCCTTTCCCCATCAAAAACAGTCCCCTCCTTACACACACAAACTCCACTATCGTCCACACAACACTGCCCACAAACTCCAAATCCGCATTTCATATATCGCTCCAACGCAAGCTGACTCGGTAAATCTTTCGTCCGAGCAAGTTCAGCAGCTTTTTTCATCATCACTTCCGGCCCACACGCAAAAACCCGATCAATCGGCCCAGCCCCATCATCATCATCACGCGCAAGAATCTCCTCCAAAACCTCAGTATTATACCCCTTATGCCCCTTCGATCCATCATCAGTCGCCGCGTGATATTTCACATCCGAACCAAGCTCACTAATTCTCTCCTCATAGAGCAAAAGATCAGCCGATCGCGCCCCAACAATAAACTCAACCTTGCAACCATCTGCCACAGCGGCCCTGGCAACTCCATACAAAGGCGCGGCTCCATACCCTCCAGCCAAAAGCGCCAAATGCTCTCCTTTCTTCCATTCATACGAAGTCCCAAACGGACCACGAACACCAACCAAATCCCCTTCCTTCAACTCAAACAACGCCTCAGTCGCCGGCCCAACCTTCGCTATTGTAAGCCAAAACTCACGCGCCCCAGCTTCAGCCCCACCCCCATCATACGCAATCGAAAACGGCTTTTCATCAACATCGGGAATCCAAAGCATCACAAATTGCCCCGGCTTACTCCCCAAGTCATACTCAAAAACAAAAGTCTTAATCGTATCCGTCTCTTTAACGATCTTTTTTATAGGTAGAACCTCAGGTCTTGTATCGAAATTTTTAACGTCCATATTTTTTAGCTTAACTATTTAACAACCCCCACGATCTCACTCAAATCCTTAACCCCATTCGCATCACACCACTCGTTCATCTCACGAACAATCTCACCAAATCCTTCAGCCCCCCGATAATAAACCATCGTTCCAATCCCAACCAAAGTCGCGCCAGCCATCATCATTTCAATCGCGTCTTCACCAGTCATCACTCCTCCAGTCCCAATCACAGGTAGACCGGTCGCCTTCCAAACATCATTAACACACTTCACAGCAATAGGTTTAATCGCCGGCCCACTCAATCCACCAACACGATTCGTCAACACTGGCTTGCGAAGCTTCAAATCGATAGCCATCCCAGGCCCAACAGTATTTATTGCACAAAACCCATCCGCTCCAGCCTCAGCACATGCCGAAGCAATAGCTCCAATAGCAGGAGTATTCGGCGAAAGCTTCACAATCACCGGCGGCACGCCCGAACCAGCCCCACCAACAACTCCACGAACCACTTTCACAACCTCACCAGCCAACCCAGCTTCACAAGCAAACGGCACACCAAATTCATCCTCAACATTCGGACAAGATATATTAATTTCAATCACATCAGGTTTCAACTTCACAATCTCCCCAGCAATCTTCTCAAACTCAGAAACCTTCCCAGCCACAACACTCGCAATCAACGGCCCCGGCCGACCCCCTTCAGAATATTCATCAAACAAACCACGCGCCTTCTCAATCCCCGCATCCGACAAACCAACCGCATTCAAAAAATACTCCTTCGTCCCAAACATCGTCGGATTTTTATGCCCTTTGTGCTCCTCCATCCATATAGATTTCGTCGTCACGCCACCAGCTCCCAACTCAACAACTCGACGAAGCGAAGCCGCAGTCACCCCCAAAACACCCGACGCAAGAACCGTTGGGTTCTCGAACTCTACGCCGCAGTAAGTCATTTTTAGATTCGCCATGAGAGGTAAGGTTGTCACATTGAACTTTTCTTACATAAATTTACAACAAAACTCAAAAGCATACAACCCAAATCCCTTCCAAAATTTCCTCACTGTCTGATACGATGATCTCCATTGAAATTTCCCAAGTGCTATTTTTTAGAACCATCACTCATGCAAAATCAATTGAACACACTCCTCCGCTCCACAGTCCCAGAAGTAGATGAAACAGCAAGAGCTCTCGACAAAAACCACGACAAACTCGAAATAGCCCTCCTCAAAGCAACCAAAGTCAGCCAAAAAGCAACAACAACAATTACCGACGAAACAATCCTCGCCACATACGGAACCATCAACAACCTCCCCGAAGACACAGAAGCCACAGACACCCCATCCGTAGAAGACATCATCGCACAAACAAACGAAAAAATCTCTGCAATCCAAGGCACTGTCCAATTCGAAGAACTCAAGGACAAAGCCCCAAAACAGGACGAAGCCACCCATATTCGCCACTGGACCCCACTCCAAACCAGCATCCAAATAGTCAACGAACTCACCCCCGAACTCCAAGCCCTCCACAAAAAAGCAATTCTAAGACGAGAAGAAATGAGAAGCCCAGCCTACCACATACTCCTCGACTCATTGGCAGGAGTAGTCAACGGCATCCCTTTTAAAACCCTCGTAAAAAATTTAGAGCCACTAGCTAAAGAAAAAAACAAGGACCCAGAAGACTTCACAAAAAAACAAATCAACAACTTCAACACCTGGAACACAAAAGACCACAATCTTCGCATACACATCCGAAACGGAATAGTAATCCTCGGCCCAAATGAAGGCCCGGTCACAATTCTCAAAGAAAAACAAGAACTCACGCTAGAAGAAACCCTCAAACAAATAGACGATTTGGACATAGCCACCCTTGAAAAACTAGCCCAAACTCCCGAGCTCAAAGAGAATCTAGAAGCCCTGACCCTGATCCTAGAAACCCTACTCAAAAAACTAGAAGAAAATTCCAAGTCCACCGAGCCTACAGAGTCCACCTCAGGCAGAATTTTACACACACTAGAACGACTTACTGGAACATACGAAAAACTAAAAACCCTCCCAAAAGCCGTAGAATCATCTAACAAACTAATAGAACACCTGGCAAAAGAACCAAACCAAAAAGCAAGTAGGATCATCGAAGCTGTAAGAAAACTGGACAAACTCACCGAAAAAGCAAAAGCCGCAGAAGATCTCCCAAATTTAAAAAGAACACTGCAACAACTATCATTAGAAGGAGATTTGGTAAGAGCACTGAGCTTGGCAAGAAAAATCTTGAGAATCCAAAAAGAATCCGGCGCAGACATGTGGGCTTTAGCCGAAACAGCCCAAGAAATTGAAAGACTTCAAAAGGCATTGGCAAAAAATGTCCAACCCACACAACAAAACAGAAGACGAGAAAATCCAGACGAAGACCCCGAAATAAGCAGAATTTGCAGAGAATTCCGAGAAGCCGTAAAAAGAAAAAACTTAGATGAGGCAACTAGAATAATAGAAGAAGGATTAAAAATTGCCCCAGATCATCGAGACATTCAAAAAAGAGCCAAAGGGCTTGAAACCATGAAACTAATACTAGCAACCCCAGCATCAATAGAACACACCGGCACATGGGACCTTTTGGGCGCAAGCTTTCCCCTAGAATACCACGGAGAACCTGAGTTGGCCCTAATGTGTCTTGAAAAAATGATTAATTCTCCTGAGCTACGCGATTTCCACGTCAGGGAAACTAGAAAACGCATAGAACGTCTTCGAAGAGTACTAAAAACAAAATCTCCTGCTTCCACAGAAAACAAAGTCCCTGCCCCTGCCAAAGCTGAACCTACCAATAAACCAGCTCCCGCCCCAGCCCCGATCCCTTTTCGCCCTGAACCCAAGAAACCCGAACTCCCCCCACACAAAGCCTTAAGAGAAGATCTAACAACCTGGGTATTTAGCCTCCATAAAGATTCACAAAAAAAACACGGAAATCCAGACAAGGATTGGGAAACGGAAACTGTCCACACAGAAGGAAAAGGAAAGGGGAAAAGAAGACAAGGAGGAGTCAAAAAATTCCTAAAACCACCGGAAGAAACATCTCGACGTCTTGCAGAAGACCTGGAAAAAATACTTGAAAGAAATCAATCCGCAACAGACCAGTTTCTCGCAGAAGCCAGCGATGGAAACTCTGACCTCCTGACAGGAATGCTCTACAACAACCTCCTTCCAAGCCTGCGAGGAGGTAGCTTAAAAAACAACGGCGGCGTAATTCCCGCCATACTCGACCATTTAACTCCAGGTTGGAGAGCCTACCACAAAGGCTAAGTCACCTCCCCCACCAAAATCACTCTTTCGACTCCACCGCGAAGTTTAAGCCCTTCGTAATTACTCCATCCACATTTGTACAAAAGATCACCAGCCTTCACAGTCCACTCTTTCTCCATATCCACCAAAACCAAATCCGCACGACAACCATCCTCAATCCGACCAACATCCTCAAGCCCAAAAATCTCCGCAGGTCTCTCACAACACAAACGAACAATCGCCTCCAAACTCAACTTTTCCTCCGCAACTTCATTCAACAACAAAGGCAATAAAGTCTGAACCTCAGGCATCCCGCTCGGCGGATTCTTGCTCTCCTTCTCCTCCCGTGTATGCGGACTATTGTCCGTCGCAATAATATCAACTTCCTCCGAATAAACAGCTTCCCACAACTTAGCAACCTCTTCAGCACTCCTCACTGGTGGATTCACCTTCAAAAAATGCCCAAACCGCTCGTAATCCTTCTCGCTCAAAAACAAATGGTGAGGACTAACTTCACAAGTCACAAGCCTTCCCCCATCTTCACGGAACTTCGCGATAACATCCAATTCCTCTCGAGAAGAAACATGAGCAATATGCAAAGCCCGATCATTCTTCCGAGCCAAATGACAAGCCTCTTTCACAGCTTCAACCGCGCATCGCACAGACCTCGCCCTCCCATGACTCACAGGATCCTCCAAATCAAATTCTCCTTCATTCTCGACCAAGCAAGCTTGGTCTTCAGCGTGCACAACAACAGGCACATTCGCCAACTTCGAATCCCCCAAAATCGCATCCAACACTTCACCATCCGTCCCCAAATCACCGGTCGAATCACCCATATAAACCTTCACTCCGGCCAAAAACCCAGCCAACTCAGGATCTCCAGCAACTTGCTTAATCTCATCCAGATCCCCACCCCCCATAAAAAGCCTAAAATTACATTTACACTCTCTCTTCGCAATCTCCAACTTCTCAACAAAAGCCTCCTTCGTCAGCACAGGCGGCACAGTATTCGGCATATCAAAAACCGTCGTCACTCCTCCAGCCAAAGCCGCAGAAGATTCGCTCGCCCAATCCCCTTTTTGCGTCAATCCAGGGTCACGAAAATGCACATGCGCATCAATCAATCCCGGCAATAAATATAAACCTTCACGTTCACAATCAATAACCTCCGCCTCCTCTTCCGAAGCTCCCTCCATTACCTGCTCCAGCAAATCCTCTCCCTCTCCAGTCTCACAAACCTTCAAAATCTCACCTCCGCTAACAACAACATCCTTCTCATCAATCCCATGAGACGAAACAACTCTCGCATTTTTTAGTAAAATTTTCTTCATTATTTTCTTTAAGCTACCGCTTTCTTTAAACTACCGTTTTAAAATCAAAGCCATCAACGCCATCCGCAGAGCCAAGCCATTATGAACTTGCTCAAAATACCGAGCCCTCGGATCTCTATCCACAGAAGCCGTAATCTCCTCAACCCGCGGAAGCGGATGCATCAACAAAGCCCCTTTCTTCGCCTTCTTCATCATTACAGGATCAATCACGTACGCTTTCGCATACTTCGCCGCTTCTTTCTTGGACTTGAATCTCTCCTCCTGAATCCTGGTCGCACAAATAGCATCCATCTCCCCAATCACACCCCCCAGCTTAACTACCGATCTAACTTCACACCTCTCAGATCTCAAATATTTCTCAATAGCCATTGGCATCTTCAACGCCTTCGGCGAAACAAAAATAAATTTCACCCCCCAGTGCTTCAACAAATCACACTGCGAATGCGGAACCCTTCCATTTTTCAAATCTCCAATCATCCCAACAGTCTTTCCGGCAACCTTGCCATTCCAAGCCTTCCACATAGTATAGACATCCAAAAGTCCCTGCGTCGGATGTTGATTCGGTCCATCCCCCGCATTTATCACAGGAACATAAGCCCCATCCGCCAACTCAATAACACTCCCAGCATCCGGGTGCCTCATCACAATCAGATCTGCATACTGAGATGTAACTTTCCCCGTATCTTGAAGAGTTTCCTTCTTTTTGATCGACGAAGTCAACATCATATCCGCGCCACTAATCACCCTCCCTCCAAGTCTCAAAAACGCAGTCTCAAAACTAAACCTCGTCCTAGTCGAAGGTTCAAAAAACAACGTCGCAAGCACCTTCCCATCCAAAATTTTCCCAATCCTACCTCCTCTCTTCTGAGCTTTCAAAACCTTCTCCATCTTCAACGCTTTGCTAAACAAAACCTCCATACTTCTTTTATCAAATTGATTTGTCGAAAGTATATTTTTCCTCTTATAATCCATAGAAATTCGTTAAAGATTTCTTAACCTAAATTTACAACAAAGCCCCCAGAGTCGCAAGCTATATATACACAAGTCTCCCATTGACTTCCCTCCCCCCTCTCTCTACAATACCCGCGATGCCAAAAGCAACTCTCGTCCTCAAGGACGGCACCAAACTTCAAGGAGAATCGTTCGGCGCACACCTCCCCTGCGCAGGAGAGGTAGTTTTTAATACCGGTATGATGGGGTATCCAGAAAGTTTCACCGACCCTTCATACAGAGGTCAAATTCTGACACTCACATACCCACTCGTCGGCAACTACGGCGTCCCAGGCGAATGCAAAGACGAAGAAAAACTCTCAAAACGCTACGAATCAAACACTCCACACATCAAAGGTCTAATAGTCAGTGAATACAGCGAAAACTTTTCGCATTGGGAAGCCAAAAAAAGTCTCGGAGACTGGCTCAAAAAACACAACATACCCGCAATCACAGGCATCGACACCCGCGCGTTAACGCAAAAACTTAGAACACACGGAACAATGCTCGGCAAAATAGTTGCAAACAAAGACATCGAATTCCACGACCCAAACAAAGACAACCTCGTTGCCGAAGTCTCAGTCAAAAAACCAATACTATATAAAAGAGGACCAAAAAAGATAATCGCCGTCGATTGCGGCATGAAACTCAATATCCTCCGAAGCCTACTCGCTCGCGACATCACGGTACTCCGAACCCCATGGGACTACGACTTCCTCAAAGCCGGCGATGACTTCGACGGAATCTTCATGTCCAACGGCCCAGGCGACCCCGCAATGCTCGAACCACTCCACGACATCATCCGCCGCGCCCTCAAACTCAAAAAACCAATATTCGGCATCTGCCTCGGCAACCAAATCCTGGCCCTCGCCGCCGGCGCCAAAACCTACAAACTAAAATTCGGTCACCGCGCCCAAAACCAACCATGCCAAGACGTCGATCCAGACTCCCCCAACTTCAAAAAATGCTACGTCACCTCCCAAAACCACGGATTCGCAATCAAAAACGAATCCCTCCCGAAAGATTGGAAGGTCTGGCTCAAAAACCTCAACGACGACACAAACGAAGGCGTCCGCCACCGCACTCTCCCCTACTTTTCATGCCAATTCCACCCTGAAGCAACCCCAGGTCCAACCGACACAGAAAAATTCTTCGATGAGTTCATAGGGATGCTGTAGGAACAAGTTGACTTCCTCCTCCAAACCCTTATAATTTCGTCCTTTTTTATAAACACCAATAAATGGCTAGAAGAGCAGTCGTACGCCCACAAGCAGAAGCCCTCCTAGAAGCACTTGGATCCCAACTCGAACCAAAATTCCCCAAATCTCACTCTGGATTTCCCCGCCCACTCTATCCACCAAAACTGACAGAGGAAGTGGCAAACGAAAATATCGACACACTGAGAAGATCCACAAGAGAAGAACTACTCGCCACGCTAGAATCCCCGGCAATACATTTGGATAGCTCTTCAATAAACAGGTATAGAAACCTAGTAGCCGCACTTGTAGTACAGAATGGACAAACAGAGACCGATATTAACTCAACACTAGAAACCCTCACCGAAAAAATCCTAATCTACAACAAAGAAAGATTTAACAGATATCACGATCCTAAAGCGTTAAATAAACACTTAGCTCCCCTAGGACAAGTCCTAACAATACACAAAGACCTTCAAATCGAAACCGACGAAGTTGAAATCACAGATCACCTCACAGTCCCAATGCAAGAAATCCACAAAGCCGCAGAAAAAGAATTTGAAGACGGCACAACGTTCAATGAAAAAGAAAAAACAGTACTTGAAGTATTCGCAAATCAATATTGGGGTCTATCAATAGAAGACACAATAAAAAGAACCCATTTCACAGAGAAAGAATTGCTGCAAATAATACACTCAATAAACCAAAAAGCAGAAAAGGCCGGCCTTCCATTCAGGATAACAATAAGAAATGGCATTGCGATCCTGGTCTCAGAAGACAACAAAATCTCAGTCCCATGCCTTACAAAAAAACGAGTAAAATCAGTCCCCTCCCCTCAGATACACAGCCCACAAAGATTAAAAACAAGAGAAAAAGAACACTTCCCTCACCCTGGAGAAGACGGCCCAAATAACCACACAAACAACTACCTAACACACCAACTTCAGTTAGCCACTCCAGAAGAAATAGAAGAAATATTGGAATCCATGATTTTAGCAAACAAAACAAGTGAATACACCACAGCAATTATAATGTATCTGAAAACAAACCTTGAAGCACCTATATCAGAAATAGTAGAAATATACCCAGGAACTCAAAAAAGCCCAACCGCAATAAAAACTCGCATAAACAGAAAAACTCACCATGGAATACCAGAACCCCTAAGGAAAATACACATAGCAGAAAGAGTAAATCTAAATGATCCCCAAGATCCGATCTGGAGTCTCCAAAACCACGGAAAAGCAATTGTAGTCGCCCAAATAAACGCAACATTAGAAAGAATACACAATGACGTGGAAGGACAATCCGGTCTACTCAAAACACTCCACGAACAATGGTGGGGGGTCGAAATGCCAGACACTGAAGAAACAAGAGTAGAAATAGAAAAAACCAATAATTCCATCAAAGACAAAGAATACTATGTCGCATACAGAAATAGCATCGCAATCCTCGCACACAAGAAACTCCCAATAATGGTGCTAGACCCAAAAGTCTCCCCACAAAACCTACGATACGATTACGAAACTCTCGCAGAAGTGACTAGCGGAGAAAAATCAGCCATACGAAGAACCCTCCAATCAATCCACTCAAAAAATTCAAGACAAGAAGTTTTTACAGCCGCACAAAAATACGTTGATCTAATCCACAAAAAAAACCAAGCAGACAGCATAGAATCAGCAGTTATAAGATTTTTGATAGGAGAAGACTGGGGCATAGACATGGGCATTCTCCAAAAAACCCTCCTATATCAAGGCTGTGAAAAAGAAACAAGAGACATGGAAAAACTCATAGAAAACATCAACCGAAAAACATATCTCCACTCATTCAAAATAGAAATAGTAGAAAACCGCGCAATCCTAACCGCCCTAGACGGCACAATCGAAATACCAAAAGGCGAACAATCCCTCACCCTCAAACAAAGAAAAAGTATAAGACAACCCGCCCCAAAAGACACCACTGCTGAGCCCGCTAGACCAACCACCCCCACCACCCCATCCCCACTCGAAGAAAAAGTTGAAACCCTCACAGAAATCGTATTAGCCCAACAAGAAGAATTAGACAAACTCAAAAGGATCATTCGAAAACTCGAAGAAACTGTACTAAACCTAACCAACGCAGTCCTCCTACAAGAGAAACTCAAAGAAGAAAAAGAAGAAACCGAAGAAGCCCCCCTCACAATCACAACCCTGCCTCAACTACAAGCAATCGTATGTGAAAAAATCACAGAACACACAGGAATAAGATTCGCAGGATCAAGATTCATCATCCCACAAAACCCCATCAGCGAAAAACAAATACGAGCCCTTTCGGAAGCACTCCAACCCCTCAGACTAATAGAACACACCCACCCAAACATTACAAAAAGATGGCTAAACACCTACCTCTCAAAACTCGGAGGAATTAAAGAAAGATACGCAGGAGATTCAAGCCTTCCAACCAATATACTCGAAGACTTAGTCCAATTTAATAATCTCAAAAGGTAGTCAATTTCCAGACTAATCCCACCTTTTTGACAATCTCCTACAAAAACAGATAGAATACTCTCCTGGCCTTTCATCAAAAAAGATGCCTATAGAACTTGACGAAGACGCTTCCCATGTATTCGAAGATACCCTTCCAATCATACAACAAGCCCCACCCCCACTAATTCTTGAACAAACATTATCAGAAGAAGAAGCCTGGGCAAACATAAAAGCTCTTCGCGCTCAAACACGAGGACGATACCAACTTGACGTGAGAACCACAAAGCACCGAATTAAAAACGCCATAAGGCAGATTCACGAAAAAGCACAAGATACAGCCTCAACCATGCCCAGAGGAAAAAAAAGAGAACTCGTAGAAGGAGTTACTGGACAACTCCAGGGAATCCACTCTAGTGAATTAGTAGAATCCAAAGACATAGATGCATTAATAAAAGCAACTAACAGAGAGTTCCTAGTTCCCGAAGGAATCAAAATACATGCAAGAAACTCCATAGCCATTCTAGGCCTCCCAGACGGAACCATAGAAATACCAAAGCCTCAACAAACAGATATCCCTTCCCACCCCCGTCCAACAGAAACAAAAGCAAAGCCAAAAGCACACTCTCTCATAAAACCTTCAGAAGAAAAAATCCCAGCAATAATAGCCGCATCCGAAAGATCAAGAAGCGAAAATGCACAAAATTTACTCAGAATACTACTAGAAAACATTGATGGATTGGATTCAAATTTATTATGTTCACAAATGGGAATAGATAGAAGAACCCTATCGGTATTAATCGGCAACGTAAACAAAGGAATTCTAAATCCCACACAAATAATAGTAAGCGCAGGAGACGGATTCACTCGCCTCCTGGAAAAAGTAGAATCTCTTCCAGAATCGGAAACAACCCCCGAACAAGTCCCAAGTAAACAAATAAGAAAACTCTTGAAATTAACTCAGAAAGAAATTCAAAAACTCATCGAACATTTCAAAGACGATAAAGAATTCAGCGCATTCCTCAAAGGATTCGCAACAAAAAGAAGGCAAAGAACAGAGAAAAGCGTATACCAACTCCTAGCAGACATTTACGGACCAGGCGTAGATACCAGAGAAAAACTCGAAGAATTCAACGAAAAACTCGCCCCCCTCGAGGCAAAAATAAGAATATTTCCCAGAATTCCATCAAGAGGAGACTCTTCAGAATCACAATGGGAAATGCAAACAACAAAAATACAAGTAATCCCAAGAGTCACCGAACAGACAAGACAATACCACCGAGAAGCCATTCAACTAACCAGAGTATGCACTTCCCCAGTAGGGAAAGCCATGCTCGGAGGAATCACAGGCAAATACGGTGGTCTCCCCGAAGATTCATTAGAAATATTTTCAGATAATCCAAGAGAAACTTCACAAGGACGAGATGCTATAAACCGAAACACATTACGAGACCGTGAATTCAAAATACATAGAAGAAACGGCATTATGTTCATCGCCCCCAAAGAAGGCCCAGCAACAATATCAAGAGATGAAGAAGACTTGAGAACAGCAGAAATTCCAGACACCTCAGCTCCAGAAAGATTAATACAAATAGTGAATTTATTACCAAAAGGAACAATACGAGATCTCCTCGCATCCATAATATTAAACCCTCAAACAAGCAGTCCGGAAACAGCACAAGAATTCCTAAAAACCACGAAAACCGGTTTAGCAAACCTAATAAATAGACTAAATAAAATCTTGGACCAAAATGACATGGTCCTTGAAAGAAATACACTCACAATAGAAGTTCTAAGACCAGAAAGAAGACCACTAACTACTCAAGAACTCGCCGCAACCCAAACAGGAACTCAAATAGTAATATTAGAAGAGAATCTCCAAGCAATACTAAACAAAATAAAAGATCCCGAAGCTGAACTTTCCCTCACAACAAACCTCGGCGATCCCGAATTCCTAGCCCTCACAACAGAAATAGAGCGCCTCGAAAAAGAACTCGCAGACGCAAAAACCCAAGAAGAAAAATTCGAAAGATTCAAAAAAGGCTGTAATGCCATCATGAAAAGAATGGAAGAAGAACTCACAGCCCAAAGCAAAGAACTCAGAAAGCCCCGCAAAGAACTTACAGACACCACCGTTAAACTTCAGGCCGAACAAAGAGAAACAGCAACCCTCCGCCAAGCTCTCCATGCCTCAGGAGAAATAGGCAGAGAAATAAAAAGAACTGCAGCTGAAAAATCAGCCAAAGCAAAAGCAGAAATAGAGCGCCTCACTGCCAGCCTTAAAGAAAAACACCTAGCCGCCACCGAATCAGAGAATCTCCTCGCAGAAGAACAAGCAACAACAAGAACCCTCCAAATAGAAAATCGCGAACTCAAAAGACTTCTCAAGACAACCTCAACTCAACCAACAGACCAAACAACCCCAGAGGAAATCTATACAAGCACAGAAGAAATCCGTCCAAAATTAACAGAACTCGCAGCAGAATTAATATCCCCAGTATCAATAGAAGATCTTAAAACCCTTATAAAAGATGTTAGAGCTCTCTCCATCTCTCCCAATCAACCACTCCTTCGAAAAGCTGTAAGCGCATATTTGCAAACTGTCTTCACGGCAATCTCAAGAACCAGCGAAGGAGATAGTGTAAAACAAGCATTCGTCGCCCAAATACGAAACCCCAAAATCTAGACAAAAGAAAACCCCATCTTGCGACGGGGTAGAAAACTTTTTGTTTTGTGGATATTTGTTTTGAATACCCTATTAGTTTTACTTTTTATTTCAAGCCTAGGTTTTGGTGTTGTTTTCAGCCGCACCACCGGCCGCCCGTTATCCCTTACGCATCCGACACAAGGCCGGAAAGTAAAGGCGGTACAGTGCTCACATTGTAATGAGCGTAATCGGTCCTTGCCCCCCAGCTAAAAGCCAGAAGCAGGTCCATCACCCAAGCAAAGAAAGAATGAAGGTAAACTTGGTTCAGATTTTTTACCTCCTCTCCCTCCTTGCTTGAGCCCGAGCCCTTCCTTCACCTGATCTCTGGAAGAACTCGGACACAAGAAGTGAGTTTTTTGTTTTTGTTTTTGTTAGTTTTCAATGATCGGTTTTGCTTTCTAGGGCATTGGCCGTTTCCGGCCGATAAATTTTGAAATCTTGTTCGGCTCCTTAGAGTGATCAAAAGAGATTCTGATCTTCAAAATTCATAACATACTAGCGCGTTTTTCAGAATTGTCAAAGTTATACCCTCGACGCATCTCAAGCTTCTATTCTAATTCGCCACTCAACAGATAAGAGCGTATGCGCAAACAATCTCCCATTTACGAATCTTTACCAATCATATAGGCTATAAACATGTTCATTTCACTGGATTTAGAAACCACCGGACTAGACAAACGCAAAGACCGAATCATCGAATTCGGAGCAACAAAATTCAGCCTAGATCCAAAAAAGAAAACCGAAACTCTCCAATTTTTCGTCAACCCAGGCGTGAAAATCCCGGAATTCATCACTCACATCACAAATATTAACGATGAGGACGTAAAAGACGCCCCTCCCCTCGAAGAAGTAGCAGATCAAATCAAAGAATTCGTAGGAGACTTCCCTATTATCGGACATTTTATATCGTTCGACGTAGACTTTCTCAAAGCAAACAACATAAACCTAAAAAACCCACTCCACGACACAGCCGAAATCGCTAGGATATTCCTCCCGGGCCTTCCATCGTATAGCCTAGAGATCCTTTCGACAATCCTCGGCCTCAAACACGAAGAAAAACACCGCGCACTCGATGACTGTATTGCGGCCCAAGAACTCCTCACAAAACTCATAGAACAGATCGAATCCCTCCCAAAGGAACTCTTCGAAGAAATCCAAAAACTATGCGCAAAATCATGTTGGTATTTCGCAGACGTCATCCAAACCCTCGAACACAAACCATCAAAAACTTCGATCAAAAAGCCTGAACTCCCACCAACCGAGCCACTCTCTCCAGAAGAAAAACAAGCCTCAGAAGTCCTCGAAAAAGAAACGAAATCAAGCCTCATCGAACTTTTTAATCCAACAGAAACCCTAGTCGAACACTTACTCAAAACCTTAAAAGGAAAAACCCGAATCCTCGTACCATACAACACCTTCCGCTCCCTAAAAACCGATAAAAAGATTGGGCTCATCGAAAACTACGTATCAACAGAACGCCTCAAAATCTTCAAACAAAAGAAATCGTTCAATCAACCAGAAACAACAGCCCTAATCAAAACAATGATCTGGCTAAAAGACACACCAAACGGCCTCACAACAGAAGGCCTCCTTCTTTCGCCAGACGAAAGATCAATCCTTAAACACATCCAAGCAGACCTGGAAAACATCAACCTCGAAACAGAACCATTCGTCCAAAAAGCATTGGAGCTTTCCCAAAAAGAAGACGTCGTAATCTCCGAACATTCATATATCCCGGGTGCAGACACTAAAAACCTCATAATTCTAGATGCAAAAGAATTCATAAAAACCCTTCAATTCAAACACGGCGAAACCATTAGCTTCAAACAAGCCATAGAGCCAATCCAGAGTCTCATAACCCTACTCGAAAACACCCAGACTCTAGAAGAAATCAAAACAAGACTCGAAATTCTCTTCGGAATTGCAGAATCACTCCTAAATTCACAACCTAGTAACCCATATTTCCCGCAACCCTTCGAAGTCACCCACCTCGACACATCAGGATCAAACTGGCAAAAAGCAAAAGACATCTCTCAAGACCTAATAAACACATCTCAAACCCTCGCAGAAATAGTCACAAAAGACACTCTCCCCTACCTCAAACACTGGAAAGACATCCTCCGAACCTTAAACAACATCTTTACAGACCCAGACCTCGACAATTCCCACATCTGGATCCAAAAATCATACTCAGACGAAATAGTAATAAGAAAAATCCCCATCTCCCTAACAGAACATTTCAAAAAACTCAAAAACAACGCAAAACACTTCCATATAGTAGGCAAAAGTCTCGATTCAGCAGACAACGCAAAACTCATAAGAGACCTCCTCGGAATATCTGACGAAACTCCTCTCCACAAGATTAAAGCAGACCCAAAAATCCTCAAAGAATCTCAAATCTTCATAGCAGAAGACATAACCGGAAACGCCAATGAAAACTTCAAGCAAACAGTAAACTTCGTCGAATCATTCCTTCTCAAAGAAAAAGGCCAAACCATCATCATCATGAACTCAATGATGAAACTCCAACAAATACAACTAATACTGGCTCCGAAACTCAAAAAAGAGGGAATAACACTTCTCGCTCAAAAAGGTTCAGGAGGAATCGGCAAAATACTCGAACTCTACAAATCCGACCCCCAAAACACCAGCATCCTCCTCAACCCAAACGGATGGGAACACTTCGACTTCCCAAGCGACACCACAAAACCAAAGAACTTCATAATCCACAAAGTTCCTTTCGACCCACCAAGCGACCAATACATCTCCGCCCTCTCAAAGAACTTCCCCGATCCATGGAACGAACTCCAAATCCCAACAGCAGTCCTTTCCCTCAAAAAAATGGTCGGAAAATTCATCTCCACCTCCCCAGGCAAAACAATCATCCTCGACAACCGCCTAATAGAAAAGTCATACGCAAAACCTTTCATCTTCGCTTTAGAAGACTTCTGCAAACCCGAACAAGCAACACTAAAGCAACTTTTAAGCCTGTAGATGCGGACTTTCTATTTCATTGCAATTAGAAGTTTAGTAAAATGAACGGCAGTAATTACTTTATATACAAATAACCAGAAAAAAATGTTTTACGCAATTCTAGCAATAGTCCTCGTAATAGTTGTATTTGGAATTTACCTATACAACGGACTTGTCACACTTCGAAACAAAGTAAAAGAAGCATGGGCTGATATCGAAACTCAACTAAAACGCCGATACGACTTGATTCCCAACGTCGTCGAAACAGTAAAAGGTTTCGCAAAACACGAAGAAGGAACTCTTACAAAAGTTACCGAACTTCGCTCGAAAGCAATGGGAGCCCAAGACCTCGGAGAAAAAGCCGAAGCTGAAAACATGCTCTCAGAAACCTTAAAAAGCTTGTTCGCAGTCGCAGAAAACTACCCAGAACTAAAATCAGACAAAAACTTCCTCGATCTCCAAAACACATTAAAAGAAATAGAGGAACACATCCAACTTTCACGCCGATACTACAACGGCACCGTGCGCGACTACAACACAAAAATCGAAGTCGTTCCAAACAAATTCCTCGCTGGCCCATTGGGATTTGTACCTAGCGAATTCTTCGAGACAAAAGATGAAAAAGAAAAGGAAAACGTAGAAGTAAGCTTTGAAGAAAAGAAAGAAGAGGCACCGGCTCCGGCACCGGCTCCTGAAGCTCCTGCTGTGACTCCTGAAGCTCCTGCACCAGAAGCAGAAGTGGTTCCTGAACCTGAGGTAGCCTCTGAACCTGAGGCTCCTGCACCAGAAGCAGAAGTGGTTCCTGAACCCGAGGTAGCCCCTGAGCCAGAAACCCCTGCAGAACCTGAAGTAACTCCTGGGCCCGAGACTCCTGCTGAACCTGAGGCAACCCCTGAGCCAGAAACCCCTGCTGAACCTGAAATAGCCCCTGAACCTGAGGCTCCTGCACCAGAAGCAGAAGTGGTTCCTGAACCAGAAGAAACGCCTGAAGCTCCCGCTGAGCCTGAAACTCCAAAAGAAGGATTTTTGGACAAAGCTACATCATTCGCAAAGGGTGTAACGGACAAAGCTGTGGATCTTTCAGAACAGGCAACCAACAAAGCAGCAGAACTAACCGACCAAGCAAAAGACAAGATAAGCGGAGAAGAAGAAAAACCAGCCGAAGAAACTCCTGCTGAACCCGAAGCCCCTGCGGAAGAACCTGAAACTCCTGCAGAACCCGAAACTCCTGCAAAACCAGAAGCTCCTGCAAAACCAGAAGCTCCTGCCGAAAAACCTGAAACTCCTGCTGAACCCGAAGCCCCTGCGGAAGAGCCTGAAACTCCTGCTGAACCAGAAACTCCTGCAGAACCAAAAGAACAATAATGCACAACCTCGTTCCAAGATTTAAAAAGACTTTAGCAAAAGCGCTAGCTCTAGCGCTCTTTGCTTTACCAATACTCGGAGTAACACAAACCGCATTAGCATCAGCAGTCACCACCCAAAACTGGGAAATTACCGACTTTCACTCAACAATTTTCATAGATCAAAGCAGCCTACTAAAAGTCACAGAGACAATCCAGGCAGATTTCACAAACGAACGCCACCACGGGATTATCAGAGCAATCCCATACAAATACAACGCAAGATTCGGCACAATCAAAAATATAAAGATTCGTCTACATGAAGCCGTAAACAGCTCAAACGAGACCTGGAAAACATCAGTAGACAAAGAAAGTGGATACTACAACATACGAATGGAAACAAAAGACGGAAGCTACCTAACTGGCCCAGCAACATTCCATCTCACATACGAAGTAGAACGCGCAATCAACTTCTTCACAGAAGAAAACAACAACGACTCGCCAGAATATTTCCCACACGATGAATTGTACTGGAACGTCACCGGAACAGAATGGACAGTCCCAATAACCCAAGCCTCAGCAGAGATACACTTCCCAGTCCCACTAGAAAAACCCGACACAAAACTAACATGTTACACAGGCATCCTCGGTTCAACAGAACAAAACTGCTCATCAAAAATCAAAAACGCAACCACAGTAACTTTCAAATCCAATAAACCACTAGCCCAATCTGAAGGCCTCACAATCGCAGTCGCCATGCCGGAAGGAACAGTTACTCCACCAAGCAAAGCAAGACTTCTCGCGTGGTTCCTTGCAGATAACTGGCCATTACTAATGCCCCTGATAGTCCTTTTAGCAATGTTCCTTCTCTGGTTTTTCAAAGGACGAGACCCTGACGTCGGCAAAGACACCGTAATCCCCCATTATAAGCCTCCAAAAGGACTCACCCCCACCGAATGCGGCACAATCATCGACGAAGTCCTCCATCCACGAGACATAACTTCAACAATCATCGACTTCGCAATCAGAGGAATAATTAAAATCAAAGAAATCGAGAAAGATTATAAACTCATCCTGCTCAAAGACTACACCAAAGAATCCCTAAGAGAATATGAAAAACTAATCCTCGACGCCCTATTCATAAAACCAGCAAAAGCATATGACCTAGCAAACAAAAAACTTCCCGGATTCATAAAATGGCTTACCGAAAAAACCGAAAAAGAAGACATGGAAGAACGCCACAAAAAAGAAATCCTCGTCTCAGAAATCAAAAACCACTTCCCAAGAAAAATTAAGGAAATTCGAAAATCAATCATGGGAAAACTTGTTCAAGACGGATACTTCCCCTCAAGCCCAGCCAAAACAAGAAGCAAATATTGGGGTTTTGGTATAGTCATCCTCGTGATCGCATCATCAACCGGCGACTCTATGTACGCCGTCTGGGGACTCGGGATGATGTTATCAATATTAGCATCAGCAGGAATAATAATGGGATTCGGATTATACATGCCACGAAAAACACACAAAGGCCGCGAAACATATTATGTCCTCAAAGGACTCTACGAATACATGAATACAGCAGAAAAAGACCGCATGAAATTCCAAGAAAAGGCAAACATCTTCTTCGAGAAACTCCTCCCATACGCCGCCTCATTTGGCCTCGTTAAAAAATGGACAAAAGCCTTTGAAGGCCTACTTTCAGCGCCACCACACTGGTATCAACCGGCTCGTGGCGGACACTTCACATTCATACACTTTGGAAAAAGCTTAAACAACTTCGAAAAAAGCGTAAGAAAAAACACCTTCCCAAAAGGAAAAAGTAGCGCCGGGAGTGGCGGAAGCGCATTCTCAGGCGGAGGAGGATTCTCCGGAGGCGGATTCGGTGGTGGTGGCGGAAGCGGAATTTAACTTGACAAACCTCCCCAAATCAACTAAAATCGCTCCCTAACTTTAACGAATAAAAATATGAACGCTATAGAACAAATGGGCTTAGTAAACGAAGTCTCAAAATTCCACCCAGAAATAGCAAGCCAGTTAACAGAAATTTTCAACAATCTAGCAAGAATAGAAGAATTAGGCCTCGGAAGAATCCCAGAAATACAAGAAAATAGTAGCACCTTCCAATTATCACACACTAACTTCCTCTCAACAGGCGTAACCCATGGAGAGGACATCAGAGAGAAAGGTGTATGGCTTACCACAGAACAGGAACAACCATTAGGCAGATGGAAAAACGCCAAAACAAAAGAACAAATACGCATAACTCCCAGCAGGTTCACTATAGAAGTCCGAGAAGAAGTAGAGAAAACTCTTCTAAGAAAAAGAAGGGAAACTACAAACTTCGATGCTCCCGGTGCCACAACATTCTACGAAGCAGATCCAACAAAAATCAACGAACTCCATTCTGCCTTAAAACTATTCAACGACAGACTACAACAAGCAACACCAGTCACTCCCCCACAAGTCACCCCCCCCACAGACGGCAGTCTGAATTTCCCTATTGGATAGAAGATTCCTCCGCTAAACCTGCTCCTTCAGCACCTCAACCTGATCTCTCAACTCCGCAGCTTTCTCAAACTGAAGATTCTGTGAAGCAATATCCATCTGTGACTCAAGAGACTTAATCAAACGTTGAAGTTCATCTTTCGGCACCTTCTTCGCATCAAGCCGAGATCGCTTTTTATCTCCAGGCTTCTTCCCCGCCATCATAGCAATATCCTTAACAGCCTTCTTGATCGTCTGCGGCGTGATGCCGTGCTTTTTATTGTAAATCACCTGTTTCTTGCGCCGTCTATTCGTTTCGTCCAGAGCAGACTTCATAGCCGGCGTTTCATTGTCCGCATACATAATCACGTAACCATTCACATTACGCGCACACCTACCAATAGTCTGAATCAAAGCACTCTCACTCCTCAAAAACCCCCGCTTATCAGCATCCAAAATCGCAACCATACTAACCTCTGGAAGATCCAACCCTTCACGCAGAAGATTAATCCCCACCAAAACATCAAATTTCCCAAGCCTCAAGTCACGCAAAATCTCAATCCTTTCCACAGTATCAATATCAGAATGTAAATATCTGACTTTCACATTCGCATCAGCCAAAAATTCACTCAAATCTTCAGATGATCTCTTTGTCAAAGTCGTAATCAAAACACGCTCATTGCGCTTAACACGCTTATCAATTTCTCGAAGCAAATCTTCGATTTGCCCTTTGCTAGGCCGCACTGAAATTTCAGGATCAAGAAGCCCTGTAGGCCGCACAACCAATTCAACAACATCCTCTTTTTTAGTCTTCTTCAATTCATATTCACGAGGCGTCGCCGAAACGTAAACCGTCTGTTTCATGAATTTTTCAAACTCTTCAAAACTCAAAGGACGATTATCAAAAGATGAAGGCAAACGAAACCCATGTTCAACGAGAGTCTCCTTCCGCGAACGATTCCCCCCATACATAGCACCAATCTGCGGAACAGCAATATGCGATTCATCAATAAAAAGAATGTAATCATCCGGAAAATAATCCAGCAACGTAGTCGGCTGAGTTCCCGGCGGCAGAGGCTTGCTCCCATCACCGTGCAGATAACGAACATAGTTCTCAATCCCCGTCGTATACCCGGTTTCCAGCAAAATTTCCACATCGTACTCTGTACGAGTTTTGACCCGTTCAGCCTCAATATTTTTGCCAATTTTCCTAAGCTGGTCATACCGCTCTTTCAAATCCTTCTCAATCCATTTAACAGCATTTTTAATCTTAATTTCTGTCGTAACATTGTGTTTTGAAGGGAAAATCACAACCTCCTTCATCTCAGTAATAACCTCTCCCGTAAACGAATCAACTTCCGAAATCGCATCAATATCATCCCCAAAAAACTCAATCCGATAAACCGTATCCCGATCCGGCGGAAAAACTTCAACCGTATCCCCCAAAACATGAAACATCCCCTGCTTAAACTCCATGTGCGACCGCGTATACTGCATATCCGCCAAATGTCTCAAAAACACATCACGCTGGATAACATCCCCCACTCGAACAGTCTGAGCCAAATCTTCATAATCATCCACAGAACCAAGCCCAAAAATACACGACACCGTCGAAACAACCAACGTATCACGACGAGTCAACAAATTCGTCGTCGCCTTATGCCGAAACTTCTCAATCTCTTCATTAATCGACGCATCCTTCGCGATATACGTATCCGTCGCAGGCATATACGCCTCCGGCTGATAGTAATCATAATACGAAACAAAATACGACACCCCATTGTCCGGGAAAAAATCTTGAAACTCCGAGCACAACTGCGCCGCAAGCGTCTTGTTATGAGAAAGAATAAGCGCCGGGCGCTGAAGTTCTTCAACAATCTTCGCCATAACATACGTTTTCCCTGACCCCGTCACCCCATGTACAATCTGATGGTTCTTCCCTTTATTCAAGCCTGAAGTCAAAGCCTTTATAGCAGAAGGCTGATCACCTTTCGGCGTCATTTTAGATTTCAATACAAACTTCTTGTCTTGCGGTTTTTTTGGCATTTCTAACTAAATTTTTATCCTAAAGAGGATACCAAATCCAGGTGTATTTGAACAGACCCTCTTAATTCGCATTGCCCGACTCAAATCTTTTCAGTAGTATATGCGCGTTATCCTGGCCCCATAGCTCAGTTGGATAGAGCGCAAGCTTGCGGAGCTTGAGGTCGCAGGTTCGAATCCTGCTGGGGTCACCAGACAAATCACAAAGTGATTTTTCGCCGATCCGCCATAGGCGGGGAGGCCATTCACACAAACAACACCATTCCCCCTCTTTTCTTCATAGCATTATAATACTTCTTATCCGCTGTCAAAAACACCGCGTCCATATCCCGCGCCAACGCATGATACGAGGCATCGTAATACGAAATATTCTTGTTTTCAGAAACATCATGAATAGCCTGTTCCACATACTTATCACTAGGATCAATTAACCCGATATTCAATTTCCCAAACTCCTTATAAGCCCTACAGGCATCATCAGGATCACTATAAGACCTTGCAATAGTGTTCAGAACTTCAAAAACAACAAGAGAAGTGGCAAAAAGAGCCATTTCCCCCTTCATACACATCTGTAACAATTCTTTAACAATATCTGCATCATCTTCTCCAAGAAAAAACTTCAACAAAACAGACGCATCAACAACAACACGTTTATGCAAAAATCTCCTTGGCTTAATATTTACCTTCATAGCGAATCTCCCTTAAAATTTCTAACGAACTTCTAGTATCCTTTTTAGGAGTAGAAACACAAAAGTCTTTCAAATCCTCCATAAATTCATCCACATTTTCATAATCATCCCTCAACTCTTTCTTCACAGCATCAACCACAAATTTACTCATATTCTGCTTCCCCACTTCCTTTCTCAACCTCTCCATCACTCCCTCAGGAAAAGAAAAAGTCACTCTCTGATAATTGATTTTTGCCGTTCTAGACACATCTATAGGATTAGATTACTTACGTAACTATAATACATAAGTTATTCACAAAAATCAAGCAAAACCCTACCAGACAACCTTCAAATAACATTTCTCACACAGAATCTTTCCTTCGAAATCTTCGCCAAAAGTAGTGGAAACCACCTCGCCACAATCCGAACAAACACATTCACGAAGCCGCCTCTCCCCCATCTTCTTCCACATCCCCTCTATCCTCACCGTCGGCGCAACAACAGGCAAAGGCAATCCGTACTGTTTATAGAATTTCAACTCAGCCTTAACAAATTTGAACTTCTTCCCACTTTCCGCACAGACAAAAACTCGCTGAGAAAACTCATCCAAGTCTTCAATCGAACCAAAATCATCAGGAACCTCTCCGCGAGACTCACCAACAACAGCATCTTCCTCATCCAGCCATTTCCATCCCCGACCAACAACCTCCTCACGCGAAAGAGGATGAAATCTTTGAGCCATCGTCACATTATACGGATACGGCGAGTACTCTATCGGGAAAAACTCCCCCCATTCACCGGTCTCCCTCATATGCTCAACGATCCGTGCTCTCAAATCAAAATACTCATCCTTCGAATACTGCCGATTCAAAATGCAATACTGTTGATTCTTCAACCCAGCACACCCAAACAAATCCCGACAACTTCGAAGCTCCAAACAATACCAAACATCACTCGAAAACCACGCCAACTGCGAGCAAATCTGCCCATACCCTTTCGGCCCAGCATGAATGCATTCATACAACATCTCTCCCTCATAGATGTTCACATCATAACAATCCCTCGAGAAATGAATGTCTGTGCAATACCTGCAATCCTTACAATTATCCACCCAATACGAATCTTTCACATTCTTGCAATTAGACAAATAATTCCCGCTCGATTCTTCTGTCTTAATCAAAATCCCCGCCGGAAACGACTGATCCTTCAAAAATTCTGCAAACCTCCTGCGCGCGTCCTCAAGCGCAGAACGCCGACCGCAAAAAATCTCTTTCCACACATTCTCAAACTCCTCCTTGCTCACCGGCCGATTCAGAATATGATATTCCTTCTGCCTCAAATTCGCACAAAACAAACACTTTTTGCACCCCCGACAATTCATCAAAAAAGCCGAATCACTACAATGAAAAACATTATGCGAACAAAAAACCGCATAGCAATTTTCAGCCTTCGCAAGATCGTAACCAATCTCAGAATCCCTAACAAAAATACTCTCCACAATATTCTTTGAATGCTGGATATTATAGCCAAAATAACAATCCCAACAATAATCCAGCTCATCCATAAAATAGCAATTTTTATTCCTATGAGAAGAAATAATATACTCACTATTCACATTATTGATCGAATTCGAAATATGCCGCGGCACTTGCCGAGCCATCTCAAAAAACTGCTCAAAAAACGGTCTCTCAAAATCAAATTCCCGACCATACTCAAGAGCATCAAATTCCTCAGCTCGAAAACATTCATCACAATACGTCACAAGCCCTGCGGATTCAAAACCAGCTCGTCCCAACTCCGGCGGAAACCACGACATCACATTTTCCCCACACTTATCACAATCCCGCATACAAAGCTCTTTCCCCCGCCACGCCCAACGCCGCCTCCCCCGCTCATTCGGACACAAAGAAGGCACAGGCACTCCACCCACTTCCCCAGCAATTTTTTCATAAAACCTCAGATCTTCATCTGTAATCTCAAACTTCTGCCCAGAAACCGCACAAACCCTTTCCATATGCGAATTATAACACTAAAATAAAGAAAACACCCTTAACCCTCACAAAATGGAAACATTACCTGTCGAAGACGTCGCTGAGCTAGCCGAGCTAAAAGAATTGGCTCCATTCATGGAATGGATGGAAAAATTCTGGTGGATATTTTTACTTCTAATCGTTTGGGCCCTCGCATGGAAAGGAGTTGCTCTCTGGCGCGCGGCACGAAACGGAAGCAAACCTTGGTTTATCGTTCTTCTCCTAGTAAACACCCTAGGAATTCTCGAAATAATTTATGTCCTAGGATTCTCTACAAAACCAACCACAAAATAAGTAGCAACCCCATCAAAACCATACCGATTGCACCAGCTTTACGTGCTTTTTCTCCATACTTCCCGGCCATAACAGCAAGCAGGTTGGCCACATATTTGTTGTAAGCAACTCCGAAAATCACAATAAGCGGAAGGACGAATAAGAAGTTGTACCACAAAAGATACAACATGCCTTGAAAGAAGGTTTCTCTAAGCCCAACCAATCCAACAGTCGCCAAATAAATCCCTCCGGAACACGGAAACTCACAAAGCCCGACCAAGAAACCAAGCAAAATAGCAGTCAAAACCGTAGCTTCCTGGGCCCTCTTCTTCGGAATAATACACATACTCCTTTTGTACTGCCACAGCCCCATGAAAATCAAAAATACCGACGAGGCCCAAGCAAAAAAGTTATGAATACCGAAAAAATGAACAGCCTTCAGTATCCCCAGTCCAATCAAAAGATAAGTAACATAAGTAGTCAAAACATAGAAAAATCCAAAAAGCATAACCTGCCTCCGTGTTCCTCCAAGCGAAAACAAAATAGCGATCGTCGCAACAAGCACACCTATCGCACAAGGATTAAACGAATCTATCAGACCATTAACGGTAACAACCGAAAAAGTGATATCACTGAACATAAGCATCTAAGTTAATAACTACAAATGGTTGAGTAGGATCATTCGATTCAATTCGAACAGCCCTACGAACTTCCCCACTGCTATCCATAACAGCAGGATCAAAGACAATATGCAAAACCCCCTCTTCTTTCGGACTCAAAACCACAGGAATTTCTCGAACAGAATCACCAACAAAAAATTCGAAAGTAGTACAAGCACACGAAGTCAAAATCGCACCTATTTCCAAATCAGACTTTCCATCATTCCTCACAACAATATCTTTTGTCACAGGTGAAGACTCAGGGATCTCCCCCCAATCATACTCAGTTTCACTCACAAAAATACGCGGAGCAGTAGCAGCCACGTCCCCCTCTGGCACAATATCCCTAACATTAAAGTACGCATATACAACCCCGAGAACGGACGCAAGAACCAATATCCCCGCCACAATGGTTGAAAAGTTTTTCTTAAACATATTAATTAGTTGTTATTGACAATCCGCTTTCGCATACCTATACTGGGTATAGGTACAGCTTAAGCACAACTAACCCTATCACACATGATAGACCCGTACAAGTCAAAAACACTGATCCGCCTAAAAAAAGCAAAAGGACAGATAGAAGGCCTAATAAAAATGGTCGAAGAAGACAAGTATTGTGTCGACATTTTAACACAAGCACTTGCCCTGCAGGGGGCACTGAAAGGAACCGCATACGAAATACTTGAGAGCCACCTGCACACTTGTGGTGCAAAAAAAATGGGATCAAAAGATTCAGTTATAAAAGAAAAATTTATTAGCGAAATCGTCAACGCATGCAAATTATCTAACAAATAAAAAATGGACCAATCCAAGAAATTCCTAGCATTCTCTATAGTGTTCGCTTCGATCTTAATTTCAGGATCATTGGTATTCCTGGGAGTCAAAATGTCATCGGCTCCAACAAACGTACTCGACATACCGGAAGAAAAACCAGCTCAACTAACAGGAGACTTCAGTGATGATGATGCATTCTTGGGAGACAAAGACGCCCCCATAACAGTGGTAGAATTCTCGGACTTCCAATGCCCATACTGTAGAAATTTTTTCAACGAAACCCTTCCTCTAATTAAGAAAGAATACATCGACACAGGAAAGGTCAAATTCGTATACAGAGACTACCCGTTAAGTTCACACAAAGGAGCATTCCCTGCCGCACTGGCTTCAGAATGCGCAAGGGAACAAGGCAAAGACGAAGCATTTTTCGCAATGCACAACAAAATATTCGAAGGACAGAACGCGCTCGGACAAGGGACGGTAAACATTACGGATAAAAGCTTAATTTCATACGCAGAAGAACTGGATCTCGACATGGACCAGTTCAACAAATGCTTCGAAGAAGAAAAGTACAAAGACGAAATTTACAAAGACCTTGCAGACGGACAAGAAGCAAGAATATCAGGAACTCCAGGGTTCATAATAAATGGCCAGGTCGTAGTCGGCGCACAGCCTTTCTCAACATTCAAAGAAATATTCGAAAACATATTAACAAACAACTAACCCCCTATAACATGAAAATCAAAACAAGACATTTTCTCCCACTCCTCCCCCTTCTCGCAATATTTAGCGTATTCCTCACGGCATGTACGAGCCTGAATTCAGACGACATTTCTCTACTCGACACAGCCAACTCAGGAAAAATCAGTCCAATAGGAGAAACTCTCTACGACTGGAAAGACATACAAATAGACGGAGGAGACGTGGAGCACACTTTCTCACTAAAAAATTCAGGAGAGGAAGACTTGATCCTGAAAGGAGCAGAAACTTCATGCATGTGCACATCAGCAACCTACCTACTCCCAAACGGAGAAACCTCCACAGCATTCGGGATGCACAACAACACAGCATGGACATATCGGATACACCCTGGCGAAGAATTCAAAGTACATGTAATATTTGACCCGATGGCACATGGTCCTGAAGCAACCGGCCCTGTAGGAAGAACTGTTTATCTAACGACAAGCTCGATTCCCAACGGAGAATTCGCAAAAGAAAACCCGAGAGCACCAAACAGCACCATCACTGAACTCACTTTAAAAGCAAACGTTCTTTAACCCCCTCATCATGATGTACGATTCATTCTGGCTAGCCGCAGGCTGGCACCTCCACTGCCTATTCGGATTCGCTCTATTCCTAGGAGTAGTTCTGTTCGTTGTCTGGGCAGTCCGCCTCAAATCAAAACAGCTCATTAAATGGGTAGTCTGGCTACTCGTAGTAGGAGCCGTTGGCATGCTATTGACTGCCGGCTTGGGCTGGAAAGGATTCATGGGAATGAAAGGCCACTGGAAAAACTTCGACAAAACTGAAATGATCGAAGAAATGCAGGAACACATGAGTCTAGAATAATAAATTGCAAAAATAATGCACACTGAACAAACATTCCACATTAATGGTATGAGCTGCGCTTCGTGCGTAAATCACATCGAAAAAGATGTGAGCAAGATGGAAGGCGTACACAAAATAACGATAAACTTTGCTGTAGAAAAAGCATTGGTTGCTTTCGACCCATCACAAACATCAACTGAGAAAATAGTGGAAACAGTCAAAAACGCAGGATACACAGCAATCCCAGAAGACAACAACAATCACGATAATCACGAGCCAACCCACAAAGATGACCACAACTCACACAAGGAAGACCACTCTGCCCACGCCTCAGCAGAAAGCGGAAAAGCCCTGCGCTCAAAACTTTTCAAAGTAATCTTCGGAGCTGGAGTAAGCATAGTTCTCACTATTTTCGATTTCGCAATAAACGTACCATACGAAGGTTACATAATGTTTGCCACAACACTCGCAGTAATATTGTACACAGGCCATGAATTCTTCACGAAAGGAACCCCGAACCTCATAAAAGGCCGTCCAAACATGGATACCTTAATAGCACTGGGAATAACAGCGGCATTTCTGTATTCATCGTACAATATATTCGTTACACAAACCGGAGAACAATATTTCATGGATGCGGCAATAATCGCCACTTTCATAATGTTGGGACGCTACCTGGAAGCAAAGGCAAAAGGACAAGCAAGCGAAGCAATCAAAAAACTCCTTAAACTTTCAGCCAAAACAGCCCATAAAGTCATCGGCAAAAACAAAACCGAAGACGTCCCCATCGACCAAATACAAAAATCAGACCTCCTCTTGGTAAAACCGGGTGAAAAAATACCAACAGACGGAGAAATAGTAGAGGGAACAGCCACAATCGACGAATCAATGGTAACAGGAGAAAGCATCCCCTCAGACAAAGAGAAGGGCGACAAAATCATAGGAGCAACCATAAACGGAAACACAGCATTCACAATGCGCGCAGAAAAAATAGGAGCAGAAACAATGCTCTCCCAAATGATAAAATTGGTCGAAGAAGCACAAATGAAAAAAGCACCAATTCAAAAACTCGCCGACACAATCTCGGGATATTTCGTGTGGGGGGTAATTGTCATAGCACTGGTAACCATGGGAATATGGTATTGGCTCACGGGAGACGTATCTTCAACCTTGATCCCAACAGTCGCAGTCCTTATTATTGCATGTCCATGCGCACTGGGCCTTGCAACTCCAATATCGATCATCACAGGTTCCGGAAAAGGCGCAAGCATGGGAATTCTACTCAAAAACCCGGAAAGTCTCGAGAAAATGCACAAAATAACAACAATATGTTTCGACAAAACAGGAACAATAACAAAGGGCAAACCTGAAGTTCAAACCTTCGAAACAATCAAAGGAAACGACAAAAAGATCGTTCTCCAAATAGCCCTTTCGCTGGAAACACTCTCTGAACACCCGCTCGCAGAAAGCATCGTCAAATACGCAGAAGAACAAAAAATCACAGCCAAAACAGTGAAAAACTTCAAAGCAATCACTGGGAAAGGAGTCACCGGAAACATAGACGGAACCCAATATCATCTCGGAAGTATTTCATACACAAAATCACTCAAAGAATTCGATGACCTGAACGAAAAAGGCCAGACCGTCCTAGTCCTTACAAACGGAGAAAAAGTCATCGGATATTTCGGAGTCCAAGATTCAGTAAAAGAAACTTCAAAGGAAGCTATCGACATTCTGCACAACAAAGGCATCAAAACCGTAATGATGACCGGAGACAACGAAAAAGTAGCCCGAGCAATAGCTGAAAAAGTCGGTATAGACGAAGTCCTTGCAAAAGCCTCTCCTCAAGACAAAGTCAAAAAAATCCACGCTCTCCAAAAGCAAAATGAATTCGTAACCATGGTCGGAGACGGAATCAACGATGCCCCTGCGCTCGCAACAGCAGATGTGGGAATAGCAATAGGAACAGGCACCGACGTCGCCATTGAAAGCGGAGACATCGTACTCGTAAAAGGAGACCTTCTGAAAGCCGCAGAAGCCATAGAGCTCTCAAAAGCCACTATGCGCAACATTAAACAAAATCTATTTTGGGCATTCGTATATAACTCAATAGGCATCCCAATAGCCGCACTAGGCCTACTGAATCCAATCTTTTCTTCAGCCGCAATGGCCTTCTCATCAATAAGCGTCGTACTAAACGCTTTGAGATTAAAAAGATTTAAGGCTTAACACCGCCTCTCCCCTGTCTTCCGCTTTGAATACATAATTCCCAGCAACTAGAACTCCAGCTCCCGCATCGTGAGCAACTTTCGCAGTTTCTGAATTTATTCCCCCATCAACTTGAATTTCATACGCAAGTTTTCGATCACCCTTCTCCGACTCTTCAAGCTTTTCTCGAAGCCACTTTACCTTCGGCATCATATCTTCCATAAACTTCTGACCTCCAAATCCGGGTTCAACAGTCATGATCAGAACCATATCTGCAAGCGACAAAGCCTCCTCGTATTGCTCAATCGGCGTCCCAGGCTTCACTGAAAATCCAGCCTTGACCCCACGCGCCTGAATCATCTCCAAACACTTCTTCAAAGCATCCACCGACCCCTGCTCCCCTGAAGCTCCACACGCTTCCGCATGCACAACTATATAATCCTGACTAATCTCCCTCTCACCAGCAAGTGCATCAGCAAAAGGTTCCGCAAACTTCTCCGGATTCTCAATCATCAGATGAACATCAAGCGGCAATTCAACCGTCTTCGCCAAAGATGCGACAACCGGCACCCCGATAGTAATATTCGGCACAAAATGCCCATCCATTACATCAACGTGAATCAAATCCGCACCAGCGGCAACAACATCAGCAATCTCCTCTCCAAGCTTCGAGAAGTCCGCTGACAATATCGATGGTGCTATTTTAATTTCCATAATACTTAGACTGTTAATTCTCCACCTTCAATTTTCTCAACTCTCCTAACATGTCGCTCCTCCCCTTTCTCAAAATCAGTCGTCAAAAACTTATCCACAATCTTCTTCGCATCCTCAAAGTTTGTCGTCCTTCCCCCAAGAGTTAGAATATTAGCATTATTATGTTTTCGGCTCATCTCAGCCATATGCTCGTCCGTTGCGACAGTCGCACGAATCCCCACAAGTTTATTCGCAGTCATCTGCATACCAATTCCGGTCCCACACACAAGAATTCCAAAAGATTCCGGATTCTCCAAAACCTTTTCACAAACCTCCCGAGCAATGTCAGGATAATCCACCGAATCATCCGAAAAAGTCCCCAAATCCACAACATTATTCCCATTCCCTTCCAGGTATTCCTTCAAGTCCCCCTTCATTTCATATCCCCCATGATCAGATCCAATATATAGGCTCATATTTTTTGGTTAATAAGCAATAGCCTTCGTAACAGATTCGTCCTCATGGACATTTTTAACAATCCTCGCTAAAAGAGGAGCAACCGACAAAACTTTCAATCCCTTGAATTGCTTCTCCTTCGAAAGAGAAATTGAGTCAGTCACAACAACTTCTTTGAAACCGGCTTTGCTCAATCGCTCCACAGCCGGATCAGAAAAGACAGCATGCGTCGCCGCAAGATAGATTTCGTCATTTGCACCCTTCGCTCGCAAAGCCTCAGCCGCGGCCACAACACTTCCTCCAGTATCAATCATATCGTCATAAAGCACACAAGTCTTACCTTCAACATCCCCCACAACATGAGTAACCTCTGAGATATTGTGTGAAGGTCTCTGCTTATGAATAATCGCAAGATTCGCTCCTATCAAATTCGCAAAGCGCTTCGCGTCCTTCGCTCCTCCCGCATCAGGAGAAACAACAACCAAGTCCTTCAATTTTTTAGATTTGAAATACTCAACAAAAATCTTCTCTGCATTAACATTATCCATCGGGAAATCAAAGAAACCTTGCTCTTGATCACTATGAAGATGCAAAGCGATAACATGATCGGCTCCAGCCGCAGAAATCAAATTGGCAACCAGTTTAGCAGAAATCGGTTCACGTGGACTAGCAACACGGTCCTGTCTCGCATAAGCAAAATGAGGCATAACAACATGAAGCCTCCAAGCAAACGACCTCTTCAAACTATCCAAAATCACAAACAATTCCATCAAATCCTCATTTACATTCTCTGTCGCAGTCTGAACAACAAAAACGTCCGCACCACGGACAGTTTCCTCAGATTTCGCATAGACCTCTCCACAAGAGAACTTTTTCAATTCCATTGGAGAAACCTCTATGCCAAGCTCCTTCGCAATCGCAGCAGCTAATTTTGGATGAGATGAGCCTGAAAAGATTTTCAATAGTTTTTTAGACATAGGTAACGGGTAAGTGAGATCTTATTTTGGACTAATCCCCCCTGTTTGTCAAGGTTTTCAATCAAGAGTTTAAAGTCTTTTCAAGCCTCTCCTTCTGCGAGAGTAAATCCTTTTTTAAAATTTCGGGAACATCATCGCCTTTGTCATCAAAATACGCAAGCCCCCGATCAACCTTAGCTATCAATTCAGGAACTCTTATCTTGAACTGCTCATCATACTGCGTCTTAGTATATTCTTGGCCGAGATGCTCCTGAAACAACGGCATAAGATCCTCATATTTAGGAATATGCCCAACAGGAGTCTCTATCGCATCAACCTCTCCATTGATCCTCAACGCCATCCATTGATACCAAACAACTTTATCATTTTTACCATTCAAAAACTGACCGTCCTCCCCTATCAAGAAGTAATTAACTCCAAAGATAGCAGGGGGTTCATCAACACCATCAACAATATTGTTATTATCAGAAATATACCGACCCATCGTAACAGATAAGAAATCGAGATTCGCCATAGGATTGGACACCCTCACTCCTTCCTTGCCCAGCGCGGCAGCAGTAGTCTCGGATTCAAGAGAAGCGGCCATAGTGTTTATCCCATGATGCCAATTAAGCGCCTGACAAACAGGCACCCAAGTATTCGAATCTCTTCCCCCATAAACAAGCGCTCCGAGCGGAACTCCTCCGGGGTTGTCCAAGTTCGCATCAAGATTAGCCAAATTTTTCAAAGGCAGAGTAAATCGTGCATTTTTGTGTGAAGGCGGAATTTTACCAGCCTGCTCAGGACTCCATTCACCCTGGAAATTCCGACCTGCAGGATATTCCCCTCTCTCGTCACCAATCCATCTGTAATCCCCATTAGAAGCAACTAACACATTAGAAACAATGACTTCCTCTCCATCTACAATCGCATTAAAAATCTCAGGATCATCTTTCGCGTTCACGTCCTTAATAATTCCAAACATTCCGTTCTCAACATTTACAGCCGCAAGCCTCTTCACCCCATCTTCACCCTCAACAACTTTAATGTGAACGATATCATCTCCAACAATCCCTCCATTTCCTTCACCATCACCAAACCCAGACATCATAGCTGTAGCGGTCTTCCCACACATCGATGGAAAAGCTCCGGCAAAATAAGTAATTTTGCCATCCTTACTCTTCACTCCAAAGAGATTCATGTGTTCAACAAGCCACCCCTCCTCCGAGGCCAGATACATTGCAAGCCTCATCGACAACTTCTTCAGACCAACAGTATTTCCGGCATATTGAGTATTCGCACTATAAACAACTCCCGCCTCCCGATCGATATAGACCCGTCTATCATCAATGTTTTTCGATGCCATATTCTCATCCAATTCCCCGGCCGAATGCACAATCTTCAAAAATCGATCATTCGAGCACCCAGAATCATCCGCTTGCCGCCTAAACTCACCATACCCCTGCCTATAAAGCAGATTTAGGCTGTGCGCCACGTACGCCGAGTCCGTCATTTGCACAGCAGGAAGCGAAAACTGCGAATCAGTCGGCCCCAAACAATGCAAACAAACGTAAAGTTCCTTCCCACCCATTATCCCACTCATAATTTCATGAATTTCCGAAAGCCCTTCTTTTTTATCCATAGTATTAGTCCCCGGCAATTCATCCCCCTCTTCCAACAAGAATTTGGTCTGTGCCTTGTCCCTCGCCTGATCCTGCGGCCCATCAAAATGCACCGTATGCCCTGGCGCGGCAAGAGTAATTTCCTCCCTGTTACGCACAGAAGATTCCCTCAAATACGCAACATCTTCCAGCGACCCATCACTGACAAAAATCTTCTCTGGCTTGCACCACAAAATATACTTCGCAATAAACATCAAGAGCTCAGGGTTCGATATCTTCTCAAGCTTCCTATACTGTTCTTGATCCAACTGCTTCTCCAATACATTCAAAACGTTTTCTTGGGTAATTTTTTCAAACATTATCCTTGGGTTAGTCACCAATATATCGAAGAAAACCATATCAAACCTCCATCCATAGGAGCAAACCCCTCATCTTGACAACCCATAACTTTCAATCCCCCACTAACTAATGTAAAATCACAGACGCTTAACAATGCAAATGTCCAAACTCCTCGTCACAGGCTCACTCGCATACGACCGGATAGCTACTTTCCAAGGACATTTTGGCGAACACCTCCTCCCGGACAAAGTCCATCAATTAAACGTAGCATTCAACGTCGATCGAATGAGTATCCAATTCGGTGGCACCGGAGGAAATATCGCATACAGCTTGGCCTTACTTGGAGAAGATCCAATCCTCCTCGGCACTCTAGGAGACGATTATGAAGAATACAAAAACCAGCTCCTAAAAAACAACATTTCAACCGACCACATAAAAATAATAGAAGGAGCCCTGACCGCAAACGCAACTATAATGACCGACCTCGACGACAACCAAATCACAGCTTTTTATACGGGAGCAATGCAGAAAGCCCATCAAGCAAAAATCGAAGCGATCGAAGACCCTATCGAACTTGCGATCATCTCGCCAAACGGCATTAAAGCCATACAAGAATACCCAGAAATCCTCCGCCAAAAACAAATCCCATTCATCGCCGACCCGGGCCAATCAATCCCCGCTCTATCAAAAGACGACTTAATCAACTTGATAACAGGCGCCCACATTCTCATAGTAAACGACTACGAATGGCATCTCGTCACAGAAAAAACCGACCTCACACTCGAAGAAATATTCAAAAAAACCAACTTAGACCACTTAATAGTAACCCTCGGCGAAAAAGGAGCGAAAATCTGGAACAAAGACTCCAATCCAAGTACACCGGTAGAAATCCCGGCACACAAACCCGAAAAAATAGTCGACCCAACAGGTTGCGGCGACGCCTTTCGAGCTGGGCTAATGTATGGTATAAAGAATCAGAAATCTATCAAAGAATCCGCACAAATAGGTGCACTTTTAGCCGCAAAGGCCATAGAACATAACGGAACACAAAATCATGATGGACTACAAAATAGCTGACATGAACCTGGCCGAATGGGGCCGCAAAGAAATCACGCTGGCAGAGGAAGAAATGCCAGGCTTGATGTCAATACGTAAAAAATACTCCACAGAAAAACCTCTGAAAGGAGCCAAAATCATGGGCTCTCTACACATGACAATCCAAACAGCGGTTTTAATAGAAACTCTCGCAGAACTCGGCGCAGAAGTCCGCTGGGCATCATGCAACATTTTCTCCACTCAAGATCACGCCGCCGCGGCCATCGCGAAAGAAGGAATCCCCGTCTTCGCATGGAAAGGCGAATCTCTGGAAGATTACTGGTGGTGCACAAAACAAGCACTTACGTTCTCTGACGGAAAAGGACCTGACCTGATAGTTGACGACGGCGGAGACGCAACATTGATGCTCCACAAAGGCACAGAGATAGAAAAAAGCGAAAACCCAGAAGAAGCCAGCAAAAAAACCAACAACGAAGAATTCGACCTTCTTTTAGACGAAATTAAAAAAAGCATCACCGAAAACCCAAGTTTCTTCCAAGAAACCTCGGAAAACCTAAAAGGAGTTTCTGAAGAAACAACAACAGGCGTACATCGACTATACCAACTCATGGAAGAAGGCAAACTTCTCTTCCCGGCAATAAACGTCAATGACTCAGTCACAAAATCAAAATTCGACAACCTATACGGCTGTCGCGAATCACTCGCAGACGGCATCAAACGCGCAACCGACATCATGGTCGCCGGAAAAGTAGTGGTCGTTTGCGGATACGGTGACGTCGGAAAAGGATGTGCTCAATCAATGGATGGCTTCGGAGCTCGAGTGATCGTCACCGAAATCGACCCAATCTGCGCTCTCCAAGCGGCAATGGAAGGATATGAAGTGAAAAAAATAGAAGACGCTCTGGACGAAGGAGACATTTACGTCACAGCAACCGGCAATTACCACGTCATCACGACAGAACACATGGAAAAAATGAAAGACCAAGCGATCGTCTGCAACATCGGCCACTTCGACAACGAAATCCAAGTCGACGATCTGAATAAACTCCCCGGAATCAAAAAACTCAACATCAAACCCCAGGTCGATAAATACACATTCCCCGACGGTCACGCGATCATCCTACTCGCCGAAGGCCGACTCGTAAATCTCGGCTGTGCCACAGGCCATGCATCTTTCGTAATGTCCAATTCATTCACAAATCAAGTCCTGGCCCAATTGGAATTATGGCAAAGCGATCACGAAAAAAAGGTCTACACTCTACCAAAAAAACTGGACGAAGAAGTCGCCCGCCTACACCTAAAAAAACTCGGAGTAGACCTGACTGAACTCACAGAAGAGCAATCCTCCTACGTCGGAATCCCCAAAGAAGGCCCATACAAACCGGATTATTACAGATATTAAATCTACGCCCATCTAACCATAAAATCATGACATATTTATTCACATCAGAATCAGTCACTGAAGGCCACCCGGACAAAATAGCCGACCAAATCTCAGACGGAGTCCTCGATGCCATAATGGAACAAGACCCAAACGGCCGAGTCGCCTGCGAAACACTGGTAACTACAGGGTTAGTCTTCATTTCAGGTGAAATCACAACAACTTGCTACGTCGACATCCCTAAAATCGCAAGAAAAATAATACGAGAAATCGGATACAACGACGCCACATACGGCTTCGACGACAAAGCCTGCGCAGTAATAACAAGTATCGACGAACAAAGCCCAGACATCGCACAAGGCGTAAACCCAGGCGGTGCCGGCGACCAAGGAATGATGTTCGGCTACGCTTGTAAAGAAACTGAAGAACTCATGCCTCTTCCTATAACCCTTTCTCACAAACTAACGAAACGCCTCAGCGAAGTCCGCCGCGACAAAACCCTTCCATACATCCGCCCAGACGGGAAAGCTCAAGTCACAGTCGAATACGAAGCTCCCGGCAAACCTCTCCGTGTCCATACAGTCGTAGTCTCAACTCAACACGCAGAATCAGCAACTGAGGAACAAATCAAAAACGATGTCATCGAACACGTCATCAAACCTGTTTGCGGAGATTACTTAGACGAAAACACAATCTATCACGTCAACCCAACAGGGCGCTTCATCATCGGAGGCCCTCCGGGCGACTGCGGACTCACAGGACGAAAAATAATAGTAGACACATACGGCGGCAGCGCCCCCCACGGTGGCGGCTGCTTCTCAGGAAAGGATTGTACAAAAGTTGACCGAAGCGCGGCCTACGCCACTCGCTACATCGCAAAAAACATCGTAGCAGCCGGCCTCGCAGAACGCGCTCAAGTCCAAATTGCATACGCCATCGGTGTCGCAGATCCGGTCTCAATACTGGTCGAAACATTCGGCACATCCGAAGTCTCAGAACGCGACCTGGAAGAAGCCGTTCGTAAAATATTCCCACTGAAACCCCAAGAAATCATAGAACACTTAGACCTCCGCAGACCGATCTACAAAGCAACAGCGGCCTACGGCCACTTCGGCCGAAACGAATTCTCATGGGAAAAAACCGACAAGGTTAAGGAGTTGAAGAAAGCGCTAGGAGTTTAAAGCCCCTTCAACGTCTTATACACTCCATCGGCATCAAACCCGTACTTCTTATACAGGTCCGCCGTTTTTCCCGATTCCCCAAATTTATCCTGCATACCAATCTTCACAAGCTTAACCCCCACTCCATTCTCAGCAAAAACCTCACTAACAGCACCCGCCAATCCTCCAATCACATTGTGATCCTCAGCAGTCACACATAATTTCGCCTTCCCGGCGCACTCCAAAATCGTCTCAGAATCTATAGGTTTAATCGAACTGACATTTACAACAATAATTTTCTTCCCATCCTCCTCTTCAATCCTCTGCGCCGCATACATCGAAGCCCCCACCAATGCACCAGTCGCAAAAACACACAAATCAGCCTTCTTCGAGCCTGCAAGCATGTCTCCCCCCATCAAAACATCCGACTTCCCAAACTCAAAATCAACAGGAGTGTCCCCCTCACGAACTCCACTATAAAGCAAAGGCGTTCCACCCCTCAAAACTCGAATATAAGTTGGCCCAAAATCGGAAACCACCTTCTCCATCACGCTCAAAGCCTCATAATGATCAGCAGGCTGAACAATCTTCATATTCGGCAATACACGCATTATCGCAATATCCTCCAACGCCTGATGAGAAGCCCCATCCTCTCCCGTCAAAACCCCAGCATGCGATCCCAAAATCTTCACATTTAAGTTCGGATAACACACCGAATTTCGTATAATCTCCCATGGCCTTCCAGTCGAAAAAATCGAAAAACTACAAGCAAAAGGAATCTTTCCTCTCGCCGCAAACCCGGCCGCCGCCCCAACCATATTCTGCTCCGCAATCCCCATATTAAAATGCCGATCCGGATATTCCGCCGCAAACTTCGCAGTCTGCACACTACACGAAAGATCCGCATCCAAAACAACAATCCCTCCATACTTCGCCCCCAATTTTACCAACGCCTCACCAAATGACTTTCGCGTCGCGATCTTCTCGGCATCAGGTGCTAATTTTATATCGTATTTTGGCATATTTTTTTAGTTAGAGTCCGAACTCTACTATTGAAAACTTCCCCATCACCCACTCTCCCGGAACATAAGTCCTCACGAAATTCCTGCTATCCAAGCTTGCACTTCTATTATCGCCCAAAACAAAATACTCACCTTCAGGCACATTGTAAACAAAACCTTCCGCATCCGCACTCAAAACCGGACTTTCAAACGAATCAACATTCGTCTCCCCACGCGCATACAGCTCAACCAAAACCTCCCCATCAACCTCGACACCACCATCACGAACCACAACCTTCTCCCCCGGAAGCCCAATCACACGTTTCACATACAAAAATTCGCCAGCCAGCCCGGAACCACCCCCATCCAGCACAAAAACAACCACATCCCCCCTATCAATTCCATCAAAAGTAGACTCATAAGCGCTCGCATACAACATATCCCCTTCATAAAAAGTAGGAATCATGCTTCCCCCTTCCACAATCACCGGGAAAGTCATCAAAAGCTTTGCAAAACTCAATGCGAGCGAAATCAAAACCATTTTTAAAATTTTTAAACTTTGCCCAACTCCTCTTCCGCCACCTTCAATTCCTCATCACTCAACGCAACTCCGTGATACTCAACTTTCCCCTCAGCAAACGGCACCCCTTTGCCCTTCACAGTCTCGCACCAGATACAAGTCGGCCGTCTCGTCTCACGACGAGCCTTGCCAATAGCACTCATAAGTTGCTCATAATCATGTCCATCAGTAACTTTAATAACATACCATCCAAAACTCTCAAACTTCTCTTGAATCGGCTTCACACTCATCACTTTTTTGCACGGCCCATCAATCTGTAAGCCATTATTATCAACAAATGCAATCAAATTATCAGTCATATGGTGCGCCGCACTCATCACCGCCTCCCATACAATCCCCTCCTGCAACTCCCCATCTCCAAGAGCAACAAACACCTTGTTCGGCTTCTTATCAAGCTTCAAACTCATGGCTAATCCATGTGCCGCACTAATCCCTTGCCCAAGCGACCCCGTCGCCAAAGTAATCCCAGGAGTCTTACTACACGGATGCCCCTGCAACATCGAATTAACTTGCCGCAAATGATCCAACTCCGACCGATCAAAATACCCAAGATCCGCCAAGATAGCGTACTGTGCCGGCACAGCATGTCCTTTCGACAAAACAATATAATCCTTATCCTCCTCTTTTCCCTCACCAAAAGCCCCACGAGCCGCACTATTCACATGCTCCCCGTAATACAAAGCAACAAGAATATCCATAACAGACATGCTCCCCCCGGTATGCCCGCTTCCGGCTTTGCTAATCATGCGAAGAGTCTCAACACGAAGCTCGGCAGCCTTTTTTTGAAGTTCGGTAGTATTCACGGACGAACTATAACGCAGGTTGAGAAGTCTCGCAATAAAAGTATAATCAAAACATGACAAACCCATCCAGAACAAAACTCACAATTATAATAATCGCCGTACTGACCATCCTTTTCGTCCTTCCATCACTCATTCTCTCCCTCGAACCCAACGTAAAGTACGGAACTTTCTACTACTTCCTCGCAAAACACCGCTACGAAGACGGGCTCCTGGAAGAAGCAGAAGAATTCATCGAGCTTTCACTCGGATACAACCCCTATTTCGCAGACGCGAAAAAATTAGAAAAAGAAATCACCAGAACCAACCCAGCCATCTCAAATGAAAATTAAAAAACTCAGATACATTCTCGTAGGCACACTTGCCACAACGATCCTCACCGTCGCAATCCTCGGCCGCGTTACGCTCTTTTCCATGCTCACCCACCCAGAAACCCTAGGGGACCAAATCGAAATCTACAAAAAAGTTATCACTGTATTCGACGTTCTCAAAGAAGCCCAAAACCGCATCCTCGGCCAATTTTACACCCCATCCGGAGATCTCCCCGTATACAGAATAGAAATCAGCAACAAAAACTACGCAAAGCTCACCGAAGACCTCCCGAACTCCGGCCGAAAATATGTCAACGGAACGCTAACAACTCCAGACGGCACAGAACACGACGTCGAACTCAAATTCCGTGGTGAAAACTACTGGCATTGGGATTATCCAAAAAAATCCTGGCGCGTAAAATTCGACGACCCGGACAAAAACCCGGACAACTCAGAACTCTTAAACTTCATCAATCCCCGCCACAAAAGCCAGATTCTGTATCCACTCGGATACTACCTCGGAGAAAAAGCAGGTCTCCTCACCCCAAAGCACGAATTCATCGCAGTCTACGTCAACGGCAAATACAACGGCCTCTACAGCAAAATCGAGCAGATTGACCAAGATTTTCTTGAGAATCATGACATGCCGGCTGGGGACATCTATTATGGGGAGCCAGAGAAAAGAATAAAAATGGATAAAGAAATAGGCATCTTTGCCTCAACAGACCTGTGGGAACTTAAGCCAAGCCCAGCAAACCAAAACAACAACAAAGATGCATTACAAAAACTCATAGAAACAATCCAAAAAGATCCACCCGAATTTAAAAAAGAAATACAGAACATAGTAGATGTCGACAAAATGCTCCGCTACATCGCAATTCAAGATATAGCAGAAAGCAACCATGTCGATAATTTCCGAAACTTAAAAATCTATCTAAATCCAAAAACAGGGCTATTCGAGCCAATCGTCTGGGATCTCTTCGCCTGGCTACAAATAGACTCCGAATTCACTTTCAGCTACACAAACAACCTACTTTTTCACAAGCTCCAACAAATCCCAGAATTCAACGAAATTAAAAACAAATACATATGGGAATTTATAAACAGCTTCGCATCTCAAGAAAAAATGGAAAAACTCATCAATGAACAAACAACACTTATCCATCACGAAATATTCTTCGATCCATACAAAGATTACGTAGACACAATGACATTATCTCCATACATAAGACGCCCCCTGTCAAACAAAGGGTGGAAAGAAGAAGTAGAACTCACGAAGACCTGGTATCCATTCCGACACAACTATCTTTTAAAAAAGGTAAATGAAATAAAAGTAGACATCTATCACGTATCAACAGAAAACGACAATATACTATATGTCCAAATCACAGGAGAATGCCCTGTCGTAATAACTTCTCAAAACAAAGATTTTCCAATAACCACTCTCTATCCAGAAATTAAAATAGAAAAAATCCCACCTGAAAAAACATATAAAATAAATAAAAAAGCCGTAACGTATACCACAACATTCCAAGTAACAACAAATCTCGAAACAGAAAACATCCAATTCTCAAACACCATAACCGGTAAAAAAATTGAACCACAAATTCATCAACTAAAATCAATAGAGGACTTACAAAACATCGATACAATTAACTTTTTAAAACTCTAAATCATTCTTCGATGATACAACGCTAACATCACTTACTCCATCCACCCCATTCATCTCAGCAATAAAAACATTTAATGCATCCGAATCCTTCAAACTAACATTGAATGTAAATACCAATAAATTCCCTCTCTCCTTCGCATCAACATTCAACAAACTTTGGCTCTTTAAATGTTTCCCCATCACATCCTTAAAGATGTCGTTAGAATGATGCTTCGCATCCAACTTGAAATTTAAAACATACGCCAATTTCCGAAGCCCACCAAAATTAGACTTATGCAAGAAAAAGATCAAAGCACAAATGACCAAGGCTCCTATTATAGCGCTGGAGATAGCCCCCATCCCAACAGCCAAACCTATACACAAAGCAAAGAAAATAAACGCAACATCCCTAACATCCTTAACGGCAGTACGAAATCTAATAATAGAAAATGCCCCAAAAATCCCTATCGCCGCCGCAACGCTGTCCTGGATCAACACAATTATCAAAGTTGTAATAACGGTAATCAATACAATCGCAACACTAAAAGATTGCGAATACGAGAACCCCCTGTGAGTTTTCTTATACATCCACGCAATCAAAAAACCCAAAGCAATCGAAAACAAAAGAAGAATTACAAGCTGAATAGGATCTCCAAAGATCGCAACTACAGCCTTTTTCTTGAAAATATCCATGTTATTTATAGTTAAATTTTAAAAATAAGCTGGTAAACCATATCTGGCATCTATGCCGGCACAGTACTTAGAAAACGTATCTTTCCTCAAGCTGTACTCCTCTATTATATCGTGAAACCACCTCGGCATAGCACCATTGAACTTGACTTCCATAACAACAAGATCGTGAAAACCCTTCTCATAGTCAGCTTCAAAATTCAATCCATCGGGATGTGAGAAGCTCAAATCATAATCAAAAGTTACCCTAAATCTTCCATCAAATTTAGAAACAAAAGGCTTGCGCTTGTAAGTAACAAGAAGAACCGGCCTCATTCTATTCACGGAATATTCCCACAAAAATTCATTCAAAAACTTCCCTCTATATGCTTCGGTTTTCAATAAATTGAATGGATTCTCAGTAAATCCCTTGAAATCCCCACCCTTCACAACCATCCTATCTTTCAAAATCACCTCCCCACTTCTCCTTTTAAGCTCAAAAAATATATTAGTATCATCCGTATAATCCCTCACGTAACTTCTAATCCGCACCTTTTTCCGATTCATAATTCCATCCAATTTCTCGTGGTAGCACTTCATCTCAGGCGAATCCATATACAACGTATTCACATGATAATGATCATTATCCTCAACATATGAATCCCATTCCATATAATTCATCATTTGCGGAATTATCCGATCCGCCATTGATCGAGGCACATGATATTTGAATTCGAAACGACGGAAACGGAGGGCAGTCTTGCTCACGAAAGTCACATTTATAAAAATTTTCATAAGGAAATATAGTGCAATTTAAAATCATTTACAATAATAATCCTTGCTCTTCTGAGCAAAACACATAAAATGCAATGGACAATAAAATGGAAAATACATACAAAATCATCACTGAATACAGCAAAAAGTCCTTCAAATACCTGATAATTGGAGGGACAGCCACTGCTTTATACCTGGGCGTTCTGTTCGCACTAACAGACTATCTAAACATTCATTACCTAGTATCAGCCATCATTTCATTTTCAATATCAACAACGTTAGCTTTCTTCGCACACAAACACATAACATTCGTAAACAAAGAGAAAAAAAACATATCTCAATTCATAAAATTCACAATAATAGCAACGGCAGGTCTTATCTTAACATCACTGGGGATAACATTTTTCGTAGAAATATTAGATCTTTGGTACATGCTCGGAGCAATAATAACAAGCGGGATTGTATTTGTATTCAATTTTCTACTAAATAACTTCATCACATTTAAAAACCCTACACCCAGCCCCCCTTCCAGCCTCTAGGTCAGACTCTTTATCACCAATCAAAACGCTTTGCGACAGATCAATCTCATACTCTTCTGCAACTTTGAGTAGCATCCCAGACTTAGGTTTTCTGCATTCACAAACTTTTTTATAATCTCCAAGTCCAGCCTCCGGATGGTGTGGACAATAATATGTTTTCTCGACCTTTATGCCTTCATCAGCCAACCACTTCTCAACCCACTTCTGAAACTTCAAAAACTCTTCTTCAGTGTAATATCCACGTCCAATTCCAGCCTGATTTGTAACAATAAAGACTAGATAATCATCTTCACCAAGAATCCTTTTTATAAACTTGAGGTTTTTGGGGATAGGTTCAAAATCTTCTTTTCGATGAACATATCCATGATCAACATTTATCACCCCATCTCTATCAAGAAAGAGAGCTTTTTTCATAACTTAATTTTTCATCAAGTTTCTTAAGAGAAGCAAGTCCCCGTCGCGCATTCGCCCTATCGGAATCACCAAACAACCCCTTTTCAACAAGATCACAAATAATATGATAAATCATTACATGACCTTCCTGAATTCGCGGAGTATCATCCGCGGGAACAACAATAGAAAAATCGGCTTTATCCTTCATCTTCCCACCATCTCTACCGAGCAATCCAATAATTTTCATATTCTTTTTTCTCGCCTCTTCGGTTGCTCTAATCAAATTCTCAGAATTACCAGAAGTACTAATAACCAATAAAGCATCGCCCTCAGCTCCAAGCCCTTCCACTTGTCTTGCAAACACCCCTTCACCACCAAAATCATTAGTAAAAGCGGTCAAAATAGACGTATCGGTCGTCAATGCTATCGCAGGCAAAGACGGCCTGTTAAAACTACTTCGAAAGCTACTAACAAACTCAGCGGCTATGTGCTGACTATCAGCCGCACTTCCTCCATTCCCACAAATCAAAAGCTTATTCCCAGTCTTAAAAACAGACACTAATTCTTTGACAACACTCTCTATATCTCTCAGAGATTTTTCGGCAACTTCCTTCTTGACCTCAATACTCTCATTAATTTGAGACACAATTTCACTCTTCATAAAAAATTTATCATAGTTCTCTATGAAGTAATTTAAAGATTCCGGCGTACCGATGTCAATCAATTCCTTTCCCACCGGAAGCCCAAGTACATCTTTCCCTTCACTCAATAACTTGGGAACCAAATCGTATTCTAAAGAAAAACTTTTTCCCTCAGGAATCATCGATAAAATCTTAGAAGAAACCAAGTAAATACCATCACTAACAAACACATCGCCTCCTTCAATGACTTGTTTTTCTTGATAGTGCTTGAGTTTATTCGAGTCATCCAACACTAAGTTTCCAAAACGCCCCTTTTCCCCACTCTTTGAGACAAGAAATGTAAATTCAGCCTGATTTTCTTCATGAAAACTCAAAAAATTACAGAGATCAAAATCGATAAACGAATCTCCGTTCAAGAGAAGAAAATCTTCTCCACCTCTCAAAAACTTCTCAGCATTTTTCACAGCTCCACCAGTACCGAGAAGTTCCTCCTCAACAGCGTATTCAATTTCCACACCAAATCGACTGCCGTTGCCAAAATAATCCTGTACAACATCAGCTCTATACCCAACACAAAAAACAAAATCCCTAATCCCCTGTACTTTCAAAAAACCAACTAAATGCTCAAGAAAAGGCTTACCCTTTATTTCAACCATTGGCTTTGGCAAATCTCCCGCAACAGACTTCAAACGAGTCCCCAAACCTCCAACCAGTATGACAGCCTTAAGCTCACAAATATCCATATTTACAAATTTATCTAGATAATAATTTGTCCCCACGTTTCACTCTATCTCTCCAATAATCCAACAAATCCTGCATAGTTTTCTCGAAAGAAATTTCAGGCTCCCAACCTGTATGCTCTTTGAATTTACTCGTATCCGGAACTTGTAAATCCGCATCGATAGGACGCAATCTCTCAGATTCCATCTCAACCTTAATATCTTTTCGTTCAGAAAGACTCAGCAGATGATCGAGCATGTCCTTTACCGTACAACTAAAAGTTCCACCGATATTGTAATATCCACCTGGAGTCGGATTCACCGTAACCAACATATGATAAGCCTTAACGGCATCTCTCACATCAGACCAAGTTCTCAAAGAATCTAGGTTCCCAACTTTCACAATCGGCGGGAGCATTCCCGCCTCAATCATCGCTATCTGTTTGGCAAAAGTCGACTCTGCAAACACATCTCCGCGACGTGGCCCAGTGTGTGTAAACATTCTAGTTGTCATAACTGTCATCCCATACGCCTCTCCATAAAAACGTCCAATCAAATCAGTTCCGGTCTTAGAAATAGCATAAGGCGACGCAGGATGAAAAGTCGCATCTTCTTTGATTGGTAGTAATTCTTTTGGTACCCGCCCAAAAACTTCAGACGAAGCACATACATGGATGATCGGATCCATTTCAAGCTGTCTTATTGCTTCCAACAACCTGCAAGTTCCCAATATATTCGTATTCAAAGTTTCGATCGGCGAATCAAAACTCGTTCTCGGGTAACTCTGTGCGGCCAAATGAAACACATAATCAGGCTTCGAACTTTGTAACACATAAATCAGCGAAGCATAATCGTTCAGATCACCATACAAAAACTGCACCCTGTCTTTTTTATTGACCCTATCTAGCAAATGTCCAACATTATCCAACGGACTTCTCCATCTACACATACCACAAATATCCCAATCAGTGTGTTCCAGCAGATAGTCAGCGAGGTGCGAACCCACCATTCCGGTAATACCAGTGATTAGTACTTTCTTCATTATAAAAAGTTATTATGTATTAAACTCAAGAACCATTGCCTCCTTTATACTAACAGGAGAGTGGCCAATTATATTACTGAAATACAAAGATTTCGTGCAGAGACGCTTAGGTCTTGCAAGAAAAAACTCTTCATCGGGCTCAACAACTTTAAAACTTAATCCATTCCCTGCAATACTTTTATAAATCTCGGTCATATCTTTGCGAGAAATCAAATCTTCTCCACAAACATTCAAAACACCAGAATCGCAAACCAAAAAATTTTTAGCAAAAGCCACGAGGGCATCCATTACATCGCCTATATATACAACGTTTCTATAAATCGGATGATACACCTCTGCAGTTTCACCAGTATCCGAACACTTCTGCAAATAAGCCATAAATTTATCATCTTTGGAAAAGACATACGACATCCTAAGCACCTTGAAATTTGGATTTTCCAAAAAACTCTCCTCAACAGCACTCTTCATTCGAGCATACTCAGCAATCGGGTTGCATTCAGTCTTTTCGTCAAAACAAGAATCTCCAAGAGATTCCCCATAGACCAAATCTGAAGAGAAGAAAATGACGTTAGCTCCTCTATCCAAGCACTGACTAATAAAATATTTTGTACCAGCAACATTTATCCTATAAACCAAGCCGTGATCGGATAGACAAATATCAGGAGAAGAAATGCCAGCTGGACACAAAACCAAGTCGCCTTCCTCTATAACAGAGTAATCAAATTCAACAGGAGCTCCTAGGTCTAGAAAAAGATCTCCATCATTATCTCGGAAAGAAGTGCATTTTACATCAAACCCACTGTTTGCCAAACACTTCAAAGCATTCTTAGCAATCAACCCATTTTTACCAATAACAAAAATAGTCATATTCTTTATAAGCAATTACTAGACCAGGTTTGAAGTCCCTTTCTATCAAACCCAAAAGTTAACATCTGCCCTCCAAGTTTCTCCAATTCCTTTGTAATAATATGTTTCTTAGTTACTTCACAAAACAACAAAATAAAACCTCCAGCTCCGGCTCCAAGAATTTTTCCACCTATTGCACCATTCTCAAGAGCAACTTGATACAAACTATCAATATAATTATCAGTAACATGCGGGTTGGCTTGTTTCTTTACCAGTCCTGATTCGTGAAGCAATTCACCAAATCTCTTCAAATTCCCTGTCATCAAAGAATCTTTCATTTCATAGGTCATTCTTTTTAATGTGGGAAGAGCATCAACGGTTTCTTTCCTGCCTTCTCGATAATATTTTAGCTGTTTTTCAGTTAGCTCTGTCGAGTAATGAGTCTTCCCCGTATAACACATCATTAGATGACAAGCTAAGTCATTCAGAATTCCCTTATGAATAGAAAGACCGTTCACAACAGTTTTCTCCTTATAAAATTCAATTAAGTTGAAGCCTCCAAAAGCCGCTGCATATTGATCTTGCTTCCCACCTTTTATAGCCATTTTGATTCGTTCAATTTTGTAAGCAGTTTCGGAAATATCGTACTTATCCCAAGAATCATTCAAAAATTTCAAGAGCACACCGAGAATCGCAACCGTAAAGGTCGATGACGTTCCAAGTCCACTTCCGGGGGGAACATCACTGTGTACATGCAAATCGAATCCATGATCCAATCCTAATTCATGAATCACAGCTTTCGCCAAATCCAGAACTCCATCATATATGGGAGCCTTATCAACATTGAACTCAATGTTCAAATCAAAATCTAAAGACTTAATTTTAACTTTCTTATCATCCCTGGGGATCAAAGTCACATGTGAATACTTATCAATTGTAGTTGATAAAACAACCCCTCCATTTTCATCAAAAAAGTCAGGCATATCAGTTCCTCCACCGCAGAAGCTAATCCGGAGCGGTGCCTTTGCGCGGTAAACCTTCACTTGTGATGCTATATCTCTAACGAGATTCATCTCTAAAGTTATTAATGTTGTTTTTGAACCAGTCTATACTTAACTTCAGTCCTTCCCTCAAAGGAGTTCCCGTTTTGTAATCAATGACTTCTCTTGCCCTGGAAACATCCAAAGCTCTTCTCGGTTGACCATTTGGTTTATCGGTATCCCAAACTATTTTCCCTTTGAATTCAGTCAATTCGGCAATTAACTCAACAATTTTTTTAATCGGGACCTCCTTCCCTTCACTAATATTCAAAGGTTCTGAAGAATCCCATTTTTCCATAACATCTACAATCCCTCCAGCCGCATCATCAACGTATTGAAAATCGCGAGTGGCAGACCCATCTCCCCAAACTACAACTTCATCATTACCATTCTCAACAGCTTCAACAAATTTTCTAATTAAAGCAGGGACTACATGAGAATCCCTGAGATGAAAATTGTCATGAGCTCCATATAAATTTCCTGGCAAAACATAAACCGAATTAAAACCATACTGTTCTCGATACGCCATAGACTGTATCAAAAGAAGTCTCTTTGCCATAGCATATGGGAAGTTTGTTTCCTCTGGGAACCCATCCCATAGTGCGGTTTCCTTCACTGGCATTTCTGCAAACTTAGGATAAATGCAACCACTTCCCATCAACATCATCTTCTCAACATTATTTCTTCTTGAGTACTCAACAATCATTGTATTCATCATGACATTTCCGTAAAAGAAATCTCCCTTAGCCGTCATGTTTGCAAAAACTCCTCCTACTTTAGCAGCTAAATGAAAAACGGCATCAGGTTTGAAGTCCTCAAAAAGCTTCTGTACATCAGCCTCTTTGGCTAGATCGTAGTCCTTGCTTCGAGGAATGAACATGTTTTCGTCCTTAGCCCCTCTTCCCTTCAACTGCTTTATCACAGCATGACCTATGAATCCAGATCCGCCAGTTACCAACACTTTTTTGTCCACCCACGATTCAATCATATTTTATTTGATTATTTTTGTGCAAACATCTGCCCAGATTTGCATTCCGTCAGTTAAATCGTCCAAATAGGCTTTTTCGTTCTCAGTATATGCATCATCACTAGCAACTTTGTCCTTCAATTGAGCAATAAGTTCTTTGTAGCAATCCAGGTAATTGTCAGCATTCAATTCTATAGCATCCAAAGTTTTAATAAGTTTGTTTGTAATAATAATCCCATCAGCTTCAGTTTTCATATCTCGGACTAGATTGTGAAGATTACGTCTATGAGCCGCCAAAGGACGCCCGTAAACAACAATGTCATCCATGTGATCAGCTATCTTCCTCACAAAATAACTAAGCCAAATATCATCATATCTCTCAACGTAAACCCCAGAAACTTCCTTACACATAACAAGACAGTACATTGCAGGAACAAGATCTCGATGAAAAGCAGTGTTCTGAGTATTGAAAGGTGACCACGTTCCTTTTGCCAGAGCAACTTGAGGTTGATCGTCTTTCAAAAAGCCCAAAGATTGAGTAGGTCCATCTAGATGAGTCAGGGCATCGACATCAGGACTCTCCAGCCACAACCCCGCATTAACAACAATTCTCTTCCCCGAAACTTTACCCCATTTATGCTCCTCCTTACCCCATCTCTTGTCGTGGGGATATCCTCGATGATAGATAGTCCTTTGCGGTTCAAGTTTCAAAAACGAACAAATATTAAACCAGCCAGAACTCGACTCGACATTATCTAGCTCTGGACTCTCTCCTACAAAAGAAAAATACTTCACCCAATCATCCTCTGTCGAGAAATTATCGTCATCGAGCTGAATAATCACATCATTCCCTCTTTGGTAAGCCAGTAAAGTTCCTATATTCCTTCTCTGCACAGACTTGTATGGAAGCAACTTTTCCAGTTCAGGATATGGCTTCAAAAACTCTTTTTGATCCTCAATCCCCAAATAAACTCCTTCATAATTTTCCCCTTTCAGAGATTTGACATACCCCCCACATTCATCGGGAGTTTTCGTGTCTCCAACTACAACAAAATCAATATGAACATCATCGAGATGTCCATACTTACTCATATTTTCAATATATCCATCGAAAAGACTAGGAACATTGATAGTCGTAAGAACAAATGCAATTTTCTTCATAAGCCCAGAGGGTTAGCAACCAGCGAAATATAGCACACAACCCGAATACTTAAGAAGTCTTTCGGATTGAAAAAAAAGAGAATTTCCTTATTATATATGCATGTCCCACTCAAAAACTTTAGGAATAGTCACCCCCCTCGCAAACGAAGAACAAACTATCGATGAATTTTTGAGCAGGACTCTTCAGCAAATACCTGAAAATGGAAAAGTTTTTTGCGTACTAGACAACGCCAGCAAAGACTCAACAAAAGAAAAAATCCAAAAATACTCAGAAAAAGATCCTCGCGTTATTTTAGTTTGGGCTCCAGAAAACAGATCCGCAGTAGATGCATATTTCCGCGGATACAAAGAAGCTCTTGATGCCGATTGTGACTGGATACTAGAGATGGATGGTGGACTAAGCCATCTCCCTGAAGAAATTCCACGTTTTATTGAGGCAATGCAGAATGGTTACGAATTCGCTGGCGGAAGCAGATTCATCAAAGGAAGTAATTACATCAAACCTGGAAAAAGATATCTTATAAGTCGCGCCGGCACCATACTGAGCAATCTGCTTCTTGGCACAAAAATGAAAGACATGACAAGCGGATTTGAATGCTTTAGTAGAGATTCAATGAAACACGTCCTCACGAAAGGGGTTCAGAGTAAAGCTCATTTCTTTCAAACAGAGATTAGATGCATGATGCACAATTTTAAATGGAAAGAGGTTCCTATCACCTATAAAGACCCCAGTAATAGCGTGAGTGGATCGAGCATAAAAGATGCACTTAAAAACCTTTGGGAACTAAGAAAAAGTAATAAAATTAATAATTAATATTCCTATGAACACGAAAAAATGCTTACTCATAGCAACCTACTCACTCCTGGCCATATTTATCACAATGCACCTGGTCCAATACTTCCATCTAACAAACGAAGATGCCTTTATAGGATTCAGATACACAAGAAATTTTGCCGAAGGATATGGCCTGGTGACCAACCCCGGAGGAACAACCCAAGAAGGATTTTCGAACCTAAGCGAAATATTAATCGTGGGATCCCTAAATCGTATAACAAATGTGGACATTCTATATACAACAAAAATAATTGGAGTCCTTTCAACTATGTTGGTAATGATTCTGTGCTACCTGATAATGAGATTATTTATAAAAACAATTAAAGGCCCGACTCCTCAAGAAACGAAATTCACAAAACATCTAGCAAAACATGAAAAAAAATACCTTCACGGAGCCACTATCCTGTCAGCAACAGCAATCGGACTCTCTCCGTTTGTATCATATTGGACAACACAAGGGATGGAAACAATGTTTTATTCCGCAGTAGTCATGCTGATACTGTACACAACCCTGGTCTCATTAATTAAAGAAAAATACAATCTCTTCTATCTAATCGCAGCACTATCATTCTTCAGCGTAAACACAAGGCCAGAGGGATTGATGAATTTTTTCCTCTTCTTGGGAATCGCAATAGTCTGGCTCATCATCAACAGAAAACTGACCAAAAAATTCTACAAACATTTAATAATAAGCACTGCCCTATACCTGATAGCTATAGGGATCTTTATGGCATGGAAAGTCCTCTATTTCGGGGATTTCTTGTCAAATCCAGCAAGAATAAAACTAGTACTAAAGGCCTGGAAACTAAGCTTCGGCTATATAGTATATTACTTCCAAACAAAAGGAGTTTTATTTAGCACAGCCTTCTTCTTAAGCTTCCTAGGATCAGGAATCATAGTACTAAAATCAATATTCAAAAAAAGGAATGTGAAAATATCTCTATTCCTAGCGGCGCTCCTAGCATTCATATCGTCTCAATTTTTCTTCTCGGCATACGTAAGAGGAGACTACATGCCATACTACAGATTTTTAGTAACCCACTACCCATTTATTGTCCTTTTGGCCATAATCTTCGCATTGTCCATAGTTGCAATCCAAAAGAAAATCAGCCCACTCAAAGCTTTAGCCGGAGCCTTAATAATTCCACTAGCACTCCTGTCATCTATATTCACAAACGAGAACATTCCATACAAAAAATGGCATGAACTAGATTTTGTTTCTCCATACAAACTCGCAAAAACAACCCTTCAATATCAAACAGCAGACAAGATAAACAACTTACTAAGCGAAAACGACTATTACGCCACCAGTGAATTCGGCATCCTCCCGTTTTTCGCAAAACCAAAGGCAATAGACATCACTGGACTAGGAGAAAAGTACGTAGCTAGAAATTTTAAAAACTACACCATAAGAGAAGCTGGATACGCAAACAGAGATTACGTTTTATCCAAAAAGCCAAAAGTAATCACGAGTTGGGGCCATTACATGGACGAAAACGGGAACATGGTATTCTCTCCAGCTGTTTCCTGGTTCTTGGAAGCATATTTCCAAAGTGATTTCTTCCTAGAATACTACGACGGAGATCCTCCTAAAAGCAACATAGACTACGAAAACGAACTTGGATACAACCTTCCATGGGGATTCTATACATGGAACGATACATACCAATCAACAAACAGAATGAAATGGAACGACACGTCCCATACCAGTAAATTAATGTACGGATTCCACATGGAAGACACTCAAATCTGGACCAGCCCACTGGCAAGAATAGTTCTTCAACCAACTGCAAACGACAAGTTTCTAACATTGAAAGGGTTCATTCCGGATATTTCTAGATTCAACAACAACGAAAACAACATAGAGATATTCTATAACAAGTATGCCGTTGGAGATGAAACCTTAATAACAAAACCAATAAGAGATTCCGGCCCATTCGAAATAAAAGTGGAAATAGACAAGAACATATTTCCACCCAACGAAGAAGCCCTCATCACAATACGAGGAGATTATTTCCAACCAGGCCCAGAAGACACAAGACCACTATCTTATCTCTTCACTGAAATATATTTCTCACAATAAAGTTATCAAAAAACTTAACGCCCTAATATCGGTCGACACCGAATCTAATTCTTTCGGAGTAAAAGTAGTATAAGAATCGATTTCGACAACATTAATCCCTCTCAACAAAGATAAATCTTTTACAATTGGACCATCAACCACCTCTACATCATACTCCGTCTCGCCATTAATTTTAACAACCCCTCTCGTCCCACTTTTAGTGCTGTAAAATTGTATTGCCCTTGATGAAAGCCCGTCAGAAAAGAGAACTATAATCGCATCATTTCCAATCCAGCCATCCCCATAAAAATCAATAAGAATAGGTTCAGAACCAAGCTCATTCAAAAACTCATCACTATACAAATCCTCAGCCCCTATAAATCCATAGAGAAACTCCAAAACAGCAAGATTGCCACTATTAGCTTTCAAAGCCAATACCGCAGAGTTAATAGCCTTTTCTTCCTCTCCAAGGCCCCCCCACGCCTTCGCAGAGTTGAAATGTAAGCCCGAAAGCAAAAGTTTATCATTGTCCACGTAATCAATCGCACGTTCATAGTGATCTATCGCGCTAACATAATCAGCATCACCAAAAAATTTATCCCCCATCGCCTTTTCAATAAATAATTTTTCAGAATTGATAGGTCCCAAAACCCAAACAAAAAACAAAACAAACAATAACAAAGACCCAAAAACCACGAAAAATCCCAGGCTGGGAAGTTTGTTTTTAAAATTATTAATTTTTAACAAAGTCAGTAAATTCATCAAAACCATTTATAGAACTAAAATAACCAGAAACAATTTTATTTACAAATTCAAATTTGCTAAAATCCGGATATTCTTCAAAAACTTCATCAGTAGTATATTCCGACCTGTCATCTGCTTTAAAATTATCATTATTACCAACAAGATATATCTCTAAACCTTCCAGGACTCCCCCTCTACTATACTTCAAATTTTTATTATAAAGATTTACAGCAACATCCCGACTATCCAAAACGACAGCATCTTTCAATGACACAAACGATTTATCCTTGACCTCAACTCCGATTAAACAGTCAGAAAAAACTACGCCAGTAAAAACTCCATTAGTCTCCTCCCCAACGGAAATCCCCTTATCCCCACTCCCAATAAAAACAGAATTCTCAACCAAAGCTTCCGAAGTCATAAAATCAAGAGCATCATTCCCACTATCAATAAAAATAGAATTTGAAACTTTGACATCACTAATATCAACATCCAATGCGTCGCTCCTAGCACCAGTAAACAAGCAATTATCAATAACTCCACTACTATATGCAACATGCATACTATCATCTCCAATATAATTCTCCCCAATTTTACAATTAGAAACTTCGAAATCATCAACATCATGAATGTTAAACTGCCCAGTATAATGAATTAAATTCCTCTCCACTACTGACCCCCCACTAAACTCAACATAATCCATCCTGCCACCCGAAGCTCCTTCCCCCTGAAGAACCACACTACCCCACGGTTGAGATGAATCATAGGGCACAAATTTAATTGGAGCTTTATCTCTTCCAAGAGCCTCTAGTTTACCATAAAAGAAAATTGACTTACCCGGATACATAAAAAATGTAGTCCCAGGTTTAATTACAACATGAGAAAATTCATCAAAAATCAAATCTTCATCAATATAAATATTCCCAGAAAGAATTTTCGTCTCCTGTTTCCCCTCTGGCAAATCCCACGGATGGATAGAATCAAAATCAAATTTAACATCAAAATCAGCCTTATTCACACTAACTTCTTCGCCAGTTAAATAATTCTTAGCAACAATCACTCCAGCATCCCCTTTATAAGACCCCCTCAACAAATACTGATAAAAATTTGACGCATTGACAACCTCTGTATCCCCTCTACTTATATTTGTTTCCATCTCCAAAACTTTCCTACCAGGATAAAGAATCTCATCCACCACAATATCAACCAGGGTATCATCAGCATCCAAATAACCATTAAAATTCACATCTCTATACACTTTCGCATATTGACCAAACTTTTCCTTAAAATTAAGTTTCAATCCAGAATTCCCATCAACCTTAAAACTCAGAAGAACGCCCCCTCCCACTCCTTTCTCAAAATCATAAAAGGCCTCAACGTCATCATATATTCCTTTCAAGATATATCGCCTATTAGTTAAGGTTTTCCTATACAACTCAATCTGCCCAACTTCACTTTCCAAATCAAAAGGTTCACACACAGAATTAGAACTTATATCCTTTTTTACAACCATTTCATTTCTGTAATGATCACTCAATCTATCCTGATAAAGCAACTCCTTGTACTGAACAAGCTCACTAACCATCCTGTCAGAATCAAAATCCTCCGAAGAAAATAATTCATACGCCAATTTATCACGCTCATACTCCAAAATAGGGTTTAGCTTCACCCTATTCAACAAAGGGTAAATAGAAAGATCTTTCACATCAGTAGCATTCCAATCAACAACATCCCACTCGATAGGCTCAAACTTCCCTACATATGGATCAAAATATATTTTGTGATTGTGCAGAAAGTCATGGTGACCATTCCCAAGAATCGTATCCAAAGCAAAAAAATGATAATAGGCATCCTCGTCAACGTAAGTCCTAAAAAAATCATAGAATTCCAGATCATCATAATTATTCACAGCATCAATAAACAAATCTATATCAGACCTATCCTCCTCGTATTCTGCACTTCGAGAAGCAGCCTTCTCCCAATAATCAGCATCAAACCAAAGTTCACTTAAACCTCTATCATTTAAAGGCACTCCAAGATCCCCATAATATATACTCCCAGGCATTTTGTGACGTTTCCTCAACAAGGATTCGTCTATCTGACTCATGTACACATAAACTCCCATATATTCACCATTTAGAACAACCCTGATCGGAAAATAATCAGGGGAAAGCAAGCCATACTTCTCGATCAAGCCATACGTAACTTTATCACGAAAACGAGTAGCCTGAGGAGCAATAAGGTTAAACTTTTTTTCATCATTAAAAGTATCCATCTTTCCCATTTTTATCCTTAAAGACTTTTGCTCAAAAAACCAATGCCAGTGATTATCTCTCCTGTATCTCATTTTGACATCATACGTAGTCCCATCCTCCAAAAACATCTGTGCATCGTAATACTTCTCCTTGCCACTATCGGGCAAATCGGAATTCAAATCCTTAATAGAAGAAGAATCTATTTCAAAATACAAAGTAGTCAAAGAAGACTCCGCAGACAACCGAGGTGCAAATAGATGGAACCATGCCTGACTAATCTCATTTCGCGCAAAAAAATGAATAGAATTAAGAGAAACCGAAGCCCCTTGATCAACAACCATTTTATAACTCAATAAATCTGAAAAACCTTTTAAAAAAATTAAAAAAGGAACTAGCAACACAAAGAAAGAAACAAACAAAGCCGTACGCAATTTTAGCTGAAACAATTTTTCCATACAAAATATTTTTACTTTTTTGCTACATATTCCCAAGTTCGACAAATACCAGAATCTATATCAACCAAAGGAGAAAATCCAAATTCTTCCCTAACACGACTAATATCCAAAACTGATCTCTGTATATCACTTGTACGCAATTCGGTAAACTCAACATCAACATCCCTAGATATAATACGTCCAATAACAGCAATTAAATCATTAATGGTAGTTCCGACTCCAGACCCCAAATTATAAATCCTCTCTCTTGTGTCTAACTCAAAAACTCTAGTCATAAAATCAACAACATCTTTAACATAAATATAATCACGAACCATTGATCCATCTCCAAAAACCGTAATAGGATCATTATTTTTAACCAAATTCAAAAATATAGGGATAACCCCCTGGTTACCTACAAGTCTCTGCCTCTCACCATAAGGATTCGATATTCTAAAAATCAAATAATCAAGCCCATAAAGATCAGAAAAATAACGAAGATATTTTTCTATCATTAATTTAGATATACCATAAGGACAAACTGGATCAGTCATAGCATCCTCAGCTATCAATTCAGAATCAACATTTCCGTATACCGTTCCCCCTGAGGACGGAAAGACAACTTTTTTAACCCTATGCTTAACACACAACTCCAATAAATCCATTGTCCCACAAACATTAGCTTCAACATCAAAACGAGGATCCTTCATAGTAGAGGCCGGAGTACTCAACGAAACCATATGAAATACATATTCAATATCGCTCAAAACCCCTTCCAAATCAGAATGATTCAAAAAATCTCCCGCAACAAAATCAACCTCCCCCCTCAAATGTTCAAGATTAAAACTTTCACCTCCCTTAAATCGCGAAAAAGCTCTCACCTTATGACCACAAGCGACTAGAGAATCAACTAAATGACTCCCTATAAAACCATCCGCACCAAGTACTAAACAATTAGCCATAAAACTTACTTTAAATCTATAAAATACTTTTCAATAGAATCAACCATCCCCTCCATATTAAACCTCTTGGCAAACACTTGAGAATTTTGAGAAAGTCTATTCCTCAAATCACCATCATTTATAAGCTTTAGAATTCTATCAGCAAGCCCTTTGGTGTCAAACGGATCGTATAAAAGAGCAGTTTCGTTATCAATAGCAATTTCTTCATTCCCACCAGCCTTAGACACAACACTTGGAATCCCGCAAGCCAGAGCATATATCAATGTTAAAGAAAATGGCTCATATAGAGAGGGGAAAATGTGAATATCGTATTTTTGAAATTCCTCACATAAGTCCTCCTCCTTCACAGGGGCCTTAATAGTAACAAATTCTTCTAACCCCAAGTCCCTAATCCTCCCCTCTAAATACTGATAATAATCTTTATCACTCACATCCCCCATTATGGTTAAACGGAAATTATTAACTCCATATTTACTAATCAATAACTTCAAGGATTCCAACAAGACATGTACACCCTTAATATGAACAATTCTCCCAGCAAAAAGAAGCTTCACCTCTCCATTGTTTGACAGTCCACCCCTAGGAACAATTTTGCCAACATCTATATTAGAAAAATTAATCCCATTATAAATGGTCGTTGACTCAGTAAAAGAAAGTCCCGCCAACCCATAAAACTCTCTCATGTAATCACTCGAAAAGATTGCTCTCTGGCCTATTTGACAAGCAGTCATTTTGCTCCCACTGAGACTCCTCTTAAAAAAAGAAACAAGACGATCCTTTTTGAGCCTGGGGGCAGACAATTTATCGAAATAATCAACCACGAAATCCACATTAAAGGAAGACGCCAACCAATTATCAGACAAAAAGAAAACCACCTTTTCTTCAGAAGTAATCAAAAATTCAATAAAATTTTTATTCAAAAAATACAAATTCCAAACAAAAACAATATCAGGTTTTTGTTCATCAATAACCTTTCTACATACACCCACATTGTTCTCTCCAACAAACTGAATTTCTTCCTGCGACATTTTGCACTCCTTGTAAATATCGTCTTCATTAGCCAACAATTTCAATTCTCTAAAAACGCCAGGATTATAATCGGCCTCTCCACCATAATCGCTAGTCAGAACAGTAACATCATGCCCCCGCTCAGAAAACTTATCAGCAATTAAGGAACATAATTTTTCGTATCCTCCAAAAACCACAGGTGGGTACAAATTTGAAATAAATAAAATCTTCATTCAATCGTTTGTAAAATATATTTCGTAAATTTTTCATCCCTCCACAAGGCCTCATAATAATTGGAAGAATCCGACAGTGACAAATAAAACTGAACAAACAGAGTCACATATCTAAGTAAATTTTGCTTTTCCAAAATTTCATATAAACCAGTCAATTTCTTCAACTCAACCTCGTCTTCAACATCCAAATTTTCAGAAAACTCAGCAATATGAAAAGCTACTACAGCCGCAACCTCCATCTTAACCTTCAAGGCCCCCTCACTAATAGTATTATTACCATGGAATCTATAATACATAAGAGGCTCATCCAAATACTCAACCTTTTTCCCTTTGCAGAAAAGTCTCAAGAAAAAATCAAGATCATGCGTATACCTCAAGTTGCTAAAAACCCCTATTTGATCAAAAAGCTCCCTTTTTATAAACAAATTAGACGTCGTCATAAAAAAATTGCCATTCACCAACGAATTAACAAAGACCCCACTTTCTTCAAAACATTTCTTGGCTTCAACGTACCACTTGTTTTCAATACATTCACCTTCTCCATCTATAAAATCTATACCAGTAAAAACCGCGTCAACCCCCTCCCCTTTATCAAAAATTTCCAGGATCTTCCTGAATCTTTCAGGATGGAAAACATCATCAGAATTCAGTATAGCAACATACTCGCCTGAAGAATGTTTAATACCATTATTTATCGCAACATGAGCCCCTTTATTCTCCTGAAAAAAATACTTGATCTCCGGATACCGATCCATCATTTTCTTCACAACCTGCTCAGACCCATCCGAAGAACCATCATTAACAATGACTATCTCCACATTATCAACCCCCTGTTCAAAAACGCTTTCAATAGCCTGTTCTATATATTGCTCGTGATTATACAAAGGAATCACAACACTTATTTTCACTGCCATAATAAAAAAATTAGCTATAAATTTTTTCGATCACCTCACGAGCAACTTCTAAATTATAAAACTTTTTCGCATATTTCGTTTCATTACTACTTATTCTTCTCCACTCTCTCTCACTATTATAAATTTTTACAATATTTTCCATAAACTGATCCTCGTTTTCCCCAACAGAAACAATATCCTCTCCCTCTTTAATTCCCTCCGCCCCAACTTTCGTAGTAACAACAGGAGTCCCATAAAAAATTGCTTCGATTATTTTCCCCTTCACACCAGCTCCAAAACGCAAAGGCGCTATCACCAACCTAGAACACTCATAATATTTCTTTAACTCCTCATCCGACACAAACCCAGTCACATTAATATCATCTGCATTCAATTCCAAAACCTCAGAAGGAGGATTACTACCAACAACATTCAACTTAATACTCGGAAGAATCTCCCTCAAACCAGGAAAAACCTCATTAACAAACCACAAAATACCGTCAACATTGGGCTTATGATTAAAACCCCCAACAAAAGTTATATCTTTTCTATCAAAAAACCCACCAGTCAAACCATACCTACTCTCATCATATATAAAAGTCGGTATAACATGTATCTTTTTCTTAGGCATTTCTTCCTTCAATAGATCCTTTTCATATTCACTTATAGTAATAATAACATCACTTTTTTTAAACATATCAAATTCCAGCTTTTTACTATTTTCAGCAGCAATTAAAAACTGTTTGTCCCCACTCACTTCATATTGTCTCTGCTCCCTCAAATAAGAAAAATCGACAGCGTTATATGTGATTTTTGCATCAGTACACTTTTTAACAAAATCTATATATTTAATCGAAACACAAGCCCTATTCAAATAAACAAAATCAATATTATCTCCATGATCCTTTAACCATTTACGCCAATTTTTCTTGTAAAAATCTCCATATAATACTTCCACTCCAAGCTGTTGTAACATAGAAGTATATGGCTCTTCTCTACAAAAATCATCACCTAAAAACTTTACATTAAATCCCATCTCTACAAAAAGTTTCAGGTACTGAAACATAGTCCTCGAACCAGCATCCATGTCATATCGAGGAACATAATGATCAATCACAAGAATAGTTTTCTTATCCCTACTTCTGTCACGAGCCCAAAACAAATCCAAATCATTTTTGCAACTCTCTTTTTTCAACGTATCCACCCATTTCATATAAAACCTTTTCCTGTTCTCAAGTTGATATTTTTTCAACCCCCGCCCTTCAGTATCACCATGAGAAACCCCTTCAAAATGAACAACAACTGACTTAGGCTGGTAAACTACCTTGTACCCTTTGTCCCTAATTTTAAAAGCTAAATCTACGTCCTCATAATACGCAAAATCATAGTCCAAACTAAATCCCTCTACCTCATCCCACAATTTCCTAGTAAGAATCATCGAAGCCCCAGAAACATAATCGACCTCCTTTAAATAATTAAACTCCGGAAGATCAGAATCCATCCCTCCACCAAAATTAATTCCAAGCCCATTCTTGCGAATCACGCCACCAGCCTCCTGTAATTTCCCATCGGGATAAACAAGTTTAGACCCCACCATTCCAATTTTTTCATCCAATCCAAAAGTATCGATCAAAGATTTCAACCACCCCTTTTGAACCCTAGTATCATTATTCAAAAACAAAATATATTTACCTCGAGCACTTTTGGCCGCATTATTGCAATTTCTTAAAAACCCCAAATTCTCCTTGTTCCTAACAACCTTTACGTTTTTAACTAAGTTCTTAATATTTCTCGTTTCATCAGTGGATACGTCATCCGCAATAATAATCTCATAAGAAACAGTAGAGCTTGTATTCTTGAGTATCGACAATAAACATGCATAAGTATGCTCCCATTGATTAAAAACAGGTATTGCTATCGACACCATCGGCTTTTCTTCAAACTTAAATTTAATAAGCTCTCCGCGATCAATACCATCAAAAAGATCCAACTCGCCCCGTTCTCCCCCCTCTTTGACTTCAGCTTCCACGATTCCATCAGGCCTTTCATCCTCCAAATTTAAAACCTCCAAAGCTTCCCCACCATTTAAAAACCTGAAAAAAGCCTTAAAATTAGCCAAACTCGCCTTTCTCAAAAATAAAAAAGGATGCCTCATTCCCCATCTTAGCACTTTAAAAACAGACTCTCTTCTACTTCCCACGGGAAAAAAAATCCTAACAGGGAAGGTGAATAACCTGCCCAACCGATAACTAAACGACCCTTTAACAACACAAATACTATCAATCAATTTGGCAATATCTGCATCCCTAGCCTGTATAACTCCCTTCAATCCATCTATCTCTCCTCTCTCTTCATTCACGGCATCTCTCAGATGAAAAATCTCAATTTCTCCTCTCTGCACAACCCCCCTTAGTCCAATAATTTCCTGCTCACCATCATCAATAAGCTCACCCAAAGAAGCAATCCCTTTATCTTTCTCGCAAATACTTCCCTCCAATTCTCCAATAGATTTTTCCTTCTCCCCAATAATAGAATCTCTTTCCTGGATAGCCCTTTCCCTCTCCCCAATAATAGAATCTCTTTCCTGGATAGCCCTTTCCCTCTCCCCAATAATAGAATCCCTTTCCTGGATAGCCCTTTCCCTCTCCCCAATAATAGAATCCCTTTCCTGGATAGATTTTTCCTTCTCCCCCACAGCCCTTTCTTGTCCAATCAGCAATTGTTCCTTCTCTCTAATTAAGTAATCCAAATCACTTATCCTTTGTCCCAAATTTTTTATCGACTCCAAGCGACGCTGAGACTCCTCGATAGCAGGAATAGACATCCCCTCTGTGGGCAAAAACACAAAAGAAGATCCCTTATAATCCACATCGACCTTCTTGAAAGAACATATCGCTACAAAATATTCTGGCTCCACGCCCTCATCCACATCAAAAGAAATATCCCGAACCTTAAGATCAGTCAACTTATCATAAATAAAATTATCAACAAAATTCCTCTGCTTCAGCACTTCCACAAAAGAAAATTGGTCATCAAGCTCTTCCTTGAATTCAGAAAGAGAGAGCTCCGTAACATGAAAATCATTATCCCCCATTGAAACCTTCTTGTTTGGAGTAGATACAATAAAAACACCATCATCTCTAAGTACCCTCTTCACTTCTCTCAAAAATTTCCTATGATTTTCAATATGTTCTATTGTTTCAAAAGAAACAACAACATCAAATGAATCAGCCTCAGCAGGAATATCCTGGGCACTGCCAACTATATATTCTACCCCCTCTCCAGCGTATTTGTTTTTTGCGTACTCAATCGACTCCGGAGAAATATCAACTCCACAAACATACACAGCTCCCTCTTGCCGAAGAAGCTTCGCCCCATACCCAACTCCAGTAGCTATATCCAAAACTTTTTTACCCTTAACAAATTGAGCCGCAAATGAATATCTCACCAAATGCTCCCCGTATATCAAATTTCCCCTGTTATGCGAAGGCATCATTCTTTCACCAGTAAACTCCATAGCTATATATTTTTTAAAATCGAAATAAAAACACACAGATCATACCAAAATTTCCCTACTCAACAACTCTAATAACAGCGTCCTTCAACAAAAAATACCACCCCATCCGCGCCATCTCGCTAGCATTGGCCACCTGAACAACACATGCATCATGCACCCAATGACACTGCTCATGATTCATTTGAGTCCCATCTGCTATAGCAGGAGAAAACGAGTAATGGTCGTTCTTCAAAGCAGGAAACTTAAAATCAAATCTCACAGTAACAATATCCCCACCCCTAAAACCACTAAGATTCTCACCAATCAAATGATTATTCACACCAAAAACATTACTCCCACCAGAATCCTTAGCAATAAAACCAACTATTGGAGAATTCATATCTTTATCAATCCTAATTTTTAGATAAAAACTCATTTCTTCCCCTCCCTCTAAAACTTGGACTGATTTCCGATCTTCCCTTAAGCAAACAGTAGCCCCCACGATCTCAGCCCCACCATCACCAAAAGAAGAACATGGGGAGACATCATTAAAGATGATTTCAGCTCCAGAATCAGTATCAATATCAGTCTCCACATCAGATCTACCTGGTTTAGTATCAAGACCATAAGCCATATAGCCAAGATAGCTCTTGCAAACATCCTCAGGCCTTCCAGTCTCAAACACCATACCATCCCTAAACCAAACAGCTCTATCACAATAATTAATGATAGAACCAAGATCGTGAGAAACCAAAACTATAGTCTTTCCATTTTCCTTAAAATCTTTAAGCTTTCTGAAGCATTTTTGCTGAAATCTTATGTCGCCAACACTCAAAGCTTCATCAATAATCAGTACATCAGGATCAACATTTATAGCAACCGAAAAAGCCAACCTAACAATCATCCCACTAGAATATGACTTCACGGGTTGATTAACAAAATCCCCTATATCAGCAAAGTCAATGATATCATCCAACTTTCCTTCTATTTCTGCCCGACTATAACCAAGAACAGTACTATTAAAAAATATGTTTTCTAAACCAGTCAATTCCATATTGAACCCGACCCCCAATTCCAACAAAGACGATACCTTTCCACTAACGAAACAGTCTCCAGAACTTGGAGTCAACACCCCGGTAAGAATTTTTAACAACGTAGATTTCCCCGCACCATTCTCTCCAATTATCCCAACAACCTCTCCTCTTTTCACACTAAAACCCACATCCTTCAAGGCATAAAAATCCTTATGATACTTCTTCCTCAAAGGATGTAAAGACTCCTTCAAACGATCCATGGGATCCCTATATAATTTATAAACCTTCGAGAGGTTTTCTACTTTTATAGCCACTTCAGACATAATTCTCGCCACAGTTACAAATTATAAAACATCTGCAAAATGAGGCCTTAACCTCCTGAACAACAACACGCCAACCAACAAAATCACCAGCGTCACTCCCCAAAAATACAACGCAAACTTCGGGTCCCCCCAAAACGGTTGCCCATAAATAAAACTATTTCTATATCCTTCAACAATATAAAACATCGGATTCAACCTGAAGATCCACTGCAAATCCAAAGGGATCAAATTGAAATCCCAAACAATCGGCGTAAACCAAAACCCAAATTGCAAAAGAACACTAACAATCTGGGCAACATCTCTCACAAAAACTTGCAAAGACGATAAAATCCAACTCACGCCTAAAAGCAAAACCATCATTCCAAACAAGTAATAAACGATTTCCAACCACCAAAACGAAATCGAAACCCCACTAATCAACAAAATCCCAATTCCAATTCCAATAAAAATAAGATGCGTAATGAAAGACGACAAAATCTTCACAATCGGCAAAATCGCAAATCTAAAATTCACTTTCTTAACCAGATATGAATACTCATGAAACACATTAGTGGCCCCAAGTAAAACATCACTAAAAAGAGTCCACGCAATCATACCAATCGACAAATACGCGATAAAAGGAATCCCGTCCCCCACAGGCCCCGCCTTAAACCCCTTCGTAAACACAATCCACAAAACCAAAATCATCACAAACGGCTGAATAATCGTCCACACAAATCCCAAGAACGACCCAATATATCTATTCTTATAATCCCTCCTGGTCAACTGGTATATAACAAACTTATTCTTATAAATATCCCCGGCAAAATCTAAAAAAAGCCTCAAAATTTTCATACAACAAATATAAATCTATCTTCCAAAAACACAAATACACCACCTTGACAAGGTATATTTTTTGATAGCTCCAAAACTCTCTATATAATTGCACCCATGAAACTAATTGAAATAAAACAACTCGCCCTCCCAAAAGTCAAAGTTATCCGCTTTGGTCGCTTCGCCGACCATCGCGGCTATTTCACTGAGACTTTCCGCAAAGGCGAACTCGAAGCAGAAATCAAAGCAGAATTCGTCCAATGCAACGAAAGCTTCTCTCGCAAAGGCACTTTCCGCGGCTTCCACTTCCAATGGAGCCCATACATGGGCAAAATGATCCGCCCAATCACGGGACGCCTTATCGACTTTGCACTCGACGTACGCAAAGACTCAGAAACCTTTGGCAAAGTAATAGCACACGACATGCCAACGAGCCCCGACGCAGACTACAACGAATGGATTTGGCTCCCTCCCGGCTTCGCCCACGGCATACTCTTCCCGGAAGACGGACTCATCGAATACTTCTGCACAGGCACATACAGCCCCGGAAACGAAGCATGTATCTCCCCTCTCGACAAAAACATCGACTGGTCCCTCTGCAATCCAGAACTCAAAAAAATATTCGACGAAATCGTCCCAACAACAGAACTAATCACAGATAAAGACAAACACGGCATCACTCTCGAAGAATGGAAAAATGATCCAAACTCGGACCTCTTCACACTAGACAAAGTGCAATGAAAATCCACATCCTCACCTTAAACTTCAATCACAAGGACGACACCATCCACTGCATCAAGTCCATCCTTTCTTCAACATTCCAAGATTTTCACATCCACGTCCTAGACAACGGCTCCAGCGACAGCTCAGAACTCAAAGACATCGCTAAACACTTCAAATCTGGCCCGTCAAACCCGTCTGGCCCAGATTCCAAAATCTCATACTACAGATCGGACAAAAACCTCGGCTTCGCCGGCGGCAACAATTTCCTCCTGGAAAAAATCCTGCCAAAAACAACCGAGAAAGACCTAATTATCTTCCTAAATAACGACACCGAGATCAAACCAACCCTTCTTGCAAAAATTGCAGAAACAGCAACCAGCCCAGACACACCAATGTCCTCATCAATTATAGTCCGCATGACAAAACTCCCGGACAAAACCGCCACAGACAACCTCGGCCTCTGCGTCCACAAATCCGGTCTCTCAAAAAACCGTAAAACCGAACAAAAATACCCGTTATTCGGCCCCTCAGGCGGATGCGCCACATATCCGGCCAAGACACTAAAAACAATCTACAACGCCACAGGTGATTATTTTGACCCACTATATTTCTGCTACGCCGAAGACACCGACCTCGCTTGGCGAGCCCTCCTGCTCGGCTTCAGCACCACCTACATCAACGACGCAATCTGCCACCATCGCGTTAGCGCAACAATAGGCGGCCACTTCAACAAATTCATAATGTTCCACACCCTCCGAAACACCCTCTTCAACATCACAAAAAACATGCCACTTCCACTCCTCCTGATATACAGTCCTTACATCCTAGGCCTTCAAATAGCCCTTTGCTTCCGCTACATCCCAACAAAAAGAGCCCCCACTCTGATCCACGCCCATTTAAGCTTCCTCCTCCACTTCCCTGCCCTCTTAAAGAAACGTCGGAAGATCCAAAAAGCTCGCAAACTTCCTGCAAAAGAACTTCGAAAATATTTTGCAAAAGGATTGAGGTAGGGGTAACCTAGCAGTTCCCGAGCTTAAGTAGGGCGTATAGTAGAGTCCGAACTCAGGTATTAATCCCCATAAAAAGAGGCCCACCTTTTCAGGCAGGCCTCTCTACTAATTCTCACATAGCTCTACAGCTCAACAAACTTCACAACCATCGACGCACCTTCAACTCTGAATATCTCTTTGTTACCCTTCATCAATACTTCACCACCTTCGCTGTATCCGCTCAAAAGCTTCAAGTCAGCAGCCAATCTCATGTATCCAGCATACCAATCGCCCTCAGACACATCAGCAAACGGCATACTGTCTCCTTCCATCAACTCAGTCCATGAATCCGCAAGATTAGGATTTTGAGCAAGATGTATCTCTACAAGCATCTTGAAGAACTCAGCTCTTGTAACAGTTCCAACAGGATCAAAACTTCCATCTGTTTTACCACCTACAGCTCCAACCTCTTTCAAACATTCAACAGCAGGCGCATACCATACATCCGTCGCAACATCTACAAATGGAGATTCTGAAGGATCAGTATCTAGGTCACATGAATAATGTCTTCCAAGAACCTGAGCGGCTTGAGCCCTGTTCATTGTATTGTACATATTGAAGACCAATACTCCATCAGCATCGTATTCACCAGCAAATAATCCAAGTCCAAGAACAGTATTTACAACCTCGTATTCCCAGGTAGTAGCTTCAAGTACAGATAGATCTCCATAATCTTCCATCTCAAGGTCAGTCAATTCTATAGAAACCTTCTCACCATCTTCATCCTCAACCTCAACAGTCTCATCATCAGCTCCACCACCACCACCGCCGCCACCGCCACCAAGGTCGCCAGTAACAAGCGCTCCAGTTCCAGAACTAGATGCAGTAGATGAAACTCCAGCTATGAAGTCAGAAAAGTGACGCGTAGCAATATATACGAAATTACTATAGTAGTTGTAACAATGCCCACCAGCTCCTACATCATAATTTGAAGAAGTGGTAAGAGCGCTATCACTCGTAGCACTACCAGTATACTGAGTAGAAGTACACTCAGCCACCAAGTACGGACTCGTATCGTAAGCGACTATATAAACAACCGCATTAGTGGTTGTATCAAAACTCGCATAAGGAACCTTGACTATAGCTTCATCATCCAAGGCAACATTACCAGCAGGACCGGTCATGCTAACTATAGCTCCACTCGCTATCGATACAGTAGCAGGAACTGTAGTTGCATACGCCGCAGCCAACGATCCATCCCAACTGGCGTCATCAGCAGTTATAGTAACTCCATTAGGGATATGAACCTCAACCGTAGCTGAATCGGCAGTTCCAATAGTAAGAGGAAATGCAGTCGTTATCGCCGCAGTCGATCCAGAAGCAGTTGGCGTTCCTATATCAAGAGTTGCCGCAAGAGGAACTCCACTAGCCGCAGTAAAGAAACCTAATCTAACATCACCGTTCGACCAGTTAGTTGCATTCGAATTAAAGTATCCATACGCATAACCATAACCATATCCAAACTGCCCAGCATCAGTCACGTAACCATAACCATATCCATAACTGAGATCAGTATCATCAGCCCCATCCCGAGTCCGATAAAAGAATGACGTTTTATCGACACCATTTACTACCCAGTCATCTCCCGTCTGAGCAACACTGTACGCAAACGCAGCTAAAGTAGGGACAACTAAAATAGCAAAAACACTAATTATAATTGCGCTAACAACGTGTCCACTATACAATTTTCTTAAGAATGAAATAGCTCTTCTCATAGACATTTTTTTTAAGAATTAGGAAAGAGAAATATATGTAATGACGTGCCTATGCACTCCAATGACCAATTATACACAACAACAGGATAGCGAAAAACATAAAACCCCATTTGTAAAGTAAAAATATGCACATAACAATTCTGTCGGACCCCATCGACACACAAAAAGCAGGCATACACATATACACAAAGAATTTGGCAAAAGCGCTTTTGAAAGCGGACAAACACAACAGGTATACATTTATTCACAAAGCCAAAAACCCTTTCTTCGGCACCCTCGACCACTACACTGTCGGCCCCGCCCCGGAAAGCTACAGACGATTTATTGCAATTCCAAAACTCATAAAACGACTCAACCCCGACGTCGTCCTCGAACCAGCGCACATCGGCCCCTTCAGAACACCCAAAAAATCCAAGAGGGTTACCCTGGTCCACGACCTCACGGCAGTAACCCACCCTCACCTCCACCGCTTACGAAACACCCTCCCCCACCACCTACTCCAGAAAAGAGTCCTCTCTAACGCTGACCTAATCCTGGCAATCTCAAACACAACCAAAAACGACATAATCAAAAAGTACGACCCTAAAACCCCTATAGAAGTAATTTACTCAGCAACAGAAAACCCAAACCTCTCCACCCCCTCACCTCAAATCCCAACTCCGTACATCCTTTCCATAGGCACAATTGAACCACGAAAAAATCTAGAAACTCTCATAGACACATTCCTCGAACTCAAACAGTCACTCCCCCCAGAAACCTTCCCACACAAACTTATAATAGGCGGAGGAAAAGGCTGGAAATCCACCAAACTACTCAAAAAAATCTCCGCCCATCCAGACATCATCCTCACTGGCTACATCACCGAAGAAGAAAAAGCCTCCCTATACGAACACGCCGACATGTTCGTCTACCCCTCACTCTACGAAGGATTCGGCCTGCCCCCTCTCGAAGCAATGAGCTACAACACCCCGGTAATCTGCTCTACGGGAGGAAGCCTAAAAGAAGTATTCACCCCAGCCGCCCTAATGTTCGAACCAAAAGACAAAGAACAACTAAAAAACCACATCCTTTCCCTCCTCAAAAATCCAGAAACCACCCAAGAACTTATCCAGAAAGGCCACTCACTCACCGAGAAATACACCTGGGACAAAGTCGCAGAAAGAACTCTCCGCGCCTTCGAGAACCTCTTTTAATTTACGAAGCTTTGCGAAAGCTTTGAGAGGAATTTATAAAAGACAGAGAAAATGCTCAGTTACATTTTTGGCCATCATGATGGCCAAAAACTGAAGTATTGAACATGTTCAATACTTCAGCCCCGTAACTGCATTTACGAAGCTTTTATGAATTTCTCAAAGCATCACTCAAAATCTCAGCAAATCTCTCCGTAGAAAAATCCCTCAAGGTTACGCCACATCCATCTCTATACACCTCGTGCCTTTCAAGCACGCAAGCACACGCATCAGCAAATCTTTCAACATCACCTTTAGCAACCAATTCGCAGTTCACACCTCCAATAAGCATTCCCTTGTAAGCCTCAAGATCATACGCAACAACTGGAGCCTTCGACGCCAAAGCTTCCAAAATAATAATCCCCTGCCCCTCAACATACGAAGGCTGAACTAAAACTTTCGCCCGCCCCAAAAGATCCTTCACCTCTTCCATGCTACACCCCTCCCTCAAAACAACATCCTCATCACTCAACCCAAGCTCATTCTGCACGACCCGAAACTTCTCCAAAGCCAGTTTGTTAACCCTCGCAACAACAAACACAGCTTTAAACCCAGGCCACCTTTCCCGAACTTTCTTCAAAGCATACAAAACATGCTCCGGATGCTTGTACTCAACAAATCGCCCCACAAAAAGCATAAAATCCTCTTTCTCAGCGTCAGAAATATAATCCCGAGCATCGATTGGAAAAGGATTCACAAAAATTTTCTCAGCACTGGCCTTAGCACCAGCCCCATCCAAAAACTCACTCAATTTCGCGCGTCCGCCCTCAGAAACAGTCATGATTTTATCAGCATGTTTCCTATCAAATCGAAGCTGTAACTTCTCTACAAAATTTCCAATCATACCGGTCAAAACCCCATACTGCTGAGCCCAAAAATCCTTCCCCTCTCCTTGATAAACATCGTGAACAACAACAATTTTCTTCTGATCAAAACCACGCCCCAAAAGCGGCAAAATCAAATGCGGCGTAAACTGATTCATAAAAACATAATCATACCCCTTGCTCTCCTTCAACGCCGCCCTCAAATACTTCAAAATTTTCGGTGAAGTCCGCGAAAAAACAGCCACCCTCTTATATAGAACTCCATCTATCATCTCCTCCTCTTTCTGCCCAACAAATTCTCGAATAGCAAAAACGACAGGCTGAATCCCAATCCTCAGCAAACCCTTCGCAATATTATGGAAACACGTCTCCCCTCCCCCACGTGAAATCAACTTCCCATTATCATCAAGATAAACCGAAGATTCCGACACCAAAAGAGCTCTCTTTACAACATCATTCATAGAACGTATTCTACAGCAGACCTAGCAAAACACCAATTCCATGAAATACAGAATCATTGTCCCATTATATAACGAGGCAAGGTACATCAAAAAATTCCTAGAAAACATGCCAAGCAAGCATCTCTCTTCTCTAATCCTCGTCGATGACGGCTCAACCGACAAAACAGCAAAAATCGTAAAGGAAAACTATCCAAAAACAACCCTCCTCCAGCAAAAAATCAATCTGGGCAAAGGCAAAAGCATGGAGACAGGCGCGCTCCGCGCAATCAAAGACAAAGCAGACGTCCTAATCTTCATGGACGGCGACATGCAACACAAACCAACAGACATCGACCGATTCCTCCGCGCATTCAAAAAACAAAGAAGAATCGACATCATCTTCGGCGCCAGAACAATCGGCAAAAACATGCGCCTCGCGCCCTTCATGGGAAACAAAATGCTGACAATAATCATAAATCTATTCTTTAAATACTTCCTGAACGACACCCAATGCGGATTCCGCGGATTTCGCGCCAAGGTATTCGATAAGGTCCGCTGGCGCTCTAGCGGATACGCCGCCGAAACAGAAATGGTCATCAACGCCGCCAGGAACCGCCTAAGATACAGAGAAATCTCAATTGACACAGTCTACCTAGATCACTATAAAGGAACTAGCATATTCGACGGGGTCATAATCTTGGCCAAAATCACCATCTGGAAATTCTTCAAATAAACCGCTAATGAACATACTCGGCATACAAATAGCATCAATCGCATTCAGTCTTTTCATGATCTACTTCACATACCTTTCCTACCGCAGAAAGTACTTCGACATGCCCGGATTCATCATCTGGACGCTTTTGTTCCTGGCACTCGCAATCGCATCAGTATTCCCGGAAGGACTCATCCCCGTCGCACAAATCCTGAAAATCTCCCGTCTCTTCGACCTATTCATGGTAGTTGGGATTTTCTTCCTTATAGTAATAACCTTCATCAACTTCATCCACACTCAGAAAATCAAAAGAAAACTGGAGAATTTTACTCAGGAGAAAGCTCTAAAAGATCCTCATCAAAAGGGATGAGCATCTCAGTCGAATAAATCTCCCCTTCCGGATTGCCCGACTTGTCATCACAATAAGCCGTGAAGACATATTTATTCATACCCTCTCCCAAATTCCCCCACATCTGCTCCCCATCAAGAGCCTCTTCCCCTTCCACATATTTATTCAGCCCATATTTAAAGTACGTATCACCATATTCATACTCAGTCAAAACATACTCACTTTTCAACCCAGCCGGCACATTTTCCATGAACACACTAACTTTCGAACACGTATTCACAGTCTCCCCTTCCAAGTAATAAGGAAACCCACTGAACACAAAATCATCATTCAACTCAGTAGTAATCCCAATCGGCGATACGTCAGCAATAACAGTACCATCATAAGATCCATCCTCATCAACAACATCTTCTGGCGGAACAGAAACCTTATAAACAAGAGCCCTGTTAACATCGAAAATTTTCTCAATAAGCCCACTGCTTAGATCAATCTCCCCCTGACTTCCACGTATACCCAAATACAATAAGTAATCTCCATGCTTGTCAGCCAACTCAATCAACATTTTCGCACGCTCTTCACCTGAAGTGCTGTTATATTTAGACCATTCCTCGATCCCCCAAACACTCTTGAATATCCCCGGAGCCATCACGGTCTTCCCCGAAAATCCATACATCCACGGAGCATAGAAAGTATTCGGAACAAAAACACTATCAACATCATCAGTTTCTCGCACAACATCCATCGCCCAAACTTCATAAGGAGTCAAAGACGGAAAAGTCGTCCGATAATAAGAAAACGTCAAAAGCCCTGTCATCATAACCATCACAACACTCACGACAACCTTCATCCTTTCAACTTTCAAAACCTTTCTAAAAACATAAGCCAAAAAACACCCCATAAACGGAATCAATAACAAGCCAAGCTCAACAACAAACCTCTTTTCAAAAAACAATTCAAAAACCACAACACCAAACACAAACAATAGAGACCCCTGCAAAGCCAAAACTCCCTTTTTCCCATAAGACAAAATTAATCCCCCAATTCCCATCAAAATAAACAAAAACTCCCTTTCCAAAAACACTTCAAAAGAACTGAAAAGCCCGGAATAATGCGACTGCTTCCAATTTCCCACTTCACCAAAAGCCCCTTTCATAATCTTCACTCCAGCATCAATATGCTGTGGCGCCAAAAGATACAGACCACCCATCACTAGCAACAACAAAACAACACCTACTAAATGGAACTTCCAATATTTTTTGAAACCAAAAACTCCCGCAATCCCCACACCAACTGCCAAAACCAAAAATTGCGGTAACTGCGTCAAAGCAAGAAGTCCCGCAAAAAGATAAAACAACCACGACTTCCTCGAATAATACAAAAGCGCAAACAACAAAAACACAGCTCCCAGCACCGCCTTATACAAATAAAACTCCGATGCCAAAATCTGTGAATATGAAACAGTGAAAATCGCTATCGCAGAAATTCCAGCCGTGCGCCCAAAAAACTCCTTAGTCAAAAGATAAAGTGGCACCGCCACCAAAACACTAAATAAAATATGAGCATGATACATAAGGTACTTCAGCGGAATCCCCAAAAGATTAAATAAATACGCCAAGAACGTCGGTAGAGGATAGATCGCAGAATTCAAAACATCATTTAAACTCACAACTGAATCAAATTTATTTTTGTAAATCCCAACATCATACCCAAACCCAAACGGACCATGCAAAAGATACGGCATCGCCCGGCTAAAAGCCAAAATTCCAAAAAGCACAACCATTAAAATCCAAAACCATTTATCATTTAGGATTTTATCCAAAATCGCACTTGTGGCCTTCACGGGCCCGTGGGCCTTCACAGCCTTCTTCGTCTTCGCAACCAAGTTCACAAAATTAAGAATGAGAGGTGCGACCAATATAGCTCAAGTGGAAAGTTAGCTCAAATGGAAAACCTAATCTTCAGAAGTCACTCCATAATAATGCATGGCCATTTCAAACATAGCTTCCATTATATCGTCATACATATCCAAAGCCGCATCTGCTTCATAACCACCACCTTCAAGTCCATCAAACGAATCTAAAATACCACTTTCCATAATATGAGCCATCACTTCGTCATGACTGTAACCATTGGCCAAAAGATCCTCAACCTCACTAAAAAGATTCATGATATCACCATGCAAACCAGCCATTTCCGGACTCTTTGTCGCAACCGAATCCGCCAAATTTTCAAATTCATATTTGAAGTCGTCAAATTCATCAGGATCCATATTTCGGATATATTCAATCGCCTCCTCATTATCACCAGGGACCCTCTCAATAAGAGCATCATACTCTGCATCCTCTTCAGCAAACACTTCTCTTCTCGCCTCCCTAATCGCATCTCTCCTCTCTTCTCTCTCCCTCTCTGCCCTCTCCCCCTCCTCTACTCTCGCCTCCTGCTCCTCTTCGCTCAAACTATCCCACTCAGCCATAGCCTCATCAAACTCTCCTTTAAGCTCCCCTTCCTCCGGCAATTGAAGTTTAGCCATACTCTTCACGGCCTCTCTCGCTTTTTGCGTAAGATCTGCCTTCGTTTTCTCCCGACCTCTCTCCTCCGCCTCCATTCTCATAATCTCCTTAGCACTCAGCCCTTTAGCAAACAAATCCAACTCGTACTTAGCCCACTTTTCCTCCTGCCCACGCGGATGTCCGTAAACCCTCAAATTAAACGCAAGCCTCTCATATTCACGAAGTGCGGCAGGAGCCGCATCTTTCAATAAATCCGCATCATACCATTTCCCCAAACGCTTCAAAAGTTTCGGATAAACAATATGCCACGTAAACGCCCGATGAACATTTACAGGGACAACTACCCCTTCAAAAAGAATCATCCTCTTATCAGAAAATTTCTTATTCAATTTCTTGCCCTCCGCCGCCATCTTTTGCATAAAATCCAAAAAATCAGCAACAAAAGGATTATCCGGATCCTCCAAAATCCTCTTCGCCTCTTCCTCCGTAAATCCGCATTGTTTCATGTATTTCGTCCCGGCTTCTATAGCATCTACACTTTCATATACAACACTCTTCGCCATGTTTTCCTTTCTCTCTTTTTGAGTCATTTTCGGATCAAACGCCTTCCTCTCTACGCTTCCTTTTTTATTAATAAAGCCTTCAGGCCTCTTGCCAAACTTACTAACCAAACGATTTTCTTGAAACATATATTTGTTTTTATTTTCCGTAACTCCTGTAATAATTATACCACAATTCTGCGCTTCCGGCAAGCGCCGTAACCCTGTAAACTACATTTACCTACCCCCGCTCGTCCTCCGCATAAACATGCATATACTCAGCCTTGTCATAGCTAAACAATTCATCCTTCTTGAAAAATCGCGGAACTTCCTTCTCGGCATTCTCCACCGAATCAGACGCATGAACAACATTACACGCGACACTCATCGCAAGATCTCCACGAATCGAACCAGCCTCAGCTTCACGAGCCTTGGTAATTCCACACAAAAGCCGAACCGCATCCACGACTTCAAGACCCTCCCAACACATAGCAATAACAGGTGTACTCTGCATAAATTTCGCAAGCCCACCAAAGAAAGGTTTGTCCGCAATATGAGCATAATGTTCTCTCAACAAAGCCTCCTCCAACTCCATCATCTTGCACCCGGCAAGCTTCAGTCCCTTTTTCTCAAATCGGCTAACAATCTCCCCCATCAACCCACGCTGAATAGCATCAGGCTTAACAAGTACTAAAGTACGTTCTTTAACTCCATGTGACATAGTATTTTGGTTAAACAGTTAAGTTCGGACTCTACCATAGGCCCTACTTAAGTCCGAACTTGGCTACCCCTTACAGCAGAGTCCGAACTTAACTAAAAGCGGCGCCATTCTACACCATGCCCAAAAGTCACTCAAGACTTACTTTAAGACTTCGCGACCAACTTCACTGAAATTTTCTCATCAACAATAGTTCCTTTGGCCAAAAGCTGACTAGCCTCAATAAGTACCTCTCGATTACGCCCCTCAGCAGCAATAACGCCATCAGCCAAAGTCAAAGCTACCACTTCGCCATCAACAACCTCGGTTGCCTTCACGGCCTGCGGCCCGGTCTTCAAAGAAACCTTCTTTCCAGCCGGAATCTTCAACTCCAATTGATGCCCACTCGGCACCATTTCATCATTTACAAATGCGAGCTTCTTATCCAAAGTTTTTGTAGCCCCACCTCTCTGAACAACTCCATCAAAAAATTTCTCAACTTTAACAACTCCCGAAAGATTCTCTTCACCCATCAAAGTCTCCATCCCTCCACCAATAGCATCCTGAACCTCAACCAATTTCTCCCCATATTCTGGGGGCAATTTAGCCGCCAATGCATCCACCGATCCCTTCGCAAATCCAAATCCCAAAAGTCCACAAATCAAATGTCCTATATAACCATTAACTCCCCTCTTTGAAACAATTCCATTTAAAGCCTTCCTTTTCGCAGCCTTATATTCAGCCTCAGTTTTATACTTCTTCTCATCATATTCAGGAACTATCCCGAAAAACGAAAGAACAACTCCAGCCAAACCACCTTGATTCATCAAATTTTCAACAGCAGCTTCCTGATCTGAAGTAAGTCCAGAAACTTCATCCAAAGCCTGATCTATATCCCCTTCAGCAGACGCATCATCCTTCACCTCCTGTACATCAACTTTCAGACGATGAGAGGCTTTATCATAAGAAAGAGCCGCCTTATAAACCATCCCCTCTTTGGGAGTAGGATACGGAGCAGCCTCCCCTTCTACTTTAAGAGCTTCCTGAAAACGAAAAACAGTATTATGAGCAAAAGCTCCTCCAAGCAATCGATTGTATCGTGCCTTTGCAATAAATTTCGGTACAGACACCAACTTCCATAATTTATCGTCAGATGCCAAGAACGCGTCAGTCGCCTTGTTAGCCAAGTCATTCATAAACTTATCAAACCCTTTCTCATTTTTAGGAAAAGCTATCGGCTCCTTAAAAGCCTTCACCATTTCCGCAAATATCAAGTCTTTTTCTTCCTTATGTACGTCAAGATACTTTGAAGTCATCGCTATTTTTTCCGAGTTGTCAGCCTTCATCTCTTTCCTGGCTTCAGCCCCCGCGTCCTTAGTTCCTTCTCGCGCTTCGGAAAGAGCAAGCTTAGGAGCCTTCTTTCCAGCCTCCTGTGCCTGACCAACATTTTCGTTCGGTTTTTTATCTTCTCTTGGCATATTTGTTTTTGTTATTTATTCTCTAAATTATAGCAAAAAAAGGCCCCAAAGACAACCCCCTGGAGATTGTGACAAAACCCACAGTAGATTTTTCCCGGAACTCGACTCCGGAACTCGACTTACGTATCTTTTCTCTAACCTGTTAATCTTAACCTGCAAAAAAAGATACGTAACTTTCTGGAACTTTCCAGTCGACCCACGTTTCGCCCTCCGAAACCTTCCCAGCCACCACCACTACCCCAAAACCTTCTCAAACTCTCCAGCATCAGAAAAAGGACCAATAACCGACAACCTCAAACGTCCAGGATCGCCAAAAAGATCCTCTGCAACCCGACGAACATCACCAACAGTAACCCGATCAATAGCCGCCATAATCTCCTCCGGAGTCTTTGGATCCCCACGAAGAAGCTCAAACTTCCCAAGAAGATGCGCATATTCCTCGCTATCCTCCAGCCGAAGAACCATCTTCCCCTTCAAGAAATTCTTCGCCTTCTCGAGCTCAGCATCAGAAACGTCCTCACTAGCAATCAGCTCGTATTGCTCAACAATTTTTTCAACCGCCATGACAGCACGCTTCACATCAACACCGGCAGTCGTAGAAATCAACCCGGTATCCATATAATCATCAGTATTCGTCCTAATATAATACGCAAGTCCATGTGCCTCACGCACATTCAAAAACATCCTACTACTCATATTTCCTCCCAAAATCACCGAAAGAACCTTCAAAATCCAATGATCTTTATGAGTTTCTGAATACGCCTCAACTCCACATGCAAGATGCACTTGTTCAGTCTTCTTTTCCTTCAAATTAACACGTCCCGGCTTCTTCAAAGGCTTGTACTTCTCAAAGTCATACGCCCTTTCACTCTTCTCCATCGCAAAAAACTTCTCGACCTTCTCAACAACTTCAGCATGATCAACATTTCCACAAACAGCCACTACAACATTATCAGATGTATACAATTCGTTCTTATATTTAACAAAATCTTCATGCTTCACGCTCTTAATAAGCTCCTTCGTACCAATCTGGTCCCACCCCAGCGGCTGGTCACCATATACCAAATTCTCAAAATCCCACCCAATTTGATACATCGGCGTGTCTTGATACATATTATACTCCTCCAAAATCACACCTCTTTCTTTCTCGATTTCCTCTTTTGCAAATTTTGCATTCAAAAGCATATCCGAAAGCACATCAAAAGCCGTATCCATCTTCGGTCGAGCAACTTTCACATAGTACCCGGCATATTCTTTTCCAGTAAATGCATTGAATTCCCCGCCGACCGAATCGACTGCCGACGAAACCTCTTTCGCATTTTTATAACGCTCCGCACCCTTAAAAAACATATGCTCAAGAAAATGAGAAATCCCACTTATTTCCTTATTTTCATACCTACTCCCAGCTCCAGCCAACACCAAAACCGTCACCGCTTTGGTACTTTCCAGTTTGTTCGTGACAACCCTAAGGCCGTTCGTTAATGTGGTTTTTCTAAACATCGCGAAAACTCTACCACTGCCATTTCAAAATGGCAAATATATGATATATTTGGTTGGCGCTTCTGGTACTTCGCGCCTGCGCGGCGGCACACGACAACCCAGCCCACAGCCTCAACCCTCATGCAAACCTTTCGCCCCAAAAACCCAATAAATAAAATTACACTCCTTGTTATAGGGGCCGCTTTACTCACAGTCATTCTCGTCGGACGACTTTTTTACCTGCAAATAATAATGCATAAGGACTTTCTGGAAATCGCAACCCTCGAACATTATGGCTACGTAGAACTCCCAGCTCGCAGAGGCGAAATAATCATCACAGACTACCACTCAGGCGAAGAATTTCTCCTCACAACAAACATAACTTTGGAACTCATCTACGCCGATCCTGCCCTCGTCGAATATCCACAAAAAATTGCTGAAATAATTTCTCCATTAATCTTTAATCTCGAAGAAACCCGCCTGGAAGACGACGAACGCATCTCTGAAGCGGCAAAAAAACTTCCGCCCGAATTGACCGAAGAAGAAACAGAAGAATTACTCAAACCAAAAACCGATGAAGAACTGACAGAAGAATTCAAGCAAGAAATTTTCAATTCAATATCCGCAAAGCAAAGGCCACAAATCCTTCTCGCAACTGATCTCGAACAGGAGAAAATCAACGAGATAAATTCATTCAAAGTAACCGGAATTGAAATGGTAAATGACGATCTCTACGCGTATCCACCCAAAATCACAAACACGCAGGGAGCCGCCGAACATCTTTCCCCAATCATCGAAATGCCAACAAAAAAACTGGCCACAATACTCGAAGGGAAAAATCGATACGTCGTCCTCGCGCGAAAACTCGATCCCGACATCGCAACACAAATCCACGAGCTAATCGCGGCAGATGAAGAAGACCTCTACACAGGCCTTGGCTTCCAAGAAGAATACTTCCGCTACTACCCCGAAAATACTTTGGCCGCAAACGCGACAGGATTTGTCGACTCAGGAGGAATGGGACAATACGGAATAGAAAGCTCTCTAAACACCGAACTTCAGGGGAAAAAGGGAGTCTTCCAAACCCAAAGAGACTCAATCGGCCGCCAAGTGATAGTAGGCGAAAGCGTTATAGAACCCGCAGTCGACGGAGACGACATAGTCCTAACTCTCGACCGCTCAATCCAGCTTCAAACAGAAAAATTAATGAGCTACTACACCGAAGAATTCCGCGCAGATAGCGGCCAAGCACTTATAATGGACCCGAAGACCGGACACGTAACCGCAATGGTTTCCGCCCCAAGCTTTAATCCAAACAGCTACGGCGACGTGTATAAAAAAGTATATATAAACCTAACTCCGGAAGACATCAGCAAACTTGTCTCGACAGAAACAGAAGGCCTCTATTACTTTTTCCGCAACAAAGACGTCAACGATTTCTATTATGTGTTTGAAGAGACAACTCCCGATGGGCAAACCGAATATTTTCGCTATGAAAACTACGTCGGCCCAGCCGCATATCAAAATCGCGTAGTCTCGCTCCCCTACGAACCGGGATCCGTCTTTAAACCGATCATCATGGCAGCCGCAATTGATGATGAAGACCTCGCCCCAAGCTCAAGCTTTAACGACTCGGGCCCGATAGGCGTCGACTGGAACAGGCACACAGGTGATTTCGATTATTTTATCCACAACTCCGAGGACGATTACTACGGCCCAGGCACAACAATGACCCGCGTTCTGGAACAATCCCTCAACACTGGCATGACCTTCATTGCAAAAACAATCGGCCCAGCACTAATGTACAACTACCTCTCTAAATTCGGATTCGGCGAACGCACAGACATAGAATTCGCAAACGAAGCAGAAGGATACATGGAATACTACGACCTTTGGACGGAATCAGAATTGGCAACTCACGCATTCGGCCAAGGTTTAACCGTAACAATGCTTCAACTCGCAAACGCATATTGCGCACTGGCAAACGGCGGCGTCCTCATGCAACCTCACATCGTAAAGGAAATCCGTCACGACGACGGGACAACAACAACAAACGATCCCCACGAAATCCGCCGCGTCATATCCGAAGACACATCAAGCAAACTCACTGCAATGCTAATTTCAGCAGTCGAAAACGGAGTTGCGGCCAACGCCCGCGTCACCGGACATTACGTCGCCGGAAAAACCGGTACTTCTCAAACATACAAACACGGTAAACCCCTAAAAGGCGCCGGTACAACCATAACTTCTTTCTGCGGCTACGGACCAATAAACGATCCGAAATTCGTAGTCTGCGTCAAATTCGATCATCCCCGCTCCAGCGAATGGGGTGCTCAAACAGCCGCAGTTGCATTTGAATCAATCGCAGATTATTTATTCGATTACTACAACGCTCCACCGGATAAATAGACTTTTACATCCCCGTCATGTCATGTCATGTCATGTCCCGAACTTAAGTAGAGGTAATACCTGAGTCCGAGCTCTACTAATAGCCCTACTTAAGTTCGGGAGATTTCGGGTTACCAAAATTTAAAGTAAAGACATGAAGGATAGATAAAACCCGTACGGACAAAGGAGGGAAGGCACCTAGTTATGGTGCAATCCCCCCCTTCATCCACAGCGGGAGCTGTGTAGTGCACGAAGTAACGTGCACATAGAGGTCAGCTCAGTGCTTAGAACCGGTAATCCCGGGTTCGGGGCCTACAAGACACCCAAGAACACCTAAGCACTCACCGAAGGGATGACCTCATCCCATGAAGATCATCAGACCTTCGGCTTTTCGGGCTCGTCAGGAACAGAATCCGAACCCTTCTTGGGGACCAAGGCCTTAGCAAGCTTATCGCCGAGAAGACCAAAGCCAGAGGGAGCCGCATCATTGAAAGCGGCAACCTCCTCACTGGGAGCTTCTTCGACAGCGACAGTACCCTCACGCCCGGAAGCACCAGAAACTTTGCGCCGAGTACCATCTGAAACACCACTCCGAGACTCTCTACCAAGTCCTCTTCTTGCCATTCCTACTACCTCTCAAAAAACAAACAACTATGTGGCAAACTCGCCACCAACGAACACAACTAAAATTAGCTGCGCCATCAGCCTTGGCCTTTCTCAACCTCCCGAGAAAAACAAAGCAGACAGCGCAGTAAAAATCTATCCTTCATGTCAAAGTTCACACGCTGGATAGCAAATTCTCTCGAAGCAAGGCGGCTCAAGCCAAATAAATAGCGAGCCTGCGAAACCAAGGATTCTCTGCAAACATCCAGCAGGTCAAAAATATTACATAAAACAGACCCTTAAGACAACTCAATTTTACTCCACCGCCAAAAAACGTATAATTAAACCATTATAGGCCAAAACCAAAAAAATTATGAAAAACCTCGCAATCACCGCATACGCAATAATCGCGATAGCAACCTTAACCCTAACAATCTGGATAAACACCAAAACAAATGCCTTTCTCCCAGCACAAACTGACTCGGCATACACACATGAATTCATTCACGGTACCGTAAAACAAGTCGACACAAACGATGAAACTCGCGAACTCGAACTCAAAGTCACCGCAAATTCAGGCCCGGAAAAAGGCGAAGGAATCATCGTCAATGTCGACCCAAATCTCAACTTTAACGAATATAAAGCCGACGACGAAATACTTATATACAAAGGCCAAAACACCTACGAAGTCACCGACTACTACCACCAAACAGGACTCATCGTTCTATTTATATTGTTCGCCATTATCACAATAATAATCGCCCGGAAAAAAGGACTAGCATCCATCGCAAGCGTCTTGGGCTCAATCGCACTTTTCTATTTCCTACTACTCAAACTCATAGCCCTCGGCATATCGCCACTCCTAGCAACCGTGCTATTCGCATTCATAATAACCATCCTCTCAATCCCCCCCGTCCACGGCTTCAACAAAAAATCTCTCTCATCAATAACAGCAATCTGCATCGGATATCTAGCATCTTTCGCCATCGTATACGTATTCAAAGAAATAGCACACCTAGCCCCCGCAACATCCGAAGACTTCCGCACACTCACAATAATGTTTCCAAACGTTGACCTCGGAGATATCCTCATAGCATCACTATTCCTTGGTGCGGTGGGAGCACTGATCGACACGGCAATTTCGATTTCGTCAGCAATTTTCGAAGCACTCTCATCTCAGCCAAAACTCAGCTTCAAAAAAATTCACAAAATCGGCATGGAGGTCGGCAAAGATATCCTCGCCTCAATGACAAACACTCTGCTCCTCGCGTACATCGCAAGCGCCCTCCCATTTCTGATCCTACTCACACTCTCACAAGGAAGCTCATTCACCGAACTCGTCAACATGGACTTCATTGCGCTTGAGCTGACAAGAATTTTCATCGGAGCTGTTTCTTTGGTAATACTGATCCCAATCGTAAGTTCAATATCCGCATATCTGCTAGCAAAACATAATAAATGACCCAGATAATCAAAACCTGCGCCGTTTCCGGCCAACAATTCGAAATCACCGAAGACGACCTCGCCTTCTACAAAAAGCAAGGCGTCCCGCCCCCAACGCTCTGCCCGGACGAACGACAACGCCGCAGACTAATGTACCGCAACGAACGGAACCTCTTTCTGCGAAAAGACTCTCTGACCGGAGAGCAAATAATCGCCCGCTGGACAGACGACTCACCCTTCCCAGTATACAACTCCAAAAACTGGTGGTCAGATCAATTCGACCCATTCGAATACGGCCTCGACATAGATTTCAACAAACCCTTCTTTGAACAAATGGCCACTCTCCGAAAAACAATTCCACACATCGCCCTATACAACTTTGACTCAGTAAACAGCGAATACACAAACCACGCCGGCTACAACAAAAACACATACATGTCATACAACGTCGGCCACCTCGAAGACTGTTATTACGTTACTAATTTCTCCCTCCGAGACAAAGACTGTTGTGATTGTTACGCAATCGAAAACTGCGAACTTCTCTATGAATGTTTCATGTGCAACCAATGCTATAACGGCAAATATCTCATAAACTGTAACGGCTGTCGCGATTCTAGCTTTTTATTCGACTGCAGAAATTGCCAAGACTGTTTCATGTGCTGGAATCTCCGAAGCAAAAAATATTGCATTCGCAATGAACAAAAAACCAAAGAAGAGTACGAAGCCTTCATGAATTCCATCGACCTCGGAAGCTACAAAGAATTCACAAAACACGTCGAAGAATTCAAGGACAACGTAAAAACCAAGGCAACTCACAAAGCGGCATTCATTACAAAGTCCGAAAACTGCACCGGCGACTACATCACCAACTGCAAAAACACCCAACAAAGCTATTACTGCATCGACTGCGAAGACGTCAAATATTGCTACGACATATACGGAGCAAAAGATTGCTACGACGCATACGAACCCGCCTGGGGAATCGAGCGTCACTACGAAACACACGCGGCAAACGAAACGAAATTCATGATCGGTTGCAACACATGCATCCGCTCAGCATTCCTCGATTATTGCGACAACTGCCACAACTCAAAACACCTCTTCGGCTGTTACGGCATGAAGAAAAACGAATACTGCATCCTCAACCGCCAGTACACCCGCGAAGAATACGAAACCCTCCGCCCAAAACTTATAGAACACATGACAAAAACCGGTGAATGGGGCGAATTCTTCCCCCACAAGGATACATCTTTCCCCTACAACCACACAAAAGCCAACGACTACTACCCACTGACAAAAGATGAATCACTTGCCCAAGGATACGGCTGGCACGACGAAGACAAAAAGGATTTTGCCCCCTCATCAATCAACTCAATCCCAGACCACATCAAAGACGCCCCTGACTCAACACCACAAGGAACCCTCTCTTGCGAAGAAACCGGCAAAAACTTCCGAACAACTCCCCAGGAATTCAAACTATACCGCCGCCTAGGGCTCCCCCTCCCCCGCCGCCATCCGGACACCCGCTTTTATGACCGTCTGGTCTTCCTACACAAACGCCAACTCTTCGACCGCACTTGCCCAAACTGCAACACAAAAGTTCTCTCAGTCTTTTCACAAAAAGACACAGAAAAAATCCTCTGCGAAAAGTGTTATCTAAAAAAGGCATACTAAACCGCTCCCGGCAATTGTGATTGACTCTCCATCCATTCCTCCGGATAGACCGTGTCATTTAAATGAATTGCGCCCTCTAATTCTTCGTCACCAAGCAAACACTGAACAGCTATCGCCCCCTTGTAAGCAGTGCAAAGCTCATGAACTAGATTCCTCATCCCCTCCCCCTCATGAAGAAACTCAGGCTCAACAGCATGCTCCCCAGGAACCTTCAATTGCAAAATGCCACGCTCATTCACTCCCAAAACTTCAATACCACCAGGAAGATGAATTTTTTTACCCTCTGTATCCCCTGAACCCCCACTGTCTGGATTTCCCATAATATAAAAGTTAATAAATTTTGGAGTACTTTTTATCATTAGTAGAAGACGTAGTCAACCCTGAAACCGCATCGGTCCTTCCCTGGGAAAGTTCCGGGGAAATCCCAAACCCGCCTCCTCCCTTCTCTTTTTTAAAGATGTGAAAGAGGAATCTTGGAAATGCTCAGTTACATTTTCCACTATCACGATAGTGGAAAACTGATAAGTTGATCATGATCAACTTATCAGCCCTGTGACTGCATTTCAAAAAGATTCCTCTTTCACATCGCCCCTATTGAAAACCCACCCAATTCATGGTATAATTCCAGGATAAATTAAATATAATTATGTTCAAAAAAACAAAAGAAAAGTTTCTGAAAACTATCGAAAAATTGACTACACCAGGGAAAGAAAAAGTACAAGATGAACGAAAAGAGGACAGCGAAGAAATGCAAACAGAATTGGCACTGGCCGCTAAATTCGAGGAAAACGACCCCGAATACTTCAAGGCAACCCGAGAACAAGCCCTGGGAAATCCCGAAATAAAGAAATCAGCAGAAACCCTCCGTGAAAAAGCGGAAGGATTTGAGATAACTATCTCAGACCTTCAAGGAGGATTCGAATGGATAGGGCTTCCCGAAAAAGACCAGATCAAAAAACACGTGCAACTCAGTCAAGCATACCTCGTCCCCCTCACAGGTAAGCACGGATTCAAAGTAAAAATAGAACTCAATAACACAGATAAACTAAAATATAACCTCGGCGCAGGAGACCTCCTTCCTCCAAGTGTAAAAACCATTGAAGTCACCGACTTAGGCGGCAACACAAGACAAGGAGCCCGACAAACAATCGACAGCCGAACAGGTTACTACGACGAACAGGGCGCATACGTTCAAATCTTCGGAGGATACACTATCAAGCCGATAGATTTCATGAAAACAACCAGTGACGAATACAAAAAAACCTCAAAAGAAGAACTCCAAAACTACAAAGACAGAAAAGCAGCAGAAATGTCATATCACGAAGGAACAACCACAACCCCTGAAGACATTCTCCAATACACAGGTCGAACCGACTACCCAATCTCAAGCACCCAATCTCTACGAACAACCCCACTCGAAACCCTATCAAAAACATTCGAAGCCAAAGACCGAGCAGAGCAAATGGGAAACATCGAAAGAGCAAAACGAGACCTGAAAATAACAGAAGCAATCCTCGGCAAATTCGGTGTCCGCATGGACGCCAGAAGTGAAGCAAACGGAGGAATGAGTCTCGTGATGCTAAACCGTAAAGGACTTGGGTTAGAAGAGTCAGCAAGAGGGATGCTGGGGTGGACAGAAAAAATGGAAGAAAATCAAGAATCACTCCTCCAAAAACTCGACGCACTGGATCCGGAAAAAATTGAAGACAATAAAGAAATCGCAGAAGGAGTAGCCGCAGTCAAAGACCCAAAAGAAGAAAAAGGATACTACCTGATTGAAATAGCAAAAAATACAAAAATCACAGACCTGGAAACCTGGACAATCAAGAGGCAACTGCCCTTGGTCCAAGAAAACGACACAACCAGGTTTATAAAAGCGATGCAAAACGGAGCTCCACGAGACTTCCTCGGCTATAAATTCGTCGGAAACTACAATCTCGACTTTTCTCAGCTCGCAGACTTGCACAATTTGGCAACAAGCGACAAAGAAGAACTCAAAAAAATCCTCAAATCCCTACAAGAAAAAACCCCGGGAAAACCAATCAGCCCAAGAGCACTAACAGAACGACTCTACGAAAATCCGGACCTCCCACAAGGGATGACTCCAGATGCGGCAATGGCATACGCCAGAAAACACAACATAAGATTCATGATGGGCCACGGCTACTACGGTAAGCATCACATGACAATAAAAGAACTTACAATGGGATCGACAGGCAAAAGAGGCCCTGTCAGGCCTGGCCAGCTTAAATACATGTTCAACATCGACCAAGAGCATCTCGATTCACTGGCAAGACCAAATGGATCCTCTGCCTGTGCACACGAGACCAGTAGATTCTTAGGCCTCATCGATGAGCGCAAACCACACAGAGGACAAGAAGGCGGCGTCAGCGGCCTCGTCCCAAGACTCACACAAGGAATTCTGAAAAAAACCAACGGCAGAACCGCAGGAATCGTTATGGGATTCGAAAACTTCCGCAGAGGTGACGTCATCGTCTGGAAAGGAAGTAAAATATACGGAACAAACAGATACGGACACATCGGAATCATCCGCGACACCCTCACAATCGACGGCGAAAAATACATGGCAATCCAACATGATTTCGCAGACATCCAAATCGACCTCGTCCCGGTAAACCGTAGATCACACACAGCCAAGCACGTCGAGAAAATGCTCAAAAACCGCCGAACAAGAGCCGAATACATCAGGAAATACCCAAAACTAAAAGCCTTCTACGACTACAGAGCAAAATACCCTAAAACCGTCCACGTCAGAAAAAGTTCAGGATGGTGGGGCGACGCTTCAAAAAACAGCAAAAACTACATCGCCTTCGCAATCCGCGCCAGCATCCTCGATACAGGAAATACTTTGGCAAAACAGCCTTAGGTACTTTCCCCAACATTCATGGCAGGCCCACCAGGATTCGAACCCGGACTTTTGGTTTTGGAGACCAACGTGCTAACCGTTAACACTATGGGCCTAAATTTCAAAATAACGCGCGCAAATTGTAACATATTATGAAATAAGACAAAACGGCGACCTTTCTCAAAGCCGCCGTCTGTTCTGTCTAGTCAGAGGTGGAAAAGCATCCCAACCCCTATCACAACTCCACCAACTATGATTCTCACATAATCCAGGGGAGCCCCAAGGCCAACCGTCAAAACCAGCAGACCAAGGGTGAAAATCACCTCTCTCAACGCAAAAAGAAAAACTACGTTGAAAGGGTACCAGATAGTAAGGAGCATTCGGACCCTCTTCCCCAGAAAAAGCCACTCAATGTGATCCTCATAAAAAGCCCAAGCTTCTTCATCAGGATCCCACGCACTCCAGCAGAAACAAAGCCAGACTACCAACAACAAGTAATGCCAGTGAAGCATCGCCTCGACAGCATTCTCTACCACCACTAGGTAGTAAAGCCCACCATCTCCAGACAACCCCACCAGGAAAACAATAGCCCCAATCAGCAAACCAATCATCTCCTTCCTCCTTGGTCCCAAAGACCAACCAAAACTATAGATTATTGCAATAAAGTCTAACAGACAGAACATTTGCACTCATGCCCAGAGAAGGTAAGGCCACTAAAGGACCTTCCATTGCTCCAAAACATAGTGAGAACAAATGGATGTCTGTTAAGTAAAATTGTCAAAGATCAAAATAGCAACAACAACCATTTCTCCTCCCACTTTAATTCCCCTTCTTCGTATCCTTTCTCTTGTGCTCAATATGCTTCCTGCATTGAGGACAAAATTTCTTCAGATCCTTAGTAATCTCATCATTCCTCCTCCTGTTGTAATAAGTAACGTAATTCGCACGATTACAATCGCTACAAAACCATGTACAGTACTGACTTTTTCCTTTCGCCATTTATTTGAAGTTAGTTTAAATTAGCAGGCTGTATTCTATACAAAACACTTAAGAAGTCAAAGGAAAAGCTTGCAAACCCTCCCAAACTTCTGCTAAATTCACTCTCCTGTAAATCAATTACCAAAATCACCATGAAATACGAACAACTAGACAACCTGGCCGCAGAAGGAGAAAGCCGATGCGCGGAAAAACTAGGTCAAATACAGTCTTCAATAGATATAAAACTTGGAACGAAAGACGACCCAACGAGACAAGACTTACTGGAAACAGAACGTATAAAAATAGAACAACAGCTCAGAGAACCTATAAATCACCATCGTGGACAACAATTAAGAGCAGATCTCTCAGCAATAAACAGAAAATTGAACCGGGTGACAGACCCAGAACACCAAGTCACAATAGAACAAGGACCCATGCCCCTGGTGTCTACCCCAAAAGTATCACACAAAACAAGAGTCCTAACAGGCACAGCAAAAAACCATAAAAAAGTACCCCACTCACTTCGCAAAGGCCGACGCATGGCAAACCTCGCCCTCAAACGCGCCCACGACAACGCCAAAGTAAAAAGAAACGCACCCAAAGATGCAAGCCTTGACCAAGAGACAAGAAACAAACAACAAGCCCGAGAAGCCCAAGAAAGACAAAGAGCCTACGATAGATATGCAAATTACACAAACGGCACAACAATCGACACAGTAGAGACAGAGGGCTTCTATTCATGGGACAGAAGCCCCGCATTCTACATCATCATCGATCGACCAACCCCCGCTTCAAAAACTCAATTCAAAATCTTTGGAGCAGGCGAAAAATATCGAAATAGCGACATTCACGACAAATCTTATTCCAGCCTAGAACAAGCCCGACAAAAAGCACAAATTGAATTAGACAGAATAACAACCGCTGAAAAACCAAAGCCTAAGCAAACTAGTGATCCTTTAGACGACTGGAATTACTTCTAATTCCCCCTTCCCATCACTGCCGCAATCCTTTTCTGGATAACAGAAAAGTCTTTTCCGTGAACCATAACTCCTTTTACCCCAGCCTCCTCAAGCAACCCAGTAACAACGGGACCTGACTTAGAAGAAAAAACTTCAATATGCCCAACCCCACACTCCACAGCCTTCCTTACAACCTCAATCCCATCAGCCCCAGGCATCAAATAATCAGTAAACAAAACATCAAAAGGCCTTTCAGAACTGGCAATCGCCTGCAAAGCCCCAATTCCATTGTCAGCAAAAGTAACCTCAGCTCCAGCCTCCTCGGCTTCCTCTACCATATATGCCCCAATCCCCGGATTGTCTTCTGCAATTAATGCTCTCATGACCTGGGATTCTAATGATTTTCAGAACAAGGTCAATCAAAAATTCACCACCAAAAACTCACACGGCTTCCACTCCCAAAAACCAGTTGTTGACAAATCCTCTTCATAAACTACAATGCTTCCCTTTGCCAACAAACCCGCCGATTCGCAGTAACATCACTCTCTATGAGACTTGCACCAACTCTCGCCCTCGCCGTAGCCTTAACAGCATGCGGCCCATCAGGCGAAAAACCAGATCAACAAAGCCCCTCACAAAAAACGTGCGCCAATGTTGCAGAACATGTCCGCAGAGACTGTAAAAAAGCAGGCAAAATACGCCAAACCCCGAGCTCATGTGAAAATCTCGCAGGGAAAGCGGAAACCTTCTGTAACAGAGCCCGCGAAAAATTCGACGAAAAAACCATTGGAATCATTTGCAAAGCATTAGGAGACAGTGTTATGCAAAATTGCGACCGCAAAGGAAAGAAATCTCCAAGAAAATGTAAAACCAAGGGCGAAAAAAAGGAAAAAAAATGCCTAAAAGGGCTAGGACTACAAGACACCAAGTAGCAAGACTACCCCTGTCTTTCACAACACTTATTACACAAAAACCCTGGAGCCACCGGTGGGATTTGAACCCACGACCCCTCCCTTACCATGGGAGTGCTCTACCCCTGAGCTACGGTGGCAAATTTTTCAAATCTGTAATCTCCCGAACTTAAGTAGAGGTTATACTTGAGTCCGAACTTACCGCATTCTAACCAACCACGAAAAATCCTGCAATCAATTCATCACCATAGGGGCCTCTCCAAACTCAGTAGCCTGCCCCTCGTCTTCCCGCAAAAGAGATTCTTTCACCCTCCCATAAAACCCTGCACGCAAAGCAGCATCAATAGATATGGGAGCAGGATATTCCCTGGCAAGATTAGTTATTTCATCAAAATTACCAACTAAATATCTCCAAGCAGCAACAAGTAGATCAAAATCTTGATCAGGCTCCAAAACAGTCATAGCACGCTCCTTAACTGCTTCATAATCCTACTCTACCAACTTCAAATAACGACCCACATCAACCACCACATCAGCACCAGGCCTACTCCATCGAACCTCCTCCAACACAGTAACAGCAGCTTCCCTAATATCTGCCAACGGATGTGATTCACTATAAACATCTGGACCAGAAGACATTACACAGTTTATTAAAAATAAAATTTGGAGCTCATCTTGACACAACAACACATTCGATAGCAACAAAAAAACCCCGTAGTGCCGCCGAGCCTCTAATCTATACCCCGCTGGATGCAAGGTGGGTGCCCGCATCCCAACGCCACGGCGAAGAGATATATGAGGCTCCCTTAATAGTTTCGAGAGAGAGATTTCGAAGCTCTTGCGAACATTACAGAGTCCACCCCCAATCCTATCAAAAACACTTTTCAAAATCAAATCCGCACCCTTTTTTGTGAAAGAAGATTGAGAAAATGTTTCGGTTACATTTTTGACTCTCACGAGAGTCAAAAACTGAATCATTCAACATGTTGAATGATTCAGACCAGTAACCACCATTTGCGAGAATTCTTCCGCCCCCTTCAAATCCCAAACAAAAGCACCTCCCGCACAAACTCATACCCACCCATTATCACAAACCTCACAACTGAAAAATCAAAAACTCTAGCCAAAACAAAAATATCCACCAACATAAACACAACAAAATACTTCAACCCCTGATACTGAAATTTCATATACGCCCTCTCCCACCTCTTCGGCACAATCAATCCCAAAATCTTCCCTCCATCCAAAGGCGGAACAGGAATCATATTAAAAATTCCCCAAACAACCGAAAGATCAAAAATCCACCACATCTGATCAACCACAAGGCCCGGTAAGTACACACTCAAATATTTCAACGGCAGAGCAAACGCAAAAGCCAAAACGAAATTCGAAACCGGCCCGGCCAACGCGACCAAAGCACTATCCCTCACCGGTTTTTTAAAGTTCCCAGGATTCACCGGCACAGGCTTGCCCCACCCAAAATGAACAAGCACCAACATCAAAAAACCAACCACATCAAAATGCCTTCGCGGATCCAAACTAAGCCGCCCATGCACCTTCGCAGTTGGATCGCCCAAATAATACGCAACCAAAGCATGACTTGCCTCATGCACCGGCAAAATGATAACTATCGCTATCAAAAAATGAATCAAATCTGCAAATTCCATACCCATGACTTAGATGTTAGCACGATTTTTTCTCCTTCAAAAACAAAAACAACAACGCCCCCACCACCATCACGCAACCACTCAACTGATACGCCATCTCTATCGAATACAAGTCCGCAAAATATCCGAGAAAAGGCGCAACCAAAGTCATCCCAAGCTGTCTCGCAAAACTTATCAGCGAATTAACAGTAGCCCTTTTGCTCGACGCGACCTCCCTGTTCACAATGTCATCAATCACAGGCCCCCTCAATCCAAAAAAGAAAGCCGGTATAACCATAAGCACCGCGACCCACCACCATTCACTCACCAACGTCGCCGCCAAAACAAACCCTCCGCCTGTAGCAACAGCAACCGTCAAAAATCTCCTCTCATTCACCCTCTCCGACAACCAATGTGAAAAATAAAATCCCAACGACGCCAACGCAAACCCGGCCGCCGCCAAATATCCAAAATATAAAATTGGAACTTCATTAAATTCATAGAAAATCGCTTTCATCATGTGAATCGTCTCTCCAAACCCAACCAACAAAAACCCAATCACCACCAAAATCACAAGATTCCTACTCCCAAACAAAACTTTCGATGACTCAGTCATCTGCCTCAACACATTTCTATGTTCTTCTTTTTCATAAGCAGGCTCTTTCAATCCCAGTATCAAAAAGAACGACAACCCCACCGGAATCAAAGTCATCACAATCGGAAACTCCAATGATACCGTCGCCATATATCCACCAATCACAGACCCAACCGTCGCCCCTGCCGTCCACATCACTCGATACAATCCGTTCAGCCTCTTGAATTCCCTCTCACGGCCCTCTTCTTTCAAAGTATCATAAATAAACGCGTTATCCGTCCCGCTCTCCATCGCCACCGCCATCGCCCACAAAAAAGCATAAATCAAAAACATCGTCATACTCCCACCAATATACAAAAACACAATCGACAAAATAAATGTCGCAAACGAAAACCGAATAGTCATCACCCTTCCAAACAAATCCGAAATCGCCCCCGTCGGCACTTCCAAAATCACAATCATTATCGCCCTCGCCGCATATATCAACGCAACGTTCTGCAAAGTAAAAAGCTCCCGCTCAAAATACAACGCCACAACCGGAAGGAAAAATATCATCCCTCCCAAAAACTGCGCCGCAAACAGCAAACTTATATTTCTCGATCTAAAAAGGTTTTTTAAAATCATAGCCCGCCAATTCTACACGGTCATCCCGCCGTCGACAACATAAACCCCTCCCGTACAATACCCCGACTCTTTATCCGCCAAAAAACCAACCATCGCACCAATCTCCTCAGGCTTCCCAGCCCGCCCCTGCGGAATCTGCGCCAAAAATCCTTCCCGCGCAGCCTTATTCCCCATAATATCTTTAGTCATCGGCGTATCAATCAACCCCGGACAAACCACATTCACCCGAATCCCCTTCTCCGCAAAATCCAACGCCGCAACTTTCGTCAACCCAATCAATCCAAACTTCGCACTACAATACGCCGCCAACTGTGGAAATCCTTTCAACCCCGCAACCGACGCAACATTCACAATCCTCGCTCCTTTCTTCATCTTAGGAACACACGCCTTCATCCCCAAAAACGCTCCAAGCAAATTCACATGCAAAACCTGCTCCATCTCCTCCCAACTCGTCTCCATCAACGGCTTCTGAATCAAAATCCCCGCATTATTCACCAACACATCAATCCTCTTCCATTTCTTCATCACCTCCTTCACCAAATTCTCCCAATGCACCTCATGCCCAACATCACACAAAACTCCATGCACATTTCGACTCTTCACAGCCTTCATCCCAGCATCCAACTCCTTCTGATGCCGACAACACACCACAACTTTGTAGCCACGCTTCAAAAGTTCTTTCGTAATTCCAAGACCAATCCCTCGCGTACCACCAGTCACAATCGCAACTTTATGTTTCGAACTTTTGGCCATAAGAATAAGGTTAGTTTTTGAAAGATAACAAGCTTAACCCAAATTCTAACAAATCCCTTCTATTTCTCAAACTTTTCCCTTAAAATACACTGGCGTTTCCAAATTTGTCTAATGGGGAACAGTAGAGTCCGGACTCTACTACCCCCTATACTTGAGTCCGGACTCTACTATAATGCCCAAACCACTACCCGAAAATCTGCTCGCAAAAAACAAGAAGGCATACCACGACTACGAAATCATAGACGACTTCGAAGCAGGTATCGCGCTAACCGGTGCAGAAGTGAAATCTTGTCGAGACCACCGCGCAAACCTGAAAGGATCATTCGTAAAAGTATTCAACGGAGAAGCATTCGCCGAAGCAATACACATCTCACCATACAAATTCGCCATCCGTGAAGACCACAAAGAAACTCGTGGCCGAAAACTTCTGCTCCACAGAAAACAAATCGACAAAATCGACGCCACCCTCAACGAAAAAGGAATTTCAGCAATCCCCCTCGAACTCTACCTAAAAGGCAGTTTAATCAAATTAAAAGTCGGCATCTGCCGTGGCCGAAAACTCCACGACAAACGCGCAGTTCTCAAGAGAAAAGACCAAGACCGAGAAGTCGCTCGCGCAGTGTCAAAACACACCCGCGGAACCTAACCCCTCGCACAGCACGCCCGCCTAACAACCAACTCATGCTAAACCCGAACAACACACACACACACCTCATAAGCCAACTCAAAAAATACTTCAAAGAAGCTAAATTCAAACATGCTGTCATCGGCCTATCAGGAGGCCTGGACTCCGCAGTCACCCTCAAGCTTCTCGTCGACACCCTCGGCCCAGAGAACGTCACCGCATTAATCATGCCAGAACACGGCGTGACAAAAGACGAGAACACATCTCATGCAAAACGCCTGGCAGACTTCCTAAGAGTCCGAAAATTCACAATCCCAATCAATAAATACCTCCTCGACCTCCTCCAGCTCCCCTGGCAACCATCACATCTTGCACAGATGAACACAAAGGCCCGCGCTCGCGCCATAGTCCTCTACAATTTCGCAAACACAAACACCGCCCTAGTAGTAGGTACCTCCAACAAATCAGAGCTCGCGCTCGGCTACGGCACCAAACATGGAGACCTCGCCGCAGACATTTTCCCAATCGGCGACCTATACAAAACCGGAGTCTACACCCTCGCCGAATACCTCTCGCTTCCCGACGAAATCATCAAAAAAGCTCCCACCGCCGAACTCTACAAAGACCAAACTGACGAACAAGAACTCGGCGCTTCATACGAACAACTCGACCCTCTACTCCAGAAACTCGAGGAAACGGACAACCAAAGCGACGCAGACCTCGACGCAACCAGCTTCGGACTCACAACCCCCGTCCTCGAATCCATCTTAGATCGAATCAAAAAAAACAAGCATAAACTCGAAAGTCCGTATATAATAAAAAGGACATGATCAAACCAATCCACAAAACAGGTCTATTCGTTGGTCGATTTCAGCCATTTCACCTCGGCCATCTCGACATAGTCAAACGCATCCTAAAGGAAAACAAGCACGTCATCATCGCCATAGGAAGCGCTGAAAGAAACTACGTCCCCGAAAACCCCCTCACCGCTGGCGAACGCTATCTTGTAATCGACGAAACCCTCAAATCAGAGAAAATCGATCCGGCCCGATACCAAATCGTCCCGATCCGCAACATCAACAACTACGCACTTTGGGTCGACCACATGAACCTCTACGTCCCCCCATACGACAAAATCTACACAGGCTCAAGCATTGTCAAAGCCTGCTACGAAGGAGCCCAATCAAAACACAAACTAGTCAAAATCAAACGCAAACGCCCAGTCTCAAGCACAGCAATCAGGAAATCAATGATCAAAGGAGGCACCGACTGGACTTCCCTCGTTTCTCCCCGCACAGCAGAGCTTCTCAAAAAAATGAAACTCCCGAGACGCCTAAGACACATCCAGGCAACAATGAGTGACACAAAATATAAGTAAAGTCACTTCAACAATTCATCAGCCTTCTCCTTTTCCTCTCTCTCAACCTTGCCGATCAAAAGCTTTTTGAATTTCTTAAACCTTCCAAGTTTTTCCTTTTTTCTTCCTAATTTCTTATCGAACAAAAACAAGTCTTTCATTTCCATTTTATTATTAACTCAAATTATTACGAATCCAATTCTCCACCTTTCCTAAAACCTCAAGATTCACCCTTCCTTGGTCATAAGCAACACTTCCTCCCTCATAATCCACATCCCCACCTTTCGGGAAAATTTCTTCCCATTTTATATCCAATACGGATTTTTTCCTGTGGCTACAAATATAAATCACCTCTTTTGCAAATTTATTTCTACTTTCCCACCCGGAATCACCAAGCCCATTAAAATCATATTTTAAATTAGTAAATTGTTCCAATAAATACACATAAGACATCTTACGAAGAAAATCACGATAGTTAGCATTGTCCGGATCTATTTTTAAAGCTTTTTCACAATGAAAAATGGCTTTAGAAAACGCTTCTTTACCAACCCAAAACCTCATAAGCTTAAAATGAGTAGTAGAATCATTTGGGTCTATTTTTACAACTCTTTCAAGATTACCTATTGCCCTAAGCTCATCCCCTTTATCTTCCAACAACACTGCTAAATTCCTAAGAATCCCGACATTATTCGGATCTATCTTCAAAGCTTTTTTGTAATAAAGAATCGCCTTATCCGCATCCCCTTCATCCTTCAACAAATTCGCAAAGTTATTGAGGGTCTCAACGTAATTCGGATTTAACTGCAAAGCTTTTTTATAATAAAGCGTAGCCCCATCAACATCCCCTTTATCCTTCAACAAATTTGCAAGATTAAGATGTGCGCCAATAGAACCTGGCTTTATATTTAAAACCTGTTTGTAATAAAGTATAGCTTCTTCAATCTCCCCTTCACTATTCAAATCATTCGCTGTTTCAATCAAAAGATTGGCTATATAATCATTTCCAGTCACAAGATTCGGACTCTTTTTTACTCTCTCATACCCCACTATTCTTCTTGGATAACTGCCGGAATCGTCATATTGCGCCAAATACTCTCCATCCTCATCCCTCCAAAAATAACTTCCGTGACGCTCCTCATCGCTTCCATACCCCTCTCTGCGCGCACACTCCTCTATCGTTCGTATTTTCATATCAAATGTATCGAAAACCAAGGGAAGCCCGTCTAATCTCAAAACAACATGACCACGCGTTTTCATATAATTTCCTCCCTCCAATCCACCATCCATTGCAAACTTCTGAAACAACAAAGTCCTTTCATCACAATCAAATCCCGGAAAATAGTGCTTTATCATAACCGATAAAACAACATGCATATATGCAAGATTAATTACATATTCATATTCTTCGATTGGCCCATTTTCTTTCATTTTCTCAAGGTATTCTTTCGCTTCAGGAAAAATACGAACAGGGTCCAAAACGCAACTTTCTTTTTCATCAAAAGACTTCTCCTTAGACCCCTTAATCATGGGAGTTAGAACTTTCAACGACAAAAAAAGTTCATCAAAAAACCCCTCCCTTCCATCAAAATCATCTGGATAATGAACAGCTATAACAAAAAGAGGCAAATACCCTTCATCACAAAGAATCTTCAAAGTCTCTACTTCTTCACTACCTTCCGGCAACCTCACAAATTCAGAAAAATCAAAATCCTCAAAATATTCCCTAACTCTCTTATCAACTGCCTCTTTCCATTCCGGGGAAACATGTTGCAAAACCAGTGCACAAGCCGCCAAAAAAGAAACGCCTTCATCCTCTGCATATTCTTTAATTCCATCAAGAATAAATCCAGCAGGATCCGACGAATTTTCATGAGCTATCCTCAAAACATCCTCAGCCTCCTTGTCCATTTTTTGCTGGGCACATGCAAGTTCGGCAAATCTCGACTTTTGAGTTTCAACCTTAACATCCTGCGCATCAGCAAGTTCAACAAGATCTTTCTTGAAATCCGGAATTAGTCTTTCAGGTTGTGGCATTTTTCAGTAAAAATATTATATAATAAATCAGAATCACTTACTCATCCTCCCCGCCAAACAAATCGGTAGCCTTATCAATAGCCTTATTCCCAACTTTCACAGCAACCCCCTTCACATCAGAAGTAATATCATCTTCATCCTCCATAACAATATTGTGAACAACCTGCTCAAGACTACACCTCGCCTCAGCAGCGAGCTTATTCAAAACTGACTTTTCCCCAACAAATTTTCCCCACGCCCAACCGACCGGTCTCTGAGCAGTTTGGTACACCGCCTTCAAAGGATTATAATTAGTATCCGGGAAAGCATCGACAACAACCTCCACATCATCCATCATCTTTTCATATTTTTCTAGCCTAGTAAGGACATCATTAATGCGAGACTCTGTTTCATTTATCTCCTCCACAAACCTATCCCACTTGAGAAGTTCCGGATGTTTCTCAGCCAAGTCAGCCATCTTACGAAACATTTTCTCCAACCCCTTACAAGCCCTCTTGCAACCATTCATAGACTTTAAAAATTTCGAAACAACAGGACTTACCTCCCTCTTATAAGTTCGCAAGGTTAAGTACTTCGCCCTTTCAACATCTATATCCACGAAATCCTCAGCAGCCTCCCCCAACCTAGTAAAATTCACTGAAAACCCCTCGTTATAAAACTTCTGAGACTTATTGCTCAGCTCATCAAACTCCTGTCTCGGGCCAGAAACAACTTCCTTCTTCTCCTTAGGACTGTACCAAAAATCACTGTGTGTATCTTCCATTTTTATGTTTTTATTTGCATTTCCTTATATTGTTATATTATACCATTAAATGGGCCAAGGGGCAACCTTGGCGCTGTCAATTGTTTTTGAAGCTCTCGATATGTTAAAATCCACCCATGACAAAAATAAATCCACACATCTTCCGCGCATACGACATTCGAGGCATCGCACAGCAGGCACAGAAAGGCAAAGCCGATTCTGTGCCAAAGACGAGCGACAGCGAGTCGCCTACAAATAAAAAGGGGACCACCGATTCTACTCCACACACCCCCATCGACCTCACCGAAAAAACCGTCTACCTCATCGGCAAAGGCACGGCAACATACCTCATACGCAAGTATGCCAGCCGCCACATGGCCGTCGGCCGTGATGTTCGCCTCACCAGCCCAGCCCTCCAAAAAGCCTTCATCAAAGGCATCACCGAATGCGGCATGAAAGCAACCGACATCGGCCTTTCCCCTTCCCCAACAGTTTATTTCGCAACCTGCAGTCCGGATCTCGACTTCGATTGCGCAACTAACATAACGGCCTCTCACAACCCAAAAGAATACAACGGCATCAAGACCGTCGCCAAAGGCGCACACTCAATCTGCGGTGACGAACTCCAGGAAATCCTCAAACTCATCGAAGCAAACGATTTCGAAACCCCCGACAAACCCGAGCCCAACCAACCAGACCAACTCAAACCAATCTCGATCTGGCCAACCCACTTCAAAGAACTCACAGATCTCGTCCCTAAACTCGCAAGACCACTCAAAGTCGTAATCGACGCAGGGAACGGAGCCGCCGGCCCCTTCGCCCCCGAGCTCCTCCGCAAAATCGGCGCAGAAGTAATCGAACTTTTCTGCGAACCGGACGGCAATTTCCCCAACCACGAAGCAAATCCGGAAGAACTCCACAACATGACCGATCTCATCCACAAAGTCCAAGAGACCAAAGCAGACCTCGGCATAGGCTTCGACGGTGACGGCGATCGCGTCGGCATCATCGACGAAAAAGGCAACCACTACAGCGCCGACTACCTCCTTCTCCTCCTCACAAAAGACCTCTTAACCCGCCAATCAAACCCAAAAATAGTCTTCGATGTAAAAGTTTCTCAAGCAATAATCAACAAAATGGAAGAACTCGGCGCAGAACCAATAATGTCAAAAACCGGCCACAGCTTCATCGAAAAACGCATGAAAGAACTTTCAGCGCCACTCGGCGGAGAAGTCTCAGGCCACATGTTCTTCGGTGAAAACTACTACGGCTTCGACGACGCACTTCTCGCCTCAGCAAAAATCCTCCAAGTTCTCGCAAACCAAGCCCTCCCTTTCTCCCAACTCTTCGACGACCTCCCCGAAACGCACATGACACCGGAATTCAAAGCCCACTGCCCTGACGACAAAAAATTCCCAGTCATCGCACAACTCACCAAACACTTCACTTCCCTCTACGACTGCATCACAATCGACGGAGTCCGTGTCGTCTTCAATGAAACCGACTGGGGAGCCATCCGCGCCTCTAACACAAGTCCAAATCTCACACTAAGATTCGAAGCAAAAAGCGAAGCCCGCCTCGCCGAAATCCAAAAAATCTTCTTAGAAGAAATCAAAAAACACCCCGAAGTTGATACCAGCTGGTACAAGTTCTAAGCATCCTCCTCCGGCACCCTGAATTCCTCCTCACCCTTCTTTTCAACAACAATACCTTTCTTTCCCCCTTGCTCTTCATTTCGTAAAGGCTTATCCCATGAAGCAAATTTACACTTAGGATACGCCGAGCACCCCCAGAAAAGTTTTCCTCCACGACGAGTTCTTTTCTCAACCAAATCTCCATCGGAGCACTTAGGACACTTAACTCCGGTCTCACGCTTCTCGCCATCAAGACCAATAATTGTCTTACATTTCGGATATCCGCTACATCCTAAGAAAGGCCCATAACGTCCACGCCGGACAACCATGTCCTCACCACATTTTTCACATTTCTTCCCCTCATGCTCTTTCTTCAATTTTTCCAATTCTTCATCAACTTTCACTTTCCCCTCCTCGGCTCCATCCCCCAAAGGTCCAGGATCAGCCGCAATCGGTTTAGCATTCTTACAATCCGGATACGCACTACAAGACAAAAATTTTCCAAAACGCCCAAGCTTCACAGTCATCGGCTTCCCGCATTTATCACAAACTTCGTCAGTCTCGTCTTTCACAAGATCCTCTCGTTTCACAGTCTCAGTCTTCGTCTCCAAATTCTCATGGAAAGGAACGTAAAAAGCTCGGATAACAGGCACCCATTCTTTCTTTCCTTCAGCAATTTCATCCAATTCCTCTTCAAGGCCAGCCGTAAATTTATAATCAACAACATTCGCGAAATGCTCAACCAAAAGATCAGTAACAACCTCCGCAACATCAGTCGGAATCAAATGCTTAGTCTCATTTTTCTCCACATATCCACGCGTCTGAACAGTCGAAATCGTCGGGGCATAAGTCGACGGTCGACCAATCCCTTCAGCCTCCAACTTCTTTACAAGCGCCGCTTCAGTATATCGAGCCGGCGGCTTAGTAAAATGCTGTGTCGGCTCAAGACCGGCACAATCAACATCTTCACTCTCAGCCAAAATCGGCAAAATCTTATCATCATCAGCAGAACCAGAAGCATCATCATCAGGATCATCATCTCGTCCTTCCATATAAACTTTCATAAACCCGGGAAACTCAATAGTCTGACCCTTAGCGCGGAAAACCAACCCAGCCACATCCTCCCCCTCGGGCACAACATCAATTTTAACTTGATTCAATATGGCCTGCTCCATCTGACACGCAATCGTCCTCTTCCAAATAAGTTCATAAAGTCGCGCCAAATCCTTCTCCAAAGAAGAAGCAATATCATCCGGCAAAACAGACAAGTCGACAGGACGAATAGCTTCATGAGCCTGTTGCGCACCTTTCTTACTTTTGTAATGACGCGGTTTCTCCAAAGCAAATTCGGCTCCAAATTTCCGAGTAATAACTTCACGCGCCTGCGTCAAAGCAAGATCAGAAAGATTGGCCGAATCCGTTCTCATATAAGTAATCAAACCATGTTCTCCTTGACCAGTATCGACACCTTCATAAAGTTTCTGTGCAACTACCATAGTTTTCTTCACAGAAAACCCGAGCTTACGCGAAGCCTCCTGTTGCAAAGTAGAAGTCGTAAACGGAGCCGCAGGATTTCTCTTCAATTGTTTCTCCTCGACTCCTCCAATCGAATACTTCTTCCCTTCCAAGGCCTTCAAAACACTTTTTGCATCAGCCTCAACACCCAATTTTTTAGCATCAGATCCCTTTTCAAGCACAGCAACAAAATCCTTCCGCCCAAATTTATCTTCTTCCAATTTTGAAAATTCACCTTTTATTCTCCAAGACTCTTCAGGCTTAAAAGCCCTTATCTCCCTCTCCTTATCAACAACCAAACGTACCGCAACGCTTTGTACACGCCCGGCCGAAAGACCTCTCCTAACCTTCTTCCACAAAAGAGGCGACAACTCATATCCCACAAGTCTGTCCAAAACACGTCGAGCCTGCTGAGCATCAACCAAATTCTGATCAATCTCACGCGGCTGAGCAATAGCTTCCTCTATAGCCCCCTTCGTAATCTCATGAAAAACAATCCTCTTCACAGGATTTTTATCGGGATTAATCTTGAGCGCAGACAAAAGATGCCATCCAATAGCCTCTCCTTCTCGATCTTCATCCGTCGCGACCCAAACCGTAGTCCCTTCCTTGACTTCATCACGCAGAGCTTTGATAACTTTCTTCTTATCAGCCGATATAACGTAGTCAGGCTTAAAATCATTCTCAACATCAATCGATACTTTCGACTTCGGCAAATCTCTGATATGCCCCATAGAAGCCAAAACCTTATAATCATTCCCCAAGAACCGCGAAATTGTTTTCGCTTTTGCGGGGGACTCAACTATTACTAAATTCTTTGCCATAAACATCACCTTTTTTATAGCATTCCCCATCTTTCGTCAACAAAATCATGAAAAAACACAGACTTTTCTATTGCATTCAGCTCCAAAAAAAATATAATGCGATCTGCATATCAAAATGCAAAAACAATTTTTTAACCCTACAATGCATGACTAAACAAGACTTAGTCGCAGGAGCAGCCGAGAAAACTGGTGTTACCAAAAAAGCTGCCGGAGAAGTTCTCGACTCAATGCTCGAGGCAATCACAAAATCTCTAAAGAAAGGAGAGAATGTTACAATCACAGGATTCGGAACATTCCGTGTTTCAAAGAGATCAGCAAGGAAAGGTGTAAACCCACGAAACCCTAGCGAAACAATCAAAATCCCAGCTATGAAGCTTCCTGCTTTCAAGGCTGGAAAAACTTTGAAAGACGCTATTAGATAAGCGTAAACAGGATCCATATCCTGATTCACATAAAAAACCGCAGCCTAAGTTTAGACTGCGGTTTTTGTTTTATATTACGCATCATCCCCTTCCCCCTCATAAAACTCCTGCAGAGCCTCCTGCATCGCTTCATCTTCCAGTTTCATATTCTTATGCCTATTAAGGACCGACCTGGTCCAGGACTTCTTAGACCTAATCAGCCCACGTCTCTTGGAAATAACCGCTTTCTGTCCACGACTTAATTCCTCCTTTTTCCCACTCAGAACCTCCTTCCTATCATCATCATCAAGCTCCAAAAGAGCATCGACAGCCCCCTCCACAGACCTCATGCTCTTCACAAAAGACCTGATAGCATTAAGCGTAGTACCTGGGAACCCTTTTCCCATACCCAAAGCATGCTTAAGCCTCGGCGCCTGCGTTATAAAGAAAGCAACTTCTTCTTTGAAACTCTCCAGCTCCCCCCGAGTCGTTCCCCCGTCAAAAGCCAAAATTTTATCCATATATTGCATAGCAATCATCCCCGGATTTCGCCTCAGCATCCTTTGCAAAAATTGCCCAACAGTCTGCTCAGTAGACATCGCGTAGTTTTCCTTCTGTGAAGACAGAAAACCATGCAAAGTTTTCAGCCTCATATTAAGACCTGTCTTCGCAGCACCAGCCTTCAAAGTATCTCTCTGCCCTTTCGCAACTTCCGCAGACTCAGGAACCCCCGCCTCTTTCTCCTCTCCATCATCCAGCTCTTCAGCCGTATTGTCATTAAATAATTTCATATAGTTATTTTTTATTCATAAAAATAATAAACCGTTCCATTCACAGGATTTTCCTGAGACATAAGCTCAGGATTTATAGGACTATACGGATTATAAGTCGGTACATTTCCACCCTCCAAAGATTCCGCATCAATATCAATCAAGTCAAACCAAGCCTGTTCCAGCTCCTCAGTCGGAGGAACAACATCCAGTTTTAAACAGAATTGACTCTCCTCGTAAATTTCAGGATTCGTTAATTTAAACGTCACATATTCGTCCGTCCAAACAGCATCCTTCAAATAAACAATGTTATCTCCCGTTTCAAGGATAATATCATCAAACGGCGATTCATCCCTCACCATATGTGCATATGTAAACTCTTTGATCACTACTCCCCCTTGAGCCTTAAAACATGCATTATTCATAGTGAACATATCGTCTTGATCAATCTCATCCAAGAAGATCATTTGAGCACCACCAGCACCAAACACGTCCGTCACATAGATCATTGGCGGCCCAAAGAACGATTTCCCAGAAATTATCGGCCATTCATAATCAAAAACAAAATTATGGTCATCATTATGAACCCTTTTAGGCACTTCATCTCCAGCCTCAACCTTAATCCCATCCTCTACATAAGTAACACTCATTTCAGGGACCTTAAACCTCATGAATAAAGGCTGTTGGTTAGCCTCCTCCGGGAACTCAGTCACGGCAACCTCAATATAATATGTGTGATGCGGCTCAAGATCAAATCCTTCAAAGTAGATTTCACTTCCAGGTAAAATCACAGTATCAAACGCATTGGTCTCCTCCTCATACCAAATCATCCCTGAATCAATAGTTTTCACTTGCACAGGGATAGGAAGATTCCAGTTTCCTTTTACCTCTATGGTAAACGAATCAACATGAACAGGTTTCTCATCCTCAAAAATAATATCATTACCAAAGTTCATATCAAGCATTTGGTGTTCATAATTATTAATCCCATCCACCACACTCTCCACCACAATACTTGAAGGTCCATACCAATTTTCATGCCAACCTTTCGGACCATAGTAAACACTTACATCAGGATCGCTAATATTGGCCTCCGCATCTATAATATGAACAAGTTGTCCCACAAGTTCATCAAACGCACTGGTGTCTTCATCCCCCATATACCAACTGTTCTTCCCAATATACACATCTCCGTCAGTATTAACTTCATCAAGAGTAAGCTGGAAAGTTCCTTCTTCGCCAGGCCCACCTTCCAACGTAAACTCTACAAAGCCATAATTATTGAACCCCATATCTGCATCAACCTCAATAATATTTTTGCCAGGATTCAATTCCACATCCTTAAAGAAAGGAGCCCCTCCGTTGTCATTACAAAAATTAAATAAACACGATGTAGAAGAATACATCTCAGTAGTAAAGGGCCCCTCAAAATCAGTTTCGAGAGTCAATTCCACGCTATCGATATGCGCTGTCGAATTAGGATAAGTCTGTAACTCAAAATACCCTAAATACACATAGGGCACATCAAGCCCATAATAGTTATCCTCATATTCCGCATCCTCAACCAAAAGAGCATTATAATGATCAAAAACATTCAAAGTCCCTTTTAACTCATCGTCTTCTGACATTTTGGTCAACCACCCATCCCACGATCCCTTCTGTAAAAAATACGTAGGCAGAGTCGACCCCATCCCACGAAGATCAAATCTCGCCCAAACAGGAACATCAAACTCAGGAGAATTCCACTCAAACGGCGCAACGTCAGTATACGTAACAGTCAAAAGCATGCACTCACCCGGATCCAGCGAAATATTATAATCAAAATTCACATCCCCTGGCCAGTAGCCAATTTGAGACTCTAAAGGCTCGTCCCACAAAGGATCATCATTTCTATACAATTCAAATTCAATTTCACCACCCCATCCCCCATCCAATGCAAACGCCGCAGAATCAACCATCGCCGCCTTATCTCCAATAGTACAAACCGAGAAGATCGTAGCCACTCCCGGATTCGCCAACGACAAATCCTCTATATCAATCTCCACAGAATCAGGAGTCACGACCGACGCATACAAGAAATTATCAGGAGTTTCAAAGTCCACATAATCCCCCAGCCCCATATCCTCAGGAGTCACCTCTTCAAATCCAGGATTTGAATCTCCATAAATATTCTTCAATTGTTCATGAAACTTCTGCTTATAATTGAAAGAAGCCTTGATGGCATCTCTAGACAACTTTTCTATATCTTTCCAACCAAGAAATTTAGTTGCCTCTCCTTCACCATCCTCTTCTTCGCCTTTCCCTTCTCCATCTTCACCATCCTCTTCTTCTGCATCCTCCTCCCGTGAATCCTCACGCGAATCCCCTCGCGGGTCAGCATCCCTGCCTATCGGCATTATTTGCCTCGGAACCTTGAACGGAGACCTGTTCATCAACCCTCCATCATCAAAATAAAGCCCCAATCCCAAAGTTCCCACAGCAATAAAAAATATTGCCACCAAAGCTACGTAGTTTCGTTTGTCCGACATAGTTTTTTTGTTAATTTTTATTTTTATACTATATACATAGTACCATGATTCAAGGCACTAGTCAACCAGGCGTAACCCGGTCATACCTGGAACCTCTCTCCGCCCACCACCCCCTCCCAACCTTGCAAAACCACCCCAAAATAAGTAAAGTATCCCTCGTATGACAAACCAGACGGACAAACTAAAAACCGAAGCCCTTGAGGCGATCAAAAAAACCACCAACCTGGTAGAATTAAAAGAACTCGAAGTCAAATATCTCGGCAGAAAAGGAGAACTGACTCTCCAGCTAAGAACCCTTAAAGATCTCCCCGAAAACAAGCGAAAAGAAGCAGGACAGGAGCTCAACAAATTAAAAACCTCCCTCGAAGAAGAATTCGCACAAAAAGGCAAAGCTCTCGAGAAAGCAGACATAGAAAGCAAACTCAAAGACGAATTTTTTGACATCACTCTTCCAGGGATAGGCGCCAGTCCAGGTTCAATCCACATACTTTCACAAACTCAGGAAGAAATAGAAAGAATTTTCAGCCAAATGGGATTCACCGTCATCGACGGACCTGAAATAGAAAGTGAATACTACAATTTCGAAGGACTCAATATTCCGGCAGATCACCCAGCCCGCGACATGCAGGACACCTTCTTTATAGAAGGCGCGCCAGAAGAAAAACACGGCCGGCTCGTTCTCCGAACACATACATCGCCAAACCAGGTAAGAGCAATGGAAAAATACGGCGCGCCGCTCCGAGCAATAGTCCCAGGACGCGTTTTCCGAAACGAAGCAACCGACGCCCGACACGAACACACATTCCATCAGGTCGAAGGAGTACTAATCGACAAAGACATATCAATAGCAACACTCAAAGGAATCATGACCGAATTCTTGTCACGTCTCTTCAAAAAAGACGTCGTCGTCCGATTCCGACCAGGCTATTTCCCGTTCGTCGAACCTGGCATGGAACTCGACTTCTCATGCCTGCTCTGCAACGGCGAAGGATGCCGCGTCTGCAAAAAAACAGGATGGGTTGAATTTATGGGAACCGGCATGATGCATGAACGCGTCCTCAAAGCCGGCGGCATAGATCCAAAAGAATACCAAGGATGGGCATTCGGCTTCGGCCTCGAACGCCTCATCATGATGAAATACGAAATCGACGATATCCGCCTCTTTCACAGCGGCGACCTAAGATTTATTAAACAATTCTCGTAGCAGAACAAATATGTACGTATCACTCGATTGGCTAAAACAATTCACAGAAATCCCAAAAGAAATAACTCCCGAAGAGTTAGGAACTACCCTTACACTCAAAACCGCTGAGGTAGAAAGCGTGAGCAAAGGTGGCCAAGGACTCGAAGGAGTAGTCATCGGTGAACTTCTCGAAATCAAAAAACACCCGGACGCAGACAAGCTAAGCCTAGCGAAAGTAGACATCGGCAAAAAAGATCCGATTCACCTCATCTTCGGCAAAATGGTCGAAATGAAAGTAGGCCTCCGTGTTCCTGTCGCAGTAGCTCCAACAACTCTACCCACAGGGATGGTCATAGAAAAAAGGGAGCTCCGCGGCCAACCATCGGAAGGGATGCTCTGCTTGGACCAAGAACTCGGATTCAAAGAGGAAGGAGTATCAATCCAATTCTTCCCAAAAACAATCAAGCCCGGAACTCCTCTCACAGAAGCGCTAAAGCTTGACGACACAGTCCTCGAATTCGACAACAAATCACTCACTCACCGCCCAGACCTCTGGGGAATATACGGAATCGCCCGCGAAATTTCAGCAATCTACAAAACCCCGTTCACCCCCCTCAACCCAAAACCAAAACTCCCAACAGCAGGTGAAAAAGTCCCAGTCGAAATCCACAATTTCGAACTCTGCCCAAGATACACCGGAGTAATAATCAAAAATGTAAAAGTTCAACCATCCCCAGAATGGATGCAGAAACGCCTCCAAGCGGTCGGCCACCAAACATACAATAACATCGTCGATGTAACTAACTACATATCATCCGAACTCGGCCAACCACTCCACGCATTCGACCGCAGCCTGATCAAAAAAGGCATCGTCGTCCGCACGGCAAACAAAGGCGAAAAGATCAAAGCAATCGATGAAAAAACATACAAATTAACAGAAGAAATGCTCATAATAGCCGACCATGAAACCCCTATAGCAATAGCCGGCATCATCGGCGGAGAAGGCTCGGGAATCAAAAACGATACAACCGACATAATCATCGAATCAGCAAACTTCAACGGAGCCAACGTCCGTCGAACATCAACCGCCCTGGGCCTCAGGACAGAAGCCGTCCAAAGATTCGAAAAACAACTCGATCCAAATCTCGCACTCACAGCAATGTTGAGAGCAATCGAACTCATCCTTGAAGTAAGCCCGGGAGCAAGTCTCGCCGGCCCAATCACAGACATACACAAATTCGACGAAAAACCACGAACAATCACCCTCTCGGTAAAAAGAACAGCCTCAAAAATCGGGGTAGAAATCAGCAAAAAAGAAATCAAAGATATCTTAACTCGCCTACAATTCAAACTCACCGAAGGAACCAATAAAGACACGTTTAAAGTAGAAGTCCCCTCTTTCCGTGCACAAAAAGACGTAAACACCGAAGACGACCTAATTGAAGAAGTCGCACGCATCTATGGATACGAAGAAATCCCGCCAATCCTGCCAAATCTCCCAACACGTCTTCCAATCGAAAACGAAGAACGCTTCACAAAACACGAAATCAGAAAATTCCTAAGCTACGGCCTAGGCTTCAACGAAATAATAACTCACTCTTTCTATTCAAAAGACGATTTCGAAAAATGCGGACTCCCAGAAGACGCTCACGTACTAGTCGAAAACTACCTTTCCGAAGATCAAACACACATGAGAACTTCACTCGTCCCAAATATTTTGGGAAAAATTCACCTCAACGCAAAATACCAAGATTCATTCAAATTATACGAAATTGGCAGAACATATCTCCAAACCGGAGAGTACTTCCCTCTCGAAGAAAAATGGATCACAGGAGCCATCGTCACAAACGCCCGCGCCTCAAACGATGACCTCTTTTCAGAAGCAAAAAACGCTGTCGACGAACTCATAAAACACCTGAAAATTCCTTTCTACAAGCTCGTCCACAAATGCGAAGCCCCATATGCACACCCCACAATATCGGCAACTCTTCTTTCTCCACAGGGCATAACCCTCGGAAGAATTTTTGCACTTCATCCACAAACAGCCAAAGAATTCGAACTGGAAAACTTAACAATAATGTTATTCGAAATAAATTATTCAGCCCTCACGAACACAAATAAAAGACTCGTGAAATTCAAACCCCTCCCCTGCTTCCCCCCAATAGTTATCGACGTTTCAGTGGTAATAGACGAAACTTTAGAAATAGCAACTCTCGAAAAAGAAATCAACAAAGCAGACAAAAAGCTGATCGTTTCAACAACTCTCTTCGACTTATACAAAGGCGACAACATCGAAAAAGGCAAAAAATCCGTGGCATTCAAAGTAACTCTCCAAGCAAAAGATCGCACACTCAACGACGAAGAGATGAAAGATGTTCAACAAAAAATCTTCAAAAATCTTCAAAAATTAGGCGGAACAATCCGCGGACTATAACAATTTCTCATGAAAAATTACACAGAAATTATTAGAGCACTGCACAAACACGTTCCCGGCCAAGAGGAACACCTGGGCAAACGAATAGCATTCTGGATAATCACCCTAGGCATCGGAGCAGGACTTTTGGGAATCATCTTCCTCACAGCATTGATCGGCATCATCTCCATCACTCTTCCCGACGTATCCGATCTTGAAAGCTTAACCGTCGCTCAATCAACAGAAATCTACGATCGCGAAGGAACTCTTTTATACACAGTTCACGGCGAAGAAAACCGCGAATTTGTCCCATTGGCAGACATCTCTCTGGACCTCCAAAACGCAACAATATCAATAGAAGACGACGAATTCTGGACGCATGGCGGAGTAGACATCCCTGGAATAATAAAAGCAGTTATCGCCGAAGTAGGAATAGGAAGCCCCCGCGGAGGATCAACAATTACTCAACAATACATAAAAAATGCTTTCCTTTCATCAAAACGAAGCTACATCAGAAAACTCAAAGAATGGATCCTCGCCATCAGACTCGAACGTGAATACGAAAAAGAGGATATCCTCGAACTCTACTTAAACCGCATCCCCTACGGGAACAACGCATACGGAATCCAAAAAGCGGCAGAAATCTATTTCGACAAACCCGCCAAAGACCTAACTCTGGGCGAATCCGCAATTCTCGCGGCACTCCCCCAGGCTCCTTCAAGATACAATCCATTCGGTAACAACAGATACTCTCATCTCCTCAAAGAATTTACAGAAGAAGAGCTTTTCCTCCGAAACATCGAAGGTGAAGCCGACCTCGAAATCGAAGAATACATACGCGGTTGTATCGGCCAAACAGTAGAACTTAGCAACGGAGAAAAAATATACCTCCTCGGCCGCAGTGACCTCGTTCTCTCTCGGATGGAAACCCTAGGATACATCACCCCCGAACAACGCCAGGAAGCAGTCAACGAAATCCAAAACATCGAATTCAACGACTACCGCGAAACAATCAAACATCCACACCTCGTACTACACATCAAACAAATCCTTGAAGACAAATATGGCAAAGATATCGTCGAAACCGGCGGACTCAAAGTCTACACAACAATCGATCCGGATCTCCAAGAATATGCAGAAGAAATCGCCCTCAAAAAAGGAGAAGCCAACGAAGTCAATTATGGCGCAAGCAACGTCGCCGTCCTAACTATCGAAGCCGACACCGGCGAAGTCCTAGCAATGGTCGGAAGCCGCGACTACTACAACGAAGAAATCGACGGAAACGTAAATATAGTTACCCGCCCCCGCCAACCGGGATCAGCATTCAAGCCAATCGTCTACGCTCAAGCATTCTACAACAGCTACAGCCCGGCAAGCGTAATCTATGACGTCCCCACAAAGTTCGGTCCGGACAAACCGGAAAACTACGACGGCGAATTCATGGGCCGACTATCTATCCGAAAAGCCCTCGGCCTATCTCGCAACCTCCCAGCAATAAAAGCTTACTTCCTTGCAGGCGGCCAAGACTACATCATCGACTTAGCGGAAAAAATGGGGATCACAACTCTCGACAAAGCACACAGCTACGGCTATCCACTCGCTCTTGGAGCCGGAGAAGTTCCTTTGGAAGAAATGGTCACAGCATTCTCAGTTTTCGCAAACAGCGGGAAAAAACCAACCCTCACATACATCAAAAAAATCGAAAACGTGAACGGCGACATCATTGAAGAAACTGAAGAAAAAGATCCAGTAGAAGTTCTCGAACCCCAAATAGCATACCTGATCAGCGACATCCTCTCTGACGAATCAATCAAAATCGGCGGCAACCTATCCATCGCCAACCATACCGTCGCGGCAAAAACCGGAACCTCAACAAAAGAGAATAAAAAAGAGGCCAAAGGCGCAGTGTATCCAGCAGACGGCTGGGTTATCGGCTACACCCCATCCATCACAACAGGTGTCTGGGTTGGGAACGCCGATGGCTCGCCAATGTTCCTCAACGGAAACGGTCATGATACAGCCGGCTCAATTTTCAAATCAGTAATGACAAAAGCCCTTGAAGACCTCCCCAACGAATCATTCGACGAACCAAAAGGAATTCAACACATAACAGTCTCAACCGCATCCGGGAAACTCCCCTCAGAAACAACTCCAGAATCCTTCCTCAAAGAAGAAGTGTTCGCAAACTTCTCCGTTCCAACAGAAACAGATGATAGCTTTTTCGAAGTCCAAGTTGACTCAATTTCAGGAAAACTCGCAACAGAATACACTCCAAAAGAAGCAGTCGAAAAAATTCTCTACATAAATCACCAGCCAATAGCCCCATACGAAAACTGGGCTATCGCAATTCGAGACTGGTACCAAGAATTCAATCCAGAAATCATCCCAGAAGAATACGCAGGATCCGACTTGAAAATCGATTTTGGCTACCCTCCAACAGAATACGACGACATCCACACAGAAAACTTAGCAGACAACGCCCCCGAAATCACAATAACCTTGCCGACTCCAAACTCAAAACTGCCAAAAGGTAATTTCCAAGTCGAAGTTGATTACGAAGCCGACAACGGCGTCAAATATATCCAATTCTATATCGATGATGACTTGAAATTCACCTCTCGCTCAAAACCATACGTCGGCTATCTCAAAATATCGCGGTTCATGTCAGCAGGTTCAAAACACTTGATTTCTGCAAAAATAGTCGACGATTTCGGATACAGCGCAGAGTCAGTAATAGAGATAAAGATAGAGAAATAGGCCGTAGAGCACGAAAAGATACGTAACTTTTTGCCAACCTGTTGGCCCTAACCTACAAAAAAAGATACGTACCTTTCCAGCCCAACTCCACCCCTACCCCGCCCTTGCTCGAGAAGGTTTTTTGTGTTATAATTTATCGAAGCAATTGAATATGAAATACTCAAAAGAAAAACTAGAAAAACTCAAAAACCGTTGGACAACTCCCAAGGGCAAACGTCTTGTTAAAAAAATTAAAGAAACAAGATGTTACCTAAGCCCCATCTTATTCCGTAAAGTTGTACAAAACTTCCCGCATATCAATGATGGAGAAGTAACAGACGGAATAGATCTCCGAGGAATAAATCTCGCGGGCTTCGATTTCCGAGTACCGGTTCTCGAGGACGAATCAGGATTCGAAGAAGAACTCGCAATCCTTTCATACATTCATTTCGAAGGAGCAACTCTTAAGCACGCAACATTCCAAGACGGGAAAATCCACGACTGTTTCTTTGAAGACACAGACATCACTCATTCAAATTTCAAAAACGCATCTCTAAACAACTGTTCAATCGAAAACGCAGATGCAACAGGCGCCCTCCTAAGCGGCGCAAGTCTTGTGAATTGTAATTTCTCAAACACAAAAATCCGAGACATTAATTTCTCGACAGTTCTTACCGACCAAACAACAACTTTTAGCAAAAAGCTTCAAGACGAAACCGACAAAAACTTTCACATCGCAAGCGTCGAATACAAACAGATTAAAGAAATGTATAAAAATTCAAGTCTGCATTCACAAGCCGATTACTACCACTACCGAGAGATGGTAGCCCGCCGAAAAAACATCAAATGGTACAACCCAATGCGAGTCTTGAATTTCATTTTCGCAGACCTGACGTGTAAATACGGGACATCAATCACCCGAATCGTCCTCTGGATCGCCGGCGTTGTCACTGCTTTCGCAGGAATCTTCTGGGCGCACCAAAACGTCCTATATCACAACACTCCAACAATGTTGTCCTTCCTCGACAGCATGTATTTCAGCCTAATAACCTTCGCCACCGTAGGGTACGGAGATATCCACCCAGTCGGTACCTACCGGATGCTGGCCGGAATAGAAGGATTACTCGGGGTCATCCTGACTTCCCTCTTCACCGTTATCGTCGCTAGAAGAATTATCCGCGATTAGGTATACTTCGGGTCATGAATCCTAAAATCAAACCCCTTTTAAGAGAACTCGCCAAAACACGCCACCTCTTTTGGAACATCACTCCAGAAACAGGCCTTTTCTTAAACCAACTCATTCGCACAATCAACGCCAAGAAAGTTCTCGAAATAGGCACCTCAAACGGCTACTCCGCAATCTGGATGGCCGAAGCCCTACAGGACACCGGCGGCCACCTATACACAATCGAATCACACAAAAAACACCGCCACAAAGAAGCCCAAAAAAACTTCGCAAAAGCAGGCAAAGCCATCTCAAACCGTATCACTCTCATCCTCGGCCACGCCCCCGAAGTCATCCCATCCTCTCCGAGCACCTTCGACCTCATATTCCTCGACGCCACAAAATACGAACACGAAGACTACCTCAAGGCAATCCTACCCCGCACCCACAAAGGCTCAATCATAATCACCGACAACGCCCTATCCCACAAAAAAGACCTCAAGCCCTATCGCAAAGCCGCCAACAAACACCCCAAACTCCAAACAAGTCTACTCAACATTGGAACAGGTCTCCTAATCAGCATTAAAACCTAAGATCCGGGAAACTTATATACCTTCGCATCTCCCGTAAGAGGACCTTCTCCCAATTCCTCCACCTCACCTCCATTGACTCTCTCAAAAATCTTTTTCAACACAACGAAGTTACGAAGAAGTTTGGACAATTCACCTCGTCTTTCCTCACGCGACAAATTACCCTGTTGGTGTACGTTACAAATTTCCTGCACAATACAGCTAGCAGGCACTACAAAATCATCACTGTCCACCATGGGTTCAGCCAAAAATCCTCTCTTCCTAAGCCAATGCTCAAGCTTTGTTTCTAAAATCCCATCCATCCCTCTCGATTTCGCCGACATAAATAAATCCAGATCCGACACAAATTTATCACCTGCATTTCGGCTCTCCAGAGACACGCTTTCCAAAGACACATGAAGCACCAAGTTATGCAAAATAAAATCCAAATTATTTTTTAATACCCTTAAAGAGTCAGTCACATTATAAGCAATATCATTTACATCTCGTTCCTCGTAAGCATCAAAGTTTATATTCGCCTCCAGTAAAGCCCGTACTCTCACCTCCTCAAGTACCTGCTCAACCAATCCATTCTTTTTCAATTCAAAGTCTTTATCAAAAAACACAGACTGCTTAAGTTCATCCTCACCCGGTTCAAAACCATCCTCATCCTCATCCTTATCCATTTCCTGCATAAGAATCTCGTCAAAAACATCTGACCTTCCATCTGCCATCGTAAAATGAATATCACCTATGGCTTCTTCCATCAAAGCCCTTATTTTCCTCCCGTATCCATACCTTATCAATTCATAATCAATCCCCTCCGCAACAACCCTCAACCTCTTCTCATCCCCATCATAAAGCGGTGTCGAACTTGAATCAGGCTCCAATTGTTCCCTTGCAGCCCAAATTACATATTTCATAACATTAACCACAGTATTCTCCATTCTACCCTCAGGAGTATCAAGCACTCTCTCTACAAGACTGGCAACCTTCCCAACTGCAAGAGAAGGGTTGTCTTTTTCAGGACCAGAGTCCACCACTAAAATGTCAGGGATTTTTTTACTCATAAACAAATTTACAAATAGGTCTGTTTATACGCAAATTCCCGCAGATTGTCAACCCTCCCTTCCCTCTCCTAAACCTCCAACTCTTCCAGTCCCTTCCGCCCACTCCTCACAGGTTTTTCATCTGTATGTCCGAAAAGAGACACGGCAACCGGCCTCAAACCCAGTCCATCTTTTCCCTTGGCACTAAGACCACAAGCCTCCAAAACAGCACTTTCATCAAACGAACCAACCCATAAACTCTCAACCCCCTCATTCGCCGCCCCCAATTGTGCATACGCACATGCCAGCGTCGCATCCTGTACCGAATACAAATCACGCCCCCGATCAGCAAACCTCTCGGCAGGCTCTTCCGGTACCGCAAAAAATACGATCACGGCCCCGGCTCCAGAAAACCTGTCTTCCTGTCCCGCAATCTTCGCCAATGCATCAATCAATTCACCGTCCTTCGAAACCCGAACCCGATACGATTGATAATGAGCGGCCGTCGGCGCCAACTGCATCACCTCCAAAATCGCATCCAGTTTTTCCTGAGATACTTCCTTCCCGTTATACGACCTGCACGAAACCCGATTCGCAATTACATCTAAAAATTCCATTATAAATTGGTTAAAAAATCCTTCAATTTCGCAATAGCTCTCCCTCTATGACTAATCTTGTTCTTCTCTTCCCTCCCCAGAGCCGCATAAACTTTATCGAACCCATCCGCCAAAAAAACTGAACTCAAAGGGAGCCCTGGTAAAATCTCAGCCCCCGGCTCTTGAGTAATTTTCCCCAAAGTCTCTCCATCAAAAAACTTCTCAACATCCTCTCCGCCAGAACCGCCGCCAACCAAGCAAGAATGACAAACAAACCTAGCCCCTCTCTCCTCATCCATCACAGCCCGTTCAGCCATTACTTTCATAAAATGCTCCAACCATTCTTCATCAGTAGCATCATGCCCAGCTCCCCAACGACGAGTCTCCAGTCCCAACTCATCAGCCAAAGCATCAACATAAATCCCCGAATCCTCGCCCAAAACAAAATCAAAATCCTCACCCAATTTCTCACAGTAATACTGCGCTTTCTTCTGTGCATTTTCTCGGTGAGTTTCTCCATCCTCAACAAAATCCTCATCCTCAACAGAATGATCCCCCAAAAACTCAAAAGAAACCCCTGGAATATCATCCAAAACACCAACGATCTCCCCAAACTTCCCTCTGTTCTTTGTAGCAATCAAGATTTTCATGCCCTGATTATAACTCCTAATCCACCTCCGCACTACCACTTCCTCTGTCATCTTCGATTAGAGTATTGATCCCTACACCAAGCCCATCAAGAGCCTCAAGTATCTGCTCACCAGAAAGCCTAGTTAACCTGCACACATCATCAAGGAGTTTCCCCGAACCAGGAGAATCAATTCTTCCTTCCCTAGCGGCCTCATCCAAAAGTCTCCCAACTTCAGTAACCAGCAAATTAACAACCTCTTTGGAATCAATCTCCATGCCTCCACCTTGACCAGGATAAATAATGTCTTGAGGACCTAAATCAGCCACTTCTTTTCCGGCAGCCTCAACCCAGGGCCCTTTTTCCTGCCTAGCAGCTCTACTAGCCTCTATGTTTGCCACGATCACTGGTGGCAACGGTGGCAACGTTTTTTTCTCAGCCATAATATTAAAGTTAAGTTTAATGTTTCTTAACACTTTTCACCCTATACCCCTGCTCTCCCCGATCTTCAAAAACATAACTAAGCTCCAATTTCTCCATTTCAAAAACCATTTCCAGCTTACTCTCATCACGATCCGCCTCAACAACGCTCACCTCCCCCCCAGCCTCAAGATTTGAATCAACGATCTTTACAATCAAATTCTCCTCTATATAAACTTTCTCTTCATAATCAGCAACACTTGTAGGATCTTCAACCACCGCGGCCTCGAACCCTCTTCCATAATCCACCGGATACCCAAGCCCTGTCACCCCACCATCTTCTCCTCCCCTAAAGAAAACAACCCAAACGACCACTCCAATTATAGAAACAAAAAGCACAGCAGGGACAACAGACATCACGGCTTTCCACTTATCCCACACATCAAGAATTTTCTCAGCAAAATCAAATTGCCTCAAATCCTCATCCAAAGCCCGCTCATCAGCATGATAAACCGGCACATCCTCAATCCCTGCAAAATCTTCAAGGCTAGATTCCTCCTCAACAGGAACTTTTCTCTCAAAAGGCTCAGCCCCTGCGCTTGGCGCAGGCTCAGCCCCAGGACTCCGTTCACGAACGTACTCCTCTGTAACCTGGTCAACTTCCTCTTTAGACATCCCCTTCGCGGCATAAACGAATGCCTTTGCAGGATCTTTCGACCCAGTTTGAAAAGACCCCGAATACATCCTCTCCAATTTATTAGTAATTTCAGTTCTCAATTTTAACTTAAAAGTCTCAGGAAACGGAATTTTTTCAATTCCTTTCAATCTCGCCAAAAAACTATGAAGCTCTCCGTAATAAACATCTCCTCCCTCCGAAACTTCACCAAACAAAACCTCATATCCTCTCCTTAAAACCTGATAAATCTTCGCTCCCACAGTTCCTTCAGCCAATCCAAGCACATACAGAACTTCTCCATCGGTTAATTCTTCAAAAAACTTCAACTTCACAATCTCTCTCTCCTCCAACGTCAACGTCGAGAAAAAAGTATCAGCCTGTTGCTTCAATTTAAATTCATCATCATAAACTCCATCCATAATAGACGCCCCCTCAAAAACCGGAGACTCAATCGCCACTCCAGCACCAACAATACTTCCCTTCACATACTCAGCCACTCTTCCCCGAGCAACACTATAGAGCCAAGTCGAAAAATTCACATCATTAGGACAAGTCGCCATCTGCCCAATGGCATCCATATAAACAAGCTCAACCACCTGTTCCCGCACAATCTCATCCGAAACTCTCCTCGCAACATATCGATACAAATCCGCAAAACTGTCATCAAACAACAAAAGGAACTGCCTTGGGTCAGTTTTCATTTGCTCCTTATAATTTAACTCCGCTTGTAAGTCCATTTCTCGGTGTTAATTTTTTGTTGATTCTTGAGAAAGGTTATGATTTTTACAAAATTTCCCAAATTAGTCAACCCCCTGCAAAATAAATTTGAAAACTTGTTGATTTTGGTATAATCTCGAGACACTATGACCTACCCAATTCCTTTCGACGAAGGAGATTTAAAATCAAAGGCAACCCAGATGCGTCGCGACATTGTTGAAGAAACTCATTCGGCAGGATCAGGTCATCCCGGAGGATCTTTGTCGGCAACTGATCTTCTCACAGTTTTATACAACTGCATCCTTCGCCACAATCCAGAGAATCCCAAATGGAAGGACCGCGACCGATTCATCCTATCAAAAGCGCACATCGGCCCAGCATACTATTCAATTCTCGCCAGAACCGGTTACTTCGATCCCGATGAACTACCAAACTTCCGCAAATTCGGCCACTTCCTACAAGGACACCCAAAATCAGATATCAACCATGGGATAGAAGTCGGAGGCGGCTCGCTCGGCCAAAATCTCTCAGTCGCAGTAGGCCTGTCTCTCGGCTTATCTCTCCGCGGTTCAAAAAGTCGCATCTTCGACATGTCTAGCGAAGGCGAACTCCAAGAAGGCTCAATGTGGGAAGCCATCATGGCCGCCGCACACTACAAGCTCAATAATTTATGTATTATCGTCGACTACAACCGTCTACAAATAGACGGCCCAACCGAAAAAGTAATGGAGGTGGACCCTCTCGACAAAAAATTCGCCTCATTCGGATGGAACGTAATCAACATCAAAGACGGCCACGACCTCAAAGCCATATATGAATCATTCAAAAAATTCAACTTATTGTCGGCTGGCCACAAAGTCCCAACCCATGACGATCTCGACACAACAAAACCAACAGCAATCATAGCTCATACAACAAAAGGCAAAGGAATCTCATACATGGAAAACCAAGCCGGCTGGCACGGCAAAGCCCCCGACGCCGAACATTACGAAATCGCCATGAAAGAACTTAACAACAAACAATGACGGACTGGGAAATGAAATTAACAAGACAAGGCTGGGCAGACGCCCTCATAGAACTCGGCAGTAAAAACCGTGACGTCGTCGTGCTCGACGCAGACTTGTCAAAATCAACTCTGACCTGCCAATTCCACGAAAAATATCCCGATCGTTTTTTCAACGCAGGAATAGCTGAACAAAACATGGTAAACATGGCCGCAGGCCTATCTCTCGCCGGATTCATTCCATTTGCAACAACATACGGCGTCTTCATCTCCGGCCGCGCCTGGGAACAAATCCGCACAACAATTTGTATTAACAAGCTCAACGTCAAACTCGGCGGCGCCCACGGCGGCCTTTCTGTCGGACCGGATGGCGCAACCCACCAAGCACTCGAGGAAATTTCGATAATGCGCTGTCTCCCTGAAATGACAATTCTTGTCCCTTCCGACTACCACGAAACATACAAAGCCACTCTCGCGGCGGCAAAAATCAACGGCCCCGTCTACGTAAGATTCGGCCGCGAAAAAGTGCCCGTCGTCACAAAGACAGACGACCCCTTCGAAATCGGCAAAGCACGCATAATGCGTGAAGGCCAAGACGTCACAATAGTAGCCTGTGGCTCAATGGTCGCAGAAGCTCTCATGGCCGCAAACGCCCTAGCCGAAAAAGGCATAAGAGCCGAAGTCGTAAATCTTCACACAATCAAACCTCTCGACAAAACAACTATCCTCGAAAGCGTCCGAAAAACCAGCGCAATAGTCACCGCAGAAGAACACCAAGTCATGGGAGGCATGGGCTCTGCAGTCCTCGAAGTTCTCGCCCAAAACCATCCCGTCCCCGCAGAAATGATCGGCATCCAGGACACCTTCGGAGAATCAGGCACACCCGATGAACTTCTCACAAAATACGGCTGTAAAGCCGAGAACATAGTCCAAAAAGTCGAAAAGCTCCTCACGAGAAAACAATGAAAAAAATAATGGTAGCAGCCATAACCCTCGACGGCAAAATTGCTAAACACCATCTGCACAACGTCGATTGGACATCAAAAAAAGACAAAGCATTCTTTCGCAAAGAAGTAAAAAAAGCAGGAGTCGTAATCTTCGGCGCAAACACATATAAAGCAATGGGGAAAGCAATGCCAACCGTTCTCAACATCGTCATGACAAAATCTCCAAAAAAATATAAAAATCTCGAAACCCCAAACTCTTTGGAATTCACAAACGCCTCCCCTAAAAAAATCGTAGAAAATCTCACTCAGCGCAAATTCAAAACCGTAATCATAGGCGGCGGGGCAGGCATTTACACAATCTTTTTCAAAAACAAACTCATAGACGAAATCCACCTCACAGTCGTGCCAAAAATTTTCGGCAAAGGCGTAAGCCTGCTAAATCCCCTGAAAATCTCAGACTTAAATTTAAAACTAACTTCCACTTCCGCTCTTGGAAAAGGAGAAGTACTATTAAAATACAAAGTATAAAATTAAATTCTTCACTATGAAATTCTCAAAACGTCTGCCAAACATCGGTACCGAAGATGCGTTCTCAATCCTCGCAGTAGCGAAAAAGTTCGAACGTGCCGAGCTAACCCCACAAGGAAAAAACTTGGTATATCTCCAAATCGGCGAACCGGCCTTCAACACTCCCAAGAACATCAAAAAAGCCGGTATCAAAGCCATCAAAAACGACCACACCCACTACTCTCCTCCATCAGGCCTCAAAGAAACACGCGAAGCCGTTGCAAAATATGAATCAGAGTGTACAGGCACAGAATACAGCTGGGAGGACGTAACTATACACTCCGGCGCAAAGCCAGGGATCTTCTACACGATCAACGCAGTCGTCGACGAAGGCGACGAAGTCTTGATCTTCGATCCCGCATGGCCAATCTACGCTTCTGGCACTAGCTATCTTGGCGGAAAACCAGTGTTTGTTGAGCTCAAAGAAGAACTCGGATTCCAGCCAGACACTGAAGAAACACGCAACGCAATCACAGACCGAACTGTAATGATGGTCGTCAACACCCCGGCAAACCCAACAGGTGGAATTTTCTCTGAAGAAACTCTTCGTAAACTCGCAGAAATAGCAGTCGAGCATAATCTCTGGGTAATCTCAGACGAAATCTACAACAAAATCATATACGAAGACAAACACCGATCGATTTCTACATTCCCAGGTATGGCCGAACGCACAATTGTTTGCAATGGAGCATCAAAAACCTTCGCAATGACCGGCTGGCGCATGGGATGGTCTCTCACAAAAAACGAAGAAATGCGCAAAGCGATCTGGCAACTCCAAATCAACGACACGTCATGCCCCCCAACAATGAATCAAATGGCCATAACCGAAGCAACAATCGGTCAAAAAACTCCCGCCGCAGTTGAAGCAATGCGCCAAAAATACCTAACCCGCAGAGACCTCCTCGTCTCTCTCGTCAACGAAATCCCAGGCCTCAGCGCAAAGCCACCTAAAGGAGCCTTCTATCTTTTCGCAAACGCCAAGCCATTGTGCGAAAAACTCGGCCTCAACTCGAAACAACTCCAAGACAAAATCATGCGTGAAGCCCACGTCCTCCTGCTCTTCGGATCAGGCTTCGGCCCCCATGGCGAAGGCTATCTCCGATTCTCATACGTCAGCTCCGAAGAAGACCTCCGTGAAGGATGCAGAAGAATCAAGGAATGGGCAGAAAAGTTGTAAACCTCTTGATTTCCCGAAATTTTTGGCTATCCTTGCCACACAAGCATTAATCCCCCAACCATGTACGGAATCACAGATCTAAAAGTAGGAACAGCGATCAATCTTGATGGCCAATCATTCATCATTACGTCATCTCATCACTCGAAACAAGCACGCGGCAGTGGCGTAATGAAAACAAGTCTCAAAAATTTAGTGACAGGAGCAACAATCCAAAAAACTTTCCAGGGAAGTGACAAAATCGAGCCAGCAAACACCGGCTTCTCACGCGCTCAATATTTATACAACGATGGTGATAGCTATTTCTTCATGGACAGCACAACATACGAACAATTCCAGCTTCCAAAAGACAACCTCGGCGACCAAACACCCTACTTGATAGAAGGCACAGACGTCGACATCCAAAACATTGACGACAACCCTATAAACGTCCGTCTCAAACCCAAAATGGATCTCGAAGTAAAGCACACCGACCCCGGCGTCAGAGGCGACACCGCTTCAGGCGGAAGCAAGCCTGCAACATTAGAAACAGGCCTAGTAGTCCAAGTCCCTCTCTTCGTCAACATCGGAGACAAACTCCGCATTAACACAGAGACCGGCGAATACTGCGAGAGAGTCTAGGCTCTGCCTCGCCCCCTCGGCCTCCCTTGCCCTCGACCAGCTCCTTGGCCAGCTCCTTGTCCATTTCCTCTGCCAGCCCCCTTTGGAGCATTTTTACAATCCCCCATCCCCCGACCTGTCATAGGCCCCTCTCCTTTGGGCCCAGTTCCATCCATCTTTGGCATAGTATTATGGTTAATATTTATATATTTTCCATTACTCACCGCATCGGCCAACTTCTTCCTCGCCCCATTCACAATCCTACAAATAGTCGGTTTCGAAACCTTCATGCTTTTCGCCGCCTCGTCCATCTTCGTACCCTCCAAATCAACCAACCGCAAAGCCTCAACCTCATCCAGCTCAAGCTCAACCGCCTCTTTCTTAAGCATCGTCCTCCCTCTCGGACGAAAACTCAAAGACCGACAATTTCCCCTAATCCTTCTACACCTTCTCGGCCTTGGCATGCTCAGTCAGTTATGAAACATATTTCACAACCACCCTACCGTGTCACAAAAACCGTTGTCAACATAAACAGGCCTCCACAACTCTACGCAGATTGCCCAGCAGGGCTATTCATGGTATAATAAATCAATGATGAACTTCCCAAAAAATTCGCTAATCAAGCCTTTTCGTCTCGTTTTCCTAGAGGCAAAAGCAGAAACCGGCTCGAAAGAACCGCCGTCCAACAAATCCCAACGAAAGCCCCTCGAAGAAACAGTCAAAAACATCAAGCGAAAACGAGATGCCTCTGGGGAAACAGGAAAAAATCTAAAGCCAAAAACGACCCGAACTCCCCGTGGCTCACTAGAAAAAAGATTAAGAAAAGCCTCGCGTCGTACTCTTTCAGAATTCAGCCCAAAATACAGCAAGAAGCTCGAAAAAGCTTTCGCACCAGAACTCAAAATCCTCTCCGAAGAAATGAAGGCCTGGGACTCGGCACTTCTAGTCGACGGTGCAAACCAAACCATTTACGCAGTCAAGAAAACGCCGGGTGGATTCACTTTCAAAAAGTCATACCTAACATCAACAGCAAAAAAAGGCCTCGGCGGCAAAGGCCGAGACAAAAGAACCCCACTAGGATTATTCAGCGTTGAAAAAATAATAAAAGGAGCGTTTGGAGAAATAATAAAAGAGGGCCATACCCAGGGGAAAAGAATAAAAGACGTACGACGCGGAAGAGGAGACCCCTTAGCCTTTATGACTACTTCGGCCCTTCGTTTAAAAGGAGAAGAAGAAGGAGTGAATGACCGCGCATCAGGATATCACGTCCATGGCACCAACTTCGAAGACCGCCTCGGCAAACCGGCCTCAGGCGGATGCTTAAGAACTTCCAATAAGGATATTTTGGAAATAACTAGGCTAGCGGAAAGCCAAATAGAAAAAGGCCCATTGTACGTATATATCACAGGCCGACAACCCTTCCCTGACAGCAAAAACACAGCTTCTAATTAAGTTTTGGTGGAGATGCCGGGAATCGAACCCGGGTCTGAAAGGAAATCTTTATAGCCTCTACAACCTTAGTTCACCTTAAGTTTTCGACCAAGTGATAAAAAGTGAACCCAAAGCCACTCGGCTTATTTCTATTAGTTTTCGTGATTGACGCCTAGAACAGCGACGACAAACCTTAACCTTCTAAATTACGCTCTGCCAACGTAGAAGGTGTCGGAAGACAGAACGGCTTTCCGCAAAAGGGAAAGACTATGCAACTGCGAATGCAGGAGTAGGTGAGACAGGAGTTTTCACTACTGAAGCAGCTTCTCTGAACATTGCGACTGCAACATTTTCAAGTTTAGCACTTGATTTGCGCTGGACTTATTAAGGACGGACAACGCAACGCCCTGATTGCCACCATAAAAATCTGGCCTCTCATCGAATACCAGTACATCCCCACATTTCAAAGATCTTGAGTGAGCGCCTGGACTCCATGGCCCCGTACTGAAGCAAGGAATTCTGGCTCACTCCCTGGGGCAACCCCAGAGCCAGCCCAGAATACCTCAATTCCTCAAAAAGTCAAGCACGCCACTGGTGCCACCAGCACTCCCGCCAGACAGCCCATCCATCCCCAAGTTAGACATTTTGTGTTTAGCCGGATTCCTCAATATGTAATTAACAACATTATAAAAATGTTTCTCGTCCTGAATCTCTTCAGCCCAAAACCGCCCTCCAAACAACGCTCCGCTAGCTTTATATTTCTTGTTGAAATAACGCGCATATACCCTTTGAACAGAAGAAAAAAATCTCACCACTCCTCCATCCAAAACCTGCCTCACTAAAACGTGATAATGATTAAACGCCAACCCGTGAGCAACCATCTCAACTCCTTTGCCTTTGTATCTCTCCGCCAATTCAAGAAGTTTTTGATAATCCCTCTCGTCTCTAAAGATTTTTATTTTCCTAGCCCCCCTGTTAACAACATGGTACCTCTCTCCCGTCCTAAATTTTAATTGCCTAGTGGGCATACCCCTAGAATACACCTCGAATCTCAATTTTTCCTCAATTTTTCCTCAATTTTATCCCGGAAAGGGATTCCCCCAACCTGAAGAAAAAAACTCATCCCGGATAAAAATCACCCCAACCCGAAAAAAAAGCTTATCCGGGATAAAAAACACAACCAACCACACACCACCCTACCTCCCCCCGTGCTTAGCCTTCACGCTCAGCTTCTCTACACACGCCTTCAGCTCCTCAAACCACTGCATGCCTAAATCAGTAATCCCAATACGTAACTTCGTCCCTCCAACATTCCAAGCAGAATTATATTCCAATAGAGACACTATGTGAGCCGGTGTGAGCCGTGGCCCCATAGTCAAAACAATTTCCTTGTCGGCACCTCCCCGAACACTTTCCGACCGGATATTAGTCACCCCTGCCTTTTTCGCCAAAACCTTCAACTCAATAATACGGAAAAGATTAGCAACCTCGCGCGGAAGTTTACCGAAATCAGCCAGCATCTCCTCACGAACTTCTTCCAAATAAGCAAGATCATCCGCGCCCGCCAACTTTTGATACGTGCCAATTTTGTCACGCGCATTAACTATATAGTCGTCCGGAATATAAGCAGGAATCGGTAATTCAATGGTGACCTCTGGCTCCTCTCCTCCTCCAGGCGCCGCAATACGACCAGCTTTCAAGTCAGCCACAGCTTTATTCAGCATCCGCATAAAATGCGGAACACCAACAACATTTATAACCCCGTGCTGATTCGCGCCCAGGATATCTCCGGCACCACGAATCTCCAGATCCTTCATAGCAATCTGGAATCCAGAACCTAAATCTGAGGCCTCAACGATAGCACGCAGACGTTTCTTGGCGTCCAAGTGCAACCTCTGCCCATGATACAAAAAGTACGCGTAAGCCTGCGTCTTAGACCGTCCTACACGTCCACGCAATTGATACAACTGAGCAAGCCCGAACTTCTCAGCATTATTCACAATTAAAGTATTTGCATTCGCAAGATCTATCCCATTCTCAATAATCGTCGAAGACACAAGGACGTCAAACCGGCCTTCTTTAAATGAAATTATTCGCTCCTCCAAATCACCACTACCTAATTTTCCATGGGCCACTCCAAACGAAGCCTCAGGAATTAATTCCCGCAGTTTATCAGCCATCGAGTTAATAGTTTGAACCCTATTATGCAGAAAATAAACCTGCCCTCCACGCTCGACCTCACGCAAAATGGCATCGCGCACAAGTCCCGGCGAAAACTTTCTAACCTCCGTTATCACAGGAAGCCGCCCAGGCGGCGGAGTCGTAATGGTCGTAATATCTCGCAGTTTATTTAAACAAATATTCAAAGTACGAGGGATAGGAGTAGCCGTTAGTGTCAAAATATCAACCTCAGCCCTCAGTTCTTTCAGTTTCTCTTTCTGTTTAACACCAAACCGTTGTTCTTCATCGACAACAACGAGTCCTAGATTTTTAAATTTAATATCAGGCTGTAAAAGCCGATGAGTCCCAATGACAACATCCGCCTCCCCTTTAGCAAGCCTGTCCAATGTCGCCTTCTGCTCCTTCACAGACTTAAAACGCGACAACATCTCAACCCTTATATGAAAAGGTTCCATTCTCTTTTTGAAAGATCGATAGTGCTGGTCTGTCAAAATAGTAATCGGAGAAATAAGCGCAACTTGTTTCTTATCTTGAACAGCTTTGAAAGCCGCCCTCATCGCAACTTCAGTCTTCCCGAACCCAACATCACCACAAACTAATCGATCCATCGGCTCGGAAGATTCCATGTCCCCCTTCACGTCATTAATAGCCTTGAGTTGCCCTGGGGTTTCCTCATAAGGAAACGTTTCTTCAAACTTGTCCTGTGACTCAATGTCTTTTTTATACGCAAACCCTTGTGCCGTCTTCCTTGCCGCGTACAACGCCAATAACTCTTTTGCAATCTTCTGAGTCTCCTTCCGAACTTTAGAAGTTATAGTCGACCACTCCGCAGATCCAAGTCGTGTCAATTTCGGCATCAACTCTTGTGACCCAATATATTTACTCACCTTGTCCGCCTGATCAATCGGCACAAACAATTTATCATTCTCGGCATATCCAAGCTTCAAATACTCACGAGTAATGTCATCCACTGTCTTCCTGTCCAACCCTTGAAAACGAGCAATCCCATGATCACTGTGAACAACATAGTCTCCAGACTTAAGTCCACTTAAGAAGTCCTCAAAAACTTTTCGCGACCCCACCGTAACCACCTTTTCTCTCAACAGAGAAATTTCTATATCAGTAACGAGTAAAATCTTGTTGTCAGGAGCCTGAAAAGCCTGTGGGAAAATATCTTCCTTGTCCACATCAACCAAATAAACAGACCCAACCGTATCTCCATTCTCCCCCTTCTTCAGTTCAGCCGACTCAAACCCACCGCTAGGCAATTCACCCTTATAAGGAACTTTCTGGTCATCCAGTAACGCCCCAACCTCATCAGAAGATTTTGTAAAAACCAAGACTTTCCATCCACCATGTATCTTGTCTCTCAAATCATTGGCAAAATCATACCCTGTCCTATACTTCAAAACCGAATAAAAATGTAAATGCCTATGATTAGATTCGTCCTCATTAAAAGACGTGAACGAAACCGTTCTGGTTTTCGTCCCGGCTTCCTTCATAAAAGAATTCCACGCATCGTAAAAATCATCCGTGATATCCAGTTCGTCATCAATAACAATAGAATCTTTATCAAAAGCATCAATCACGCCATCCATCTCCTCTTCATATTCAACCGGATAAATCATCACCCCCTTTCTCGAACCATTATCCTTCTTTTTCTCCGCATCATATCGACAAATACTTTCGACTTTTTCAAAATTAAATTCAACACGATAAACCTCGTCCGTATTAACAGGCCACAAAACAACACTGTCCCCTACCTTGTAATACTGTCCCTTCTTAAGATACTCATCGTCAGTATTGTCATGGCCAACATCAACCAATTTCTCAATGAAGGCAACAACGTCCATCTCCTCCCCAACTTTTAGCTTAAATCTCTTTTCAATAAGTTCACGACTAGAAGGAAACTTTTTAAAAACAGCACTGAAAGGAATAACAAAAAATGCATCACCTTCTATAATACGAGACATAAACTCTGTGAATCGGACAGACTTTTCTCTCTCAAACTCGCTGGTCGTAGAAAACTCACTACGATCTTCTTCCTCCAAAGCCTTGAAACCATGAACAGGTCTCGAGCCCCATATGCTTGCCGTCTTTCTTATCTTCTCCATCTCTGTAGCATTGTCCACAACCCACAAAATATCGCCAACCTTCGCGCCATTACTAGCCGCCAAACGCAAGACATTAGAAACAACCAGAGCTTTTGATGAGCTATTGCCCGCTCCGGAATAAGTGACCGACCTATTACCAAAAAATAGGTCCGACGAGTCGTTAAACTCGCTATCCGAGAAATAAGATACTATGTTTTGCATAAACTAAAACAGGTACATTATACCTTAAGAGGCATGATGATGTAAATGTAATCTTCTCTTTTAACAGGTTTTATAACGGCTGGTGAAAGTTTATCACTAATCTCAAGAATAACTTTTTCGTCAGTTATGTAAGTCAAAACATCCAACATGTACTGGCTGTTCAATGAAATCTTGTTGTTGTCACCATCCACCTTCACAGCAACCTCTGCCTTCTCTTCACCAATTTTTGTCTCTTCGGTAGAGACTAAAAGTTTCCCGTCATTCGTGGCCCCAAGGCGAACACTGTTATTATTCTCTTTCGCAAACAGGCTCACCCTCTTCAAAACAAGCGACAAATCTTCAACAGAAACCTCGATCTTGGTCTTCCCTTCTTTTGGAATAATCCTTTGGTAATCAGGGAATTTCCCCTCTATCAATCTAGAAACCAACTCAACACTACCAATTTTAAACAAAACCTGATTCTTTGAAACATCTATTTTCACCTCCTTGGCTTCCGACCTATTAGTAACTCTTCCAATCTCCGCAACAGTCTTTGCTGGAATAATACATGTGAATTTCCCATCAATCTTCTTATCAAGAGTCATCTTCCTCTCAGCCAACCTGTAACTATCTGTCGAAACCATCTTTAACTGGTTGCCATCAACTGAAAGATAAACACCTGATAAAACAGGTCTTGAAATGTTTGTTGAAGCAGCAAAAACAGTCTCAGAAACAGCCGCATCCAAGTCTGAAGTACCAATAGAAAATGAATGTTCAGCATCAACTTTTGGAATAAGCGGGAATTCATCCGCGCTTATACCTTTAATCTTTGTAGTAGAAGTAGAAGATTGAATCAATAAAGTCATCCCATCCCCAATAGATAATTCGACTTTTTCATCAGACAAAAATGACACATAACTTGTAATAAGCTTTGCTGGAATAGTTATTGAACCTTCTGCGCGAACATCTGCATCAACAAAATAACTAATAGCAATCTCCAGGTTTGTCGCGGAAAAATGAAGCTTTTTCCCTTCTGCTTTAATTAATATATTATTCAAAACAGGTAAAGTGTTACTGGAACTTATTGCTTTATTAACAATGTTAAGAGCTGTTTCAAGATCCTTTTGAGAACAAAAAAGTTTCATAGTATTTCGAATTTAAAAATTATTAACTATGACAATTATAATAAAAATTTTAAATAAGACAAACTATTATTAATTCATAACTTATTAGTCCCTCATTTCTATATAAATATATTATATATAATAAAGTAGTTGTTTTAGTAAAAAGAGTTTATAAACAAAAACGGAGAAACAATAGGAACCACCATAACCCCTATGTTTACAAATTGTACAAAACTCTTTAACACCTTGATTAAATAAGCTAGTATTAGTATCCTTCCTAAGCAAAACCAAACAAAAGTTAAGTAAAATTTATGAACATAGTTATAAACATTATAGTAGCAATAATCGCGGCGGGAGCCGGCGGTGCAGTGGGATATATAAAGCTTCAAAAAAGAGCCAAGGATAACCTGGAAAAAAAGAAAGAGAAAGCCATAGAGCTTATGGAGAACGCAGAAAAAGAAGCAAAAGAAATAAAAGAAGCCGCAGAAAAGAAAACAGAAGAATTAAAAGAACGAGCAGAAAAAAACATCGAAATGAACGAGAAGCTCATCCGCCAAATGCAAAGCTCAACAGATAATAAAGAAAGCACAATCACAAAACGTGAGGAAAAAACAAACCAACTAAAACTTCAAATAGCAGAAATAGAAGAAGAGATTTCTGCACGGGAAACCCAGTCTAAGAAAAAAGCAGGCGAATTCACCCAAAACCTAAGTATCAAAAGCGGGAAGACGGAAACAGAAATCAAAAAAGAAATCCTAAACAGGTATAAAAAAGAACTCGAACAAGAAAACGTACAAAAACTCGCGATGACGATAGAGCATACAAAAGAAAAAGCTCAAAGGATCGCCCAAAACATAATCATAAACGCAATCCAACGGCTCTGCTCTCCAACGTCTGTGGAGCCACGATCCATTCATGTCAAAGTCCACCGCGATATAGTTAAAGGAAAAATAGTGGGAAAAGACGCCCAAAACATACTATATTTTGAAGAGCTGGTAGACGTAGATATAGTGTTTAACGACCTTCCCAAAACAATATCAATATCTGCATTCAATCTCGTAGAAAGAAGAATTGCACAAAGAGCAATCGAAAGATTAGTAAAAGCCAAAGGGGAAATAACTAAAAAAACAGTTAAAGAAACTATCGACCAATCAAGAAAAGAAGTAGATAAAGAGCTATTTGATATAGGAAAGAAAATGGTAGACAAAGTCGGCCTCAAAGACCTGGACCCTGAGCTCATCCGAATAATCGGACGCCTTCACTTCCGGACAAGTTACAGCCAAAACATTATGAGGCATTCCATGGAAGTCGGATATCTCGCAACGATAATGGGATCAGAAATGGGCCTCAATCTAAGAGTATGCAAAATAGCAGGATTCCTTCACGACCTGGGAAAGGCTATCGATCAAAACCCGGACGTCCAAGGAACCCACGACTTCCTGACAAAAGAAATAATGGAAAAATACGGGTTCAGCGAAGAGGAAATCCACGCCGCTTGGACCCATCATGAATCAGAGACACCTAGTACGCCGGAGGCGTTAATAGTCCAGGCCGCCGACGCATTATCAGCAAGTCGCCCGGGAGCCAGAGCGGAATCTATAGAAAAATACATAGAAAGACTACGTGCATTAGAAAGCACAGCGGCATCTTTTGAAGGGGTGAAAAAATCATTTGCAATATCAGCAGGGAGAGAAGTTAGGGCAATTGTTGACCCAACTATAATCGACGACAAAGGAGCGCAAAAGCTCGCGGAAACAATAGCGCAAAAAGTAGAATCAGAGTTAACATACCCTGGTAAAATAAAGATAAACATAATTAGACGAACCAAAACAATAGACATAGCAAAATAGAAAAATGGCCAAAGAAAGAAAAATCAGCAAAAAAGTAAACGGCCTTTTAATGGGAGCAGTGATCGGAGGAGCGATTGGCTCGGTTATCGGGATAAGCCTAAAATCAGAAAACAAAACGCCACCTCAAAAAGAGCAAAAAAAGACAAAGAGACTGAAAATAACAAAAATCTTTAGAAGAAAGAAAAAACCAAAAATAGACGAGCTGGTCCTGCAAGATGACGAGCTCAAGAAAATACCTCATGAGTAAAAAATTCAAAACAATATTGAAAGGAATCATCCTAGGGCTTAGCTTGGGGGTGGTAATAGCAACGGCTATTATTGGAGTTAAATTTGAGCTACACGGCAAACTGCCACCTAATACCGTGATAGCGGATATAGAATTAGGTTACGCCTCCCCCGGAGATGCTGTTAAGGCTCTCAAGGAAAAGGAAAAAGATTTCCTTCAAACCCCTCTGGAGTTCGCAATCAAAATAAATGGGGAACTTCGCACGGCAGAAATTCTCCCACAAGACATCGACACAGAATATTCAATAATAGAAACAGTTTCAACGATAGACAGAATAGACCTGCGACAAAGCACCCTCCCCCAAGTTCTCCACAGGGCAGGAGTGGAAGGGTCGGCAGAAGTTTTGTACACATTTAGTGCTGACAAATTAAAAAAACTTCTAGACGAAAAAATCCGTCTATCCGAAATCGCACCAAAAAACTCAACATACTTTATCAACGAAAATTCAAAGTTAGACATAACAGAAGAAAAAGCCGGCAAACTCATTTCCTACGAAGAAGCGATCGGAAAAACCAAAACAGCACTCGCGTACATGCGTCCCCTCGAGGCCACTCTCCAAACGCGAGACGTCGAGCCGTCAATTAAAAAAGAAGAACTAGAATTACTCAAAGACGAAGTTGTCCAAAAGCTAAAACACAAAGTCCTTATTACACACGGAAACAACACGTGGTCATTCACTCCCATTCACCATTTAGACTGGGTTGAATTCACGGAAACGTCAGCAGTCACTCTCCCCTATCTGGGAGTGGAAATAGAATTGGACAAAAAATACATGCCGGAACAACTGGGTGACAGAGAAAAGAAAATCAAAATTGTAATTTCCGAAGAAAAACTGGATGAATATATTGACGCCGAGATGTCAGGGGAAATAGAAGTAGAGATAGATCCCGTTTCAATCTACAAGGACGAAAACAGCGACATAGTTATAGATGGAAAAGGAACAGACGGCGTAGCCATTCAGCGCGGAGCGCTCAGGAAATCATTAGAACTCGCAGTCGACCATCAAATTGGGCTAATTTCCGTCCACACCAAGACAATACTTTCCCCCGTAACAATAAGCGCAGAACTACAAGAAATGGGAATTAAAGAATTGTTGGGAGTAGGACATACCAGCTTCTATGGATCTCCATCAAACAGGATCCACAACATACAAACAGGAGTTGATCGTTTCAGCGGAATATTAATTCCCCCAGGCGAAGAGTTTTCATTCAACACAAACTTAGGCCGCGTCGACGCAACAACAGGCTACAAAAAAGAACTAGTCATCAAAAAAGAAGGAACAATACCCGAATACGGCGGCGGCCTCTGCCAGGTATCAACCACAGCTTATAGAGCCGCAATGTTCTCGGGCCTACCAATTACAAGCAGGGCCCCCCACTCCTACGCAGTTTCGTATTATTCTCAAATTCTTGGGTATGGACTGGATGCGACAATTTATCTTGGAGGCCAGGATTTGAAATTTCTGAACGACACAGATTCCTACATGCTCATCCACTCATATGTTAGTGGTAGTCACGCATATTTCAAATTCTATGGCACGTCTGACGGTCGCCAAACATCTTTTGACGGCCCGTATTTTTCAAGATACAAATACCCGTCACAAGAAGCCATCTACGTAACCTCACACGATCTTGCTCCTGGCGAAACCAAACAAGTGGAAAGACGAAACGTTGGTTTCGATGCTATTTGGTACAGGACGATAACGCGCTTGGACGGGATGGCGGAAACAGAAGAAGTCTTCTCTCGCTACAAAGCAACACAAAAAAAATACTGGGTCAATCCTGGCCCTTAAGACTCGTCTCCTTTCAGGGCCTCCTTCCGAAGAACCTCGATTTCTTTCAGCATTCTCGGAGCCATTTTGCTCATAGGGGCAATTTCTAAAATCTTTTTCAAAACATGCTCTGCCTCATCAAAATCCTCCAGCTGAATGTTCACGTCAGCGGCAAGCAGAAGTATGTCGACGTTTTCCTTATCCAGTCCGGCAGCTTTATTTAAAGCGATCAAGGCGAGTTGGGCCTTCCCTAAATCTTTGTAAATTTGGCCTAAGCTCACGTATCGCTGAGGACGCTTCGGGTCGACAGAAATAGCAGACTGATAAGCCTTCGCAGCCTCATCAAGCTCTCCGGCATTGTAAAGACTCAATCCTAAATGACTATAGTCCACGGGGTCATCAGTCTTTTCGGACAAATATTTGTACACCGCAGAAGCCTTTCCCCACATTTTCTGATCGAGATACAATTTTCCAAGCTCTTTCTGGGCATCCATATAATCATGGTCTATCGCCAAAACTTGAACCAAGGTTTTTACGGCCTCTTTAGGATCCTTTCTCTTAATTAGTGCAACAGCCCTTTTATAAAGTCTCTCCATCTCAGATTTGTCATCCCTGGAGACCTTCTTCTTTTCAGAGGGCTCCTCTTCCTCCGGAGCGACCTTTTTTTCCACAGGAGTGTCTGCAGGTTTTTTAATAAGAACTAAATAAAAGCGTCTGAGAAATACGACTGCCAGGCAGAGTAGACTCAAAAATATTACCAAATAAGTAAGCATAAAGACTAAGTTTTAGAATTTTTTGCGGCTTCTTCAGCCTCGGGTTTCTCTTCAGCCTCAGGTTTCGCTTCGGCTTCAGGCTTCACTTCAGCCTCAGGTTTCGCTTCAGCCTCGGGGTTCACTTCAGCCTCGGGCTTCACCGCTCTCGCGGGTTTCGGTGCCGACCTTTTCCCTCCAAAACCCCCTCTCGGGGCGGTCCCCACCGGCTTCTTCAAAATTTTAGCAATTTCCTCCGCTTCAACGGTTGCATAATCACGATTTCCAAGACTCAATTTAACCTTCTTATTCAAAATATCCAAAGCAACAACAGTCCCTTCATCTTGAGTCCCAAAAACGGGCTTCTTTAATTTTACGATACTTCCAACAAGGGGAAGGCTTTCCTTCAATTCGCTATAGGCGGAAACTTCATATTTCAAACAACACAAAAGCTTTCCGCATGCGCCAGACAATTTGGAACTGCCTTTTCCCTCAAGGGCTTGCACTCTAACCATGTCCATCGTGATACTTTCAAGTTTAGGCAAAACCCCTTTGCAGCAAAATCTGCGCCCGCATTTTCCAAACCCATCAACAATGCGCGCTTTGTCACGCGGCCCTATCTGCTTCAAATGAATTTGTTTTTGCAAAGCTTTTGCCAAATCCTTCACGAGGTCTCGGAAATCAACGCGATCATCCGCCGTAAACACAATATTCACTCTCAACCCATCGAAAGAATAGATCGCATAAAAAGGATACATTTCCAAAGCATGCTTTTTGACCAACTCGGTGCATGTGGCCACCGCGTCCTCTCCCCTAGTTTTGCTCGATTCAAATTTCTGCAAGTCATGGGCTGTAGCTTTTCGGACAATCTTGACCTTGTCGCGCAAAGATTCTTTATCGCTTGGAGACTCAGCAAAATAAATAATTTTCCCAATCTCTTCAGCCCCATCCTCATTATTAAACACAATCATTTCCCCCTCTTTAAATTTCTCAACATCTTTGCAAAGAGTTTCGAAATCCCCCAAATCATAAAAATCAAAAATTCCAACAACCATATTAAGTAAGCATTAAATTTTCTAAAACAAGACGAGTGTTAACATTCTGCCTCAAGAGAATACCAGCCTCTTGGACTTTTGCCACCATTTCTATAGCTTTTCCTTTGATTTCAGAAGAATTAGGTTCAAGAATTTTACTTCTCAAAACATGAGACATTACCCCAAGGAAATCTCGACGCATCTTTTCGTCATCAACAAGATCTTCAACATACGAAAATCGTTCCACAACATTGGTGGTGTCCAAAATATACAAAATATCTTTATAAAGCTTCATGAAGTAAGCAAGCATATCTGGCTGGTTGATCAGGTCGATAGCGCGCCCTGCGCGCCCCAAAGACAACTTCGCAATATTCTGCAAAACAAGAGCCTCAATATCCGGATGTAATTCTTTCATCTTTTCCTCCAACAACTGGGTAGAAAAAAGATGGAACTTCAAAACTCTAGTCCTCGACACAATCGTTGGCAAAAGGTCACGGATATGACTGGTCGTCATTATAAAAACAGTCCTTGGAGGGGGTTCTTCAAGTGTTTTCAAAAAAGCATTTGCGGCTTCAGGAGTCATCCGACCAATACTTTGCAAAATCACAATTTTATAAGCACTCGGGGTGCTCATATTACACCTCGAAATAATCTCGCGCATATCGCCTATCTTGATAGCCTCCCTATTATTCTCATATTCCATAGTGTCTACGTGTCCCCCTTTCCGGATCTGTGTACACACCGGACATTTCCCACAAAAATTATTTTCACACTGCAAAATCGACGCTAATTTCTTCGCAACAGTATATTTCCCCACATGCCCGGGCCCATGCAAAAGATAAGAGTGAGACAAATTCCCGCTCTCAATATCCCGCTCGAGCATTTCAAGCTGTTTCTCGTGCCCAATTATATTCCAATTATAGATCATATTTTTTGCCAATCTTTACTTTGTCTTACCAAGAGTTCACCGGCTCGCTCAGGAAACTTCATAACCTCCTTCACAAACCGCTCCAATCTTACATTGTTCTGAGATCCCTTAACAAGAACAATATCGTCCTCCTGGACCTTATCCTTAAAGTTGTCAATAAGTTCAGTCACATTCTTAAATCTAAAAACCTTTTTCATTCCTTTCTCTTCCGCTGTATCAGCAAAGACCTCCGCAGCCTTGCCCACCGTCACGAGAATGTCGCAACTGTCAGGAATGTGTTTGCCGACCTCTTTGTGTAGGCGTTCAGCATCCTCTCCCAGCTCATTCATAGTCCCGAGAATGGCGATTTTTCGGCCACTTCTTCGGGCCTTCAACTCGGACAAAGTTTTCAGAGCCTCAATGCAAGATTTTGGGGAAGAATTGTAAGAACTGTCAATGAGCATGGCCCCTTCTTTTGCCCCCTCAATCAAATTGAGCCTCCCCGGCGGGAGCTGGAATCTTTTCAGGGCCTCGACAGTTTCAGGCAACTCCATTCCCATCAAAAGCCCGCAAACAATTGCAGGCAAAACAACATTTGCGTGGTATTTCCCAAGAACAGGGATTTCAACCTCAACTCGACGCCCCTCTGTAGTTAAATTAAATGTAACCCCCTCAATGCTTTCCTCAACCCCGGTTGCCTTAAAATCAGAATCAGTCTCAAATCCGTAAGTCAAAGTTTTGCTCGCCGGACGGCCTTTTTTCAATTTTACAACTCGGTCATCATCCGCAGTCAAAATAGCAATCCCGTCTTCACGGAGAGCCTTGACCAACTTAGCTTTCTCTTCAAAAACCTCATCCAAATCCTTGAACTGCCCCTCCTCAAGATGGGCTGGAGAAACAGGCCCCATCACAGCAATATCAGGTTTGACAATCGACAAAAGCACGTCCATATCCCCCGGAGTATCGACCCCCATTTCGACCACCAAGACCTCGCTATACATTTTCCTGAACGATTTAAAGAACCCCTTTAAGACCAAATACGACCATTTCATCGCACTCTTAAAACCACTTCTCAAATGGAGAATGGTCAACGGCAATCCAAACTCAGTATTCATGCTGCCGTAATTCTTAATAACCCTAAATTTGGTGTTCAGAACCGCATAGATGGCTTCTTTGGTGCTGGTCTTCCCGACAGAGCCGGTGACACAGATCACTTTGCCCTTAAACTTTTTCAGCCGTCTTTTGGCGAACTTTTTCAGTAGAAAAAGAACGATTTTTTTGAAGAAATTCTTCATAAATTTTGGTCTCAAATTACCTTGAGAAAAGCGGCGAAATTCTATCACACCAGGAGCAACAGGACAAGTCTCGTTGCAATCCGCAAAAGAATATGTATAATCCCAACGAAAAAAATAATAACCACTTTTTCACATGGCTACACCTGCATGCCCAAGCAAATTCAAAATGTCTGCATTCTTAGGAATAGCCTCAGCGGCAGTGCTGGCGGCCACATTCTGGCTTAGCGGATGCACAGCAGAACAAACAGAAGAGCCTACCAAAGATCCAATAGAAGACTCCTCTCTCTCAGAAACCGAGCACTCATTTAACCAAACAGACATGCCAACTCAAGGTGATACAATAGCAATCCTTACAACATCAAAAGGAACAATAAAAATTCATCTCCTAGAAGAACACGCACCGGAAATGGTCAAAAACTTCACAACTCTGACTGAAAAAGGCAAATATAACGACGTCCTTTTCCACAGGGTAATAAAGGACTTCATGATTCAAACAGGAGATTTTATCAACGGCAACGGAACAGGTGGACATAGCTACAAAGGCCCGGGAACAGAACTTGAAGATGAACTCCACATAGACCTCAGCCACATTCGCGGCGCAGTCTCAATGGCCAATCACGGACCGAACACAAACGGAAGCCAGTTCTTCATCGTCCACAAGGAGTCAACATATCTTGACGGAGGATATTCGATTTTCGGCCAAGTCTTCGAAGGGATGGACGCAGTTGATGCAATTGCAGGGGCGAAAACAATGCCGGGAGATATGCCAGTTGAAGATATTATTATTGAAAAAATAGAGCTCAGCAAATATAGTGAGTAAAATGTATAAAGCCCATTTCAAAATAACAGGCAATGTCCAAGGAGTCTTTTATCGTGTCCACGCTCGACAAAAAGCTGAGGAACTCGGCCTCAAAGGCACTGTGGAAAACATGCCTGACGGCTCAGTCGAAGCAACCTTCCAATCCCCTGCAGAAGAAGCCCTCCTCAAATTTAAAGAATGGGCCCACAAAGGCTCTCCCAGCTCAACCCCGGAAAACGTCGAAATGACCTTGGTATAGAAATTGGCTAGAGCTCTTCAGGGGCTTCATCAGTTTCTTCACTATAAACTCGGAGGGCCTCTTCATTAGTGACAACCGCTCTTGAATTAACAGCGTAAGGGTCTTCACCTCCGTTCAAAGCCGCCCTGGAAGCATCGGCCAAAGCTGTTTTTAACGCGGCTTTTAGTTCATCTATACCAAGCCCGTTTTCCGTAGAAGGCAACACAGAAGGACAAGGGGATTCATTTCCCATAATATTTCAGGTTATTTTTAGCTTAAAGCTTCATCTAGAACAGCCTTGAAAGTATCAGGCTCATTAGCCGCAAGTTCAGCAAGCATCTTTCGATTAACACGAATGTCTTTTTTGAAACATCCATCAATCAAAACGCTATACTTAGAGCCATGCGCTCGACAAGCCGCATTAACCCTGGCGATCCAAAGTTGTCGGAAAGTTCTCTTTCGAAGTTTACGATCTTTGTATGCATTTTGTCCTGCTTTCGCAATAGCATTTTTAGCCGCGCGGAATAGTTTGCTTCGGCCTCCCCTATAACCTTTGGCAGCCTTGAGAACTTTGCGGTGCCTACGGTGGGCGTTAACGCCTCTTTTTACTCGAGTCATATTATAAAATTTAAGAGTTTGGTAACATTTTATTCACAGCTTTCAAGTTTGCAGGATTCACGGCCATTCCTTTATTGCCAGCTTTTTTCTGCTTCTTTGATTTGTTCGATAGCAAGTGATTTTTGCACGATTTACGCATCATCTTTGTTCCGCTCTTTCGAACCTTCACTCTTTTTTTCATCCCGCTGTGTGTCTTTTGCTTCATGTTTAATTGGTGTTAATATCATGTGCAAGGTGTGCCCCTGCCTTTTTGGTGAAATTTCAACTTCTGCGATGTCACTCATCCTCTTCGCAAACTTTTTCATCTTCTCTCTACCCATGTCGGCATATACAATCTCTCTTCCTTTGAACAAAAGCGTAACTTTGACCATATTTCTTGCCTCCAAAAACTTTCTCGCTTGCTTCTCCCTAACCTCTAAATCATGTTCTCCGGTCTTAAATCCAATCCTTATTCCCTTAACTTCTGTTTTCTTCTGGGATTTCTTCTGCTTCCGCTCAACTTTGTCCTGATGGTACAGATATTTTCCATAATCCATTATCTTGCATACCGGCGGACTTGCCTTAGGAGCCACTTCTGCCAGATCAAGGTCCAGGTCTTTAGCCATCTGCAGAGCTTTGGTGAAACCCATTATACCCTTTTGCTCATCGTCCTCATCAATTAACCTGACGGTTTGGGAACGAATTTGCTGATTGATTTTTAGCCTTTTAGCTATTTGATTTAAGTTAAATCTTAAATACGCTTAACTCCTTTAAAGCGCTGGCAAATACTAGGAAATAACCCTATAAAAGTCAAGGTGATTACTTCCCCAGCTGGTATTTGGGAGGATTTCCGTCACTACGTCTCTGTGGCACCCTGTTCTTTGCCTTCTCTCTCCATGGGCGCAAAGTCGCGACCCATTCGCTTTTTTCCGTATCACTAACCTTGATTACTCCAAGAACAGCCTTGATAGCCTTTCTCACGGCAACTGAAAATTCAAAATCAGGATTATCGGAATCGGCTATCATTTCGAACTCTTCATGACGAACTGCTCTTCCCCTAGGACCAAGATCCGCCAAAGATAAACTCAGGCTTTCCGGTCTCCCCCCAATAGATTCCCAAAAACTTTCTGGCAATTGTGCCGTAACATTTTCAGCATCAGTGACGAGATCCTCTAGGCATTCTCTCTTCAATCCATCAAATGGAAAAACATCACCAAGGTATTCATCTGCCTCCCCTTCAGCGACGAGCTCCTCGCCTTTAAAGATCTTTAAAACTTGGTTTTCTTCAGTCTCTCCCCCAGGATTAGGTTTGCCAACAGCCATAATTGCAAAAGTTAAAAATTAAACACAGGGGAAAATTCTACTATGCCTCGATAAAAATATCAATCTAAACAAATTCCAAATCAATATCCCATTCTGCAGGAAATGGACTACTTGCAACCAGGTCGTTTACTTCTACCATTACTTTCCACATCAAGTCTTCAACGCTATCGCCCGGCGCAAAAACAACCCTGGTAACATTGCGGTGGATACCACCACGTGTTGTAACGATCAACACACGAGGCCTGCTAGAAGAAGTGATGAAATCCGGAACATCTCCATCAATTTCGACAGGTTCCCCGGAGATATGAGTATGCTGGAAAACACTCTGAATTTTCCGGGTAGTTAGGCCAAGTATCCTTGCTATATTTTCATTGGGGGCGGGATAAATCTTAATTGAAAGATTTTCTGCAGGGACAGCAGGGCGCGAGACTTCGGGGGAGATGCCAACATCTACCAAGAAATCTTTGTCGGGGGAAATTTCTTTGCCATCCAGAAGTTGCTTAACATAGCCAAAAACTCTTAGTAAAAAATCATTAACATCGTTGTCCCCAAAATTAAAACTAAATTCTCCCATGCCCAACTCTCCCAGTTCGACGGTTATTGAAACGGTCACATCTTGATTTCCAAAGCTACTCAATCTCATGAATTCAAAAATCTCCGAAACGTCGAGAGGGGTCTCTGCCAATTCATCGGCAATTGTTGTGGTGCAGTTTAGGAATTTCGCCTCATGTGAATCCTCGGCCAATTCCGTGAACTTGCACGCTAACGGCAAGTCGGAAGACTCAACTTCCAGCAAAATAGAATCGGACATATGCCCATCTAACCGGAAGTCAATATCCGTATCCGTGACAGTGTCCTCTCCGGCAAATCCTAAGTTATCAGAATCACTAATCATTTTCTTTTTTTAAAAAAAGGATAAAATTATACTGCTTTTTATGCTATAACACAATAGCTTAACACCAAGAAATGGCTAAACAAAGACGTGTCACAATACAGTCAATGTGCGACACGAAAACAGAATCTATCGCACAAACCGTCAAACAAATCAAAGAACTTGAAAAAGAAGGATGCGATCTCGTGCGCGTCGCTGTCCCAAATCTCAAAGCGGCAAAAGCGATCTCAAAAATCAAACGCCAAATTTCAATCCCGCTCATCGCGGACATCCATTTTGATTACAACCTCGCACTCGAAGCAATCCGCGCAGGCGCAGACAAAATTCGAATCAACCCAGAGAACATAAAAGACAAAGACAAGCTTAAGCTCATAATTAAAGAAGCAAAAAAACACAAAATTCCAATCCGCATCGGTATAAATTCTGGCTCATTTAATAAAGCGCCAACTCCATACTCGCTCGTTACTCTCACACTGAAATGGATCAAGTTTTTCGAAGTAAACAAATTCAAAAACCTCGTGATTTCAATCAAAAGTCCGGACGTTGAAACAACAATCAAGGCAAACGAGCTTCTCCACACAAGAACCGCGTACCCAATCCACCTCGGAGTCACCGAAGCGGGGACATTAATTCCCGGGATAACAAAAAGCGCTCTCGCCCTCGGCACCTTGCTCCGCAAAGGCATCGGTGACACTATCCGTATTTCTCTCACAGACTCGCCAATCAATGAAGTCAAAGCGGCAAAAGAACTTCTCAAAACCCTTGGCCTATACACAAAAGAACCGATCATAATTTCTTGCCCAACATGCGGCCGCACAGAAATAGACCTGAAAAAACTTACAAAAGAAGTTGAAAGCGCCCTGAAATCAATCAAATTCAAATCACGAAAAACTCCACTAAAAATCGCAATCATGGGTTGCGTCGTCAACGGCCCCGGCGAAGCCGGCCAGGCCGACTACGCCATCTGCGGGGGGAAAGCCAAGGGCGCAATATACAAAAAAGGCCGTCTCATAAAAACAGTCTCCGAAAAATTTCTCACAAAAGAATTCATCAAACTCATTCGCAATGACAACAAGGCCTCTTAACATAATAATTCTCGGCTCAACAGGCTCAATCGGTACCCAAACACTCGAAGTTATTCGCAAAAACCGAAAACACCTCAAAGTCATCGGCCTCGCCTGCCACTCAAACGAAAACCTCCTAAAAAAACAGGCAAAACGTCTCAATCTCCCCTCCTCAAAAACCGTCCTTACTTCAAAAAATCCAAAACTTCTGACCAAACTTATCTGCACCCCCAAGGCCGACATAATCGTAAACGCAATAGCAGGCTCAGCTGGCTTGAAACCAAGCATAGCGACACTAAAAGCAGGCAAAACACTCGCCCTCGCAAACAAAGAATCTATAATTCTGGGCGGAAAACGTCTCATGAAGCTTGCGGCCAAACACGGAGCGCAAATCTTGCCACTAGACTCCGAGCACCACGCCGTCCTCCGCCTTCTCCAAACTCGCAACCTAACAAAATACTCCCCCGTCCACATCGAAAAAATCACCCTAACTTGTTCCGGCGGCCCATTTTTCAACACCCCCAGGCGCGATCTCGCCAAAATCACTCCAGCAGAGGCCCTCAAAAACCCCAATTGGGACATGGGCCCCAAAATCCTCATCGAATCAGCAACTCTTCTCAACAAAGGCTTCGAACTCATCGAAGCTCACCATCTTTTTAACTGCCCAATCTCAAAACTCGACGCAGTCATCGATCGCAAAAGTTATATTCACGCAATTGTAAAATTCCGCGCCACTAGCGGGGCCAGGGCCAGCGACAAAACCCCGGCCCAATCCCTCGGCCTCGCATACAAGCCCGACATGAAAATCGTAATCGAAAACACTCTACTCCCCCACAAAACACGCCGTCTCAAATTTATCACCGGCCCAAAACTCAAAAACTATCCATTCAAAAAAATCTCCCACCGCGTTTTCCCGGCTATAACCCAAGTCCTCAAAGCCCACAAAGCCGGAACCCTCACCAAATTCTACAAACGAACCGAAAAAAACATCAAGAAATTCCTGGAAGGTAAGGTGGGTTTCACGGAAATTGTTTAAACAAAATTTGCAAATCTCCTCCTATTTTGGCACTATTACACCATGAACCACGCAATAATCCTCGCGGCAGGTCAAAGCCAGCGGATGCTAAAAGACAAAGATAAACTGCTCGTAAAAGTAGCCGGCAGACCTGTTATTTATTATTCTTTGGCGGCGATCAATGACCATCATTCAGTCACAGACATCGTTTTGGTCGTCAATAAAATCAATAAAGAAGAAATTGAAAAAATCGTCAAAGAATTCAAGTTTTCAAAAATAAAAGCAATAGTTGTAGGAGGAATAACTCGCCAACAATCTCTCGAAAAAGGTCTAGAAACGCTCGAGAAAAAACTTAAACCATCGCCCAAAGATCTCATAGTTGTTCACAATGGTGCAAATCCTCTGCCATCATACGACGAAATCACGAAAGCAGTCCAAACTGCAGGAGAAACAAACGCCTGCATTGTTGCTAGAGACATCGAAGACACAATCAAAAAGACAAAAGACGATCGGGTTCATAAAACTATCGATCGCGGAGAACTTGTCGCGGCACAAACTCCGCAAGTTATTCAATACACACTCCTGAAAAGCGCACTCAAAAACGCGAACAAAAAAGGGATCGAAGCAACAGACGAAGCGATGTTGGTCGAATCAATGGGACATGAAGTTTCGATCATTCCGGCACACGAAAACAATTTCAAAATCACAACAAAAGCCGACATCGAACGCCTTCGTGGGATTCTCGGCGAAACTCCCAATAACTTCAGGGTCGGAATCGGTCAGGACAGTCACCAATTCAGTAAAACCGAAAAAGGACTTTTGCTCGGCGGACATCTTCTCAAGGATGAGCCAAAACTCGAAGCAAACTCAGATGGTGACGTTATTCTTCACGCAATCTTCAACGCACTTTCGCAAGCCATTGGCGAACAATCCCTCGGTTTCTACGCCGATCCTCTTTGCGAAGAACAAGGAATCAAGGATAGTAAAAAATTCCTCGATATAATTCTCAAAAAAGTGAAACAAGAAAAACTCGAAATCGGCAACGTCGGCTTGATGATAGAATGCAAAACTCCCAAAATTGACCCAATTGCAAAACACATTAAAAAATCTCTTTCAACCATACTGAAAATCGACGTTCGGAAAATCGGGGTAACTTCGACCTCAGGAGAAAACCTAACACTTTTCGGCGCAGGGCTGGGAATTCAATGCTTCGCAATAGTCGCACTTTTGACAAAAGGTGGAGCAAAACCAGCCGTGAAGAAATCTTCGGCCAAAAAACCTTCAACCAAAAAGCCCGCTCGCAAACCTAAGAAGAAGAAATGAGCAAGCTCACTCTCCAATCAAACGCAAAAGTAAATTTAAGTTTAGATATCCTCGGTCGCGAACCCAAGGGACCATTCAAAGGTTATCATTTTGTTCAAACAGTTCTTCACGAAATAACTCCTCAAAACACGCACGATTTCAAGTCGGACATCATCCATATTGAAATCGAACCCCACGCTGAACCCTCAGAGCCAAAAATCGAAATCAAATGCGACCACCCTGACGTTCCCACGGACGAAACAAACACAGCATACAAAGCGGCAAGAATTCTTCTCGAGAAAAGCCGCCCCGCAGTGACTTCCAAGATAACAATCACAATCGAAAAAAACATCCCAATAGCATCCGGACTCGGCGGAGCATCCTCAAACGCGGCGGAAACAATCAAAGGACTGAACCAACTTCTCAAGCTAAATCTCACTCCAAACAAGATGCAATCGATAGCCGCTGAAGTGGGCATGGACGCACCATTTTTTATCAGAGGCGGAGTTGCGCTTGCCGAACATTACGGCGAGCAAATCACCACTCTTCCTCCGATCCACGGCACAGCTTTCACAATTTTCATGCAGGGGCCAAGTCTAACTCCAGTCGCAGAACCGCCGACCCCACAAACAAACAAAACTCAATCCCAATACTCAAAAATAGCTCTCTCTCTCTGTGGCAAAAACATCCCGAAAACCGAGGCGCTTATCCACGCGATCAAAACCAACGACAATCTGGCTCTTCACAAAAATCTCCACAATGACTTCGAAACTCTACTCAAGGAACCACTCGCCAAAAACCACCACCTGACGGGTTCAGGCCCAGTATATTTCATTCTTGCTTAGACGCACAAAAACGCACCTAAAAATCTCCTCGCCCATTCATTGCTCGGCTCAAAGTCAAATCATCCGAATATTCAATGTCTCCGCCAGTCGGCAGTCCCCTCGCGATCCTTGTGATTTTTACATCAAACTCAATTAACTGTTTGTGAATATAAAGCGCGGTAGCCTCACCTTCTAATGAAGGATTCGTAGCCAAAATAATTTCTTTCACGGGCGGACCCACGGGCTCTGAAGCCTCCGAACCAGCCCCATCTCGGACCCTGTTAATCAACGCAGCAATCTTTAACTCCTCCACTCCAACCCCGTCGACCGGCGACAAAACCCCATGCAAAACATGGTAAAGCCCATCATACTCCCCCGTGCGCTCGATCGCCGCAGCATCCAAAACCTCCTCAATTACACAAATTTTTCCTCGATCCCGCGCCTCATTACTACAAATCGCACACGGACTCCTATCCGCCAAATTCCAACACGTCTCACAAAACACAACCCCCTCCTTCAGCCCGAGAACAGCCTTCCCCAACGGATCAATCTTGGAATGGGGACTCTTCAAAAGATGCATCGCAAGCCTCTGAGCGGACTTCGGCCCAATCCCAGGCAGTTTCGAAAATTCTTCAATCAATTTTTTGATACTCGCAGGTAACATGAACCAAATATAACGAGAAAGAAAAATCCTGTCAAAGGGTTGACAAATCGCGCTAACCTCCGTAAAATCACCACTACTTTTAACGAAATAATTATGTCAAAAAAAGGACCAGATAAATGCGAACCAGATGCATGCGACGAACTAACGGAAGAAGACCAAGTACGGAGAAGGCTTCCACGCAAGGCAACGTTGGATGAAGCCGAAGAGGCGGATCTAACCAAAGAAGAGATGCTGGTGGGGCTCATGATTGGAAGCATTAAGACCGCTGATCCAAGCCGAAAACTAGAGGGCATCAAGGCCGAGTTCACAACCGATACGGGATCAACAGTTTCAATAGAAGATATAGAAGCAGGGATAGTCGCAAAACTCCAAGCCAGGGGTCTTGAAGTTGATAATGACGACGAAGAAGTCCCGGATAATTATTATCCACAGGGCCACCAGATGAACTAAAGCCCAAAGAAATACTTGTAAACACTCAGGTCTTCATCCATTTCAGGATGGAACGTACTTATCAGAACGTTTCCTTCTCGAACTAAAACAGGCTCACCTTCAAGCCGAGCCAAAACTTCACACTTCTCCCCTGCTCGAGAGATTTTCGGCGCACGAATAAAAATCGCAGGGATTTCCTCTCCATTAAATTTAACCGAACCCTCAAAACTATCCAACTGCCGCCCGTATGCATTCCTGTCGACATCAATATCAATAAGCCCCAACGGCTCAACATCGCAAGCTTCCCCTATAATCTTCTTCGCCAACAAAATAGCTCCGGCACACGTCCCAAAAATCTTCCCACCTCGCTTGGCAAAAGCCCGGATCTCTCGATCCAAACCATATTCGCGAAGCAATTTGGAGATCGTCGTGCTCTCTCCCCCAGGGATAATCAGTCCTCCCAACCCCGAAAAATTCTCAACACGCTTAACCAAAACCGGCTCGACTCCATCAATCCTGCCAAGCACAGCAAAATGCTCCTCAACACTTCCCTGAATGTCTAAAACGCCAATCTTCATAAGATAAAAACTTACCATCCCCTCTCAGCATATTTATGCTCCAACTCAGAGATCTCTTTGCCTTCCATCGCGGTCCCAAGTCCCTCTGAAACACGCGCTACCACAGCCGGATCATCATAATGCATAACGGATTCAACGATCGCACGCGCACGAACTGCCGGATCTGATGATTTAAAAATCCCGCTACCAACAAACACTCCGTCACATCCCAACTGCATCATAAGAGAAGCATCTGCAGGTGTCGCGATTCCTCCAGCGGCAAAATTAACAACGGTCAGTCGCCCCAATTTTAAAGTTTCTTTTAGTAAAGCGAGAGGAATCCTCTCGTCTTTCGCAAATTTTTTCAACTCATCCTCCGAAGCTCCGGTCAACTCTTCGATCTCCGAAGAAATCAATTTCATATGCCTAACAGCTTCGATAACATTCCCTGTCCCGGCTTCGCCTTTTGTACGAATCATGCAAGCTCCCTCGTTTATACGCCTTAGCGCCTCACCCAAACAGGTCGCGCCGCACACAAAAGGAACCTTGAAATCCGATTTCAGGACATGTGCAGACGGATCCGCCGGCGTCAAAACTTCACTTTCGTCAATATAATCAACTCCCAAGGATTCAAGAATTTGTGCTTCAGCAAAATGCCCAATTCGAACCTTCGCCATCACAGGGATCGAAACCTCCGCCATAATCTCCTTGATCATTTTTGGGTCACTCATTCTCGCAACTCCCCCATCCGCTCGGATGTCAGCAGGTACTCGCTCCAAAGCCATCACCGCAACGGCACCTGCATCTTCAGCTATGCGCGCTTGGTCAGCGTTCACTACATCCATAATAACCCCGCCTTTGAACATCTGGGCCAAGCCCTTTTTTAGGCGCGGAGTGTTTTTCGTAACAACCACTTTTCCATTTTGTTTAGTCATACTAAAAACCTTAGAAAGCCCTGCTATCCTACTCTGCCATCTTTTCTTAATCAAGGAATTTTTCCTATTAAAGAAGAAAGAAGAAAAAACTAAAAAATGTTTTGCCACTTTTTGCATTCTCATGAGAATGCAAAACTGAGAAGTTGATCATGATCAGCTTCTCAGGCTAGTGGCAACATTTTTGGAAATTTTCTTTTTTCTTCAAATTGACATTTAAATGCACATTTAGTAAACTGTAAGCATGAAATTCGACACATCCCAACAAATCTCGGCCACATACTTGCGCAACAACACAAGTGAAATCATCAACCAAACAATAAAAGAAGGAATGAGTGTAATAGTACGTAGATCCAAACCGACGGTGATAATGTTGTCGATGCAGGAATTCGAAAAATTGAAGAACGAATCCAAGCCCAAAAAGCACAAAAAATTCAATTTGGAAGAAATCAGAAAAAACTCGACCTTCAGAAAATACAGGGGGTGCATGGCTGATAATCCAGATTTTAAAGGGTTGACTTCGGTGCAGATCGCTAAAAAATGGACAGACTATGTTGATTGATACAAATATATTCATAGAAATAGGCAAGGGACAAAAACATACACAGGTATGTGAAGAACTTTTGGATGCGATCAAAAAGGGGATGGCAAAAGAAAAGGCATATATAACAAAATTTACTTTAAGTGCAATAGAGGCTCTAATGGGAGAAAAACATGACGAATTTTTGCTGGAAATACTTTTACTGGTCCACCAAGGTCTAATAAAAATTTATGAATCAAATATCCAGGACGATTTGTCAGCACATGCCATGAGAACGGATCTAAATCTCGACTTTGACGACGCTCTACAATTTGTCACTGCAAACCGTCTTGCTACCTACCTCGTCACATACGACAAAGATTTTGCCAAAACGTCCCTTCCTACAAAAACCCCGGAAGAAGTTTTGAAGGCGCTAGCTTAGGACTCACTCTCTTCCCCCATGCTCCCTAAACGCCTTAATCAAAATTGCAGCTGCATTTCTCGATGGACTAACATAATCCTGGAATCGTTTGTCACGGAACTTTCGGTCAGCCTTCTCCCAGACATCATCCCAGTTAACTCCCTTTCCTTTTAAAATAGCATCATCAATCATTCTCAAAAGAGGGTCATTAACGACTTTAGTTCCTTCCCCTTTCGTCGCGATAATATGCGCATCCGGAGCAAGCTCCAAAACACGCTGGATATTGCCGAATCCACCACACGAACCAAGGTAAACAATCCTCGCAATACTAGGAATCCGGTCCAAGGTGTCATCCACATGGTAACTATGCCCACGGTGAACGATTTCAATTGTGGATAAATCCTTTTTCTTCAAAGCATCCTCAATATCACTCACTCCGTCATATTCATTCCCAGGCTTATTCGCATATTTCAAAATAGTAATCTTGCCAGCCACTTTCTTCAAAACAACATAATTATCAAATTCAGTTTTCTCCCAGCCTCCGGAACTTTTTTTGTCCCAAACTCCATAAGTTCTCAAGAAACTTTCATAAGAAGAATGGCCATCACTGTCATCATAGAAGAAATACTGCTGAACAACTTCCCCGCCTTTGTTAACCAATTCTTTGTGCTCGATGGTCGTCGGCGCACGCACTGAGTATTTGTCAAAAGCTTCTTTAAAGAATGATTTATTCGTTTGTGAATCCAGCTCATGCATTGACGCAATAATCCCATACAAAATCTTGGCATCATCATGGCTTCCCCTATAGGCCTCAATCAAATATTTCTCCAATTCTCCAGTAAGCTCTTTTTCGGAACGCAAAGCCCCGATGGTCTCGGAAATTGAAACCGCATTCTTCAGCCCGTCAGCTCCTCCGGTCAGCCCGGAAACAAATTCTTTCAAAAATGCACTCTTCTTCTCCGAATCAGTAATTGTGTCCAAAAACGGCGTCAATTTGTTGAACTTGGAGAAAACCTGAACAAAGGTCCGGAAATGAGCTTTATTTGGATCAGCGAACTTAATCAAATCCACAGCATCCATCTCCTCCTCAGCCATTTTTCTCATTACCAAAGGGAACAAAACTTTCCTGAAACTAGAGGTGAAAAGCTCCTCTTCTCCATGAACGACCAACGTATACAATCCGTCAATGGGGAGGCCTTTGACAACTTCTTGGCGAGTCTCGACAGATTCATTATGTAGATCATTTATTTCTCTGATAAAAGGCAGTGCATTCTTTTTAATAAACTTATCAAAAATTTCCTCAGCAACGGGTGTCACCAAATTATCCTTTTTAAAATTAAAAATTCCAACAAATTTATCACGAACCAACTCTTTATACGGTCGACGAAGAGACTCGCTCCCATCACCATAAAGATTATCCAAAAGGTCACCAGGAACCCCGGCCACCTCGCGCATATACAAGTAGTCGATTCCCCAAATAAATTCGCTATCAGTTCCGATATAAAAAGAACCTTCCTTCTTAGTAGGCATATGTTCCCTAAACAACTTCATGTAGCCGGCATCACGGGTCCTCGATAGAGTTAAGTATCTTGGTAGCTCACTCCGAAGCTCAGTTTTCTCATAAACTTCCTTTAGGGTATCCACATAATCAGCGTCTGATGTCTGTTCTGTACTTAAGTAACTAACAATCGTATAAAAAGAACCTTTTTTAAAGTTAGAGTCTATCTCAGTGAGAGCTTGAACAAATCTACCATCACTCCCTTTTTCAAGGGTCAATGCGCCCACAACAGACTGGTCGGTCTGCACTCCAGCTCGGACAAGTTTCTTCAAACTTTCTACATAAAGAGGGGCAGTTAGCTTGGGTTTCGTAAGATGGTAAGTCATTCCACTATCAATTTTAAGCCCGCTTTGAGAGAGTTCTTTTAGGTTTCGAGCCATTACCCTCCGCTCTTCTTTGGTCCCGCTAGTCAGGGTTTTTATAAGGGAGGAATCAACATTGACATTGAATTTTTGCAATACTTTTAGGCTCTCAACGAATTCCTTATCCTTCGCATCACTAATAGAAAGCGTCTTAACTTCATTAGCTTTAATGTCTATGCCAGATTTTTGCAATTCAATAAGTGTGCGTAAATATTTCTCATCTTGAGACTTGTCAGTTGTGAGCTCTACAAGCATCTGCCCATCCATGCCAAAATTTGAATCTTGTTTCCCTACGCCATTCTCATAAAGCCTAATCAAAACACCAATATACTTGTCATCTGCGGTTCTTTTGGGAGTTAACTGCTCAAGCACTTCGCCATTAACAACAATCCCATCAGCCAAAAACCTATCAACAACTTTCATGAAATTCTCGTCATGAGCCTTCTCTGGAGTAAAAACAGAAAAAGAATAAGAGCCAAAGGGAACCCCCTTCTTCAATAATTCATAAACAATTTCAACATAATGAGGATCTTTCGCTTTCTCAGAAGAGAAAGCAAGGACCGATTCTCCATCAATCTTCAAGCCAGCACCGGCCAGCTTTTTCAACGCATCAACATAGTACGGTTTTTCAGCAATATCATCGGGGAGAGAATAAACAAGATCACCCATACGATCACACATGCCTGTATAACAAAGGTCAATCAACAGTTTTACAAATTTCGGATTTTTTGATTTCTTCGGAAGCATCACTAAAAATCTAATCAAAGAAAAATCCATCTCTATCCCTGCCTCCGCCAACTCAAAAACGTGCTTTCTTACAAGAGGGTCAACTCCTTTTTTCCCAGAGAAACGCACCAAAAACGTCTCAATCTTGGCCATATCCTCTTTGGTCAACACTTTCTTCATAAGCTCAATTTGCATGCCCTTCCTGGCTTCCGCACCATCCTCCCAAGCCTTTTCCACCCCATCAACCGCTTTCCCAAAAATCTCCTTTCCTTTCTTCCAATTTTTCTTCAATTGGTCCAAGCTCGGCTTGTCATTACCTCTCCGTCCGAATTTTTCTTCATTTCCAGCCATATTATATTATATTATTACTGATCAGTCCCTTCATACTTCCTAACCGCACCAATAAACCCAACTGCAATATTATCCGCAGGATTAACGTAATCCTGAAAACGTTTATCTCGGAATCTTTCCTCAGCTTCCCCCCAAAGCTTATTCCACTTCACTCCATTTCCCTTAAGCATAGTTTCGTCTAGCATTTTCAACAATGCATCATTGACAACTTTTGTTCCCTCCCCTTTTGTAGCAATGATGTGAGAATTTGGAGCAACTCTCAAAACACTAGTTAAATTATTGAATCCTCCACACGATCCCAAGTACACAACTCTTGCAGAAGAAGGGAGATAATCCAAAGTTGTTCCAACGTGGTAACTGTGGCCTCTATGAACGATTTCAATTGTAGATAAATCTTTTTTCTTCAAAGCTTCCTGCACAGCCTCAATCCCTTCCATATCAAGCCCAGGCATATTGGCATATTTCAAAATAGTAACCCCATTCTTGGTTTTACGCAGTAAAATATAACCTTTTTTCTTGAATTCAGTTTTCGTCCATCCATTAGAAGTTTTTTTATCCCAAAGGCCATAAGTTCTAAGGAAGTTCTCATACGAAGAATGCCCGTCCGAATCATCATAAAAAAAGTATTGCTGGATAATCTCATCATCTTTGTTCACCAATTCTTCATGTTTCAAAAGGAGAGGATAAAAAGCCGGATATTTTTCATGCAATTTATCAAAGAACTCTTTGTTGCTAACGGCAACACCGCTATGCATAGAACCGATAAGTGAATATAAAAGCTTAGCGCCTTTACCGCTCTTCTTCTGTGCCTCGACGAGATATCCTTCCAGCTCTTCAAGCAAGGCAGGGTTTTCCAGCAGTGTATCGAAAGTCTCCAATATAGAAATAGCATCTTCAACACCGCCTCTCTCTGGATCAAGCCCAAAAACAAACTCTTTCAAAAACACACTTTTCTTTTTCTGATCCTTCACCGTATCCAAAAACGGCTTCAATTTATTGAACTTTGAAAAAACCCGAATCAAATATCGGAAATCGGTTTTATCAGGATCTACAGAATTGATGAAATCAACAGCATCCATCCCATGGTCTTTCATCTTTTCCATGATCACAGGGAAAAGAACTTTTCTAAAACTTGAGGTGAAAACCTCCTCCCTCCCGGCCACAACCAACATATATAACGGTCCCAAGTCGAAATTTTTTATAACCGCCTGTCTCCTTTCAATACTTGCATTGTGCAAATCATTAATTTCACGAACAATTGGTAAGGCAAAGCGGCCAGCTCTAGAATCCAATATTTGGTTGAGCAAGACGGACTCTGAGTGGGTTTGCTTAAGTTCATAGATGTAAGTCAAAGCGTCATTAGCTTCCTTCTTAGGAAGACTATATTCATTATTAAATATTTTATTAGTCCCAGAGGCCCCAATAACTTTTTTCAAATAGGCATAGTCGGCACTTCTTGCATTACGGTGAATCAACAGTAATTTTGCATAGTCCTTGTCTTTAACTTTTTCAGAAGTCAAAAGATCCGTATGACTAAACTTAAAACCATTCTTGTGAAGATGTTTCAATGCGTCAACGTAGGCTTTGTCAGCCATTTGGGCAATGGATGTATTCGCAAACAAATTCCGAACTTCAATACCTGTTTGATGCAGATCTATCATATTATCAACAAAAACTTTGCTTGTTGCTTTGGGGATGGTTAATTCTAAAACATTACGATAATTAATCCCTACCCCGGAAGTCCCGAACCTCTGAAGAGCATCAATGTACGCCGCATTCCCAATTTTAGGCCCACGCAAAGCATAGACAAAAGAACCGCCTATATTGATCCCACAAGATCTCAGCCTTTTCAAAGTCCCCCAAAACTCTTTGTCAGCAATTTTATTTCGGGGAATACTCTCAAGAAGGCTTAAATTTACATTAAAATTAGCTCTGTGTAAAAATTTTAACAATTCAATGTATTCTGGGATTTTAGCTTTTTCCGGGGTCAAAAATATTAGCAGACTGTTATTGACCTTAATTCCAAGAGCAGGCAATCCTTTAAGTATAGCAATATATTCTTTGTCTTTTGCGTCTTTTATCTCTAAACGATCCAATGTCCTGTCATTAATTTGAGCTCCTCCCGCAATCAATTCTTTAAGTGCGAAAACGTAGTCAGGATCTTTAGCCTTCTTTAGTGTAAAAGCAGAAATTAAATATGGACTTTTGGACTTAGGCCCATCAGGGGCTCCATCGCTAAACCCCATCCCTAAAAGAGTGTCCAGGTAAGAATCGTCTAGAGCTTTCTCTGAAGTCAAGTTGTCTACAATCCTCCCTATGCTATCCTTGAACCCACCCTCTATCAAGCGGATAAGCGCATCAACATATTTTTCATTTGCAGCCTTTTTCATAGATAGAGAGAGGGCCAAGTCATACATCTCTCTAAAGTCCATAGGGGTGGCCTTTGCTATACGAACAAGAGTATCAACATACTCTTTACTTGCTCCTTTCTCCAAAGGTAAAGTCTCGACAATCTCATTTACTTTCTTTAAAAATCCAGTTTTGCGTAGATTAATTATTGAATCAACATAATCTGTGTTTCTTCCCTTTCCCAATCCCAATCGATACACCAGTGAAGTGGCTTGATTCACCGCATAATGGCCCGCTTTAGCCTTCTCAGGAGGCAAGCTCTTTATAAGTCTAGTAAAATTCACCATATACTCTGGGTCCATAAACTTGGCCCTCAGGTCCTTTTGTTTATTGAAAAAATAATAGTCCATGGAAACCCCTAGCTTTTTCAGCGCTGCCAAAGCCTCTACGTATTTATTAGCAGAGCCATGTTTTTCGATCTCCTCCCGGAGAAGATCAGGGGGGAGTGCAATTTTAAGTTCAGCTAACTTCCCCAAGGCCGTAAAATACTCAATAGCAAATTTGTCATCAGCAAGAAAGGGAAGGGCCCTAACAGTATTGGGGTCCACCTTTGCTCCCTCCTTTTTCATTTTCAGTAAAGTCTCCAGGTATTTATTGCTTTGGGCTTTCTCCATAGACAGCACTTCAATCAAGTTGTCAGAAATTTTAATCCCACCCTCATGAAGTTTCAACAATGCATCAATATACTTTCGATTTTTAGCTTTCTCCAAAGTCAAATGAGTCACCTCAGTAGAGAGAGAACCCATCCCCCCCACTTCAATGCCTGCAATATGTAGCTCAATCAGTGCATTGATACAATCAGCATCCAAAGCATTCTCGATAGCCAATCTCGCAACAATGCCCTCAAAATATTTAATTCCTGCAGTGCGAAGATCAATAAGTGCATCAATATATTCTGGAGTCAAAGCTTTCTCAATACTCAAGCCACGAACAACACCAGGATGAACCTCGACATCATGAATAGCCAATTTTTTTAAAACCTGAACATATTCGGGCAGCAAGGCCTTCTCAATACTCAAGGCATCAATAAGAGTCGCATTTATTTTAACAAAAGAAAAATGGAGATCCTTTAATGTTTCAATGTATTCAGGGACAACAGCTTTGTTGATAGGTAAGACTTTGAGAATATAGCTATCTCCAAATTCAAAAGGAACATCTTTTCGTAAGTTTAAAAACCCATCGATAAATTCTGCAGACGAAGCCTTCTCGATAGACAGCCTCCCGATAACTCCCGTGTTGACATCAACCCCTCTCTCGTGAAGTTTTTTAAGAGCCTCAATGAATTTTGGGCTCTCTCCCTTCTCCCAGGACAGGGCCCCCATGGTGTCTCTGTCCATCTTGATTCCAAACTCATACAGTTCAATCACTGCATTCAAAAACTTGTCACTTTTGGCCTTTTTAAAAGTGATACCACTGTTCTCAAAAAACAAACCCTTATGCGGCTTGATACCCGCCTCCGCAAGTTTAAACAACGCCTTCTCCGCTATGTCGCGGTCATTTTTCTTAAGCTTAGAAAGCCTATTAAGACTAAATAAAACCTTTTCAATCAAAGCAGCATTCTCATTACGAAGTTTTAGGGCAGCTTCAGTGCCCAGTTCCCAGCGATCACCAAGAAGTTTTTTGTAAAACCCCTGACCTTTGAGCTTTTTAGCCCAATCAATTTTCGGTCTTCGTGCCATCTTACGGGCCGTCAGAGCCTTTCTAGGTTTTGGTTTTTCTTGGTCTCCAAATTGTTCGTTAGAAGCCATGTTTTTATGTTTATTTTACAGGTCTAACTATCCATAAATTATACCATAAAAACGCGTCTTCGGGAAGCCCTTTCAGACCCCCATTTGTTTGGGAGAGTGAGAAAGATTTGTAACCGCATTTCTCAAATTTTCCCCTCACAAAAAGGCCTTACCCCTAGGGATAAATAAGAAAAGACGAAAAAATGTTCTGCTATCTTTTGCATTCTCATGAGAATGCAAAACTGAAAGGTTGAACATGTTCAGCCTTTCAGCTCAATAGCAACATTTTTGAGAATTTTCTTATTTATCCAAATAATATCCCCAATCCTCAACCTTCAAATCATCCTCCCCGTACCTTTTCAAAGCCTCAGCCACAATTCCCGCCACCTGCACATTGGTAATCAAAGGAATGTTCAAATCCACCGACTTTCGACGGATCAAATATCCATCTGTCACCGTCGATCGAGAATAATGCTTCGGAATATTCACAATCAAATCAAATCGACGATCCGCAAGCGCGCCTAATAAATTCGGCTCCTTCTTGGTAGAGATTTTATATACTTTCTTACAATCGATATCATTCTGTCGGAAAAAATCAGCAGTTCCTTCTGTCGCATAAATCTTAAATTCCATCTCAGAAAATTTCCGAGCAACCGGCAATAAATCCGTTTTTTCATCTAGTCCTCCAACGCTAAACAAAATTCCACGTCGCTCCAACTTTTTCCCGTCAGGACCTTTTCTTATCGCCTGTGGCAAATCGAATCCGACCGAAATCATTGATTTCAAGAACGCCTCGTAAAGATCGTCACCAAAACACGCAACCTCACCGGTCGACGCCATCTCAACTCCCAGTACAGGATCCGCACCCTTCAGTCGTGGGAACGAAAACTGCGGAGCTTTCACCCCAACATGATCCAAATCCAAAGTTTTATAGTCCTTATATTCCAGAAGTTTTTGTCTCTTAGTGCTCAATTTTAGCACCTGCTCTCCATCACAACTCCTAGCCCCGCTTTTGATCATCGAACTTGTCGCAATTTCAATAAAATTATAACCAGTCACTTTCGACGAGAACGGAAAACTACGCGAAGAACGCAAATTACATTCAATAACCATTACTCGGTTATCTTTCGCTAAAAACTGGATGTTAAACGGTCCGCTAATCTGCAATTCCTTCGCAATTTTTTTTGTGATAACTTTAATTCTGCGAATAGTTTCGATGTAAAGTTTTTGTGGTGGCAAAACAATGGTTGCATCCCCACTATGAACTCCGGCATTTTCAATATGTTCCGCAATCGCATAAATAATCAACTCTCCATTCGACGCAACCGCGTCGATCTCTATTTCTTTCGCGCCCAGCTCAAACTTTGAAATAACAACAGGAGCTTCCTTAGAAATCTTTGCGGCCTTCCCCAAAAATATTTCCAGATCCTCACGGCTGTAAGCCACGCTCATAGCCGCTCCACTCAAAACATACGACGGTCGTACCAAAGCCGGATACCCGACATCATCAACAAAATCATACACATCCGACATCTCAGCCAGCTCCTTCCATTGCGGTTGGTCAACCCCCAATTTATCCAACATACCGGAAAATTTATGCCTGTCTTCCGCCCGATCGATATTCGCCGGATCAGTTCCCAGCACGCGCACCCCGTTACGATACAACTTCAAGGCCAAATTATTCGGCACTTGCCCTCCTGTTGAAACGACCACTCCGGCCACAGAAGCTTTCCGTGGTCCATTTTCCAATTCGTAAATATCCAAAACTCTCTCAAACGACAATTCGTCAAAATACAATTTGTCACACAAGTCGTAATCGGTCGAAACAGTCTCCGGATTGTAGTTTATCATGACGGTTTCAAACCCTTCTTTCGCACAAGTTTGCAGAGCATTAACACAACACCAATCAAACTCAACCGACGACCCAATACAATACGCCCCACTTCCGAGTACAACCATTTTCGTACCAGCTTTCCCGTCAAACGCCACGTCGTGTTTGTCTCCGTGATAACTCAAATACAAATAATTTGTCTTCGCAGGATACTCCGCCGCCAAAGTGTCGATCTGTTTTACATACGGGACAATCCCCATTTTTTGTCGAGTCCGACGAACCGCCAATTCTTCTCTGCCGGTTATAAATCCAATTTGTTTATCAGAAAATCCATGCAATTTCGCGTCTTTCATTAAGTCTTCCCCAATTTTCTTTCCGGCTTTTTTAACACGCGCTTCAGTCTTTACAATGTTTTTAATCTTATCCAAAAACCACTTGTCGATCCCGGACATCTCCGCAATTTCATCAACCGAAATTCCACTCTTCAAAGCTTGCGCGACAACCAAGATCCGTTTTGGCGTCGGCTTCATAATATCTTGCTTCAATCGCGCACTTCTTATTTTTACATCCTCGTTCGCAACTATTCCATGCAGTCCAACTTGCAGCATTCGAAGACCTTTTTGCAAAACCTCTTCAAAACTCCTTCCCAAAGCCATTATCTCCCCCACTGACTTCATCTCACTTGTGATTTCTTTAGACACCATCCGGAATTTATTCAAATCCCATCGTGGAATCTTCAGCGCCAAATAATCCAACGCCGGCTCAAAAAACGCAGTCGTTGTTTTAGTCACAGCATTCTTCAACTCCGGTAAGCTATATCCAAGAGCGAGTTTCGCCGCGACATGCGCAAGCGGATAACCCGTTGCTTTCGACGCCAACGCTGACGAACGAGACAACCGCGCATTCACTTCTATCACGCGATAATCATCGCTCTTAGGATCCAGCGCATATTGGATATTACACTCGCCCACGATCCCAAGATGACGAATCACCTTTATCGCCAGCTCACGCAATTTGTGATATTCATGATTAGTTAAAGTCTGCGACGGCGCAACTACAATACTCTCTCCAGTGTGAATTCCCAGTGGATCAAAATTTTCCATATTACAAACAGTCACACAATTATCAACGTTATCCCTCACAACTTCATACTCAACTTCTTTCCACCCCTTCAAATTTTCCTCAACCAAAACCTGCGGACTATACGCAAAAGCAGTATCCAAAAGCTCTTCCAACTCCGCCTTGTCCGCCGCAAATCCACTTCCCTTGCCCCCAAGCGCAAACGCCGCACGAATGATCAGTGGATACCCGATTTTCTCCGCGGCCTCAAAAGCCTCCTCCTTCGTACTGCAAGCATAACTCTCCGGACTCTTCACGTCGATTTCTTCCAATTTCTTTTTAAAAAGAGCCCTATCCTCAGTGTCCATAATAGTATCGACTGGAGTACCGAGGACGCGAACCTTGTGTTTCTTCAAAACCCCTCTTCTGTGCAATTCAACGCCGCAATTCAACGCAGTCTGTCCGCCAAACGCCAAGAAGATGCCGTCAGGCTTCTCTTTAGCAATAACTTTCTCCACAAAATTTGCATTCACCGGCAAAAAGTAAACCTTATTGGCCATCCCCTTCGATGTCTGAATAGTAGCAATATTTGGATTAACCAAAATCGTCTCAATCTTCTCTTCTTGCAAAGCCTTGATAGCCTGCGAGCCCGAATAATCAAATTCTCCGGCCTCCCCAATCTTCAAAGCCCCACTCCCAAGAACTAAGACTTTCTCAATTCCGGAAAAAGGCTTCCCTGCAGAGCTAGTAGCTCTTTTTTTGGGAGTCCCAGAGGTGGTCTTCTTGGAAGCTGGCATTAAAATTGCTTAGTTCGGAGGGAGTATAATATAATGGAGCCATGAAGCAAAGCAAAAATGTGAAAACAACTATGCAAACAACAATTATCAGATCTCGTCGTCGAAGCCTCTGCGTCCAAATCCACTCCGAAAAAGGTGTAATCATTCGTGCGCCCCGCTACCTCTCAGATCGTCGCATAGCAAAATTCCTCCAAGAAAAACAAGACTGGATCAAAAAAACTCAAACCAAAGTCGCCAAGGCCCAATCGAATAAACCAACATACTCATTCATCCCCGGAGAAAACTTTCCGCTACTCGGGAAACTCACAACTCCCCCAGTCCATACTCGACCCAAACTCATAGAATGGTACAAACTCAAAGCCCTTCCTCACCTCACAAAACGAACAAAAATCATAGCAAAAGAGCTCGAAACAAAAACCGGCAAACGCGTCGCTCCAAGAGAAATACGTATCCGAACCTACCGCTCTCGTTGGGGAACTTGCTCGGCCAAAAACGCCATTACATACAACTGGAAAATAATCATGGCCCCACCGAAAATCATCGACTATCTCGTAGCCCACGAACTCTCGCACATCCTTCACAAAAACCATGGCCCAAAATTCAAAAAAACACTCTCGATCATAGATCCAGACTACAAGGCTAACCAAAAATGGCTCCGAGAAAATGGGTCAACTCTCTCAATCTAAAACTTCACATCCATGGGAGTCCCCGTCGCATCCTTCCCGTGAGCTTCGGCTCCATTTTCAGGCACAATCTTCCAGGAAACCTGGGGCTCCAATCGCCCGGGCATTCCAAACCCGCTCGCCTTCGGATGTCCGCCACCTCCGAATTCTTTGGCGACTTCACTCAAATTCACGTCATCTCGCTGAGTTCTCAAAGAACCCTTCACGAGTCCCTTTTCATCCTCACTCAGCAAAACGCAATATTTGCTTCCCGGCACAGCATTCAAAAAATCAATAACTCCTCCCGTATCCTTCGAATTCGCATCACAAACTTTATAGTCATGCTTATTCACGGCCGAAACAGTCACTCCGTCTTCATTCACATAAGCTCGCTCCATAATCCTCCCCCAAAGCCTCAGCTTATTTGCAGGAGTCGTGTGGAAAAGTTCTTTAACAATCCTTTTGTAATTAGCGCCTTTCCCCATCAGCTCAGAAGCAACCTTCATCACGTATTCATCCACATTTGAGTGCATAAAACTTCCGGTATCGAAATAAAGACCGCATAGCAGTGCGGTCGCAGTATCTTTATCGATGGCCCACTTCGCGAAGCGAATAAAAAAGAAAATAATAAAAGCAGTCGCACAGGCGTCAGGATCCACTACATTAACCGACCCATATCCATCATTTGATTCATGGTGATCAAAATTAACAAACGGTTTCTCGAAAATCTCAGGCTTATTTTCGTGGAAGGCAATAAGTTTTTTTGCTCCACAATCAACACTCACAATTACATCAAAATCTTTGCAATCAAAATCCATAACAAATTTATCCGCATCTTTCATCCATAAATACGCAGAGGAAAGAGGATCAATGCACGCACTGACCACGGTCTTGCCCATTTTTTCAAGAGCATACCTAAGCGCCAAATTACTTCCAACAGCATCTCCATCAGGACTTCTATGTGAAATAATACAGATTTTTTCTGCCTCCATTAGAACTTTTTTTGCCTCTATGAATTTTTTCTGCATTGTTTTGGTAAAGGTACAAATTCTAACATCAATTTTTCGCCAAAGTGAACCCTTTGTAGTACACTTCGAGTTGCATTAGATGAGAAGCGTTTTATAGCCAGCATTTTATGACACCAAAGCCATCGGTGGGTCAAATCCAGGCCTCAATTCAGGCCTTTGCAAAAACACAAGGATTCGATCTGGTAGGCTTTTCCTCAATTTCTCCTTCCACCCAAACCATCACATAAACGAGCTCACCATCTCCTCCACATTCACAGGCTCGGTAGGGACATCCACTGGTCGGCCTTCCCTCAGCCCGATCTCCTGCTCCTCATAAGTCGGCCGCTCATCACGATAAAACAAACCGATCGGGATCTTGTCTCCCCACTCTCGACTCCGATCAATCGCATCGCACACGCCGCTTCCGGGTTCGAACCCTTTCTCATCCTCTAGCCGATAAACGCGCTTATTAAAAAAGTCATAAGTATTGATTTTATTGAAAGTCACACACGGCTGGAAAACATCAATCAACGAAAACCCTTTATGCTTCACAGCACCCACAATCAACGAAGTTAAATGTTTCAAATCCCCCGCATATCCTCGCGCGACATAAGTCGCTCCGGCCCCAATCGCCAACTCAATAGGGTTCACCGGGAGCTCAATGGCTCCGGCTGGAGTTGACTTTGTCTTGGTCCCCCGGTTAGAAGTCGGAGAAGTCTGCCCGGTCGTTAGTCCATAAATTTGATTGTCCTGAACAATATAAGTCATATCTAAATTTCGTCTCATTGTATGAATAAAATGTCCCATTCCAAGCCCATAGCCATCACCGTCTCCACCAATCGCAAAAACAGTCAGCTCAGGATTCGCAAGCTTAATCCCTGTCGCAACAGGTAAGGGCCTCCCATGCAGTCCCTCAAACCCATAACATTTTACCCAATGAGGAATCTTCGAGCCGCACCCGATCCCACTCGAAATCACGGTACCGGCAGAACCTAGCCCAAGCTCAGTCATCGCTCCCTTTACAGCGGCTTGGATTCCGTAATCCCCACACCCCGGGCACCAATTTGGATTTTGTCTCGTATTCATAGCTTAGCCAAAGCGTTAATAATAAAATTACTATCCATCTGCCTTCCGTCATATTTCAAAATTTTCGCGCCAGGTCCGCCCATCGCGCCAGCCCCCGAGGGCCCGCCCCCAAACCTAAATCCAGTCTTCTCAGTAATAAGTCCTCCCAACTGTCCACCAAAATTTTGCTCAACAAGTACAATTTTTGATCCCGCATCCACCGCCGCGCTCAAAATTTCAAGCACACGATCAGCATGGAAAGGAACCATATATTTAATCATCAAAATGTTTGCTTTCACAGGGCTCCCTCCAACCCCGGCCTCCATCTTCTCCAAAACTTCCTCCAACACAGGCTTCATCGATCCCCACGAAATAAATGTAATTTCGGCCTCAGCCTCACTAGCCCCCATCAGCTCAGGAGCAGGTAATTCAGCCAGAAGGGAATCCATCTTCCTCATTCGTTTGTCCATAAGTAAAATGCGACTCTCACGATCTTCCTCCAAATCCCCAAACTCATCAGTTTCATAACTTGTTGCAACATGACATCCATCAGAGGTCCCGGGCAATGTCCTGCCGGAAACGCCATCTTCACTGTCCGCATATCTTTTGAAAAATCCGCCATCAGAAGCCGCAGAAGCCCCCGCACTGTCCAAAATTTTTCCTCTCTCGATTTTTCCCGCCGCGCCAGCGCCAGCCCCGGCCTCAGCCCCAAAAGCTTTCCTCGAAACAGTGCTTTCTGATAAATATTTATCAAGAAGAACCATCACGGGAATTTGATATTTTTCAGCATAATTAAAAGATTCAAAACCCATCTCAAAACATTCTTCGGCGTCTCCGGGCGCCATGATAAGTCTAGGGAAATCTCCTTGCGAAGCATGCATGACCTGTCTCAAATCTCCTTGCTCGGTCCGTGTAGGAAGTCCAGTGGAGGGACCAACCCTCTGCGAATTAACAACAACACAAGGAACCTCGGCACAACCTGCCAATCCAATCATCTCTGTCATTAAAGCAAACCCGCCACCAGAAGTAGCAGTGAGGGCTCTCGCTCCGGCAAACCCGGCCCCGATAACCATGTTTATAGCGGCAAGTTCATCCTCTGCATGTTTCATGACGATCCCGAATTTCTCACTCCATGCCACCATCGTATGCATAATCGACGAAGCTGGGGTCATGGGGTAGGCGGCAACAAATTTGCACCCTCCCGCAACAGCTCCGACACAAAAAGCATCATTTCCATTCAAAAGCATCTCTCCGCTAAACCCCTTCCCCCCTTCAAATTCAAACCGCGCCTTAGAAACAAACCCAGCACCGGCATTCAAAGCTTTCACGTTTGCCTCAACAACCTCGGCACCCTTTGTGGCAAATTTTTCTTTCAAAGCCTTCTCCAAAAGTTCAACTCTAACGCCAGTCAAAGCCAAAACAACTCCCAAGGCAACAGTATTTTTATAAATCTCCCCGCCAAGCTCTTTGGCAGTACCAGAAAGATCTGCCCCCAAAAACTCAACGCCAGTTCCAGCCTCTAAATCAGAAACATCACAACAAGCAGAGTCATAAACGACAATCCCTCCCTCGCTCAATTCATTCAAATGCTCAGTAACGCTCAATTTATCCAGAGCAACAACGACATCAACAGTTTCATCATGACACAAAACTTCTTCAGCATACGAAAAACGAACCCGGTTGTAATTGTGCCCGCCACGAATCAGCGACATGATTTCATTAGCCACCACGACCGAAGCGCCATCGCGGTTCAGCGCTTGCCCCAGTAAAGCTCCGGCACTTTCTATGCCGGACCCCGCAGGTCCCCCAATCAAAATGTTCAAAACTCGTTTTTTCATACTAAAAACAATTCTAACACTCCCCCATGGTAAAGAACAAGTCACTCAATCTATTCAAGTATTGCCTGATATATTTCATTTTTTTCAAACTCCTCAAATCATACGCACTTCTCTCAACCCTTCTGCTCACCGATCGACAAACATGCAACCTCGCAGACAACTCCCCTCTTCCCCCGGGCTTAACAAATCTCACACTCTTTTTTTCAGCAATAAACGCGTCAATCATCTCTTCAACCCACGCAACATCTCCATTCCCAATTTTTCCAAAATCAGCCCCGGCCAACTCAGCCCCAATTTTATAAACGTCATCCTGGATCCTGTCCAAAATTACCAAAAACTCCGCATCCCGGCCGATAGATCCATCACAAGAACTCTTCGCCATCCCAATAAAGCTATTCAGCTCATCGAGCTCCCCCAAAACACAAATCAAAGGAGAATTTTTTCGGCAAACTTTCCTGTTTATAGTCCTGGTTTTACCGTCATCCCCGGCCTTCGTATAAATTTTTACCGTATCAGCCATAAACCCAAAAGATTTAAAAGTTAGACAACCACCATTTTCCCACATACAATAGAAAAAAGCCAAATATAATCTTTATCTCTAATCCTATGGTCAAAAAACTACGCAAAAAAGCTCGATCAGCGCGCAAGCTCTTCACTCTTCGCCGCGACCCCGACTTAATAAGAGAAGTCCGCAATTTAGCAGAATCAGAACGTTCTCTCGAGCTCGCACTGGCCAAGGAAATCCGCCTTCTATCAAAAGAAATTCAAAAAATGAAAAAAATGGAGGTAATAAAAATCTTCCGCCATCCCTGGAAATTCCTCGGACTCTCGATGGTAAAAGGTATAATGGTCGGGTTTGGTTCAGTCCTCGGAGCGACAGTATTCCTTTCGATTTTTATATACATTCTTGCCCAAATAAGCTTAGTGCCGATAGTCGGAGACTTCGTGAAAGATGTGATGTCCAGCATAGAATCAACAACACAAATTCAAGAATCAAACGGTCAAGACGGAGGAATCTTCGAACAATATCACAAGGCACAGGAAGAAATAGGAGAAAGCTCATAGAACTTCAGCCTGATAAGTCTCGATCACAAGGCCATCTTTCGACGACAATCCCGCTTTGGTGCACAACGAATCCAAAAATCGCTCCTTTAATTCATCTTCCGAAACCCCGTCCCCCATCTCCTGCTCAAAATTTTCCCAAACTTGTGGCAAGTAAGTAGCTTTCGCAAAACCTTTTGATAAAACAACTCCATCCACTCCAACTCTCAACTTCGACTTCAAATCATTCAAGTCCTCAAACTCCAGTTTCTCAGGTACTGACAAAACAGAAATTTCAATATCAGTATCAGCGAATTCCTCCTTTGTCAGCGGATCAAATCGAGGATCACCAAAAGCCGCACTTTCTGCATTCTCACGCACGCCAAGCCCCAAAGGCAGGACTCCCTCAATATGCCCGATGCATCCTCGGAGTCTACCTCCAATTCCAAGTGTCACAAAAACTCCTCGCCTTTCACTCAAAATCTTTGCGTCTTTTCCTCCAGGCATTTTCATCTCGTCCTCTGGGATCCCGAGCTTCGAGGCGATAGTGCTCCGCGCAACGCTCAATAAATATTTTCTAACTTTTTCGCTTATAAACATGATCCAAACAGTTAAGTTACTTAACAAACGCAACGCTTCCATACCCCACGACACTACTCTTGTCGCCAGCTGTATCGCCGGAATTTTTGTAATTCAGCAAAGTAGGCTTCCACCCCAGTTTCTCGGCCAAGAACATCATTGTCAAAATCCCTTTTACGCCACAAGCATCACCTCTTTCAATAACTTTTTCAATATCCATTCTCGCAATTGCATCCAGAGTTTCCCCGTCAATTTTCTCGGCCTCTTCATAGCTCAAAAAATGACTTAAATCGCTAGACACGACAGTAATAACATCATCTCTCGCCGCAAATTCAGCTAACGCTGAAGCCAGGAAGTCTGGTCTCACTCCACCACACACAACCGGATACAAAATAAATTTATCCAAAACAACCTGCAAAAACGGGACCTGGACTTCCAGAGAATGCTCGTCAGTATGAGCTTCCGGCACCGCAAACAAAACGTCATCGCCAGCGCCGTCCCCCTCGCCGCCTCCAACCTCTTCCCTCACATCCTTCACCCGGACGTCGCCCAACGGAGTCTTCCAAACGCCATCCGGAAACGGAGCCGCTCCATTAAAAGGGATGTGATGCGACGGGCCCAAAAGTAAAATTTTCCATTCAATGTCCTTAGGTAACCTCTTCAATAAACGATATCCATATGCCGCCACCCCTCCACTGTATATGTAGCCTGCATGAGGAACAACGATTCCACGAACATCTTTGCCGCCCAACTCTTTTTGCGCTTTCTCCGAAAACTCCGATGAGGACACATATCTCAAAATATCCTGCTTAAGCCTATGGGCATCCCCAGGATAAAATTGATTCGCAACTGCAGGCTCACGTATTTGCATAGCATTTGGAATATATCATACGAATCTCCCGAACTTAAGTAGAGCCATTACTTGAGCCCGAGCTCAACTAAAAACTCCCCCAACCTCCTCTCCACACATCGGGCACTTCCCTTCCGCGACCCGACACACTCGACAATCCATCCTAAATCTCTCAATAACAACCTCTCCGCATTTAGGGCACTCAGTGTCCTCATGCCCGCCCATCACATTCCCTGTATACACATATCGAAGCCCGGCATCCTTCCCAATTTTCCACGCACGCTCCAAATCTTCCTTCGAAGTCGAAGGTCGATCCATCATTTTGTAGCACGGATGAAACGCCGTGACATGCCACGGAATATCAACAGACAGTCCGGCAATAAATCGAGCAATATCATTCAATTCCTCAGATGAATCATTCAAGCCCGGCACGACCAACGTCGTGATCTCAATCCAAATTCCCATATCAAAAGCCCGGCGAATAGTCTCCAGCACTCCTTCCAATTGAATTCCGCAAACATCACGATAAAAATCGGCGCTAAAAGATTTTAAATCAATATTCATCGCATCCAGCCAGCCATCGCAAGCTTCCAAAACCTCCCTGCTCTCGTAACCACTTGTCACGAAAATATTTCGGATCCCTTTTTCTCTAGCCAAAACTCCTATATCTCTGGCGTATTCAATAAAAATCGTTGGCTCATTGTATGTATACGCAATCGCGGGGATCTCTCCTTCCTCACAAATCTCCACAACCTTCTCAGGAGGCATTTTCTCCTGCCCCATAGCAACGCCTTCATCAAATTCAAGGTCAGGCCTGACATCTCCCCCGGCCATCCCGTAAGTCAATCGTCCCTCACACAATTTCCCCAAAGCCTTTCGTCGGGCTTCCGGCTCTTTAACTTTTCCTTTTAAAATTTTCGTAGACTGAGAAAGATCCCAATTCTGACAAAACTTACAACTCAAATTACACCCTACAGTACCAATCGAAAAAACTTTCTGCCCCGGCAAAAAATGATACAACGGCTTCTTTTCCACAGGGTCAACATGCACTGCCGCAGGATATCCATAAACCATCAAATGCAATTTCCCGCCCTTATTCAAACGTACTCCACATATCCCGGTCTCTCCATCGGGGATCGAGCAATAATGTTTGCACGCCATGCACCGGGTTACTCCCTCTCCGCCACCCTTTCCAGCATCCAATTTTTCATAAAACTCACAGTGATGCATAGTTAGTTTTTGTGTTTAGGGTAAACAAAAACAAAATAAACCAACGCTATCAATACAGGAATAACCGACAAAACCTGTCCCATCGTCATTCCAGACGACCATCCTCCGGACGCCTCAAGGACTTGATACTCCTTCAAAAACTCCACGCCGAATCGGCTCAAAAAATACAAAGCAATAAACAAAAACATAAACAAATATGGTTTCACCCAACTCTTCAATCGCCCGTCAGCTTCCTTCCTTCGAAGCCACAACACCAGCAACACTGCGAAGACTCCCCACGCCAGCAGCGCTTCATAAATTTGCGATGGGTGTCTCGCAAAACTCTCTCCACGCACCCCGAACACAACCCCCCAAGGCAAATCGGTCTTCCGCCCAACAATCTCAGAATTAAAAAAATTACCAATCCTCACAAATCCCGCGACCATAGGCATCCCCACGGCCAAAATATCAATATATTTTCTGAACGCAAAGCCGCGACGTTCATTCCCGCCCCAGCGCCGCCACGCCCAAAACAATACATATGCCAAAAACAATCCAATAGTAGCTCCATGACTCGCCAATCCCCCCTTCCAAATCTTGAAAATCTCAACTGGATGAGAGAAGTAATACGAAGGATTATAAAACAAAACTTCGCCTAGCCTGGCACCAATAACCAATCCGAAAAACAAAAACACAATCACTAAATCGAAATCCTCCAAAGGCCATTTTTCGCGCTTCCATAACCACCTTGTCAAAAAATAACAAAGCACGACTCCGGTGGCGAACATCAAGCTGTACCACCGTATCTCAACAGGTCCGATCTCAAGTGCAATTCTCGAAATATTATGAACAAACATGCCAATAATATAGCACACAATCTTGCGAACCAATCTACATAAAATTTTAATTTTACCCTTGCCCACAGCGTTTCAAAGCGTATAATCCCCCGAGATCGAAAATTAATCTTAAATACAAGATCTATGCTTACACGACTAGTGGAACGCCATCCAAAGGCAGCAAGGTACATCTTGCCGATCGCAATGACAATGATGATTCTTGCGGTTCCTGTCTTCGCAAGCGAAGGCGGTGCGGAAGGTGGTCACGGAGGAGCAATTCCTCTAACTTTTCTCTGGCTTGCTATCCTTTTTGTACTCAGCAAGCTGGGAACTTTGATCGAAAAAATTGGTCAACCATCAGTACTTGGTGAAATCATCGTCGGTGTCATCCTCGGAAATCTGGGCCTTCTAGGTATCCACTGGTTTGATCCGGCGGCAACAAATCAATACCTACTATTCCTAGCGGAATTCGGTGTTGTCCTCCTTCTTTTCCGTATCGGGCTGGAATCAAATATCAAAGAGATGAGCAAAGTAGGTGCGCAAGCATTTGCGGTTGCAATCATCGGTGTCGTCCTTCCGTTTTTAGCAGGTACTTACGCGGTTGGTGAATTGTTCTTTGCGGACGCAAGCTTCCCAACAAAACTTTTCATCGGTGCCGCCATGACGGCGACATCAGTCGGAATCACGGCGCGCGTATTCCAGGATTTGGGTAAACTCCAAACAAAAGAAGCCAAGATAGTTCTCGGCGCGGCAGTTATCGACGATATTATGGGTCTTTTGATTCTTGCGATAGTGAGTTCAATAGCGGCATCAGGCTCATTGGCGGCCGCAGACATAGCTATCCTTTCAGCAAAAGCAATAGGATTCTTGGTTGCAGCAATAGCAATCGGACAATTAGTGGCTCCATTAATCGGAGGATTCCTTTCAAAAATTCATACAGGTGTCGGGATGAAATTAACATTCGCAATTTCATTCGCGCTCTTGATAGCATATCTCGCCTCAGCAGTTGGGCTTGCCCCAATCGTTGGAGCATTCGCGGCAGGACTTGTGCTTGATCCGGTTCACTTTAAATCATTCAAGAGTCCAGACTATGTTGCGAAAATAAAGAAAAAACTCGAGCCTCTTGGCGAAAAATCTGAAGACGCAGCGGGGCTTCTTCATGGTTTCGATCACAAACACATCGAGGATCTCGTGGACACAATAGGTCATCTATTCATCCCACTCTTCTTTGTGATGACAGGTCTCCAGGTGAAAATCGACGTGCTCTTCGACCCAAAAGTTCTAGCAGTAGCACTAGCGGTTACGGTCCTGGCATTCCTTGGAAAACTCTTAGCTGGTCTTGGAACGTGGGGAGGAACAAAAAAATTAACAGTAGGTTTCGGTATGGTTCCACGTGGAGAAGTTGGTTTGATCTTCGCCAATGTCGGTCTGGCACTTGGAGTAGTAAATGACGAACTCTTTTCAGTGATAGTTGTGATGGTAATCTTCACAACCCTCCTGACTCCACCAATTCTTACTTACCTGCTCAAAAAAGACGACAAATAAATTACAATCAATAAAAGCCCGGTCTACAATTTAGGTCGGGTTTTTTAATTCTCCCCCCTCCAGTTCCCCAATACCACTCTCTACATGCATCAACAACAGTCGGACACTATCACCGACATGCCCAACCCCATTGCTTCCCCCTAAGATTTTATAAATAGTAGAGAAGGCAACGCTAAAGGTCTCAAAAGTTGAAAAGGTAGCCTCTATATCGATAAAAGCCCTGCGAGTACGAGCCAAATCGCTGGCCATGAAAGCATCGTGCAAGTCAGCCTTCAGCATCTCAAGTTTTTCACTCAAGCCACTGATCCATTTTGCATTTCCAGGCAATCTCTTCAAAGTCTCCCCAACACTATCAATCAAATGCTCGGTACTATAAACCCTCATTGCCACGATTGGGTGCATGTCCGAGGGGATCTGTACTTGCTCAGCAAATCCAGCTTCTTCCCTCCCCCCTGCCTGTGATGTTTCTTCAAGTCGGCTCATAGTGCCGGACTTTATAGAAAACAGGGAAAAAAGTCAATCAGGAGTGAACGAGACTAGAACTTGGTTTACTGCCTGCCAGCTTCAAATGCACGATCGCAGGCCTCATCATACTCAGCTTTAGAGCGTGTTGTCCAAACTTCTCCCAATTCATGAGCCTTATCTGGAGAGAGACCTAGTCTAATAAGCATAGGCTCTACGATCTCTACCCTATATCCCTGAATACCATCATGAGTTTCCCATTCAGGAATAGGTTTTTCCTCCCCTTCCTGATATGCAAACATTTGCCCAATATATTGAGCCAATTCTTTGCCAGACAACTCCTCCGACCAATCCTTAGCCGCCTCTTTAACAATTCTGGCATCTCGCACATTAACTTTTTGAATAACAGTAGCGCCAGCCTCGATCGCAGGAAGGGCCGCGCCATATTTTCGGGGATTAACAATGCCAGTTTCATCTCCAGGGCAATCAGCGACCAGAAACACAGGAACGTCATTGTCTATAAGTTGCTTTATAATTGGAGCAAGCCATTTTGGAGAAGTGCCAGTAGCGTAAACGACAAATGTCACAGTTTTTGCGTATTGAGTTCGTAGGGCGAAAACGCCAGGAGTTAAAGTAGGTCTACACATTAATAACGGGGTGTTCGTGCTCTGGATCTTCCACATCGCAAAAACGCAGTCCTTCAGGTCTGGAGAGAGAATCAACTCTATCGACAAGAGAACGATCCGAAAGAACCTCTCTCAGAAGATCCTCATAAGGAGGCAGCTCAAAATTGGTGATTTTTTGAGGTTCTTCAAGCCTGGGCTGGTGAGTATAAGCATCTAACATAGAAGGGAAAATAACACGAAAAAGAGACTTTGTCAATCCCTGGCGGGACGGGGCGCACGAGATTAGAACGTTTTCCGTAGGGCAACGCCTAGAAACCCATTAGGTAGCTTACTCTACATTGAAAGCAAAGGACTTTTGAGACTCCTCGCCTGGGGCAGTATAAAATAGTTCGTATCTTTGAGCATCACCTGCCTCCTGTTTCAACGCTTCAACATTAATTTTAAAATGACCCTGATCATCAGCCTTAACGAGAAGATTTTGAGAAATCCTTCCAGTATCTAGATTTTTTACTCTAAAATAAAACGGCCTGCCAGGGTAACCCTTTTCCGATCCATTATTGCTTTTGTTAACCAAAAAACCATAAACCATATCATTCGCCTTAGAGCCCTGACGTTGATTTCCAGTAAACCTTCCATAATACAGATAAACAAGATCTCGTTGTCCGGCACTCGCATCAAAGCGCATCACAGGATTGCTAGGAGCAATCTTGTCGAAAGCAGAGGATAGCCCAGCGCTTCTGATGATATCCAAAAGCTTTTTATCAAACAGTTCGTTCTCATCCCCTCCCTCATCCAAAAATTTGTAATATGCCACATGCAACTTATGTATAGCACCAGGGTGTTCTTCCTCAATATCTTGCCATAATTTCCCGGAAAAATAGTAACGAATATGGAGCATTGGTGGATAAAAATCGTAAGGAACAAAAGAAAGCTGAGAAACACCACCATCTCGTAAGACTTCATTGACTTGTACGTTTTTAAGTTTATCCCACGACTCAAAACCAGTCTCTTCACATACCAAATTAGAAATAGCAGTTGCCAATCCTTCCTCAAGGAAATTGACCTTTGTATCCCTCGGACCATGCAAAATATGAACAAGTTCATGAATGAGTATCCCGTCAGTTGCCCCCATATCTACAGCGATCTTCCCTTCCCCATAGCTGGACATAGAACTGACGCCCGGAGGGGATTTTGTTGCAAATATTTGTTTGCCAAGATCCTCCGGAATGGGGATGTATTTCTCTCCTATTATTGAAAAAACCTTTGACCATAAATTCGTCAGACGACCAATTTCTGCTTCGGTAAAATCATTATGGAAAACAAACTCAAAAGAACCAATACTCTCAGTAGTTTCAAAGTCTTCCGGGTCATATTCTCGGGAATAAGCTTCGTAGCCCCTCTTTACACTATCTCCAGGAGTAGAAGATTTTTTGGTTTTTGGCGGAGTCCATATAACTTCATCTTCATTTGTTGATCCAGGCGGTCTTTCTGTTTTCTGCAACTTACTACTTTTATGCGTTTCATCCTTTCTGACCTCATCAGAGTCACAAGCAATTCTAGCAGTTCCAGCTGTAGCCAAAACAACCAATGCCGCAACCATGTACCTATTTCGCAGAAGAAAAGTTTTTATACCAGCTTTATCCCCAGTTGCCTCTGGTGGTTTTGGTGCTACACGCGCAGGCTCCAAGGAACGACCTTCCCTTTGCTTTGCCCTATCAAGCCTTCGTTTTTGTGCCTTTTTACCCATATAAATTGTAAATTACAAGGATAGGAATTAAAGCACAAAAAAGACAAGAAGTCAAATAACTAATATCAATGGCGGGAGGGAGTGAACGAGATTAGAGCGTGGTTTAAAACTTATAAATATCCTTCCTGTGCTTGATCGTCAAAATCAAAAGCACGTGCACCCGACCTTTAGAGTCAACGTCAAAGACAGCACGATAGTCCCCTATCCGAAATCGATAAGTACCGAACCGCAAATTTTTTAGCTTTTTTGCATACTTCAATGGGTCACTCTGCCTGCAAAAATACGAAATCTTCTCCAAGATTCTCTTCGCGTCCTTTTTATTCAAAGACGCTAAATCAGAAAAAGCCTTTTTTGTGTAAACAAGTTTATGTGTCATTTAATCCCCAGTTTTTTATATACTTCACTTTCTCCGTAGGTTTGCCCCTTTTTAACCTGCTCACGAGCCTCCTCAACATCTTTGACCAAGTTCTCCAAAATCATTTCCTCTTCATCAATCGGATCAACTTTGAAAATGGGGACAGTATGGTGCATAACAATGTAACTGATATTCTTTTCTCTAGCCTCTTTCCAGATACTCGTTATATTCTTGCGAAAATCCTTTATGCCGATGATTTTTGTAGTCATAGCGAAAACAAGTTAAGGTTACAACTAAAGTGTACACTTTACAAGAGGGGTTGTCAACATCTTTCATGGCTCACAAGCTTCATTTGAACAAACCTAATACCATTTTTCTCTTTAACAATCCCTTTCCCAACCTTTACAAACCCAAGCTTCTCGTAAGCACTCACAGCATTTATCGAAGAATTAACAGTGATCTTTTTCAAATCCGGATTATTCTTCCTGCAAATACTGATCATTTTTTCAACAAGTTTTCTGCCAATCCCCTGTTTTTGATATTTAATATCAACAAAAAATACCGATATATGATCAAAATCTCTTCCTTCAATTACACCAACAAGCTTTTTCTTTTCAGTATCTTCAGCCACCAAAATAAACCTGTTCTTATAGTCCTTCAGTCTCTCTTTTATGTCTTCAGGTTGAATGATTCTATAAACCTCCTTTATGCCCTCCTCGGTCATACTGTAAGCAACCTGTTTGTCGAAAGTCGGCTTCACAATCTTCTTTACCTGGCTTTCTTCTCCTTTTTTTAATTTGCGGATTTTTATCATGCCAAGCCCACTGTACAATAAAAAGGATGTCTTGTAAAGAAATGGCGGGACCGAAGGGACTCGAACCCTCGACCTCCTGCGTGACAGGCAGGCGTTCTAACCAACTGAACTACGGCCCCGTGTTTTTAAAGTTCTACCTCATGGCAACTTCGCAACGACTACAAGCTACCATAAAAGCACGAGGAATTTAACCAATTTTCACCCTAAACACAAGGGGATTTTTTCTTCTTACCCCGGATACTCTCCCACCCCTACCCAAAACCCTCCCTTTATGCTAAACATATCACGCGACAAAAACACATCAATTAACACGAGATAGGACATGCGCATAGGAATAGACTGCAGAATGTTTCAGAAATCGTTCACGGGCATCGGCCGTTACACTTACGAACTCGTAAACACTCTACAAAGCCTCTCTAAAACTGACCAACAAGCACAAGCACATGAATTCGTTCTGTTTCTCAACGACCCTGAATACTCGGACTTCACTCCACCTTCATCAAATTTCAAAAAAGTTCTGGCCTCGGCCCCTCACTACTCTCTCGACGAACAAACACGATTCCTCAAAATTCTAAACGCGGAAAAGCTCGACCTCATGCACTTCACTCATTTCAACGCGCCAATCAGGTACAAAAAGCCATTCGTAGTCACGATCCACGATCTGACGCACACGCTTTTCCCCGGCCGAAAAATGCGAGGACTTCCATATAGGCTGGCATACAAAGCAGTAATAAAAAACGCAGTTAAAAAAGCGAAACGCGTAATAGCTATTTCAAAAAACACTAAAAACGACCTCATAGAAATCCTCCGCGTACCCTCTTACAAAATCGATGTAATCTACGAAGCCGCAGGCTCAGAATTCCGCCAAGTCCGCCCCGAAGATCTCGGAACCACAGCAAAAATCATCAAAGAAAAATACAACATCGGCCCTCCATTTCTTCTATACACCGGCGTTCATCGATACCACAAAAACCTTCCGCGTCTCATCGAAGCTTTTGCAAAGCTGGCGCAAAAACACCAAGTACTCAAGTTAGTAATGACAGGAAAGCCAGACCCTCTATACCCCGAAGCCCAACAGAAAGTCGAAGAACTCGGCCTCTCCCAAAGCGTAGTATTCCCCGGCCTCGTCTCAGAAGAAGAGTTGATAGCACTATACAACCTGGCAACAGCCTATGTTTTTCCATCTCTATATGAAGGTTTCGGTCTTCCGGTGCTCGAAGCAATGCAATGCGGAACCCCAGTAATAGCTTCAAACACATCAAGCATTCCCGAAATCGCCGGCAAGTCAAAAGACGGCACCCCGAATGCAATCCTCTTTAATCCCGAAGAGCCAGAAGACATGGCCGAAAAAATCGATCAAGTTCTCACCGACCCCAATCTCCAAATAAAACTTATAGAAAAAGGACTTTCTCGCGCCAAAGATTTCTCTTGGGAAAAAATGACAAAAGAAATTCTCGCATTATACAACCAACAATGACATTCACTCCATTTCAAGACTCTCTCCAAAAAACCGCCGCTCGCCACGGGCTCGCTCGCGAATTCAGAGCAATTAAAATCTGCAGAGCATTCGACGCGCTACTTCCGGAACTATTTCCCGACCAAAAAGAAGCCGCAACCCAGGCTCTTCGTGCCCAATCATACAAGCAAAACACTCTCGTAATCTCCGTCCCAAGCTCAACTTGGGCAAATGAAATAATGATCCGAAAACACAAAATTCTTGAAGAAATAAATACTCGTCTCCCCCAGCAAGCAGGCAAACCTCTATTAAAAGACATAAAAACCCGGATTTCACCTTGACTTCAAAATCCCTTTCGATACAATAAACCCCGCTTTATCTGATAATCAAAGAAATTTGTTAAAGCTACGATTGCAACGCAGAGGAAAGAAAGGTCAGCCGCACTTCCGGATCGTCCTTCAAGAGCACACTAATGCTGTTAAGGGAGAAGCTAAAGAGGTAATTGGATACTATCAACCAGCTTTAGATCCAAAAGTTTTTAAAGTTGACCAAGAAAGAGTCAAATACTGGATGTCTATGGGCGCAAAGCCCTCGGACTCTTTGGCAGTTTTGCTAAAGAAAGAAGGAATGGAAGGTATGGACGAATACATAGAACCTAGAAATAAGAAAAGAAAAAAGAAAGGAGCAGAAGAAGAAAAATCTGAAACTCCAGCTCCAGCAGCAGCAGCGCCTGCACCAGCAGCAGAAGCTCCAAAAGAAGAACCAGTGAAAGAAGAAGCCCCAGCTGAACCGGCACCGGCAGAAGAAGCTCCAAAGGAAGAACCAGTGAAAGAAGAGGCTCCAGCTGAACCAGCACCGGCCGAGGAAGCTCCGAAAGAAGAACCAGTGAAAGAAGAAGCTCCAGCTGAACCGGCACCGGCAGAAGAAGCTCCAAAGGAAGAGCCAGTGAAGGAAGAGGCTCCCGCCGCAGAAGAAACCCCTCCAGCGGAGGAAGAACCAAAACCTGAAGCAAACTAAAGATAATCTTTACACCTAACACTTGTACCATGACAGATGACACAACAACTCCACAAGATAACGGAGGAGGAGAAGATCTTGAGTTTTTAGTTTCGATGGTCAAACAAATCGTTGCTAATCCTGATGACGTTGAAGCCGAACGGAAAGTCGACGAGATGGGAGTTCTTTTGACTCTTAAGGTCAACAAGGAAGACATGGGGCAAATCATCGGGAAAAGCGGGCAGACTGCAAAGGCTCTCCGCATCCTTCTTCGCGTGATCGGCTCAAAAAACAACTCACGTGTCAACTTGAAGATAGTTGAACCTGAAGAAGCTTAAGGTATAATCCTTAATGGCTTTTAAAAATAAACCCATAATCCAATGGCTAATAAATCTATAGTAGAGGCTGCTCAATCTTATGAAGTCCTGGAAATTGTAAATCGCGGTTTCGCATACGCGATCATAATTGCAGGATTTTTATCTGTTATATTCATCTTTATTGGTGGTATTTCATTTATCCTTTCAGGAGGACAAGAAGAAAAAATCAAGCAAGCCGTCTCAACAATAAGATATGCAATTATTGGACTAATCGTCACGGTACTCGCCGTAGTGATAGTAGGTACTGTCGGAAAAGCGATGGGATTGGACATCATAAAATACATCAACTTCGGTGATATTCTCGACACAATCACAAGCGTAACTTCAGGAGGAGGCGCAGGTGGACAGTCTTTGGACTAATAGCATTTTCTTCTATCGAGGCTTCCAGAAGTTCTTTTTCCCCATGAGTTCATACTCTGATTTAGGGGTTAGGGTGAAGAAGATAAGAAAATGTTCTGCTATTTTTTTTTAAGGATCATGATCCTCGAAAACTGAACAGTTGATCATGATCAACTGTGAAGATTAATAGCAACATTTTTAAAAATTCTTCCCCTAACCCCTCACAGATTCCAACCCGGAGTGAATCATGTTTTTCCAGTCGTAAGGAAAATTATACGTTTCCAGCGCCCTTACCAGTCCGGCAAAAATCTTCCAATGATCCGCATTCTCAGAATCACTGTAAACAAATCCATTGCCCGTTTCTTTGTTGGGGTCATAGTTCTGAATTCCTTCCCGTTCATGGCTAACAGGGATAACTCCGTTCAGGAATAATTCCTCTAGGTCATTAAAGGGCAAAGCAACCATCATATCAGCCGCGGTCAAAAGTTCTTTCCGACTCTCCTCGCTATACGGGATATAATGTACATGAGCAAAAGAAAACGAATCTAAATCCGTGTCGGCCACGACAACAATCTCAACGTCAAGTGCCCCGCTTCCCTCTAGAAACTTCCCTATTACCTCTTTCTTGTCATCAGGCAATTCATTGTCAATCACGAGTCCAATTAGGGGCATGGAATGCTCAAAAGACAATTTCTGGCACAAGGTTTTCTTCGCGACCTTCTTGCTTTTAACGAATTCTGATAGTAGTTCTCCTCCCATTTGTTTTGATTTTTGTATTTAAATAATCTTTAAATTCTACCATAAAACCCCCTAAAAATCCACTCCCTGTGTATTGACAGTAGAGGGGAATGATGTGCTAAGATCAAACCCGTAAAACAACCAAAAAAACGCACAAATATGCAAAAATTATTCCTCATAGACGGTAACGCAATAATTCACAGGGCATTCCACGCAATTCCCCACTTTTCAACCTCAAAAGGCGAACTCATAAACGCTGTATACGGCTTTTCTTCAATGCTTTTAAATATAATAAACAATCAAACTCCCGAGTACATAGCCGTCTCATTCGATCGTCCAGCAAAAACTTTCCGCCACAAAGAGTACAAAGAATACAAAGCTACACGCACCAAAGCCCCCGACGAACTCTATGCTCAAATCCCACGCATCAAAGAAGTTGTAAAAACTTTCAATATCCCAATCTACGAAATCGACGGCTTCGAAGCAGACGACGTCCTTGGAACTCTAGCCAGACAGGCAGAAGAAGCTCCGGACGAACTAAGTACATACATTGTTACCGGCGACATGGACACCCTCCAGCTTGTCACAGACAAGACCTCGGTGTTTGCACCCCACAAGGGATTTAAAGAGTCCATTATATACACGCCCAATAAAGTGCTCGCAAAACACGGTCTGTCTCCATCTCAAATTATCGACTACAAAGCGCTCAAAGGCGACAGCTCTGACAATATCCCCGGCGTTCCAGGCATTGGCGAAAAAACAGCAGTAACACTTCTCCAAAAATACAAAACTCTCGACAGTACATACGAACATCTCGACGAAATAGTCGGCGCAGTCCACGACAAACTGGCCGATAACCGCGAACAAGCTTACCTAAGCAAACGTCTCGCAACAATAGTCCTCGACGTCCCCGTCGAACTTGAGATCGGGGAATGCAAAACTCACAAATTCGACCAGGCCGCCCTCATAGCTCTTTTCGAAGAGCTCGAATTCAAATCCCTCCTCACAAAACTCGGCAGATTCAATTCCCACTGCAACGCCAAAGTAGAAGTGGAAAAAGAAAGGTCGACACAGCCTAGTTTATTTTGATAGAATCATCATCCTGCGATTTATTCACAGGCTTGGGTCTCGATACTCCTCGTTTTTGAGGGCGTAAGAGATCAAGATGATCCTTGATATTTATCGGTTTGAATAAAGGCAACAAGGAGGTGTTTGCCAATGAGAAGAAGTGCCTGGGTAGTATGCGCAGTTATTGTAGTATCTATTGCAGTTAACTTCGGTTGCTCCGGTAACCCCAACGAGGAGATTACCAACCGGATCGAGGCAGGAGAATTCGAGAATACCCTCGAGGCCTGCCTTGAGCTTGCGGGGGAAGTCGACTACAACAAGGCCTGGTGGGAGAAAGCCGCGAAACTGATCGTGGAAAAAGCTCTTCCACTGTGCGAGGACTCCCAACAAGTCGCCAAATTGATGATGGCGTTTGGGGAGAAGAGGTACTTGCGATTAGAAATTCTGACCAGATGGGCGGAAGCCAATGCTCCCGTTTCCATCCAAGAACTGACGCAACTGGGAACATTCACGTACGGTTGCGGGGACAGAGCAAAAGGATTTCTCAAAAAAATCATCAAAACGGTGGAACACGTCGAGGACATGGACACAGCCGTGAAACTCTCCGAGAGCTCTGCGAACGGGTTGTGTGTGTTGTCGATTGCTACCGAGCACGTGAACCCGAGATGGGTCGACGACTACGTCAAGTGGGCGAAGGCAATCTATGAAGAAGCAGGGATCAGCCAGGGAATAAACGAAGAAGAAATGAGACTGGTGGCCTCTCTCTTCGAGTTCACAAGCAACCCATGCGACATCGCAAAAGTCGCCAAGGAGCTTCGCTACACCGGCAAGATGGAGCTTGTTCTCACCGCGACAAGACTCGCGCAATCGGACGAACGTTACAACAACGTCAGTATGTTCGTCGAAATACTGGAAGCGACAGGAAAATGCGTCATACGACGCAGAGTAATCGAACCTGTCGTTATCGACGCGGCATTCAGTCGCATCGCGAATGCCCAGGAATACAAGGCGCTACACAGTGCCCTGACAATAGACGGCAAAGTTCTTCTGGGAGCAGAATTCGATGCGTGGCAGATCGAAAAGAGCTTGAAAGCCACGAAATCGCTCGCCCGCATCACCCAGAACTGGTCAGGCAGAGCCAGCGAATGAGTCGATCGTGCCAACCGATGAAGTCAAGGAAGAGCCCTCTGAACACACGTTTCAGGGGGCTCTTCTTCGTACAGTCCTTTTTAAATATTAATAATTTTAAAGTAATCGTCATGCTATTTTTGCCCTATCATGATAGGGCAAAACCAAAGCAATCTACACGTAGGTTGCTTTGGCCTATAGCATCGATTCTACTAAAAATTATTAATATTTAAATAATAATAACAACAGCAATTTTGTCAAAAATCAAACAAAAAACGCCACCAAGACACAAAAAAACTTAAGTGCAACTCTGCCGAAAACCCAGGTCCCCAAGCCAATCCTGACCGAATACAAAACTTGAACACCTCCCCTCCCCGTAAAACTTCTGTACAAAAAAAATTGTCACCGCTCATTTTTTTATGTAGTATCCTCCTTGCTAGGCATAGAGCCTATCTTGGGCGAAAAGCCCACAGTACGCGCTAACTAAACAAAAATGGCAAAACCAAGAGTTGTAGCCAGCTTGGATATCGGCAGTTCAAAAATCAGGACGGTAGTTGGAACGCTGGAAGAAGAGGCGGCAATGCCTAATATCATAGGGGTGGGGCTCGCTCCCTCAACAGGTCTTCGTAAAGGTGCGGTTATTGATGTAGAGGAAACTATTAATTCAATTTCAGCATCATTGGAAGACGCAGAAAGAATGGCCGGCGAACCAATAAACCACGTATTCCTCGGCATAGGAGGCAATCACGTCGAATCGATGAACTCAAAAGGAGTCATCGCCGTCGCTCAAGCAGGAGATGAAATCTCAGAAGACGATGTTGATCGTGTTCTCGAAGCCGCGCAAGCAGTTACAATCCCGAGCAACAGACGTATCCTCAGAATAATTCCAAAAACTTTCACAGTCGACGAACAAAAAGGAATAAAATATCCGGTCGGAATGACAGGTATTCGCCTTGAAGTGGAAGCACACATCATCACAGGACTCGTTCCAACAATCAAAAATATAGAAAAATGTGTCCTCCAAGCAGGAGTCGACATAAATGACATAATCCCAAACAACCTCGCATCTGCCGAGGCTGTTCTTTCAAAACGACAAAAAGAACTCGGAGTAGTCGTCATCGACGTCGGTTGCGGCGGAACATCGGTTAGCGTCTTCGAAGACGGGACAGTTCTGCACACTGCGACCATCCCTGTCGGAGGAGAAAATGTAACCAACGACATCGCGATCGGCCTACGAACTTCAATAGACACAGCAGAAAAAATCAAAATCGAATACGGTTCATGCATCCCGGACGAAGTCGGTGAACGCGAGACCATAGACCTCTCACTCATGAGCAAAATCGACACCCACACAGTATCAAAAAAGCAAATGTGTCAGATTATCGAAGCTCGCTTTCAAGAAATTTTTATGCTCGCCAAAGACGAGTTAGCAAAAATACACAGAGACGGAATGCTACCTGCCGGAGTGATCCTCACGGGAGCAGCCGTAAAAATCGCCGGAGTAACAGATCTAGCACGCGAAACACTAAATTTACCAGTACAAATTGGATTCCCTCAAAATTATGACGGAGTAGTCGACAAAATCGACGATCCAGCATACGCAACAGCAATAGGACTTCTCATTTGGGGTTCAAAATTCGAGGGAAAATCATACGGAGGACCAAAAGGGTTAAACTTGAAAAAAAGTGTAGGCAGCATGAAAAGATGGTTCAAAGGGCTTGTACCTTAAAATTTCGTACGACCGAGGGCTTTAGGTTTACCAGAAAACATTCCATGCAACTTGGAAAGTCAAACCAGCGACCCTTGTTCGCAAACCTATAACCAAGGGTTGACAACCTGTCAAACCATAGTTAATAATTAGAAACCTAACCATATATTAAAATAATTTCTCACCCATCTATACCATGTCAGACGAAAATACAACAAACAACGAACAACCTAGACAAGAAAAAACAAATCCAGACATAGATTTAAAGAATCTATTTTCTGCCGGAGGAGGATCTCCAAAAAAACCTAGAAAGACAATGGAAATCACCCCCGAAATTACTCCGGTCGCAAACATAAAAGTGATGGGTATTGGAGGAGGAGGAGGAAACGCGCTTAACCGAATGATAAAGGCCGGACTCAAAGGAGTAGAGTTCATCGCTATTAACACAGACGCACAAGCGCTCTACCACAACGACGCTCCAACAAAAATCAACATTGGCCGCTCAACAACACGTGGTCTTGGAGCAGGAAGCAACCCTGACATAGGTAAACAAGCAGCCGAAGAATCAATGGAAGAAATCAAAGAAACACTCGAGGGAACAGACATGCTTTTCCTCACTTGTGGACTCGGCGGCGGAACCGGAACAGGAGCCGCGCCAGTCATTGCTGAACTCGCAAAAGACATGGGAATCCTCACAGTAGGCGTGATGACAAAACCATTTGGTTTTGAAGGACACAGACGAAATCAGCAAGCACAAGACGGAATGGAAAACCTCCGCAACAAAGTTGACACACTAATCACAATCCCAAACGACAAAATTCTAGCGATTATCGATAAAAAAACACCTCTCAACGATGCTTTCGCGGTCGTCGACGACGTCCTCCGCCAAGGTGTCCAAGGTATAGCGGACTTGATCACCGTTCACGGAATGATCAACGTCGACTTCGCCGACGTCAAAACAGTCATGGAAAACGCAGGTTCTGCGTTGATGGGTATCGGATACGGGACTGGCGAAAGCCGAGCTTCAGAAGCGGCCAAAGCCGCAATCGAAAGTCCACTTCTCGAGATGTCAATCGATGGTGCTCGTGGTGTTCTATTCAACATCACTGGTGGCAACGACCTATCTATGTTCGAAGTTGACGAAGCCGCTAAGATCATCACTGAAGCCGCAGATCCTGAGGCTAACATCATCTTCGGTGCAGTCATCAATGACTCATACACCGGCGAGATAAAGGTCACAGTTATCGCGACAGGCTTCGATATGGATTCAATCGAACGTCCGCAAGTCCGCGCGCATACTTCGTCACTCGACACATCAACTCCAGTAAAAGCCGCAGAAAACGAATACGATATCCCGGCATTTATTAGGCAGAAGATGAATTAATTAGTTAAGTTCGGACTTAACTAATGGCCCTACTTGAGTTCGGGACCTAAACCTATAGAAGCAGTGTTTTCACAAACCTTTATTCGAGCTTTCACTGGATTATTTGCAATGTACCTCTCTAATGTGCGTAAATATTCCAATTCAGTAACCGCCTTGGATTTAAATCTGCTATCAAAAACAGGCCCTCTTCTCCTATATTTTATATTAAAATACATAGCATAAGATTGGCACAATTTCTGCATGAATTTACTCACAGAAACAAGCTTAATATCCTTAAGGTAAAAATGAAAATGATTATCCATTAAAGCAAAATGCTTAACATTAACTCCAAATTTCTTGGCATAATAAGCAGTTTTATATTCAAACCTTCGGAAGTCTTTACAATTTTCAAAAATAATCATCCCCAAAAAACCACGATTGTAAACGTGATATGAGAGGCCAAGTTTTAAAGGCGGATTTCTAATAGGCATACTCACATTAAAGCATATAGACCTCAAGTTTTTCTCAAATTCCCCTCAATTTTTTATTAAATTTTTCTAAAATTCCCGAACTTAAGTAGAGGTTATACTTGAGTCCGAACTCAAGTAGAGGTTATAGTAGAGTCCGAACTCAACCAATCAAAATGCACACCTCCCTCCTCAAAAAACAACAGGAAGAAAAATGGGACAAATTTGTGCACGCCCACCCCCACGCCTCTATTCACCAAACCTCAACATGGGCGCATTTCCAATCCAACGTTCCCTCCCGCGACAAATTCTGGATCATAGCGATCACCAACGACAAAAAACAGATCACCGCAGGCACAGTCCTCGTAAAGCACCGACTCCCAAAAGGAGAATACTGCTGGCTTTACTCTTCCCGCGGTCCGCTTCTTTCATACGAAAATACCAAATTAGCAAAACAACAACTAAAAGCACTTCTCAAAGAAATCAAATCCATAGCAAAAAAAGAAAAAGCAATCTTTTACCGCGCAGATCCACTTCTCCCAAAAACCACAAAACCCTTCCCGCGCTTCCGCTCTACCCCATATGGCTTTCAGCCAGAAGATACCCTGATAGTCGACCTAAACCACCCAAAGGAAAAAATTCTCAAACAAATGAAATCCAAAGGCCGCTACAACATCCGCCTCTCTGGCAAAAAAGGAGTTGAAGCAATAGAGGTTACAACCCCAGTACTTCGCGCTGGCAAAAAAGAAACAGTCGACTTAATCCGAGAATTCCAATCAAAAATTGAATCATATTTCGACATCCTCCAGGAGACCCTAAAGCGTGACAAATTTTACGGACACAGCATTTCCTTCTACAAAAACATGATTGAAAAACTTTCTTCGGACAAAAAAGATATTAATAAAGGTTTCGCAAAACTCTATCTAGCACAGTACACCCCCCCGGAAGTCAGGGAAAAAAAGTACATTGCGGGCATAATAGTGACCTTCTACAAAGACACGGCGATTTATTATTATGGGGCATCCTCAAACGAACACAGAAACGTCATGGCTCCATATCTTCTTCAATGGCACGCAATGCAAGAAGCAAAATCTCTCGGTTGCAAATACTACGATTTCCTCGGCATAGCCCCGCCAACAAAAAGAAAAGTCCTCGGCCGAAAATCCCACCCTTGGCGTGGGGTGACAGAATTTAAGAGAAAATTCGGCGGCGAACACGTCGCATCTGCCCCTGCTCAAGAATTAACCTTCAAGCCTTGGCTCCACTTCCTCTACAAAATGGCCAAAAGACTCCGGAAAATCGCCCGACTATTTAAGTAACAGCATTACTCAAGATTCCTTTTCCATATTCAAACCATCACAAATCATCACTCCCTCTAAATGATCGGTTTCATGCTGTACCACCCGTGCATTAAGTCCCCTCAATTGAAGAGTCAAGGCAGGAAATTCTCGTCCAGACTTTCCGCCTTTCAAAAGCCCCCGTCCATCCAAAAATCGCACAAGTATGTCTCGAGCACGAACCACCTTTACGTAAGTTCCAGGGAGACTTAAGCATCCCTCTTCAGCAACTTCTGCGCCCTCAGGAACGCTCTCTCCCTCAAGGTCCTCCTCCAGTAAAGCCTCTCCCTTCCACGACTGATCAATAATCTCCGGATTAACCATTACAAAAATCATCTCATTATCTGACCCAGCATTCATTCTGCACAAAATTATACGCACATTCTCTCCAACCTGTGGCGCCGCCAATCCAAGTCCTTTTTCGCCCTCCAAAACCTTTTTCATCCCTTTTACAAAATCCGAAATCCCCATCCCGCTCCGAGGCATTTTGAAATTCCCTATCCCGCCGCCGGTTCGAACCTCATCGGATTGACTCCTCAGGACAGGGTTGTCCGCCCCCTTCTCAACCTGTAATTTTGCTATTTTTTTAGCCATGTGGGCCAATTCTAACACACAACTTTATTGAATAAAAAGCCAAAAAATGCTATAATCATTAGAAGTAAATACAAAAATAAACACAAACCAAATGGCCCCACAATCAGGCCAAAATACAGGTTCTCAATCTCAAAGACCACAAGAGACCCCTGCAGGAACTCCAGGCAGAGGAGTGGAGTCGAATATTGAGCTTATCAAACCTGTTACAGATCTAGTTGTACAACGTCTCCGAGAAAAAGGATTGATAAAAACCGCCAACGAAATAGCATCAGAATCTCTTGATGCAAATCACCCAAAAATCATCAAGTTCATCTTAGAATGCGAGGGATTAAAACATGACATCCTCAAAGAAATGGAAGAAGATGGAGCAACAAGACAAGAACTCCAAATAGCCCGAAATTACTTCAGAACATACCTGGAAACTCTCCGGTCGTAACCTGGGTGTAACCTGTCGGAAATAGCAACGTGGCCTCTCGAAGGCTAATAGGTGTTGACATGTTTCCGGATCAATGGTATAAAGGAACACTCGTTTAATAGCCTCATTCCGCCGATTCAGTCAGTTACCATCTGGTTGGAAATAGGCAGGAATGGGCGAAACGAGTGACCATTGACAACTGGCATATGGTTTATAATTTTCTTTTTAATCAACATAGTTGAGCTCATTTGGTGTGTTCTCAAAAGAGTTTTTCTGTCGCCAGGATCTTCCTGGCAGGCCGACAAACCCCACCGCCAAATCGTGTGCTCCTGTGTGATTAACACATAGCTTGCCTCAAGGTTTCTTTGAATGGATTGTCCTTTCAATTAACCCCTTGTGGTAAGTATTTCTTGCAGAAACCACTTTCACGCCTTAACTCGTGTGAATGTTTCTGCACCCCAATTTGTTAGTCCATTCGGGATCGGTCTCTTGGCCGAAACTGAGTGGTATCAAGAAGTGATAGTCCGGCAGTTTAAAACCTGTCAACCGGCGATTGGGCATCGTCAAGCGGCTTAAACCCGCAAAGTCAGAGGAGGCAGGGCATGGTGTCTTGCAACCTCTTATCGTAATAGCAGAAGTTTTAGGAATTGGATCCTCTCATCTAAGACGTTGGCCCGCTTAGAAGAGAGTAGCAGCATCGCTAGGAAATGCGATGTTTCCCCAAAACAGGGGAAAGGAGGTGGCCTATGAGTACTACAATGTCGAAGCAAGATGCAATGGACAGGCTTGAAATCCTCACTACCGAGAAGGAGAGGTTGGAGACCCTCCTCGAAGCAAGGAAAGCGAAGATCAAGGAACTCCATACGGTGATCGCTACTGGAAGCGAAAACCAGAACAGCATGGAAGACCAGATCGAAGGACTCGAGGAAGACGCTGGTCGTCTCGAAGCGGACATTGAGGCACAGAAAGTCACGATCGGAGGGCTTCGCGAAAAGCTCGCTGATTACCAGAAAGCCGACAAGCAATGGTTGGCCGAAAGGGACTCAAAAGCCGCAGAGATCCGCCGCGACGAAGAAGCCCGGGATGCAGAACACGCACGCAACCAGGCTGAACTGGCAGAAGAAGAAGCAGTGGCGCAAGAGAAAGCTGAAGAAGGGATTCTCCGGGGAAAGATGGCAGGCATCGCCAGCATCTTCGCCGGCATCCCGATTGCAATCTTTACGGTACTCTTCTTCTTTGGGAGAGAGATGTCGTGGCATCTGTGGGTCGGAGTCCCGGCTCTCACATGGCTCGTTATCTTCTTTGCCAACAGTCTCTTGGATGCCGTTCAGGCAGCCATCCCTCACGTCAAGGCCCACTGGCGCTGGTTCTCGATTCCTATATGTCTCTTCCTCGGGGGAACAATTGCAACTCTTGGTCTTCCCGAAATGGAAGAATGGCTCCCGATACTCCCCTGGATCATCACGACCCTTGGGTACGGAGGTCTCCTTCTCATACTGGTTGAGGCAGCTCATTGGTATGCCACTGAAGGTGAAGATGAGAGTGCCTCACGGAAAGAGATAAGACGAACGCTGATTTTCCAGGCGGTGATGTCTGTCATCGCAGGGATCTGCTTCATTTTTCTCAACCCGTTGGACCTTTCCATCTCGAACCCCATGACCATTCTGTTGTACATCTGTCTCTCCGTCATCGCGATCGGGGTCCTTGGGATCATCGGCATCGCCCTTCTCTGGCTCTCCCGCAAGGTTCTCCCCAAGCTGATAGCCAGCTTCAAGAGCCTCTTGAGGAAGGAGATCAAGAAGGGAATGATGAGAGACACATCTCTTCATTGGAAGCTCGTACTGGTCGCAGTCGTATCCGTAGCGGTCGGCTGTATAGTAGGAAGCTTCTTCTGGAGTGGGGAAGTCACCGCAAGCGCGATGATTTTCCCTATTACTTTGGCCGTTATATTCATGTTCATTTTCTTCGCGGTAGAGTCAAAGCCACTCCTGGCTGCGAACACTCGCAAAAAGGGCTGGTGGAAGATCTGCATCATTCCTCTTCTGATCGCCACAGTATCGTCCCCCATGACCATTTCGACAGGCTACCACGGGATGACTGCTCGTCAGCGCTTTGAGGACATCAAGACGGATGTAATCGAGGCAGAAAATGCTTTCATGACAGCCGTCAAGCCCGTGCTCAAAAGCCAGCGACAGTTCGTCACTACTGACGAAGAGGTCAGGAAGATTGATCTGGTGACAGCGAACCTGGACAAAGTATGGCTCAAGACTCGGGAAGCTAAGACCCGAGAAGAGCTTGAGTCCGCCGTGGGATCATTCCGGCACTACGGAACCCCGGTTGCCAACAAAATGGGGAAAGAGCTGAGAAAGCTTGACCTCATGGGCAAGGTTCAAGTCCCTCAAGATCCGAGACCGATCGTACTGATCGGGACAGTATTTGGATCTGAGGTCGATGGTGTGCAAAGAGTGGAATGGACGGCCTTCTGGTCATCATTGATACTCACTCTGTTCGTTGAATATGTCGCCTTCATCCTGGCCCTCGCTACAAGAATCTGGTATCTCTTCGTCCGCAAGGAAGGAGAGGAAGAAGAGGTTCATGGTGAGGTTTACGGCTTCGACTGGAACAAAAACCTTTGTCGGGTTGGAGCAAACAGGATACTGGAAGCTGGCGGCAAATTCATGTGCGCGATCGAAAAGGGCGACCGGCTGAACGTCCTCTGGGGAGGAGAAGAAAAGCTCTCGGAGACCCCATGGGAGCCGGAGCCTGGCAAAGGCTTGCCCGGACTAGAAGACGAGAGCGTCGCTACTCCGAAGAAGAGCCTAGTCTGGACCGGGGGAAACACTGTCAGTACTCTCGAGGTACTGGAAGAGGATATGCCAGGATCATTCCTGTGCAAAATCCTTTCCCCGAACCGCAAGCTGACGATCGGATGCAAGGTGGCCATCGTGGCCAACGATACCGAAGATAACACATCCGACCAATTCAGCGAACCGGACCCAGACGTCGTAGACGCCGCCCCCGCAACCTAGAAGTTTTACTACACACATAGAGTACGCGCTTTAAGCCCACGCAACGTGGAGCTTGCGCAACTCTCACACCCACAAGAAGACATCCTGGCGAAATTACACATCGCTGTACTCGCCTTGGTATTCCTTACCATATGCCAGTTGTCTTCTTCCATAAGTTTCACACCTTAAGTCTGAGGTTTATGGGAGAAGAATCAGAAATTTATTGTTCAAGCTCTCCTTCAGTGTGCTTATTTGCTAGAGCCATTCTACATGCGGCATCCATAAATTCAGCAGCACCTGCCATTTCAGGGACAGGAGTTCCCATACTGTCAGCAGTATCTCCTTTGTAGAAATAGTTGTCCTCACCAGCCGCTGCAACATCAACAAAGAATGCTACTTCAGCCGGTCCAAATTTTATACCAGTACGAGGATTGGTGAATTCATAATTTTCTACAGTAACTTTATGAGCAAGTGGTCCGTAATCATCGTCTTCGATAGGCTCAAAAGTCGCTTCGTAAGGCAACATTTTCAAGTCTTCAATTTTTGCTTTTCCGCCATCCACGAACTTTACCCCGTCCAAAACTTCTTTCATCTCGTCAACAGTAGCATCTGATCCAACTACCTCATCATTCCCCTCAGGTTGAGCTAAAAGTTCATACGAATACTTAGATCCCTCGAAAACATAAATTTTAACTCTCAATAGTTTGTCTTGAGCATTCTTATACCTCGCATAAACTTCATCTCCCCAAGAAAGAGGCATACTGTCTTCGCTAACCTCAAACCCAGCATCTCTCAAAGCTTGTACAGATTCAGCCAGTCCTGAAGGAGCTTCTGGAGCCACCTCCTTAGATCCGGCATTCTCCAAAGCTTTATTGTAATCACCCACCCTGTCATTAATTTCTTTATATTTATCCGGCTCAGCCTCCTGCTTAGCGGCTTGTTCAGCTTTCCAAGCAGCCAAATGATTGGCAGCCTCTTTACCGTGCTTTTTCCAGGCCTCCAGGGTTTCATCAACCACTTTCTTGTTGGCCTCAGCCTCAGCCTCAGCCTCAGCCTCAGCCTCAGCCTCAGCCTCAGCCTCAGCCTCAGCCTCAGCCCCCTTCTTAGCAGCTTGTTCAGCTTTCCAAGCAGCCGCATGTTTCTCAGCTTCTTCAGCGGACTTTTTTGCCGCTTCCACAAATTCATCAGCCGCTTTCTGCTCAGCCGCTTTCTTTGCAGCAGCATCCTCTTCCTGCTTCTTCATTGCAAGAAGCAAAGTATAACGATCTTTCTTCCTGTCTCCTTTCTTTTCGGCCAATTTAAGAGTTATTTCCAATGGAAAAAGAGGAGTCCCGTTCGGGTCATCTGATTCAAAATTTTCAACCTTCAAAAGATTCTTAGGAACACCGGCAGTCGCACGTTGCAAAGCAAGTAAAAAATTATAAGCTCCCTTTGCGCCGTAAATATCTGCTCTTTTGAATCCTTTTTCTTTAATCATCTTTTTCCAAGCATCATCTGTAAATTCCGTCATTCCTGCCATAGCTTTAGTGATTTCATGCACTCTATCGGAAGCATCAATGTCATCTCCAAAAAAGTCCATATAATCTACATAAACAAACAAATCCAAAGACAATTGTGCAGCTTCAGCCTTCGCTTGGTACCAATTAACATCCTGGCCACCTCTAACTTCGACAACAATCCCCTCCTTGCTAGAGTGCCTGTTGTGGTTAGTTCGGTCTACACTACCAGTCATTTGGTAGAAATTTTCATTCTTAATCTCCGGATGAGTTATCCCCGCCGGGATTGTATGCTTACCAAGTTCATAATTCACTCTAAACTCAGCAGTAATAGACTCGTCGCCCTCATCCAGTAATTCCTCTCCAGCACTAACCTTGTCGACATTGCCTTTTACAGCTTCAGCAGCCCTTCCGAAAAGATTGCGAAAACGACTTACTTCAGAAAAAGATTCAGATATTCCTTCAGACATAATTTTGTGGTTATTTTTATTTTTTTATTTATTTCACGACTAAATTATACCAAAAAAACGCTCCAATGTAAAGCCCCCACACCCGCAAATCCTCTACTTTTTTAACTCCGCTTCCACAAATCCCCGAAGCTCTCCGTCCAAAACCTTATCCGGATCCTTCTCCTCATACTTGGTTCGATGATCCTTAACCATTTTGTATGGATGCAAAACATACGACCGAATCTGATTTCCCCAACTCATCTCAGTCTTTCCTCCACGTAATTCGGACAATTCCTCAGCTTTTTCCTTCTCCATCAGATCAGCAAGACGAGCCCGCAAAACCTTCATCGCATGTTCTTTATTTTGAGACTGACTTCTTTCGTTCTGGCACGAAACAACAATTCCGGTAGGTTCATGCGTAATTCGCACAGCAGAATCGGTGGTATTCACACTCTGTCCACCACAACCACTCGCCCGAAAAACATCAATCCGTAAATCCTTTTCATCAATTTCCATCTCCTCATCACCTCCCCCAGAAATATCCGGCAAAATTTCAACCAAAACAAACGAAGTTTCTCGAGTATTCCCCGAATTGAAAGGCGACAACCTCACCAACCGATGAACCCCATTTTCTCCCTTCAAATAACCATATGCGAACTCCCCTTCAATCAACAAAGTCACGCTCTTTACCCCGGCCTCATCCCCTCGCGACTGATCCAAAATCTTCACCCCCCACTCTTCATCTCCATGCTGATCAGCCTTTTCCGCATATCGCATATACATCCTCATCAACATTTCCGCAAAATCCTGCGCATCAGTCCCCCCGGTTCCCGCATGTATAGACAAAACAACTCCTGCACGATCATATTTCCCACTCAAAAAGGTCTCAACCTCAAGCCGATCCCACTTTTCCCTCAATTCATCGACCATTTTCTTGAAATCATTCGCAGAATCTTCATCTTTTTCCGGCGAAATCTCCGGAAAAAGCCCGATAAGTTCATCCACCTCACCCAAAATTCCCTCCCATTTCTCGATTGATTTCTGAAGTCCACTCGCTTTTTTACTCACAGCCTGCGCCTTTTCACTATTATCCCAAAACCCCTCCTCCGCCATCTTCGCATTCAACCCCTCCAATTCACTTTTCCGCGCAGGAATATCCCGACTTTCAAAACCTTTATCGATAAATTTCTTAAGCTCTTCCAATTTTGTTTTGTACTCATGCATACCTAGCAATCTACCAAAATTCTGATATATTGTGAAGGAAATTAACCTGGAATTTCCCGAACTCTACTACTATATGTCCATTGCGCGCAAAATACTCTCGAACACAATCTGGCAGGTCGCAGGACGCATGATAATGGCGCTTCTCGCAGTTGTCACTGTCAAAATCGCAACAAACTACTTATCAGTAGAAGGATACGGCGAATACGCGCTTGTATACGAATTCTTGGCATTCTTCGCAATAGCCGCAGACATGGGACTCTTCACTATCGCAGTAAGGGAAATGGCAAAAGACGAAAAACAAATCCCCAAAATCCTCGGCAACGTACTCACTCTAAGAACGATCCTAATAGCAGTAATGATGACCGCCGCGGCGATCACGGTTTTCCTCATCCCAAAATACGAAGGCACCCGCATCCCACTCGGGGTAACAATAGCGACTCTCTCAGTGTTTTTCACAATCCTAAACGGCACCGTAACCTCCGTCCTCCAGACAAAGCTAAAGATGCATCTCTCGTCGATCGCACAAATATCAAGCAAAGTGATACAAGTTGCATACATGCTGTACGTCGTCTTCGTCGCATTTCCGAAACTTGGTCCTGGCGGCACCCCCTCTGACGCTGGATTCTACCATCTCTTGGTAGCAGGGGTCGTAGGAAATCTCGTGATGCTCTTTATTACAAACCACTTCGTCCGCAAAATAACCCCGATCCGCTACCAACTCGACAAAGAAATTTGCAAAAACGTCTTCCTAAAAGCTCTGCCATACGGCATCGCCCTCATCCTAAATACGGTCTATTTCCGCATCGATTCAATCCTAATCTCACTCATCCGTGGACAAGCAGAAGTCGGAATTTACGCTGTTGCAATGCGCGTACTCGAGGCATTCGCGATTATTCCACTTTATTTTATGAATTCAGTCCTGCCGGTTCTCACTAAATCTCTCAAAGAACAAAACGAAAAATACAAACTCATTATCCGATATAGTTTCGATTTCCTAGCGGCCCTCGGTATGCCACTCCTCGTAGGAGCATATGTCCTCGCGTACCCGATCGTGTTTATCGTCTCCAGTCCAGAGTTCCTGAGCAGACTCGACGAAGGTTTCTACGGTTCCGACATGGCCCTCAAAATCCTAATGTTCGCGCTGGTTTTTCAATTCCTCAACACGCTTTTCGCGTTCATTCTCCTCGCAGTCAACAAGCAATCAAGAATTCTCTACATCAACGCCGCCTGCGTCCTTTTCAACATCATTGGAAATCTCCTCGTGATCCCTTACTATGGCTTCCGCGGCGCCGCCATAACCTCAGTTCTCTCTGAATTACTGATACTAATCCTGACCGCTACGGTTGCATACCGCTACCTCAAATACCGAATCAGCTTTGCAACAACTTTCAAAATAATAATCTCCGCCCTACTCATGGGTGTCGCTGTCCACTATCTCCAACCGGTCTCATACACTCTCCTCCAAAATGCCGGAGTCCTTCTCCTCGTCCCAGTCGGCGCAATTATCTACGGTGCCCTTCTTATCCTCACAAGAGCAGTGAACAAGGATATGCTGAAGCTACTGCGGAAGTAATTGTAAAAAGTAGAGTTTAGTTTTATACTACTTCCCTTTTTATAATTAACAAAAAAACATGGCACTACAAGAAATAAACCCACATCTAGAAGAACTCGACGTAGACGTTTTATATCACCTTGGGCTGACAAGTGAGGATGATCTCCCAGGATTATTTGGTGACACAAAATTTGTCTGTATGGGAGGGAGTGGTGAGCGTGCAGAAAAATTTGCTACTAAAATAAGCCAACAACTCGGCCTGCCGATCGAACGCTATTGCAAGGAGCCATCGGAAGGTCAAGAAGAAAAAGAAGACAAGGTTGAAAGCACCAGTGATATTTTGACTGCCGTAGACAAAGTTATCGGAGGAGAATTGAACCTTAGGGAAACAATGAGAAAAATCAATAATTTCGTGGCCACAGAAGCAGGACTTCCAACTCCAATAGGCAAAACCGAACGTTTTGAGCTCTACAAAGTAGGTTCGATCATTGTGGTTTCGCATGGTATGGGGGAGCCTTCGATGCAAATAGAATTAGATGAAGTAACAAAAGTACTACATTACGCTGGCGCTGAAGATTTTGAGTATTTCCGAATTGGAACTTCCGGGGGTGTTGGGGTACCAGCCGGCGGGGTGGTTATAGCGGACGAAGCCATGAATGACTCTTTGGAACCGATACACAAAAAGACGGAAATTGGAAAAGAAAAGGAATACCAAACGCAACTTAACACGCAATTGGCACAAGATTTATTAGCTGCGGCCGGAGACATAAATGCACAAATAGGAAAAACCATGGGAACAGATGATTTCTACCTTGGACAAGGAAGAATGGACGGATTTTTTGATCCAGGTTATACCCTTGAAGAACATTTTGAATTCTTGGACAAAGCTCACGAAGCCGGGGTAAGAAACATCGAAATGGAAGCAACAGCTTTTGCCGCGTTCTGTCTTAGGGCTGGAATTCCTGCAACAATTATATGCTGTGCTTTATTGGACAGACTAGAAGGAGACCAAGTCACCTCAACACCAGAAGAATTAGCAAGCTTTTCAGATAATGCTGAACAAGTGGTCATAAACTACATTAGAAGCCGACTTATCGAAGATTCAATAACTCCCGCCCATTAATAAGGGAAGGGGGAAAAGGTTGAGTAATGTTTTGTTACATTTTGACTCCTCATGAGGAGTCAAAACTGAGTAGCTAAACACGTTTAGCTTCTCAGCCCTGTAACAACATTACGAAAGGTTTTCCCTCTTTCCTTATAATTCTTAAACTGATCAAAACTCGCCGCCGCCGGCGACATAACAACAACTCCTCCTTTACGTGACAGCTTTGAAGCCGCATCCACAGCCTCCGCCAAATCCCCAACAACCACCACTTTTGTAGGACTCGCCTCAGCCCCGCCAGCCCCAGCCCGCCCCAATTTTCCTCGAGCTCCTTCAGCAGATCGTCTCATTTTCTCCGCATTTGCCCCCATCAAAACCACAGCTTCCAGTGAACCGCGCGTCAAAATCTTCCGCGCCCATTCGTTATAAGACAATCCCTTATCATGCCCCCCGGCAATCAAAACAGTCGGCTTATCAAAAGAATCCACAGCCGCCATACTCGTCTGAGGATTAGTAGAAAAAGAATCGTTATAATATGAAACCCCGCGCCGCTTCGCCACAAACTCAATCCTGTGCGGCAACCCCTTAAACTTCTTCACGGCACCACGGATAACTCGCACCGAAACACCAAGCTCAGCGGCGACCACCACCGCCGGACATACATTTTCCAAATTATGCGAACCAATCAACGCAACATCCGCCACTCTTACGACTTTTTTACTCTTGCCACCGGAAACCCTCTTAATCCATCCCTGATCAACATAAGCACCGTCCTCGACTTTCACCCCCTTCGTACTAATATACGCAAGATGACCTTTCACCAACGGCTCATAGTATTTTACATATTCATAATCCTTATTCAAAACAGCCAAATCATTCCCATCTTGATTCTCCAAAATCAACTCCTTCGCATGTAAATACGCCCCGCGATCAGGGTAATAATCCAAATGATCACTCGTAGTATTCAACAAAACCGCCACAGCCGGACTTTTATTCAAATCTCCAAGCTGAAAACACGAAAGCTCCAAAACCACAACATCATTCCCCTTCAACTTGTTCAAAAACTCAATAGGCGGATTTCCAATATTTCCCCCGAGATAAACTTTTCGCGCATCTCGACCCCGACCACGCGCGCCCCGACCTCGTGCCTTTCCCCGACCAAACCCCTTCTTCAAAATCTCATAAATCAAGGTCGAAGTAGTCCCCTTACCTTTAGTCCCGGTAACCCCAATAACTTTGCACGGACAATGGTCCAAAAAATACTGCGTCGGCGAAGTGACTTCGCGCCCAGCTAACCGAGCCTCTACAATAGAAGGATCGTGATGAGCAACCCCGGGACTCCTGAAAATTACGTCAAATTCCTCGAGCCCCTCCAGGTAATGTTTCCCCAACTTAACAGATACGCCATCAGGCATTTTCGCGCCAAGCTTCACTTTCTGATCACACACAGTCACATTTCCATATCCGTGTTTCACCAAATACTCCAGCATGGCCTTCCCCTCGATACCATGCCCAATAACCGCAATTTTGCTCCTTTGATTCATACAAGTTTTATACCAAAAAACATACCCTCTTGGCAAATCCTCTTAAATTTGATATAATATGATAAAGTACGGTTACAAATTATAGATGAATAACAGAAAAAAATGGACAAGTTATCCGAGTGGATTACGCAGACTGTCGAGCAAGGAAATGACCGCCCGATAGAGACGCCCAACCTTCCGAAGAAAAAAACCTCACAAGAGAAAAATTCCAAGAAGACTCCACCTAAAACACACACAAAACAGGCTTTTGCGAAATCGCATACGAATGCGAAATCACATGCAAAGCCACACGTGAAATCGCATGCTCCAAAAAAGCAGCAATCTCACAAACCCAAACATGGCGGTCAACACAACCCCAAGGGTCAACACAAACCCAAGGGTCAACACAAACCCAAAGGTCAATACAAACCCAAAGGTCAATACGACCAGGCTTCACAGAAAGTCCCATCACTAACCCCTTTCAAAGGGCTTAGGGTAGTCGCCATCGGCGGACTAAATGAGGTTGGGAAAAACTGCACGGCTTTCGAATACAATCGAACGGGCCAACCAAAAGACAAGGAAATCGTAGTTGTTGACATGGGTTTCCAATTCCCCGAAGAAGACATGCTCGGAGTTGATTACGTCATCCCCGACAGTACATATCTCGAGGAAAACAAAAAACACGTCAAGGCAGTTATAATAACTCACGGTCACTTAGACCACACCGGCGGGATTCCGTACATCCTACCAAAACTGAACTTCCCCCCAGTCTTCGCAACTCGCCTAACAAAAGGCCTTATCGAAGAAAGGATTAAGGAATTCAAAATAGAGAAACAAACCAAAGTCAACGCTATTGATCCATCAAAATCACTAAAATTTGGATCATTCAAACTCGATTTCTTCCGCGTTGCACATTCGATCCCTGACGCAATCGGTATTATTATAGATACACCCGAAGGTAAAGTGGTTCACACAGGCGATTTCAAGTTCGACGACTCACCGGCTGGTATCCAGCCAAAAGCTGACCTCGATAAGATTCGTGCGCTTGGTCAACAAAACGTGCTCGCACTTTTTTCCGACTCAACAAACGCACTCAAACCTGGCCACACAATGTCAGAATCAGAAGTTGGTAAAAATCTTGAGGCCTTAATTAAACAAGCCAAGGGACGAATTATCATAGCATCATTCTCGTCACTAATCGGCCGAATCCAGCAGGTTTTCGAATACGCAGAAAAAACAAATCGAAAAGTCTACATCTCTGGCCGAAGTATGAAAAACAACATAAACATCGCACTAAAACTTGGTTACATCAAAATCAAAACCAACCTAATTCGCGATATAAAGAAAGTGAAAACAGCCCCGGACAACGAAGTAATAATCATTACAACAGGTTCGCAAGGCGAATCGCTTTCAGCTCTCACAAGAATTTCACTCAACGATCATCCACACGTCCGAATCAAAAAGAACGACGCAGTGATCGTTTCTTCAAGTCCGATTATCGGCAACGAACGTTCGATATCTACAGTAATCAATAATCTTTGTCAGCTCGGCGCGAAAGTTGTCCACAACCAAATCATGGACATCCATACTTCTGGGCATGGCTATCAAGATGAGCTCACACAGATGATGCAAATGGTGAAGCCAAAATATTTAATTCCGATCCACGGTGAATATTTTATGCGCCAAGCACACAAAGAACTTGGTATCAAAAACAAGATTCCGGAAAAGAACTGTATCGTAGTTAGAAACGGCGATATATTCGAAATTTCAAACCGCGAAGTCAGAGTCTCAAAAGAAAAAGTCTCGGCAAATTACATTCTCATCGACGGACTCGGCGAAGGAACAATAGGCTCACGCGTTATTGTCGATCGCCAGGCGATGTCACAAAACGGTCTGCTTGCAATCATCCTGGACGTCCACAAGAAATCAAAACGCCTCAAAGACACACCAAACATAGTCTCAAGAGGATTTATGTACATGCACGAATACGAAGAGATCACAAAAGAACTCGCCGAACTCGTCGGACAATCATACAAAGATTTCATCAAAAAACGTCCCAACGCAAACCGCAAAGACATCAAAAAATTTGTCACTAGCGTCGCAAACCGCTACACAAACCAAAAACTTGAAAGGAAACCACTTATTCTTCCATTGGTGTTTGAGAGTTAAAAAACACATTTAAAATTATGGGGATAGAAAAGGAACCACAACTTAAAAGCAAATCAGTCGTAGAGGAATCATTGGAAATTGAAAATTACTCCCGGAAAGAAAGGGTAGCGGCCCTGGCGGAAATGAGTAGATTAAAAAAAAGCTTTTCAAAGGAACTCAAAAAACCGCGAAGTAAAGCAGAAAAAATAGGACTCATTAAACAAAGATTCGATTCTTCTGCAAATCCTGAGAAAGTCAGTAAGTTCCTGGGAAATAATAGCGAAAGCATAGACGCTATTTTCTCAATCGCTTTATTGGGAGAGTTTTTATGGGGAAAAGAGGGGTATCAACACGAAGATTTTTACATCTACGATAAATTCCCCGAAGCCAAAGGAGAAGAAAAAATAATGAAAAGAAGCGAATATCTAAAGAAACATGGGTACAACAATCTTCACAAAACACTGATTAAAAAAACAGGAGATTGTAACAGATTAGGAACTATATTGATCGGTCTGGCACAAGCAAACAACATTCCTCTCAAGGCTTTTGCATGTGAAAGTCACTTTGCGACAGCCATACAGGTGGGAGGTAAAAAAGTAATGCTTGATACGGGAAGAGGAAGATTATTTTTCGCAGAAGATTTCCAGAAGGACTATCTGTGGGAAGGGCATAGCCTTACACTTGGCGATAACGATAGGGTTCTTGTCGAGAATTTGAGGGATGAATTCCTTACAACACTTGTAGGCCCTAATACTATGGGTAAGGGGGAGGTGTCAGCAGAAGAAGTCGCAAGGCTTAGGAAAATGGCCAAACGATTATTAGAAATGAATATTGGAAAAATTTATGGGGAAAAACACGAAAAATACATTCAAAATGTATTAGAAATAATAGATATTGATAACTAGCGCTCCACTCCCTCAAAATCCTCTTTCTTATACCCGGTACCCTCGCCGCTCCCCGCATCCTTGATGACAAATCCCGAAGAGGCGCCATTCGCAGAATCAACCAATACAGAAAAATGCCTTCTAGCAAGAAGGTTCAAATCCTCCCCGAATAAAGCCGCATGAGTATAAGTTTTTCCAAAGTCTTTGATTTGTAGGTAGGGCAACATGACAGTCTCGTAAGTTTTGTCATTCCCGAGCCAAACTCTGCCCTTGTAAGTAAAAATTCTTCCAACAGGAGTCCCATCCCCAGTCGTCACAACATAAGAAACAGACCCATATCCTTCATTATTACCAGGGATGCTGATTGGCCCAGAATCCTCTCCATTCTCAAGTATAACAAGAGAAGGATCTACCTCCTCAGGGACAACGTATCCATCAGAACTTGTATCAAGCATAGCTTTTCAAAATTAAAATTAGGAGGCAAAGCTTACTCACTCCCACCAAAAAGGTCAAATTAATTTATGTTTTGCCAGTAGCAATCCAAACAATAAACAATATGTTTGCTATCCGCCGGATAAGTGGTAATCAAAGATTTTTCACAGCCATCACAGACTCTTTTATGCATTTTTCGTTCATTCCTGAGGCCCTTTCTCTGCTTTGCTCGGCAATTAGGACAATATACCGGGAAAACAATATCTTTCTCTCGATAAAACTTGATCTCAGCAGAAACCAGCTCAAATTTATCCCCACAAACAACACAGTCCCTATTCACTACATCGTCCTCGATCTCAACCTTACCAACAGACAAATCCTTATTCAATAAATCATGCAGCGTATAAATCCCCTTTTCCTTCAGCAATTCCCTGATCTTCTTTACGGCTTCCCGATAAAAATTTTCAGAAACCTGTTTATTCAATATCCAAAACCCCTCTTGCTTGCCCTTTAAATAATGACACCCAAATAAATTCTCCGACTCAAAACAATTTGCACAATACTGACAATCTTTCAAATTCCCACACCAGTAAAGATGCTTGCAGTTAAACAAAAAATGGGCATAAGCAATGTCATAACACAAATCCATTCCCGTAGGGATAGGGCCACAGTCATAACTATCCCTCGTCCCCATATCCAAGTTTGCCTGAGTAATATACCCGCTATCTTCCGTGTGCCTTGTGTCAAAACACATGTGACAATTTTTGCTGTGATAAACGTAATCCCCCGTGCAATTAGTCGTATCGTATTGGTGAACAAACATCCGCGGAGTTTTTTTCTGCAAAGCTTCCAATCGCTCAAAAACAGCCTCCTCTTGTCCGGCCAATCCTTTCACGATTTTCTCGTAATCCTCCTTTGAATGGGATTCATTAAAAATAAAATACTGGCTATCTCTTAAGCCCACACATCCAAAACAATTTTGGCACCTTCGTAGTCCATACGAAAAACAAATGTCATTACAATTAGTGCAATCCTGCGAATAAATCGAGCCATAGCAATTATTGCAATCAACACATTCATAGGACAATTCACAATCTTCACAAAAAGCACAGTCAGTACAATCAGTCAAAGCCCTGCTGTCTTCGCAATAATAAGCATCCTGGCAATTCCCAGAATTAAAGCACATATAACAGTCCTTCGAGACCGTGATTATATCTCCATAATCGCAATTTTCGCTCCCCCTTGTCCAAGACCCGCATTGAGGAGAATCCAAAAACAATTTTCGGAAATTTTGAATAAAATCATCAATCATCCTGAAAAGGCTTTAAATAATGGTGGGCAGGGAGGGATTCGAACCCCCGAAGGCGGAGCCAACAGGTTTACAGCCTGCTCCATTTGACCGCTTTGGTACCTGCCCAAATTCCAAACGTTCACGGCCTACTTGCCGCTGAGACATTCTTGCACAACTCCACTCGGTGCACAAGATTAAATCAGGAGCCAATATGCATTTGTAACCGTAGATGAATTATAGTAGAATCACTCTCCTGTTTGATCGGCTTGTATGCTTTGGCAAACAAGACCATTCAAACGTGATATTTTGACAATTCGTATCATTGAAACTTTTTGGAAACCTTTGAAGGAGGAGAAGTCATGGAGAACAAGAAGCGGATCGAAGTAGCAATAGTCGTCCTCATGGTAGCAAGCCTGGTCATTGCGATCGTGACGACGTACTGTGGCGTCTACTACATCAAGCCCAACGAGGGTAACTACGGGGGGGGAGGATTCTTTTTTATAGGGGTCCTCTTCCTGTCAGAACTCTTGGGGGGAGCCCACCTCTGGACCAAACGGTACCAAGTGAAGGGACTGATGGACCTGTGGAAAAAGTGGGGGACAGAGAAGGACGCCTTCACGAAGAACCTCCCATACCTGGGAGTAGTCTTTATGGCCTTCGTAGCTGGGTCGCACTTCGTCACAAAGGCCGTTGACACGTGGCCTTACGACAAGTATCAAGCCATTCTGGGAACAATCCTGTTTCTCATTGGGGGAGGAGTGATATGTGCCAAACTGGCATCACTCGACATTAACCCACTGAGGAACAAGGTTGTGCTGGCGTTAGCGCAAGGGATGGCAGTGCTTATAGGAGGGTCTTTCTGTGGCCTCTGTCTGATCGGCATGATCGACAACTGGCAAGCCGAACTAACGATCCCCTTGGCCGCTTGGACCATCTTTGCATGTTGGAGTGGAGGTCTAATCCCCCTGATAGTAGGGATGGACATGCCAAGCCAAAACGGCAAAACCTTCTATCTCATCGGATGGGTACTCCTGTCGGTCTCAGCAGTAAGCTTGTGGGCCTTGGTGGACACCATTCGCCTGGAGGAAATGGGTGTCCTCACGGTGGCCTACTGCCTGATAGGATTCGCTACATTAATAGTAGGGGCAATATGCATCCTACTACAATGGCTCGACAACCTCTGGGCAGGCAACTACTGACCGCCCTAGCTACCGCCCCTCTCACACCACAAATTCGCGCCATTTCTTCAAAGCTCTTCGGGGGGACGTAAAACTTCTTCAACTCAATCTTCCATTTCAATGGTGCGAATTGTCTCCCCTTTTCTAGATACTTGCTATTTGTAATTACCAAACTCTAGAGGTACTTCCAAACTCTCATTGTCTCGGAGAATTGTCATAATAGCCTGCAATTCATCGATCGATGCAGAAATAACCCTCACAGCCTCTCCTTGAATAATAGGCTTCGCCTTCGGGAAGGCCTCTTTGATGATTTTAGAAATTTTCTTCGCAGTGTCCTGATCCAAAGCCTTAATCAATTTCATTTCCTGTCTCACCTTCATCCCGCCTATCTCCTCAATCTTCTGCCTATCCAAAATCCGAGGCGACACTCCGCGACCAACCATCTTCTTCACAAGGATCCCATAAACTGCCTCAATCTGCATATCCCCTTGCGCGATGACTTTTACAAAGTCCTCCCCAAGCTCAACCTCAATACCCGCGTCCTTCAAATCATACCGATTCAACGCTTCCTTCTTCGCTTGATCAACCGAATTGATAACCTCCTGAAGATTAAACTGTACCGAAATGTCCATTGAATGATCTTTTGCCATAAAAAAAAGTTAAAATTCAAATGAATTATATCACGACACTGTTTATTCAGGAAAATCATGCTCATAAAGCACTCCCCGATCCTTTTTGAAGTCATTTCTATCCGAAAGTCGTCTATAAAAATCCCTCGTAGCAACGTGAATTTTTCGCTTTACACTACTGCGAGTTCCTTCCACTCCGCTAACCGGATCGACAAGGACAAGATCAATCCCCGCTTTCGTGCACCCTCCATCGGTTATTAAATTATCCCCAACCATAACAACCTCCTCAGGAGCAAGCCCAATTTCATCGCAACACTCCAAGAACCCTCTCGGGTCAGGTTTCGCAAACCCACTTTTATGAACCTTCACGCCCATTTCTTCAAGCTCCGCATACCTCTCCGAATACTTCATGTTCGAAAAAACAATAACCTCAATCCCCGCTTCTCTCATCTCGCGAATTTTATCAATATTTTCATCAAGAATCTCCCCATGATGGGGCGCAATACAATCATCAACATCCAAAATAACGCCTTTGATATCTCTATCTAATTGCTCATTTAATGCCCCAATATCCAAACTTGCAAATCGATCCAATTTTGCAATTGCCCGATTATTTTCCCCGAGAAAAAGCCTGCCGAGTTGAGCCACTTTGCTAAATGTAACCCCCTCACGACTTACATCTTCGGATTTTCCAACTTCTTCGCTCATAACAAAATTATAACATCAAAGCGGGTGTCGGTCAACGGGCTGTGACTTCCTTTTACTCAAACATAACTATCCTCTCAAAACTCTTCGCATCAAGCGCGGCTCCGCCAACAAGAGCTCCATCAACATGCTCTTGAGCCATGAGTTCATCAACGCTACTAGGTTTCACGCTTCCACCATACAAAATCCGCAAACTATCCGCGACTTCTTGATCAAAAAGATCGGCAACCAAGCCACGTATATGTTCACACATGGCATTAGCATCTCCAGAAGAAGCAGTTTCTCCGGTCCCTATAGCCCAAACAGGTTCATAAGCAACAACAAGATCTTCCATTTCTTTATTAGAAACTCCATTCAATCCCGCTTCAATTTGCGAGCCAACAACACTTTCAGCATCCCCAGACTTACGCTGTTCCAGCTTCTCTCCAACACATAAGATGGGCTTCAGCGCAACGTCTAAGGCCGCCCTAACTTTAGCACATACAACCTCATCGGTTTCTCCGGCCTCTCTGCGCTCAGAATGTCCCGCAAGCACATGTGAACATGCCATAGATTTAAGCATAGATCCCGAAATTTCCCCAGTATGTGCACCCCCTTTCTCTTGGTGCAAATTTTGTCCTCCCAATTGAATAGTTGAATCAGCCTTCATTAATTGGAACTCCACCTCGGTAAGGTAAGGTGAAGGAGGAAAAAGAATAACCTCCCTATCCGTAACTTTCCCTGCAGGGGAATTGGCCAAATCACCTGCCAAGTCAATGGCTAAACCAAAGTTTTCCGGATTCATTTTCCAGTTCCCGGCAATAATAGGTGTGCGGTCAGGTGCAGATTCTGACATAGAATTTTGATTAAAAATACAAGATAGAATAATAACTCACATTTAAGATTTTGCAAATTTTTTCCTGCACAATCAAATGGAGCCACCTGTCGGATTCGAACCGACGACCCATCGCTTACAAGGCGATTGCTCTACCAGCTGAGCTAAGGTGGCTTAAATTTTCCTGAGAGATCCCCCGAACTCCACTTAACTAAAAAGCCCAACAATCCTATCTAAAACACTTTCCACTGTCAATTTTTAAATTTTTTTAGTAAAATTCCAGACGTAATTAAACCTGATAAATGAACGCGCAAACCAAGAAAGAACTCAAAAAACTATTCCCAAAAGCCATCTTCAACGAGCCCTTAAAAAAACATTGCACATTCCGCATAGGTGGCCCTGCTGATGTATTCATCGAAATCGAAGACCCAACCCAACTCATAGAATACGCAACAAAAAACACCATCCCATTGATCATAATAGGTGGAGGAAGTAACGTGCTTTTCCATGACAAAGGCTTCCGCGGGATAGTGATCCGCCTCAAGCCGGGCCCAATCAAATTCGCGCCACCAAAAACTCCAAAAACACTCACTGCCCCAGCAGGAACCTCCCTCCAAACAGTAATAAAAAAAGCCCAAGAAAAAGGGTTTCATAATCTGTCCCGACTCACCGGGATCCCCGGAACTCTAGGCGGCGCAATCAGGGGGAACGCGGGCGCAAATGGTCTCGAAATCAAAGATGTACTCAAGAGTGCAACAATTCTGAACCCCAAAACCGGCCGTATCCGCACAGCAACTCCAGAGCAACTAAAAATGAAATACCGTCATTCAGCTCTCAAGAAAACAAACGAGATAGTACTAAAAGCGACCCTGAAACTTTCAAAAGGAAAACCCATACCAAAATCTCTAGCAACCAACAGAACAGGAACTCAACCGTATGGTCTTTCCGCAGGATCTTTTTTCAAGAACCCGGACCACAAAAATCCAAAACTTTCAGCAGGATACCTGATAGAACAGTGCGGCCTCAAGGGCCACGAAATCGGCGGCACCAAAATCTCCGAAAAACACGCAAATTTCATCCAAAACCTAAACGACACTTCCTCTCCGGTAACCCAAAAAGACGTCCTCCGCCTAGCCGCTCTCGCCAAACAAAAAGTCTACAAAAAATTTAAAATAACCCTAGAAGAAGAAGTGCAAATTATCCCAGAAAAGCCCAAGAAATCAACCTGAACCTTGTAAATTACCCGGTTTTCTGGTAAAATTAATTAATGAAAAGTTAAAATATAACCTTATTCCTATGGACAGTAAAAAACTCATCAAGCAAACGTTAATCGTTCTTGGCTTGATGGTGGGAGCGATTACACTCGTTTCGTTCATCCCAAGTGCGTCTGCAGCATTGATTACACCTACGGACTCTCCAGGTGAAATCGCAGCAGCAACAGGAGGCGAAGGATCAATTAGATCTCTAGCCCTAAAAATCGTCAACTACTTCCTGACATTCCTTGGAATAGTTGCTGTAATGATGATCATCTTTGGTGGTGTTACTTACATAACAGCCGGAGGTAAACAAGAAAGTGTCGACAACGCAAAGAAAATCATTCTTTACGCTTTGCTCGGTATAGTGATCATCCTATTGTCGTTCGCGGTAGTGAATACTGTTCTTGGAGCAGCGTCACAAGCGACGGCCCAATAACTTAAAAGACCGTACTGCCCCGTCTTTCTTAGGCGGGGCTTTTTTGTTGGACTCGTTCCGCCTCTTCAACACGAACCTCTCCTCCACTCTTCACGATTACCCTAGTCTCTCTCACTTCAACAATATTCTTCGCTGAAATAATCCGACTGTCATATTGAACAATTCCAATAAAAGTTTTTGATACATAAAGTTTAATAAGTACAAGATTTCGATCATCAATAGCCATATCAACGACTTTTCCCAACCTTTCCCCCTCCTCTGTCTCCACACTCTTATGCATGAATCCCCCACTCTTTTCTAGCACGCTTTGTACCCTAAGCACGTCCTCAGAATCAATAATATCATCCGCGTCCCTGATCAGAAGTCCGTGCTTCACAGAGATCACATCCATGGCTACCACAACCTTCTTTCCTCTCGTATCCATCGCAAAAGCAATAACCTTCCCAGTCTCAGGATCAATCACAATATCCTGCACAGTATTGATGGGACGCATGCTATTTGGCACGAACACAGACATCCCAATTATCTTTGAATAAAGTCTTTCCATGCACTAAATATACAAAAAATCTTGGCAAAACTGAATAGGAGTGTAAAATACGTCTGCACTCGCGCTTATGCGAGACGAAATTATCGGGGTGTGGCGCAGTTGGCTAGCGTGCATGGTTTGGGACCATGAGGCCCTGGGTTCGAGTCCCAGCACCCCGACCATTAAAAAATGACTGGCATTAGCCAGGCATTTTTTGATAGTGCTAGACGTGCACTAATGTGGCCTTAGTAAAACATATTTGACAAAAGAGTCTTGTTTCCAATAAGATCACATCCAATTTACAAATCGTAAACCTATGCCAGTCCTAGTAGAGCAACCACCACAACATATTGAAACTTACGTTAAGGAAGCTGAAATTAGCGAGGACAACACTTGTGACGTTTTTTATATTCCAAAACAACAAGAGCCAATAAATCCCCATATAGATCAATACGCATTACCTTCACCAAATTACTACGTAGATCAGAACGCACTACCCCCGCCACTACCACCGGCTGTGCCTCCATCTCAGTCAGCGCCAATAACATTAATTCTACCAAGGACAAGAGAAGATGTAGAAGACGAACTCGAATTGCCCAAGAAAAATCCAGTAGCAACTTATCCGCACCCGGAAGCGATGGCTGTCCCGGCCCAGGCAAACCAAGCTCGCTCAGTAAAAAAAATAGTCCACACCACAAGATCACGCCTACTTCAAAACTGAGAAGTTGATCACAATCAACTCCTCAGCTCTGCAACTCTATTTTAAAAGATTCTTTTTAGTTCATCTCATATTCCCGCACATCCTCAACGTTTCCACTCGTAGCATTCACTTTCCAAACTTCAGCGGCCTCGGTTCCATTTTCACCGGAAAGCATTAAGTAAATCCTGCTATTTGAACCGGTCTCCATTGCTTCGAATGCATATCCATCAGGTGCATCAAAATCAAATTCATCATTCACGTCTCCATTGAAAGCAACCTTCAAGACACTCGCATTACCATCGCTATCAACAAGCATCACGCGTGAATCTGGATCGTTCTTTCCCCAACCATTGTCAAAGTCAACAACTTCATGTCCAGTAGGCACACCAACTACTTCACCAAGTGTGCCAGTAGTCTCAACAACAAACGCTCCGTCTCCTACAAAGAGAATCCGAACATCTCCATACATCCCAACAGTGATAGATTCTGCAACAAAGCCATCAGATGGATTCGGTCGATAGTTTATCCATATAAGCTTTCCATTTTGGTTATAATGAGCCACAACTGCCTCACCATCCCCGTTATCAAACAAAACATGAGGATTACCATCCTTATCCAATACCAAGTCTTTAAAGTCCAAAGAAGCCAATTCATCGTAATCTCCAAAATACACAGCTTTATTCAAGAAGTTGCTCTGATTCGAAGCACGTCTATAAAGTCCCGTTGTTCCATCCGCCTTCTCCCAAACTCCCCACCAGAAATAGAAAGGCTTCTTCCAGCTCACTTCAACATCCTGAATGTCATATCCAGAATAAGGCCCGTAAATAAATGGGTCGTACAACTTCGAACCATAAACCCCATAATCAAACAACAACGCTAAATTATCTTCCTCATCGTGCTCCCAGACAATTCCAGTATACTGCTTCAAAACAGTCAAAAACTTCGGAGCCCAATAATCCTCAGGCTCATCCACAGGCGGTTCTGGTTCATTATACTCATCGTCATCATCCTCGCCTTCACAACCCGGATCTTCCTCGTCAACCAATCCATCATCATCGTTATCCATTCCATCACTACACAAAGGCACGGGAACAACCTCGTCGTCATCAAAAATCGTATAAGTATAAGTATCGAACAACCAATTGGCACCCACCGCATATCCTTCAGCAACCTCAAATCCAAGGACAATAGTCTCATTGCTCTCAACTTCGTCATCTCCATAAACTTCGAATTCAACCCAAACATCTCCACCTTCAGACTCAGCAGAAGTAGTAAGTAGATCGAAATCCACTCCTTTCTCGGCTGTACTTGAAGGGTCCACAAAAATATTATATTTCACTAATCCCCATCCTTTTCCATCGGTTCTCAAGGTTACAAATTCCCCTCCAGCTTCCTCTGCCCCTTTCCCATCTGCAGTCAAAAACCCAACAAGATAAGGAGACGTGCTGTCCTTAATCACATGTGTATACACAGTCTTTTCGCCAAGCTCCACGTATCCATCCAGAACTTCCAACTTCAAAACAACAGTCTCGTCCTCTTCTTCCAAAATATCTTTAGCAAATTCAATTTCCACACTTTTCTGCATCTCCCCGGGCGCAAATTGAAGAACACCATTTCCCATTATTTCAAAATCCACTCCCTCCTCAGCAGTACTTTCTCCAGCATCAACAGAAACAAGTAAAGCAATGCCATTATCTCCCTTGCCATCCAAATTCACATAAATATCCCTGAGTTCACCTTCATAAGCACTTCCGGTCTCCATAGCAAATCCAGCAACCACAGGTCCTGGCGTATCATCAAGAAGAGCAAAAGTATATACCGAAGGCTCACCTTCAGTGGCAAATCCATCCACAACATCCAAAGTCAAAATAATAGTTTCAACGTCCTCCAGTTCCATGTCTTCCAAAATATCTAAAGTAAGTGTTTTCTCCTGGGCAGTAGACTCAAAAGAAAGCAAATTGGTCGACAAATTATAATCAACTCCTTCCTCAGCCGTCCCGCTCACACCAATAGCTACTTCCACATCATTCCCAAGTCCCTTTCCATCCATATGAACATTAACACTCACCGATCCTCCACTCTCAATACCTTTTCCATCAGCTACTTCAAAATGAGCAACTTTCGTAGAGTCAGAAAAACTGTGAGCATACTCTGGTATATTCCCAATCTGCACAGGTCCTTCCACAACTTCAAGTCTCAACACAATGGTCTCGTCCCCCTCGTCTTCGTAATCCGGAAAAAGTTCCAAATAAATAGGCTTACCAAGTTCATCTGTACCAAAAGTCAAAAGCCCATTACTCATCTCAAAATCCACTCCCTCAACAGCCGTACTCGCTTCAGCGTCAACAGAAACAAGTACACTAACAGGGATACTCGGAGCTTGATCAAGATACACATAAACAGGCACAGGCGGGCCACTTCCCTCCGAAGTAAATCCACTATCAGTTAAAAAATCGGCAACCACGACGACAACTTCAGGATCCTCTTCCTCAGGATCCTCCTCTGCTGGTTCTTCCTCCGGCAATTCCGGCGAATGATTCACAAAGAAGTCCCATTGCCTCTGATTTCTCGAAGTATCCCAACCATGGTCCTTCCCAGGCACAATCGTATCGAACTCAACGTAATGCCCACGAGAATCCAACGAGCTCGCAAGATCAACACTCCACGAATAAGAACAAGTCCCATCATTCTCCGAATGAATTAAAAGTCCTTCTGTCTTCAAACTCGAATTGGAATTAGCATTTGTCGGATAAGCCGGCCACGAAACTCCCCACACCTCAACTCTTCCCCCTGAATGTGAAGCAAAAGCCTCAATTTTATTGGGCAAAAGCATCGCTACGTAAGAACTAAAGAACGCTCCATGCGAATGACCTGTTGTGAAAACATGAGTAGGCAAGACCTTGTAGTCTGCGACCATGTCATCAATTATATTTTCTACAAATTTAGTATCTTTAGTCGCTTTTGGCGTGTGGCCCGTAGGATTCATAACTGCAGACCAGCTCACAGCTTGCATATCCCATCTCTGCGAAGGCCCGGTGCCGCCCGCCGCCGGCGGATCATATTGAAATCCAAAAAACGACTTCGGAGCCATAGAGCTTGCACTAGGAAAAACCATAACAAACCCATTTTCATCAGCAGTATCCTTCCAGTAATAAGGTCCATATCCTCCTGCATCACTATTGGCAGTTTCCCACGCGGCCTCAAAAGTATCCGGTTGTGGATTCAACCCATGAAACATAATCACCATCGGGCACTCGTTGTCTAAACAAGCCTCCGGCTGATAAACATAATACAGCCGATCAGAGGTCGTCCCGCCGAAAGTAACATCAGTATGTTCCTCCACCAAATCTCCCGCAAAGGCAACTCCGGCTACAGCCAGAAGCCCCAGGACTCCCAAAAATAAACAAAATAAACGTTTCATAATAAAAAAGTTAAAATTAGTACATAAAATCATACCAAGTAACCTTCTTTGAAATCAAGAAAATGAAGTTGCAATTGGCTCCTTTATGCCATTTAGATAGGGGCTTTCCCACTCCTTGACAAGGTTGCATTTTTGCAGTACACTCACTCTCTTGGAACAGAACTGCCACTTTTTAAGTGACAGCTGGTTGATCCAGTGATGTTTCGTTTCAGGATGATCTTTAAGAAGCTGGGAATTCTTGCAGGCACACACTATTCAAAAATCAAATTTTTGGACGATGAGTGCCTGTAAGTTGAAGTACAATCGATAACGCTTTCACAACACGGAGGAACCCATGAAAGCAAATCTGTTTATCTGCTGTATCGCTGCTCTATTCGTCATCTTCAGCTCCGGCTGCGGCGAAGAGATCAACGCTCACCCTGACCTCGTCACGTCGTACTACTGCGAGGATGTCGACTCTGACGCTGGACCCACCGAACCCAACTGCGCTGTACCGCCTTCCACCTTCCTGATGCAAGCCCTCTGGGCTGAGGCTCAGGCCTACCGGTGGATGTGTCCGCTGGAAGCCTACGACGACTTCACGTGGTGTATTAAGCAGCAGCCAGAGAAGGAGGAGGAGTGTTTTGAGAGTCTGGAGGATCAGGAGATGGTATGCGAGTACTATTACGCAACAAGGGCCAACAAGATCCCTCTGCGTGAGTGCGGCGCCGTCATCTTCGAAATGGCCTCCACCCCCCTCAAACCAGGGACCCACCCGTGGGTAGTCACCCTTGACGACACGGATGGAGACGGAGTTTCAAACTGGCATGAGTATTGGATGGGGCTGAATCCCTGCGAGGAGTACTCGTTCGGAGAGTGCAATCCCTCCGACGGGGAGCTCGACTATGACGTCGACGGCATTCCCAACGGGGAGGATGAGTTCCCCCTCTGCAACCCAGACGACCCCGCAGGATGGCAGAGCGACTGCGCCTAGCCCCCCCCCGCAACTTCCCCCCCCAGCTTCCACCAAGGCGGCGTTCCCCCCCCGGAACGCCGCCTCCCACCTTTTCCCCTCTAGCAAAAACCCCCAACCCGC